>Ga0105237_10010236_pt1 | contig 9993 bp, 5 predicted proteins | sample KBSC24metaG_FD_81520 | JGI IMG/M metagenome (GOLD analysis project Ga0105237, IMG submission 81520) | Corn rhizosphere microbial communities from Kellogg Biological Station, Michigan, USA - KBS C2-4 metaG | ecosystem: Host-associated > Plants > Roots > Rhizosphere > Soil | place: Michigan, USA... | reverse complement strand
TTCCAGTTTCTGGTCGAGCACCATTTTGGGCAGCGCGCAGCATCTCGCGGCAATAGGGCGAGGTTTTGAACGTGGCGTAGGACGCCTGCGGCTGGTCCATGCCCGCGCGGAAGAGGTTATCTTTTGAGAGATCGGGCCTGGTGTCGACCTCGACCATCGGATCACGGCCAGGCGTGCGCGCGACGGGCGTCTTTTGGAGCAGGTGCGCCTGCAACTCGTTGACGGCCTGCGAGGGGACCATCTGCCCCGGATCGTCGAGGCTCGGCATCAACCAAGGTGTGCAGCCGAGGGCAGGAAGCACAAAATAGTCGAGCAGGGAGTTGTCGCCGGGATTCAGGATCGTGGTCGCGCCCCGCAGCAATGCCGCGTTCGCTTTCGTTTTCTGCGCGATCTTGCCGTTGGACGTCACAAGGTACATGGTGGACACATTGTCGCTCTGATCCTGGTCGACGACGGAGAAGCTGCGTACCGTCGGGCAGGTCTGCCCGTCCTTGGCGGTCCCGAGCGCGGGTACCTTCAAAGTATTGTTGATCGCAGCGTTGTTGGCCAGCTTGAAGAACGCCGACGCGTTGCAGAACGCGACCTGGGTGAAGATGCTTCCCCGCGCCCCGTTCACGCAGTTGGCATTCGTCAAGGTAGCCGGATCCGCCGAGGCGAGCGTCAGATTACCGCCGTTGAAACCGATCCAGAGGGCGACGGTTGCGTTGGCTGGCAGCGTCGGAACGACGGGTGCGACGGCCGGTTTCGCGCCGATGTCGATGACGAGCGGGTGATAGATCGAAATCTGGCTGGTCGCCGGATCGAAGACGGCTGCTTCTACGAAGGCCGATTGCGCCGTATTGGCTTCGTGGCAGGGACCCCCTTTGGGATCCGTAGCGACGAGCTTGAAGGGCGTCGAGAGGCCCTTGGCCGATAGCGGACTTGACGGAACCATGAGCGTGCAGTCGGGATTGGGCGCTGCTGCGTCGGCAGCCGCCGCCACGTCGGGCGCAGCGGTGGCCATCAGCTGTGCGTGCACGGTACTGTTCATGCGCTCCATCTGAGCGAATGCTGTATGGCTGCAAAGTGAACCAAGAGCTGCCAACAGCGCACCGAACGCTGCTCTCGGCTTGAGGGTTGAGGCGGGGCAGTGTGCCTGCCCTTGGGACGTCGCGAATAACATGATAGAACGCTCCTCCACTGTACGATCGAATTCCAAATGCCATGGACGGCGCGCCGCTGTCGGTACGACCCGACAGATGCGCAGCCCAAAGTCCGTCCATGGCTGCCGCAAGATCACCGGCACTCGTCGCTGCTTAAGGAGAGCGACCTCACGCATCAGATATCAACACGGTGCGTTGCCCCGGCAACGTGCAAAGTTACTTGAGCTCGTGAATAAATTCGATGTGCGAAAATGGAAACACTGTTGGTTTGTGACGCGCTCGCCGTGAGAAAACCAACAGTGTCGGAGTTCGAAGGCACCCATTGCGGACCCGATTCGCGTCCGGCGGGTGCATAATCGGCGAGCTATGCGGGTTCTCATTGCAGATCGGAATGCCAGGCTGTTGGAATCGATTTCACGCTCTTTCGGGCGCGAATTCGCTATCCAGGCGGCTGCGAGCTGCGCGGATTGCAAGGAGCTGCTGTCGCAGGGCGAATTCGATCTGGCGCTGATCAGCGAGAAGCTCGCCGACGGCCCGGGGCTGCAGTTGCTCGGCCAGATCGCGCGAGACTCGCCGGATACCTTGAGAGTGTTCGTCGCCAGGCGCGCGCGTCTGGAGCTGCTGAGAGGGAAGCTCGGCCCCTTTGGGCTCTTCCGCACGCTGGGCTATCCGATCGATCCGCAGGAGCTTCTATCCGTGCTGACGCTGGCGCGCGCGGGGCTCGAAGTGAGTGGGTGGCGGAAGCCTGCGGACGCGCCGGTTATGGCGGCGCCCACGAAGCCCGCCACGGGAGAGCCCGCAGCGAGAGAGCTCGCAGCGAGAGAGCTCGCAGCGGAGAAGACCAAAGTCATCAAGTCCCCGGTTGCGAAGGCGGCAGCCACGGGCCCGGCAGTCATGAAGTTTGCAGCCACGAAGGTGGCAGCCACGGGCCCGGCAGTCGCGAAGCTTGCAGCGACGAAGGTGGCAGCCACGGGTCCGGCAGTCGCGAAGCCGGCAGCCACGAAGGCAACAGCCACGGACCCAGCAGTCGCGAAGCCGGCGGCCACGAAGGCGGCAGCCAAGAAACCCGCGCCCGCTCCAGCCGGAGTGCGCGCGACGGTCGAGCGGATTTCGCTTACATCCGCGGATGCGACGTTCGTAGTCGATGTACCGAAAATATTTGCGTCCATCGGGCAAGGACCGCGTGGAGTCAGGGGCGGCCGCGTTCGGGCGCCAGGCAACGGCGCGCCCCGCCCGAACCCGGACGCGCAAAAATCCGTCAGGGACGCAACACCTGACTTGCCGAGGGCGGCAGGTCGGGCTCAACAGGTCGCGTCTCATCCGCCCGGCGCCGCTGGCCAGGCGCAGAGAGTCGCGTTTGATCCCGTTGCCATCACAGGTCAGGCCCGAAAGGTCGCGCTCGATCCGGCTAACGTCGGAGGCCAGGCCCGAAAGGGCGCGTCTGATTCGGCTGCCGCCGCAGGCCGAGCACAGAGAGGTGCGCCTGATCCATCCGCCGTCGCAGGCAAAGCCGGGAAGTTTGCGTTTGATCCGTCTAACGTCCCTGGCCAGGGTCTGGTGGCGGCATCTAGTGCGCCCAGCGCCGATCCGCGACGTACTCGAGCGCAGCCGTCGGCACCACGGTCTTCACTGTCTCCAGCGGCAGTGGGTAGCAAACCTCGCAACAGGGGTATGGGCAGTCGGGTCGAGTACAAGGCTCCAGTGAGGTCGAAGGTCGCCCTGGGAGCGACAATTGCCGTCGTGTTTGTAGCGACGGCGCTAACCCTCAATTGGGCTGACACGAGCGCGCACGTCACACGGGCACCCGCTCCTGGTCCGACGGTAGAGCAGTCCGCTCTCGCCGTACCACCCTCGAACCCGCCACCTGTTGACTCGAAACCCCCGTTTGGTCCCACATCGAGCGTGGCACGTCGCGTCGAGCCAAAGCCAGACCCGGTGCAATCCGACGCGGAGCCGACAGGCCCACAAATCGCCTCGAGTGCTACTACTCCCGTAGCCGATCCGTCCAGCTTCGGCTCCGAAGCCTACGAAATCATCTACTCCAACTAGGCATCAGTTCACGGGCCTGCACCCCGCATTGCGGTCACCCGATGCGAAAACGGCATTTCCATCCGGCACAAAGAAAATCTGGTCACGCGGCCTCCGTTTCTCGCTGCACCGAATAAAAACGCGTCAAATCAAATAGTTATGATTAACCTCCGGTGGACTCGGGGGATGGTTTTCCTGCCTTTCCTGGCTTTGCACAATATTGACTTACTCGTCAGTCAGTATTTATTCTGGCTGTGAGACAGCGTCACCAAGAACGCGGGCAGCAGGAGGGGGCAGAAATGAATCGATTGGATTTTGCGATGTCGCTGGTTGTGCTGGCTGTCGTGGCGGCTCCCGCCGCGGGGCAGGTCGGTCCAACGCAGACCGGTGTTAGCAACTCGGACGAGGGACCCAACGGCTCGATGCTTCTCAACGAGATCGTCGTCACGGCCACCCGCCGGAGCGAACGCCTCCTGGACGTGCCCATCAGCGTCACCGCCTTTTCGCAAGAGGACCTCACTCACAAGGGCATCGTCGGCTTGGAGGGGATTGCGCGGGAGACGCCAGGCGCCGTGCTCAACGATGCGAGCGACAACAACTTCCGCCTCACGGCCCGTGGCATTTCGACCAACGGGTGGGGTGCCGGGTTGCAGACCACCACTACCGTCTATCTCGATGACTTGCCGATCAGCACTATCGGTAACACGGTGACGCTCAACCCCAATCTGTACGACGTCGAGCGAGTCGAATTCCTCCGCGGACCGCAAGGCACGCTGTTTGGGTCCGGCTCGTTATCGGGTGCGCTGCGCATCCTGACGCATAGCCCGGACCTTGCGCATTTCGATGCGTCCGCCCTCGTTGACTTCGGCGAGACACCCGATGGAAGTGGACTTCGCCAGCGTTACAACGCGATGGTCAATATTCCGCTGATCACGGGGCGGCTCGGACTTCGCGTTGTCGGGTTTTACCGGAACGAGGATGGTTACATCGACAATGTCGGCACGGGCGTCAAGAACTCCGATGCGCTGATAGACTCGGGCGGGCGCGCCATCCTGCTGTGGGAGCCGACTGACCGGCTCAGTCTCCGGCTGTTGGGATCGTATGAGGACAGCGACCCCAAGGACGCGTCGCTGACGAATCCATTGTTGGGGGAGCGCAAGCGTCTGTCCACGATCCCGGATCTCTACACGTCGATAACGAAAATCTATAACGCCACCCTCGGTTACAAGCTCGGCTTCGCGGACCTCACCAGCTCCTCGACCTACTCGGTTTCGGATAACCAATTCGATGTCGATCTCGCTGGGACGTTCGCGGGGGCCATTCCTTTCTACATCCGTGACGCGTTTCAAACGAAATCGTTCGCCCAGGAGACCCGAATCGTCTCGAGCTCGGGCGGCCGGTTCGATTGGGTGGCGGGTAGCTTCTACCTGTACCGCGACACCAATCTAACGGGTGTGGACCAGGCGACTCCGGCGTTCCTCGCTGCCCGCGGCATCACCGGACTGGGAGCCGACGCAACCTTCAGCAGCTTCCCCAGCGACACGCGCACTTACGAGCTCGCAGGTTTCGGTGACCTTACTTATCACCTCACGGGCAAGCTCTCGGCCACCGGTGGTGTTCGCTACGGCAGATATGGCGGGACGGTTGACAGCAATCCAGGCTTCAACACGCAGTATTTCGTCCATGCACTGTTCGGCATCCCGGGGCCACTGGCGATCGCGCCGAGCACATTGTCGACGGCCCACTACCCCACGGCAGCAAAGGCATCGTGGAAAGCGAGCGTCACATACGAGCCAACACGCAATCTGACGGAATACGTAACTGTGTCTACCGGCTACCGGACGCCAGTCTACAACGCGCGAGCGGGCAGCATCAGTACCGTCACTCCGAATGATCTCGTCATTCCCGCCGGGGCGGGCTCCGACAATCTCACCAACTATGAGATCGGACTGAAGGGACGCTGGCTGGATGGGCAGCTCACCACGAACCTCGCCGCATACTGGATCGACTGGCGCAACATTCAGGTTCAGGCCAACCGCCTTTCGGATTCGGTCCAGTTCGCGACCAACGTCGGTCGTGCCGTCAGCAAGGGATTGGAAGCCGAAATCACCGTTACGCCCGTCCGCGGGCTCGAGCTGGGGTTGAACGGCTCGCTGAATGACGCCAGGGTAACGGAGCTGTCCGCCGAGGAGGCGGTGATCTCGGGGGCGGTCAAGGGCGCGCGTCTGGCGTCGCCGCACCTGCAAGGATCGTTGTTCGGCACATACAACTACAATCTAACGAGCGCCATTACCGGATTCAGCAGCTTCCAGGTCGAGCATGTCGGTTCGTTTCCAAACATGTTTCCAGACTCACCGGGCACACAGGGGAAGCCCAGCCCGCTGTACGGTCATACTGACACCTATACGTATGTCAACCTGGAGACCGGAATCGGGATCGGCAAGACGACGGCGACCTTTTACGTCGAGAATCTCAGCAACAGCAACGCTGTTGTTTACATTCATCCAGAGGCCTTCATCGACAGCCGGTACGCGATCCTCAGGCCTAGGACATTTGGCGTGCGGGCCAGTTACCAGTTTTGACGGAGCCAACATGACGGGTATGGCGCGAAGGCAGACTCTCGCATCCTTGTGCCTCGCCTTCCTGGCGAGCACCGGGCCGGCATCCGGTGCGAGTGAGCCACGAACGGAGGTTCGCGTCAGCGGAGGAATACTTCAAGGAGTCGTCGAGGCGGCTGCGGGAGTGGCCTCGTACAAAGGTATTCCCTATGCCAAGCCGCCGACGGGCGACCTGCGCTGGCGGCCACCCGTTCCAGCGCCCGCTTGGGATGGCGTGCGCGATGCCAGCGCCTTCGGACACGCATGTTTGCAGCCTCCACCACAGCCGACCAGCGTCTACTTCGGCGCCATGGCGTCGACCAGTGAAGACTGCCTGACTCTCAACGTCTGGACGCCGGCCGCTGCCCGGAGTCTGCCAGTCATGGTCTGGATCCATGGGGGCGCGTTGGTGGGCGGGAGCAGCTCCGAGCCCCTGTATGACGGCGTGAAGATCGCTCGGCAGGGTGTCATCTTTGTCTCGCTCAACTATCGGCTGGGTCTCCTGGGCTATCTAGCGCACCCGGCGTTGAGCGCCGAGTCGCCGCAGCATCTATCCGGCAATTATGGCCTCCTCGATCAAATCGAGGCGCTACGTTGGGTGCGCGATAACATCGCCGCATTCGGGGGCGATCCCAAGCAGGTCACGATCGCCGGCGAATCTGCGGGCGGCCTCAGCGTCATCGAGTTGCTTGCCAGTCCGCTCGCGCAGGGCTTATTTACCAGAGCGATCGTACAGAGCGGATATATGCCGTCATATCGTGCGCTGCACGACGACGCCTTTGGCCTGCCTTCCGCGGAGGCTGCTGGCACGGCCCTGGCTGCGGCCGCTGGCGTATCGAATGCCGTAGCGCTCCGTGCGGCCGACCCCGTTGCACTGTTCCGAGCCGGGCTCGCGACCGGATGGCAGCCTGAGCCGGTGATCGACGGAGTCGTGCTGAAGCGGCAACTGGCGGAAGTCTTCGCGCGTGGCGAGCAGGCGAGAGTGCCCATTATCGCCGGCTTCAACGAGGGAGAAATCCGATCGCTCCCTTTCCTGATGCCAAAAGCGCCGGACAGCCAGGCCGCGTACATAGCGGATGTGCGGCGCCGCTTCGGCAGCAAAGCTTCTGATTTTCTCGCCGTGTACCCGGGAGTCGATCCAAAGGCGGATGTGAGGGCTTCGATCCGTGATGGCCTATACGGCTGGGCCGCGCAGTATCTGGTCCGGCGACAGACGGCGACGGGCCAGCCGGCCTATCTTTATTTCTTCAGGCACAGCACGCCGGCGGAGCGCGCTCGCGATCTGGCGGCATTCCATGCCAGCGAGCTGCCCTATGTCTTCGGCCAGGTGGGCGTCTCCGCGGCTATCGGGCCGAACTGGCCACGCCCCCCGCTCACGAGCACAGAATCGCACCTTTCGGAAGCGATGCTGAGTTATTGGACGTCGTTCGTGCGGGAGGGCGTTCCCAAAGCGCCAGGTAATCCTCCCTGGCCGCGCTTCACCGAACGGCAACGTGGCTACCTCGATCTCAACGATCGTCCCTACGCCGACCACGATCTCCAGCCCGGCGCATTTGCCTTCGCCGACGCGCTGATAGCGGCCAGGCGGCGGCAGGGGCACGGTTGGCGACTCGACATCGGATTCTCAGCGGGCGATAGCGTTGACGCGCCTGCCACAGGTCGGCAGCCTACGGGGCGATGAGCAACAGCGCTAAAGCAATGCCGGATAGCGGGCGACGCTCCCGGCCCCGAAATCACAAGGCGCGCCTCCGGGAAGCGTCGATTGCACGAATTCTCGATGCCGCCGAACAGCTGTTCGCTGAGTTCGGCTTCCACGGAGTCACGTTGAAAGACGTCGCCGCGCGTGTCGGTGTCAGTTCGACGCTGATTCACTATCACTTCAAAGGCAAGGAAAGCATCTACGAGGCCGTATGGGCGCGCCGGGCACCGCTCTCCGCGCGCAATCGGCTCGATGCGATGCGGCGCTATGCCGAGGAAGTGGGAGATAACGTCACGGTCGAGGGTGCGCTGCGGGCTTGGATCGACACCGACCTGAATGCACAGATAGAAGACGAGGAGCAATGGGCCGCATTCGGCAAGATCGCCGCGCAAGCCAACAGCGCGGCCGGCTGGGGTGCCGAGAAGATGACCAAGTACTTCAATCCGGTCGTGTTGGCCTTGATCGATCTGCTCAAGAAAGCCATGCCGGATTGCGACGAAGCCACGATCTTCTGGGGCTATCACTTCGTGTCCGGCGCCATGACCCATAACATGGCACGCACCGGCCGACTGGACGAATTGTCGCATGGACTGTGCTCGTCGGCGGATTTCGAAGCCATCAAGCACCACATGGCAACGTTCATGGCGGCTGGTTTCAAAGCAATCTGTCAAGGATCGACTCCCAAGAAGAAGTGAATGACCATCATTGCCCGGGTCGGCGCGATGCAGCCGTATGCGCTTACGCTGGACCGTTTCATCGAGCATGCGGCCAAGTGGCACGGTGCCACCGAAGTCGTGACGAGCGGCTGGGCCGGCGGTTCTGCGGGCACTGGCGCAGGCGGCGCCCGGATAGCATATTCGGGGCTGCGGGATCGAAGCAGGCGGCTGTCGGGCGCGTTCCTCTCCCTCGGTCTCGAGCGGGGTGACAATCTCGCCCTGTTGGCCTGGAACAGCCAGGAGCACCTGGAGTGTTGGTACGGCGCTATGGGCGTCGGGATCGTTTGCCACACGCTCAATCCACGGCTTTCGCACACGCGTCTCGCGAGCATGATCCAACAGGCCGCTAACCGCGTGCTCGTCGTCAGTTCCGATTTGGCGGGTGTCGTCGAGATGCTGATTCCCCTCTGTCCCACACTCGAGCACGTGGTGGTGCTCGGCGAGCCTGGAGAGGAAGTCACCCTACCGACCTACCGGCGCGCCCGTACGTGGCGTTATGACGAGCTCCTGGAGGAGCGTGGTCAGGCCACCACCTGGGGCGGCTTCGACGAGAACGCTCCAGCCGGTCTATGCTTCACGTCCGGTACCACCGGCGCCCCCAAGGGTGTCACCTACACCCACCGATCTAACTACCTGCATACCATTCACCAGCTCCAGGCCGATGTGAGCGGCCTGACTTCGCGCGACTCGCTGTTGATCGCCGTGCCGATGTTCCATGCCAATGGCTGGGGCCTGCCTTTCGCGGGGCCGGCAGCGGGGACGAAGTTGGTATTCCCCGGCCGGCACCAGGACGGGCGCAGTCTCGCAAACCTGATCAATACGGAGGCCGTTACCGTGGCGGCCGGCGTGCTGACGGTTTGGCTCGGGCTCGTCGATCATCTCGATCTTACGGGCGGCGAGGTGCCCTCGCTGCAGCGGATCATGCTTGGCGGTTCATTGGTGCCGGAGGCTTCGATGGCTCGCCTCGAGAAGCGCCTCGGGGTTGTTGTGCAGACCTGTTGGGGAATGACCGAGTTGTCGCCGATCGGCACCGTGACTCCACCGACCGCGCCAGTGCGCAGAGCCTCTCAGTCGGGCCGCCCGCCAGTCGGTGTTGATCTTGTGGTCACGGGTGCCGATGGGGCGCCGGTGCCGCATGGGCACGAAGGACGGCTGAGGGTTCGCGGGGCGAGCGTGGTCGAACGTTACTTTGGCCATGATGATCCTGCCGTCGATGCGGACGGCTGGTTTGACACTGGCGACCTTGCAATGATCGACGGCGAGGGTCATATCAGTATTACCGGGCGGGCGAAGGATCTGATCAAGTCGGGCGGGGAATGGATCAATCCCAGTGAGATGGAGGCCATCATCGGTGCATTGCCCGAGGTGGCGCTGGTCGCCGTCGTAGGCCGGACGCATGACAAATGGGGCGAGCGCCCGATCTTGATTGTCGAGCCGCGAAAAGGCGCACATGTCAGTGACGAAGCTCTGCTCGATGCGCTTCGAGCACGAGTTCCGAGTTGGTGGCTCCCTGATGCCGTTGTGCGTGTAGCCGCCATGCCACTCGCGATGACCGGAAAAATCGACAAAATTCGCCTGCGGGCCGAGCATGGCTGCGGCTGAGCTGCGCACGGAGTGCCCCAAGCGAGGTCGCGCCAGAAACGGAAGGTGATACATGCGGATCGGTGGAACCGGAGGGCGGATACTCGTATTAACACGGTAGCCCCTACGCTGGATGGAGCATCGAAAAATGGCCTGCCGCATCGAGGACTACGCGCTGATCGGGGATTGCGAAACGGCCATGCCGCCGCGCAGTGGCCATTCGAATCTGG
>Ga0105237_10010234_pt1 | contig 9994 bp, 7 predicted proteins | sample KBSC24metaG_FD_81520 | JGI IMG/M metagenome (GOLD analysis project Ga0105237, IMG submission 81520) | Corn rhizosphere microbial communities from Kellogg Biological Station, Michigan, USA - KBS C2-4 metaG | ecosystem: Host-associated > Plants > Roots > Rhizosphere > Soil | place: Michigan, USA... | reverse complement strand
TCGCGCTGGGTATCCCTGATCACCACAAACGGCGGGCGATTCAGTTTGGCCGCTTGCTTAGCCAGCGTCCGCAGCCGGCGATACTCGGGCTGGGTGGCCAGCTCGATATCAATCGCGCGATCGGCGTTGGTAGGATCCTTGAAGGTCACCATCCAGGCGGAGTGTTCCTCTTCGCGCTTCAACTCGGATTGAATCTTCAGTGCCTTCAGCGCTTCGTGGACTGGCTTAAGATTGGCCTCTTCCTGGAAATCGGCCTTGGTGTCGATTGCCAGCTCCGGACGCGCCAGGACCTCTACCACTCGCGGCTCGCGCAGACGACGCTCCATCCGCCGCCAGGTAAGCTGGAACTCGTCGAGCGTCATCAGGAAATTCCGCAGTTCCGTGCTTTCGAGCGTTGCCTTGTCGGCATTCTCGACTTTCAGGTTTTCCGTCGCGCGGCGCAGAATCTCGCGGGTGAATTCCTTGTCGTCCTTGATGTACTTCTCGCTCTTGCCCTTCTTGATGCGATAAAGCGGCGGCTGCGCCACGAAGATGTGGCCGCGCTTGATCAGCTCCTGCATGTGCCGGTAGAAGAACGTCAGTAGCAGCGTACGGATGTGCGATCCGTCCACATCCGCGTCGGTCATGATGATGATCTTGCCGTAACGCAACCGGGCGACGTCGAAATCATCCTTGCCGATACCCGTGCCCAGGGCCGTGATCATCGCGCGAATTTCTTCGTGCCCCAGCATCTTGTCGTAGCGGGCTTTTTCGACGTTCAGGATCTTGCCCCGGAGAGGCAAGATCGCCTGGTAGCGCCGATCGCGGCCGCCCTTGGCCGTGCCACCAGCCGATTCGCCCTCGACCAGGAACAATTCGCAACGCTCCGGATCACGCTCCTGGCAATCCGCCAGCTTGCCCGGCAGGCCTCCTGAATCCATCGCGCCTTTGCGACGAGTAAGGTCGCGAGCCTTGCGAGCTGCTTCACGCGCCCGCGCGGCATCGATCGCCTTACCGACGATCTTCTTCATCACCGCGGGGTTCTTGTCGAAGTATTCGCCCAGCTTTTCGTTAATGAGCTGGACTACGTAGCCTTGAATATCGGAGTTAAGCTTACCTTTGGTCTGGCCTTCGAACTGCGGCTGCGGCAATTTCACGCTTACCACTGCGGTCAGACCCTCGCGCACGTCGTCGCCTGTCAAGTTTTCCTTGACGTCCTTGAAGAGGCCACCGCTCTGCCCAGCGGCGTTGATGGTACGCGTGAGCGCGCTGCGGAATCCGCTTAAGTGCGACCCGCCATCGACCGTGTTGATGTTGTTGGCGAAGCTGAAGACTGATTCGCTGTAGGTGTCATTGTATTGGAGCGCGACCTCCATGGTCAGCTGGCCGCCATTGGGCAGATCGCGCACGCCCTCGAAGTAGATGGGCTTGTCGTGCAGTACGGCCTTGCCCTTATTCAGATGTTTGATGAACTCGGCAATCCCGCCGATGAATTGGAACTCGGAGGAACGCGGCGGATCCTCGCGCTCGTCCGTAAGCGTAATCTTCAGTCCCTTGTTTAGAAACGCCAGCTCGCGAAGCCGTTGCGCGAGCGTGTCGAAGTTGAATTTCGAGGCGTCCATGATGGACGTATCCGGCTTAAAGGTGATTTTGGTGCCGGTCTTCTTGCCGGCCTTACCGGTTTGGGTCAGAGGCCCCTTGGGGACTCCGCGAGCGTACTCCTGTTCGAAGGTCCCGCCCTTCTGCCAGATCTCGAGTTGGAGTGCTTCCGAGAGCGCGTTCACGCAGCTTACGCCCACGCCGTGCAGACCGCCTGAGACTTTGTAGGAGTTCGAGTCGAACTTGCCGCCGGCGTGCAGCTTCGTCAGCACTACTTCCGCGGCGGAAACGCCTTCTTCGTGCATGCCGGTCGGTATTCCGCGCCCGTTATCGACCACCGTCACCGAATCGTCTTCATGAATGGTGACGTTGATCTCGGTGCAATGGCCTGCCAGCGCCTCGTCGACCGAGTTGTCGACCACTTCATAGACCAGGTGATGCAGGCCCGCGTCGCCGGTGGATCCAATGTACATCGCCGGGCGGAGACGTACGGCCTCCAGGCCTTCGAGAACTTTGATGCTACTGGAATCGTAGACTGCGCTGATATCTTTTGTTGCCATACTTCTTTCTTGAAACAGCTCGCTGAAAAAATCTCAGATACGCATGGGCATAATCACGTAGCGATAATTGTCGGCTTTTTCGCCGCCCGGACGAAGTTCGCCGGCGCTATGTGCGTCCTTAAACAAGAACGTGACTTCCTCGGTCGCGACGGCGCGCAGGAAGTCCAGGAGATACTCCGCATTAAATCCGATTTCGACCGCCGGTCCATCGTAGGCGGCCGCGATGCTGTCCTCGCTCTCGCCGGTTTCCGATACTGACGAATGCACTTTTAACTCGCCCGCTCCGGCTGCCACGCGAATCCCGCGCGACCGTTCGTCGGAAAATTGCGCCACACGTTCGATAGCGCCGCGGAACTCGTCGCGATTCACCGAAACCGAGTGGGCATGCTCCTTAGGGAGGACTCGCTCGAAATCCGGAAAATTTCCTGTGAGCTTGCGGCTAAGCAGCATCCGACCGCCGAGCTCGAAAAATAGATGGTTCTCGTCGCCCGCAAAACGCAATACGGAATCCGGAGTTGCGTCGGCGGCGAGTTTCTGAAGCTCAGCCATCGCTTTACGGGGAAGCAGCGCTCGATACGCTCCCGTCACGCCGGGGAGATCGCCCGAGCTCTCAACCATCGCCAGACGATGCCCGTCGGTTGCGACCATTGCCATGCTGCCCTTTTTCAGAACCAGCAGCGCGCCATTCAGAGTAAACCTGGATTCCTCACTAGAAATCGCAAAAATAGTTTTCGCGATCATCCCAGCCAGCACGCCAATTGGTATCTCCGCGAGTACCGCAGGCATCGCAGGAAGCTCCGGAAAACTCTCGCGAGACATGCCAGCGATGCGTGTCTTCGAGCGGCCGCATACCAGACTGGCCCATTGGTTGTCGAGAATCTTGACTTGGACCTCGCCCTCGGGGAGTAATCGGACATAGTCCAGAAGACGTCGCGCGGGAATCGTTCCAGCACCCTTTTTCTTCACCTTCGCGGGACACGAGGACCGGACTCCCAACTCCAGGTCAGTCGCTGTCAGCAATAGGCGATCCCCATCAGCTTCGAGCAAAATGTTGGACAGGATGGGAATCGTGGTCTTCTTCTCAACCACGCCCTGAGAGAGATTCAGTTCTCGAACCAGATCAGCCCTACTGATGGTAAATTCCATAGCGGAGGTTGTTTTTCTGACTAGATCTCTATCAGGTAAGAGTAATCGTAGTCGTAGTACCTGTGGAAACCTTGATTTCTTTCTAAATTATAGCAAGACTGAGGAGTTAAAGCCATCAGAAGCTGTGCGGAACAGAGTGCGTCCGGAAGGGTAAAAGCGACTTGGAGCGAGCTATTCACAGAGGGTCACAGGGCATACGGAAGCCACGTTGTGGATGACGGCCACAACACTAATGGACTGAGTCGATTAGGCTGTGGATCAACCTGTTGAGATCTGTATCAGTCTGGCGCAGCCGTTCGATCTTCTGGACGGAATGGAGCACGGTGGTGTGATGCTTGCCCCCGAAGACTCTGCCGATTTCGGGTAGCGAAGCCTGCGTCAGATCCTTCATCAGGTACATGGCAATCTGCCGCGGGTAGGCAATCTGACGGGAGTTCGACTTCTGCTTCAGCTGCTGCGGCTGCATATTGAACTTCTCGGCGACAGCGCGCAGGATCGAATCCATAGTGATGCGGCGCTCGCCACCGGAGATTAGGTACTTCAGAACCTGCTGTGCCATCTGCAGCGTCACAGGAGAGTTGGTAATCGACGAGTAGGCGATCAGCTTAATCAACGCGCCTTCCAACTCGCGCACATTCGATTTTGTTTTGGTGGCGATGTAAATTCGGACTTCCTCGGGAAGAGCAACACCCTCGATCTCAGCTTTCTTATCGAGGATGGCCATCTTCGTTTCCAGATCCGGAGGTTGGACGTCCACCATCAATCCCCACTCGAAACGCGAGCGGAGGCGTTCCACCAGGCCCAGCGTGCTTTTCGGCGCCGAATCGCTCGATATTACGATCTGCTTCTGATGATCGTAGAGTTCGTTAAACGTGTGGAAGAACTCTTCCTGCATGCGCTCTTTGCCGGCCAGGATTTGCACGTCGTCCACCAACAGCACGTCCGCCGAGCGGTAGTGCCGTTGAAAGGATGGCATGCGGTTGGTCCGCAGGCACAGGATCATCTCGTTCATGAAGCGTTCACTGGACGTGTACACCACACGGATAGCTGGGTACTTATCGAGCAGCTCCCGTCCGATGGCGTGCATCAAGTGGGTTTTGCCCATTCCGGTACCACCATAGATGAACAATGGGTTGTAACTGCGCGAGGGGCTATCGGCCACCGCGCGCGCGGCCGCATGGGCGAACTGATTGCAGCTGCCGACCACAAAGTTGTCGAACCGGAACCTCGTGTTCAATTGCCCCGCCGCGGAAGCAAAGGCCGGTTCCATTGAGGACGCCAACGTTGTGTCGACCACCGCAGCCCGCGATTCCGCGTGCGGCAAGTACAAGATTCGATCTACTGGAAGATTCAATTCACGAATGGTGGACCGGATCTGCTCCGTATACTCCTGCTCGATAAAATCTTTCGTCACTTGATCCGGCACCTGGACCCGCAGGGAGCCTTGATCCAGGCTCTCAAGCGCAGTTCGCATCACCCAGTTCTGGAATTCCTGGGGAGCGATTCTCTCGGCCAGCTTTGCCTTGATCAAATCCCATGTATTCAGCTCCCGCGCTTCCGCCACAGCTCCAGCCGATTCCCAGTTTCCACCCACGTGTGACTCTCCTTACGGTGCAAGATCCCAAAGAACGCAAATTTCCCACATGATTACCACAGTCTGTGGAAATCGGCCTTAAAAATTCTGATCCGGGGGAAATTCTCGATGCTCGTTGCGTGAGTCACGGCGCATTAGCCAGGACAACCCGTGCTCACCGACGGATCTCAGCATAGCACAAAAAGTTTTGCGGGCAAGAGAAAGTTTCGAATGTTTATAATGTTTATTTTCAATAGCTTGTGGCTATGAAACCGGCGGGGACGGAGCACTAAAACATTTCGATGAAAGACGTTTTCCTTCTTGGCTGATGGGGCCTAAGCCGCGGAAGTGAGCCCTTCTCCTCAAGCGGTAGCCCTCACTCCAATAGGGCAATGCATCGAGCGGGTTGCGGCTGGCTTCGCGAGGTTCGGCCGTGTCAGCGAAAGCCCATGAAGGGATCCGGCTTGATATACGGGGGGGCAAGGCCCGCCCGGCGCAACATCACCCCGAGGCTGGCGCGTCCTCAAGATGTAAATGGCTTTCCACCAACGGTTTAGCTACCGTTGGCGGAGCTGAGTACGGAGCCGACAGTCGAGAATATCTGACTTATCGTGTTCGCTAGTGGTGGGAACGCGGCACCAGCCGCCACGGCCACAAAGCCGGCCATGAGCGCATACTCGATGAGGTCCTGCCCCACGGAATCGCTCCAGATCTTCAGAAGGTTAGCTAGTTTTTTTGGCATGTTCGCTGAGTTTTCCTCAGGTTTCGAGGATAGAACTTTGGATGGAGTGTGACAATCACCCATTAATACTAAGTAAGGTGCTGTCGAAGATTAAATTCTCGCCATGCTCAAATTCGCAATCCCGCCCGATTGTTTAGTGCTACTTGGCGGTAGCTTGGGTTAGGATCGTTTCGCCGCGCCGTTCGATGTCCTCTACGAACATTTCAAAGATTTTGCCTAGCCAGCGGACTTCAGCCATCGGCCTGCCTTCGGGGCCATGCTGCACCCTCAGCACCTCGATAACAGCATTTGCGGGAATCCGGACAATTTGTTTCCGCGATCCGATTGTCTCAAGGGAAACAGTATCCCGGCTCAGGCGGTACAATGTACTGCTCAACATCAAAAAACTCCGGCTGGAGTTTTAATCGTAGCGAGGAATTCTCCAGCCGGACAACTAGAGCATTCCCTAGTGACATCATGTCTTTTAGTGATTGGGTTAGTCATCCGTCAGCGGATTTCAAGCGGTTCGACGGCTTCGTAGACTGCAAAGTAACGTGACGCCGACGCCGATGCACACTCCCGAGACGATAAGTCCCAAGATTTCTCCGCCATGGAATATTCTGCCCTCCGAACCCGGCGCGAGGAGACGGGGATCGCCATTAAAATGAAGAAGCAGAAACAGGCCGACAATCAATGCCAACGCGCCGGAAATCATTTTTGGTCTGCGCACCAAATTCTCCTTTCCTTCAGTTCTGGATTTAGCGAAAGAGCATATCACTTCAAGAAAGCGGCACGCAACAGCGCACACTTACAGGTGCAGGTTTGCATGTTAAAATTTTTCTAGATTCAAATTGAGCCACTACCCCGAGGTACGTGTATTTGACTTTCCTCGTGCCGGGCGCGACAATAAATCTGTCCTTTGAGGTCCTTCCCTCCGCGAACGCGGGAGTAACTCAGCTGGTAGAGTGCGACCTTGCCAAGGTCGATGTCGCCGGTTCGAATCCGGTCTCCCGCTCCAATTTCAACAAGGCCGATCCGCACAGCACCGTCCCAAGAACGGACATCTCGGGGCGTGATACAATCGCTCACGGCGCCATAAGCCTCTGTAACTACAGGTATTTTCACAACTTGGGCAATGGCAGAAGGCGTGCGCTAGTGAGTCATCGGCCGACCCCAGGCCAACGATTTTAAGGTACGTCGCATTAGGACAACATGGATATCAAGCGAGAAGGCGTCGCGAGAAAAAAGCGCATCAAGTTCATCATCTACGGGATCCTGGCCATGGGCGCTCTGGGAGCCGCGGGCTGGCGTGTGTCGAAGCTCGAACCAGCAGCCCCTACCGTGGAGCGCGCGACAGTGTGGATCGACTCGGTGAAACGCGGACCAATGCTGCGCGAGGTCAAAGGCCTCGGAACTCTGGTTCCCGAGGATATTGTGGTTATTCCCACACTTCAGGATGGCCAGGTCATCAAAGTTCCCGTGAAATCGGGCGAGAGAGTGAAACCTGACACGGTTTTGGTGGTATTAGTAAATCCCGATATGGAGCTCGCGGCCAACGATCTGGAATGGCAGGTGAAACAGGCACAAGCCACCTACGCCGACCTGAAGGTCAAGATGCAGAGCCAGAAATTTGACCAGCAATCCGCGGTGTCGACCGCTGAGAACGCTCTCAAGCAGGCCTCGCTCAACAAGGATAAGGACGAACAGCTTTTCAAGTTCCAGCTGCAGACCGATCTCAACGTCAAACTCAGCACGGCGAATTGGGAACAGGCTGCCAACCGCTTCCAAACCGAGAAGCAAAAGCTGGACATCATGAAGGATTCGATTGACGCCCAGCTGGACTCCGCGAAGGTCCAGATCGACAAGTTGCAGGCCACCTGGGAGCGTAAGAAGCAGCAGCTCACCGAGCTTACGGTACGTGCGGGAACGGACGGCGTCGTCCAGGAACTGACGTTGCAGGTGGGCACGCGGGTCACATCCGGCACGGTGGTCGCGAAGGTAGCCCAGGCCAAGCTGAAAGCCGAGCTGCAGATCGCCGAAACCCAGGCCAAGGATATCCTGTTGGGCCAAAAAGCCTCGGTAGATACGAGGAACGGAATCATCCCGGCGCACGTAGTTCGAATAGATCCGAACGTGGTAAATGGAACCCGAACCGTGGATTGTACGCTCGATGGGGCGCTGCCGAGCGGCGCCGTACCTAACCTGAGCGTCGATGGGACCGTGGAAATCGAGCGCCTGGCCGACGTCGTTTATATTGGCCGGCCGGTGTTCGGCCAGCCCAACAGTTCGGTGAGTTTGTTCAAGCTGGAACCGGACGGAAAAGGCGCATCACGCCTAACCGTTAAGCTGGGGCGCAGTTCGGTGAATACGATAGAGGTTGTCGAAGGGTTGAAAGTGGGCGATCAGGTGATTCTTTCCGATATGTCGGCTCAGGATCAGAATCCCCGAATACGTCTGGACTAAGGAGAGCAAATATGGCCGAAGTTCTGATTCATCTGGATGGAGTCAAGAAAGTCTTCGTAACCGACGAAGTAGAGACGCACGCGCTGGCGGGCATTCATCTCGATATCAAGAAGGGTGAGTACGTTTCCATCGCCGGCCCCTCCGGCTGCGGCAAATCGACGCTGCTGGCGATTCTCGGGCTGCTCGACTCCTCTTCCGACGGCACCTATGAACTGAACGGTCGGCCGGTACAGGGACTGAAGCTCAGCGAGCGCGCCCGCATCCGCAACCGCGAGATCGGCTTCATTTTCCAGGCCTTCAATCTGATCGGCGACCTGACGGTCTACGAAAACGTCGAGCTGCCGCTCACCTATCGCGGCATGCCCAGCGCCGAGCGCAAGAAGCGCGTACACGAATCGCTGGAACGGGTCGGCATGAGCCATCGCGTGAAACACTATCCGTCGCAGCTCTCCGGTGGCCAGCAGCAGCGTGTTGCCGTGGCGCGCGCTCTGGCTGGCGATCCGTCCATCCTTCTAGCCGATGAGCCCACCGGCAACCTCGATAGCACCAATGGCGAAGCTGTCATGGAGCTATTACGGGATCTGCATCGCGGCGGAGCGACTATCTGCATGGTGACTCACGATCCTCGCTATGAACGCTTTGCCGACCGTAACATTCACCTGTTCGACGGACGCATCGTGGAAGAAAATGCCGAGCGCGCTTGATTCTTTATTGTTTCCGGACCCGTACTTCACGGGCGCGTAGTACTAGAACCCTAATCTAAGGTGCAGGTCCCTTAATTTGTGTCCGATAGGTAACTCAGGTCCCTTTTTTTCGGGGCTTGATCACCTGGAGGATGCATTCGTGAGTGTCATTTCCGATCCCCCGCTGCGCACCGGCATTCAGATCAACATTCCTCGCCCCGCGGCTCCGCCTGAACCGATGGAAGCGGATGCCGTGCTTCGCTCTCTCGCCGACGAGAGCACGGGCGTTGTTCCCCCGCCGCCTGAGTCATTGGAAGATACGGGCATTTCTGTCTCCTTGATCGAACAACTGCTTCTGAAGTTCCTGTATTTTCGCGGGGAGGTGCTGGGGAGGGATTTGGCGAGCCTTGTGGGAATTCAGTACAGTCTCATCGATGAGCTATTGGAGACCCTGAAGCGCCAACATCATGTTGGGATCAAGAAGTCCCTGGGCATGGGCAACAGTTCCGGAATTTTTGCGCTCACCGAGTCCGGCCGCAACCTCACCCGCGAATATCTGGAGAACAATCAGTACGCCGGGACGATTCCAGTGCCCCTCCATCAATACTCAGAGGTCGTCCGGCAGCAAAGGCTAGCCGAGAACTGGCTATCGCCCGATTCTCTCAAGAAGGCCTTTAAACATCTGGTAGTGGAGCAGGACATTCTGGCGCGCATTGGTCCGGCGGTGAACTCTAACAAGTCGTTCTTGATCTATGGCCAACCCGGCAACGGCAAGACTGCTCTGGCCGAATCGCTCTTCCGCGTGGAGACTGCGCCCATTTACTTGCCCTATGCGATCGAATCGCAGGGCAATATTATCCAGCTCTACGATCCGATTTACCACCAGAAGATCGAAGATACGGATAGCGACAGTGTCACCCTAGATCGGGATCACGGGTACGATCGCCGTTGGTTCAAGTGCCGCCGCCCCTTTATCATCACCGGTGGCGAGCTGGGCCTGGACATGCTGGATCTAAGCTACAACAAGGTCTCGAAGGTGTACGACGCGCCTTTCCAGCTCAAGGCCAACAATGGCATCTATCTCATTGACGACTTCGGACGCCAGAAGGCCTCGCCGGCCGAGATTCTCAATCGCTGGATCGTCCCTATGGAACGGCACGTCGACTACTTAAGCTTCCAGGCGGGTGGCAAAATGACAGTGCCATTCGAGGCGTTTCTAATTTTCTCCACCAACCTCCGGCCAGACCAGTTGGGCGACGAAGCGTTCCTG
>Ga0105237_10010232_pt1 | contig 9995 bp, 7 predicted proteins | sample KBSC24metaG_FD_81520 | JGI IMG/M metagenome (GOLD analysis project Ga0105237, IMG submission 81520) | Corn rhizosphere microbial communities from Kellogg Biological Station, Michigan, USA - KBS C2-4 metaG | ecosystem: Host-associated > Plants > Roots > Rhizosphere > Soil | place: Michigan, USA... | reverse complement strand
GACCTCGAGGGTTTCGATGTCATTGGGATTGAGGTCGAACAGCGGACTCCGATCCTCGCCACGCCCACGTTCGTCCGGACCGTAATAGGCCATGCCGCCATTCCCATTGGACGACCGCAAATTATCGTTTTTGAAGCGCACCCCATCAACGATCACAATGGGGTCGGCGCCAAGGTACGCGGTCGTCTGACCACGTATCCGAATCGCCACCGCGCCACCAACAATACCCCCGCTCCCCGTCAACACTTCCACACCGGGCACGCGAGACTGCAGGAGGTCGTACATGCTCGAGATCGGCGCCGTCTTGACGAGCGAATCGACGTTGAGCCGCTCGACGACGTGCCCCAATTCCCGGACACGTTGGGCACCGGTAGCCGTGACCACGACCTGATCGAGTGTGTTGACGCCGCTTTCCAGCACCACGGCGACCGTCGCGGTCTCGTTGTCCGACACCGTCACTTGGATCGTCTTACGAACGAATCCCACGGATCGGACGATCACCTGATGCGTCCCTGATGACACGTTCGCAAAGCGAAACCGGCCGGACTCGTCCGTCCGAACGACGTGCGCCTTGTCATCCAACATGACATTCGCGCCAGCGACCGGCTGCTTACGTTTGGCGTCGATAACCTGCCCAACAACGACTCCCTCCGCCGCGCGTGCTGCGCCGGGGATGGGCACAATGGCTAGCTGCGTTGCGCCATAGGGAATCACATGCAAACCCGTCCCCGCCAACATGTGATCCAACGCGCTCCCCAATGTCACCTTTGCCAGATGCAGGGTCACCAAGCTGGTGTACGCGTTGACTGTCTCCGCCCGATACGACACAATCACGCCAGCGTTCGCGGCCGCTGCATCGATGGCCTGATGCAGCCGCACACGCGTCACATCGACCGACACGAGACGCGCCAACAACGCGTCGGTGGCTCGAGGATCGCGCTCGGACGACGTGGGCGTACTCGCCACGATCGTTTGCTGCGCCCACGCGGGGCTCGCGACAACAGCGCTACTGCCGAGCACGATGTATGCTACGGTGGCCCATGGGCGCGCCCACTGCGGACGTACTCGCTGGGAGAATGCCCGTTTCGACCATGCCCACTGCATTTCACCAGGCCTCGTGTTCACCGTCCGACCTCCAGGTGGGTTGAAAATGAATCTTGCACGGCGCGCCGTCCGCGCGTCGGCGCATGGGATTGACGGCGAGGATGCAAGGTGATCACATCGCCGTCGACCGTGATATCGACATCCAAAATGAGTTGCAGCACGCCAAGCGCTTCGGTCGACGAGCGATAGTCCATCGACGTCGTCACGTGTTGGCTCGCCAATGCGGGATCGGCGAGTTTGAATTGGCATCCATACCACCGCCCAAGGGTCGCCAGCACCTCGGGCACCGGTGCCATGTGAAAGACGAGACGCCCGGTGCGCCAATCGGTATACGAAATGGCATCGCTCGACACGACGACCGTCCCCGCGGAGTCCGACACATTGCCAACGTGGCCCGCGGTGACGACGGCCTCAGGCGTCGTGAATGGATGAACGGAAAGACCAACCTTCCCCGTGGACACCGCGACGCGGACATCCGTGTCATCCGAGTAGTGTCGCACGCCGAACGCGGTCCCGAGTACGCGCGCCTGCACGGCGCCCGTCTGGACAAGAAACGGCGCGGTCGTGGCCTGGGCGATATCGAAATAGGCCTCGCCGGTCAACGACACCGTGCGCGTGCGGACGCCGAAATCCGCCGGCACGCGAAGAATCGTGCGCGGCGCCAACGTCACGCGGCTCCCATCAGGAAGCCGAAACGACAGACGCTGACCGGTGGTCGTCGTATAGGTCCGACGCGGGTCGTGTCCTGTAGTCCGTCGTGAGAACAGTGCGACAAGCAACAGGCAGACCAGCCCGGCAGCCACCACACTCGCTCGCCTCGCCGTGGTCCAATACGGCCGGCGTGCCACTTCGCGTGCCATGTGGTGTTCCACGTGGGGTGCCACGCGTTCATGCCGCGTCGCCTGAATGACTCGAGTCGCGAAACGCGCGACGTCGCCACGGCCATCTGCGATGACAGGCTCGCGCACACGCCACGCCGCTCGCGCCGCCGCGACTGCGTCCGCGCAGGCGGTATCGCGCGCCATCAAGCGCTCGAACGAAGCGCGCTCATCCGCGTCGGACTCGCCGGCCAGGTACGCGGCGAGCCGAGCGTCGAAGTCAGGGAGGAACATCGTGTCGTCGTCCATGGTCTGTAGCACAGAAGACGACGGTTTGTGGAAACCGGGTGACAAACCGGATAACACCCGGTGATACCCGGCACCTCGAGCGCTCGATCAGGGCCGCAGCGCCAACACCAAAGCCAAAAATGGCGCCGCCACGCGACGTAGCACCGCGATCGCCCGCCCCATTTGCGTCTTTACCGTATTCACCGAAATCCCCAACGTCTCCGCGATTTCGGGATAACTCAATCCATGCTCTCGACTCAACACATACGCCTCGCGGCACCGCTCCGGGAGTTGTCCAATGGCACCATGAACCGCAGAGGCGAGATCGGCCTGTTCGATCGCCTGCACGGCGTCCGCATCCCGGTCCCATACGTCCCCCCTCGACGCCTCCGCGACGTGCTCGCGCGCGATTGCGTCCTCACGCCGGATATGCCGGCGTTCGACTTTGACGTAGTCCAGTATTTTCCGGCGAAGCGCGGCATACAAATACGCGCGGAACGACTCGCGGACCTCGAGCGTCATCCGCGTCGCCCACAGATGCAAGAACACATCCTGCATTACATCTTCCGCCGCGGCGTGTGACCGCAGCGCACGGATCGCGTACCGAAGCAGCTCGTCATAGTACGCGCGAATCAACGCATCGAACGACCGCTCCGCCTCCGCATCACTTCCCGCGCGCAACGACGCGAGAAGCGCCTGATCGCGGTCACGAATATGACGCGACCCGTGCTGCGATGCATCGCCGGGATCGTAGTGCACGCCCCAAAATGATTGGCGTCCCGCGAACTCGCCACCCTTTTTTCGTCGCGCGAACGCGAACGACGTGTCCCAGCGTTATGTCTTAATGAACACGCGCGCGACCAAATCAGCGCGGCGACGGCGCCTTGGGTCGCAAATCGATGTACGGCGTGGTTGGCTCGCGGTCTGACGGCACAAACTTGGGTGCCGCTTTTCCCACGCCCCCAAGACTCCGAATGTATCGGTACATCGCACGCAGATCACGCTCGTTCATTTGCTGCGTGCTCCACCACGGCATCGGTGGCCGCCCCGTATGTGTCTTGAGGAACATAGTCCACTTGTCCTCCGACATCCGTTGCACGGCCAGCCGAAGATTCGCCGCGTAGGTTGTCCCCCACTCTCCGCGATACCCGACTGGATTTCCCGCGAGCTCACGCTCGGTCCACGTGGCGCCCGGATTGACAGACGAAGGAGCCGTGTGACAGTTGCCACACCCACCAACCGCGACGAGATATTGCCCAGCCGCCACCGGTGACGCCGCACGCACGAACGGCCCATCCAACATGATCGGCTCACCATTGGTCGCCTTATCAGACGATGCCGGCGATGCCTCCGGTGTGGGACGGCCGCCAATGACCGGCGGCGCGACCGTCGCGGCTTGCGTACACCCCAACGCAGCCACGACGATCATCCCATACAGAGCACGACCAGACACCGGACGCTTCGCGCAAACAGATTCGACCACACGGACCCCGAGCGAAATTACAAGACTGACGACGTATCGCCAGGGAGCAAAATCTTCCGAATCAACGGAATGGGCAACCCACCTTGCTTCACAAAATCGTCATGGAACTCACGCAGCGAATACGTATCTCCGTGTACGCGCCTGTAGTCGTCACGGAGCTTGTAAATCATCAGCTTGCCGAGTGTATAGTACAGATACGTGGGATCGTACGCCCCGCGACGCGCCTCTTCGTATGCGTTCGCCGGCAACTGGAAGCACTTGTTCACGAAATACTGATCCGACGCCTGCTGCACCGTGAGCCCCTGCGTGTGTTCCTTGATCCCGGCCACATAGCGGCAATCGCGCAACAACGCCTCGGACAGCTGCGCCAGATGAATTTTGGGATCGCCCAACCCAAATCCTTCTTCCACCATCATCTGCTCGCCATAATGCGCCCACCCTTCGACGTTGGAATTCACGTATAGCAACTTGCGCGTCTTGGTAGGATACTGCGGTGCATACAGGAACTGCACATAATGGCCGGGGAACACCTCGTGCACCGTGATGATATCCATCACCGGCCGGTTAAAGAGCCGGAGATGCTCCTCCACGCGTTTGGCACTCCAATCCTTTTCCACCGGTGTTACGTAATAAAACGCCTGCTTCCCCTCCGGCGTCTCGTACGGGCTCGGCGTATCCATCGCCGCGAAGATCCCCGTACGCATGAACACCGGCGTCTCTTTCACGATCGGCATCGCGGTGGACGGAATATCGATAATTTTGTGGTCCACCAAAAACTGCCGAATGCGCGCCACCGTGGCGTTGGCCGACGGCAACAAGCTATCCGCCGATGGATGATCCGCCTGCAACGAGGCCATCGCCTCGGCGGGCGACTTCCCCGGTGCGACCAACTTGGCCGTCTCGACAAAGGCTTTGTAGTCTTTTTCCAGGTTGGCTTCGCCAATGGCCAACACACGGTCGAGCGGCATGTCCAACATCTCGTCGTACTTGAGCTTGTCGGAAAAATTCTTGGCGCCCAAGACAAATGTCCCCTTGGACCGTGGCAGCAAATTCTTTTTGAGCCACGGCACCGACGCGCGAATCACCGCGATCACCGAATCGTTGGCCTGCGTGAACGACCGCAATGCCGAGGTGTCTGTCCCCGCCGCCTCTTTGGCCCAGTTGGCTAAATCATGCTGAAAAAAGTCCACCGACCCAGCCGCGACGAGAATCGCGAGATCGGTGAACTCCTTGGGCGGATTATCTACGTTGGCTTCCATCGCCGCGAACATCGGCGGAATCCCGTGCAACCGCGTAGTCACCGATTTGAGCCGCTGCGCAGCGGGGGCGTAGTTGCGTTTCATCAACACGTCGATCGTGTTGCCGGCCACGCCCACGTAACCAAACGGATTGTGCTTCCAGTTCTGCAACACCTCTTTGTCCTGTAGCTCCGATCGGATCGTCCCCTCCAGCATCGCCGCATCCACCGAATCCTGCGCCGTGATTCCCGCGGACCGGAGTGAATCGAGCCGCGCGAGCAGCAGCTTGAGTGTTGCGATTCGCCGCGTCACCGCATCGGCGGATAAGTCATCCACGCGGTCGTCATATTGATGGAAGCCGAGCGCGGTCGCTTGCGTGGGGCTGAACGCAAAGAGCGAGTCGAAATACGTATCGACAAATGCCGTAAACGCGGGCGTCGACGCCGCGGTTTCCGTCGCGCCCCCTTTGGATGACGAGAGATTGACGCGCTCACACGCCGCCAAGCTCAACACCAACAGAGCGGCACCTCCCACCACGCCCATCACAGCTCGGCTCGGCGCACGAAACGGGACTCGCATACGCATACCTCGACAAAAAAAGAGGAAGACTCTACGGGACCAGCAAGGACGACTCGAACACTACAGCATACTCCGGCCCACCGCTCAACGTTGGCGCGCCAGAGGCCCAAACGTCAACCGGGCCCCCAGACCGTCCAGAGGACGCGTCGGGGAGCCCGGCTCACACCACGATGGGGCCAGCGCCTACGCCCCGACCGAGTACCGCTCCGCCAGAACCCGCCGATGATGCTCCACGTGCCCGGCAATGATGTAAATGAGCGCGCGCACCGTGACCGAATGGTTATTGGCCGTGCCGCGCCGAGCGATCGCTTCGGGGTCGAAGGATTGGAAGAGGGCGATGGTGGCGCGTCGGACCGCGTCGAATTCCGTCGCCAGCTCGTCGGGTGAGCGCCCATCTGCCCCCGCCGCGGCCGCGTACTCGTTTTCGTCCCACCCTGGCAGCGGCGTGGTGTCGCCACGCGCGATGCGCAGGGCACGCACCGAAAAGATCCGCTCCGCGTCGATCAAATGGTTGATGACGTCGACGATGCTCCATTTGCCCGGCTGATACCGAAAGGTCCCCCGCTCTTCGGGGATGGCCCGAAACAGCGAAACGACCTCGGCACGCTGGCGCTCCAGGAGCGCCAGAATGTCCCACTCAGGGAGCGCCGCAATGTAGGGCGCATAGGGCGCGGCATATTCGTCCGCCCCCGGCCGCTCAATCGTGAAAGGCATGTCGATCGGAGAAAAAGGTGACGCTCGGCCATCGCCCTGTATATGCGAGGGAGCATCTGAAAACTAATTGGGCGTGCCCGCCCTAGCTCCAACGCTACCCATTCACCCCAGCGCTGGCCAAATAGCCTCGTCGCTCCCACGCCTGATCGAGCGCGGCACGCACCGCGTTCGCCAACATGTCCGGGGTAAACGGCTTTTCGAGTACCTTGATGCCCAATTCGGCGATTCGGTGTCGCAACATCATGTCTTCGGTATAGCCCGACATGAACAGCACCCGCAGCAGCGGATAGACCGGCAGCAGCCGCTCCGCCAGCTCGCGCCCACCCATGATGGGCATCACGACATCGCTCAACAGCAGATCGACGTGTGAACCATGCTTGGCCATGACGTCGATCGCCTCGCGCCCGTTACCGGCGTCGAGCACGGTGTAGCCACGCGACTCGAGAATGCGGCGCGCCAAGCGGCGCAGCGCCTCTTCGTCTTCGACGATGAGAATGGTTTCGTGACCGCCCGACTCCGTGGTGACCGGGATATCCGGCGTCTCGGTAGCGATCACGGGCTCCGCGTGCGGGAAATAGAGCGTGAATTTGGTACCACGGCCGGGCTCGCTCTGCACCACGATGTCGCCGCCCGCCTGCTTGACGATGCCGTACACGGTGGGGAGTCCGAGCCCCGTTCCTTTCCCCATTTCTTTGGTGGTAAAGAAGGGCTCGAAAATGCGCGCCTGTACGTCGCGATCCATCCCCACGCCGGTATCGACCACCGAGACCACGACATAATCCAACGCGGGATCCAACTCCGCGGTCGTGACCGCGCCGGCCGCCGCCGCGCCCGTGACAATGGTGAGCTGTCCGCCATCCGGCATCGCGTCGCGTGCGTTCACCACCAGATTGACAACGACTTGCTCCACCTGTCCACGGTCCACTCGGACGGTGGTGTCTGCCGCCGAGAACGACGTTTCGAGACGCACGTCCTCGCCGATGAGACGGCGCAACATGGTTTCCATGTCGGCCACCACGGTGTTGAGCTCCAGCAGTTCCGGCTGTACCAATTGGCGCCGGCTGAATGCCAAGAGCTGTCGCGTAAGCGCCGCGGCTCGGTCGGTGGCGCGGCGGATTTCACGCACGTCGTCGCGAATCTCCTGCGTGCTGAGTGAGGCCGCCTGCAACAAAAAGTCGCTCGACGCGCCGATGACCGTCAGCAAATTATTGAAATCGTGCGCCACGCCGCCGGCCAACCGCCCGACGGCTTCCATTTTTTGCGCCTGCCGTAGCTGCGCCTCGAGCTGATGTTGCCGGCTTACGTCGCGCATGATGCTGGTGAACAGTCCTTGCCGCCCCGCACGCGCATACGAGACCGAGGCGTCGACTGGCACTTCGGTGCGATCGTCCCGCACCAGTGAAATTTCCCACCGGTGCGCCGCTTCGCTCGTGGCATATCGAGCGAGCCGGACGCTCCCCATGCGGTCTTCGAACGTTTCGTAGCGGCGCTCGGGGATGAAGCGCTTGACGCTTGTGCCCACCGCATCCTGCGCCGATACGCCCAACATCCGTTCGGCGGACGCGTTGAGATAAACGATGCGGTAATCATCGTCGTACGACACGATGGCGTCGGTGGCCGACCCCAAGATTCCCGCCAACCGCAGCTCTTTGGCTTCTGCCTCGGCGGTATGCTGTACCATTTCGCGCGTGGTCAGCTCCAGCTCGGCGTTGGCCGCCTCGAGCTCGGCGGCACGCACCTGGAGCTCGTACGCCTGCAGCTCCAACTCTTCGTTGGTGCGGCGCCGCTCGCTCGACTGGCGCCGCTGGGACACGGAGGTCACGAGCGCCAAGGCTACCGCGAAGAGCGCCGCCAGGATGGCCAGCGTGGCCGCCCCAGCGCGCTCGCGCCGAGCATCGGCGAGAGCGCCGGCGGTGCCACGGGTGATGTCGGCATAGAGAGAGTCGGACAAGAGGCGCATTTCGGTACGCGTCTGTCCGGTTCGGCTCGCGGTCAACGCGGCGATCATTGCGCCAAAACCTTCGTCCTGGCGCACCCGCGTCATTTGCCCAAGCTCCGCGAGCCGCAACCGAACGAAATAGACGAGCGTATCGACGCGCGGTGCATATTGCGGGAGCGGCGCGGCCAACGCGCGGAGCTGCACGCCCATCGCGTCGCCTTTGGAGACCACCTCGTTGAACGGGATCAGCGCCCGCTCATCCCCCGTGAGGAGATAGTCGCGCTCGCCCGCCTCGGCTTCCTGCACGCGGTTCCCCACATCGCGTACCGCGTTGAGCAGTCGTTCAGTCTGTTGCACCGACGTGAACGCACGCACGGCTTGTCTGGCGCTATGATACGCCAGTGCCCCAATGAGCAGGACGATGATCGCCGACGCGTAGCCGGCGATGACGCGAGAAGAAGGTGCGGGCCGATCCATGGAGTTAGTACCGAAGCCCACGCCCATAGCAAGCCGTGCGCCGCCCCCTTGGCGCTCCTCCGGACAACATGCGAACGGCTACTTCCCTGTCGATACAGGAAAGTAGAGATTAGACCGCGCTAAACAGACGAATAGCGGAACACGCGCGCGCCCCCACCTGTCGCATGCGTCACACAAAACGAGGCGGCCACCCTACAGCCGCCCCGCATTCACAGTGTTCGTATTTTGGACAGAATCTGGTTTAGCCTGCAGCCGCGACAGGCACTCCACCAAATCGACGCTCACGTCCGTGGAATTCCCGAACCGCCGAGGTGAGATCGGCAGGCGAAAATTCGGGCCACATTCTGGGGGTGAAATAGAGCTCAGCGTACGCGCATTCCCAGAGCAGGAAATCGCTGAGTCGCTGTTCGCCCCCCGTGCGAATCAAGAGATCGACATCGCGTGTGGGGCCGGCGTGGATGGCGTCGTTCATGACTTGGGCAAACCGCTCGACCGTAAGCGTTCGCCCGGGAAACGTCTGCGCCTGCGCGGTTTCCGCCGCGCGGAGGATCGACTCGCGCGCCGAATAGTCGAGCGCGATGCGCAGATCGAGTACTGTCCCCTGCCGCGTCGCGGCTTCGGCCGAATCGATCGCTTTGCGCAGCTCGAGCGGGAGCCGGTCGCGACGGCCGATCACGCGCATGCGCACCCCGTTGCGCACACAGCGGTCGACTTCGGAGAGGAGGTAGCGCCGGAAGAGCCGCATGAGCATGGCGACTTCGCGCGACGGACGCTTCCAGTTGTCGGACGAAAAGGCGTAAAGCGTGAGCGTGCCGATCCCGTTGGCCGGCGCCGCTTCGACGATGGTGCGCACCGTGCGCGCGCCCACGACGTGGCCAGCCGTACGCGGACGCCCACGCGACATCGCCCAGCGTCCGTTGCCGTCCATAATGATAGCTACGTGCAGCGCCGACGACGTAGACGACACCGAAGAATGAGAGTCAGGAGTCAAAGTGAATTTACAACGCGCACCCGTCAACGCTCCCGCGTCGCCCGAATGAGCGCTTCCATGTGGTCGAGGTACCGCGCCAACGCCTGTCGTCCCATGGGCGTCAGCGCATATTGCGTGTGTGGGACACGTCCCGCGAACGTCTTGGTGCACGTCACGTAATCGGCTTCTTCCAACTTGCGCGCGTGCACGCTGAGATTGCCGTCGGTGGTGTGCAGCAACTGCTTGAGCTCGTTGAAGCTCAACGTCTCGTTCACCGCGAGCGCGCTGACGATCCCCAGCCGCAACCGCTCGTGAATCAGACGGTCGAGCTCGGGCGCCGCGGCCGTGGCGGACGAGATCGTCGCCATCACCTCGGACGATGCCT
>Ga0105237_10010229_pt1 | contig 9997 bp, 8 predicted proteins | sample KBSC24metaG_FD_81520 | JGI IMG/M metagenome (GOLD analysis project Ga0105237, IMG submission 81520) | Corn rhizosphere microbial communities from Kellogg Biological Station, Michigan, USA - KBS C2-4 metaG | ecosystem: Host-associated > Plants > Roots > Rhizosphere > Soil | place: Michigan, USA... | reverse complement strand
TGGAGTCGCGGCACAGAAAATCGATCTTGATCTGCATGGGATACCCCATCCATCCGAAGATGTCGATGTTGTCCCAGCCTTCCTTGGAGTCGCCACGCGGCGGATAGTAATTAATCCGGACAGCGTGATACAGATCCTTATACAGCTGCGGATACAACTTGGGCTGAAGAATCTGTTCGAGCGAACTAAGCTTGGTCTCTTCCTTGGTTTTGAATGAACCCGGATCTTCTAAAACCTCGCCGTCGCGATTTCCCAGAATGTTGGTCGAAAACCAGCCGGAAATTCCCAGCATGCGCGCCTTGAGGCCTGGCGCGATCAGGGTCTTCATGAACGTCTGGCCTGTCTTGAAGTCCTTCCCGCAGATCGGAAGATTGCGCTCACGCGCCAGTTCCTGGAGAGCGGGAGTATCTGTGGTCAGGTTGGGAGCGCCATTGGCAAAGGGAACGCCCGACTTAAGCGCCGCGTACGCGTAAATCTGGCTGGGCGCGATCTCCGGATCGTTCTGCATCAGCCCGCACTCGAAGTCCTTGAGCGTCTTGTGCACGGCCGCTGGCCGGTGGAACACTTCGGTGGAGCCGCACCAGATCATCACATTCCGAGCGGTGTTGTTGGTTTTGCGGAATTGCTCGATGTCTTCCATGAGCATGTCCGCTTTGTCCATCTTGGTCTTGGCTTCTTTGACGTTGGGACCGTTGATCCGGCGGATATATTCCGGATCGAAGACCGCTTTCATCGGCTTGATGGCCGAGAGGGGCGTTTTGAGCTCCTCAAGCTGTGTCTTCTCGAGAACTTTGGCGTTTACCGCAGCCTCGTACGCTGTGTCTTCGTAAATGTCCCAGCCGCCGAAGACCAGGTCGTTCAGTCCCGCCAGCGGGACGAAATCCTTAATCATCGGGGAACGGTCGTCGGTGCGCTTTCCCAGGCGGATAGTAGCGAGCTGAGTCAGCGATCCAATGGGCTCAGCCGTACCGCGTTTGATGGCTTCGACACCGGCTATGAAGGTCGTGCTCACGGCGCCGATGCCGGGAATCAAGACGCCAAGTTTTCCGTCCGCGGGCGCAATCTGGACGTTATCGCGATTGGGCAACTGCAAATCCTCCTGGCCTACTGGGGCCTTTCAGGTTTGTCCTCTGGACACCACCGGGACTGGTCTTAGGCCGTATCATGCAGCGAGCGGCGAAGACGCACGAGGGCAAAACACCTGTCTTGATATACTAGCATCTCATGCAGAATCGCGCGACTGCGACCATCTCCGCGATCCTGGTAGACGATGAAAAACTCGCCTCCGAGGAGCTAGCTTACCAGCTCAAGGACTTCCCGGATATCGAGATTATCGCCACGGCGTCCAATGGACTCGAGGCACTCAAGCTGATCCAGGATCTGGAGCCCGATTTAGTCTTTATGGATGTTCAGATGCCCGGCCTGGACGGCATGGGCGTCATTCGGAAGCTGCGCGAGCAAGATATTCCCCTGCCCTATTTCGTCATGGCAACGGCCTACGATCAGTACGCCGTCGAGGCGTTTCGCTGGGAGGCGCTCGATTACGTTCTGAAGCCCGTCGATAAGGAACGCCTGACGGTGGCCGTGGAGCGCGCCCGCAAAGCGGTAACCGACCGGAGCAAGACGGCCCCCTTGGAACCCGCTTCACCCAAGCCAGCGCTGCAACGCAGCAAGCTCCTCGTGCGCAGCAACCAGCGCAATTTCATCGTCGATGCGCAGGACGTGGTTTACGCCACCATTGACGACGGCCTGATCACCGTCGTCGCCAGCAACCTCGAGGGCCAGTCTAATTACCGGACTATTGAAGAGCTGCAATCCAACCTCGATCCCGATACTTTCTGGCGCGTGCATCGATCCTACCTGGTGAACATCCACCGGATCAAAGAAGTGATCCCCTGGTTTAAGTCCAGCTTTCAGCTCCGCATGGATGACAAGAAGCAGACCGAGATTCCCGTAAGCCGCGTCCAGACCAAGCGGCTGCGGGCTCTTTTAAAACTGTGAGCGATCGCTATTTAGAGGATCTTCAGGTCGGCGAGAAGATTCAGACCCAAGCAGTGACCCTCAGCCTAGAGGAGATCCTCGATTTCGCACGCCGCTTCGATCCGCAACCCATGCATACTGACACGAAGACGCCAGGTGGATTGATCGCCAGCGGTTGGCACACGGCCGCCGTGGTGATGCGCCTGGTCGCCGACGCCAGGCCGCTAGGAGATTTACCGATCCTGGGATTGGGCGTTGACGGCATCGAGTGGCCCCAGCCCGTGCATCCCGGCGACACCATCCAAGTGGAATCTGAAATCCTCGCGATCCGTCCGTCACAGTCCAAGCCTACCCATGGCATCGTTAAGATCCGATCGACGGCGCGGAATCAGAAGGGCGAGGTGGTCTACGTCGTGACTCCCAATTGCTGGGTGCCGCGACGGCCGGCATGAAAGCTGACCAGTCTATTATTTCGGTTGGCGAAACAAAGCGCAGTCCACAGTATCAGCATAGTGCGTGCCACACTGCTATTCTGTGAGTGACATGGGCGAACTAATTGAAAGGAGTAACGGAGATGGAGGACGATAACAAGCTTTCGTACTTTTTCCTAGGCTTGGGATTAGGTGTAGCCGTGGGGGTGCTGTTCGCACCTAAATCCGGCGCCGAGACGCGGGACTTTCTGCGCAGCAAGGCAGAAGAAGGTAGCGACTACGTGAAGCGTCGGGCGGAAGATCTGCGTGACACCGCGGCCGATGCGATTGACCGGAGCAAAGATACGCTTCGTCGTCATAAGGACAACTTGTCGGCAGCGGTGGATGCCGGCAGACAGGCTTACCGCGAAACGGTCAAGACGCCCCAGCCCGAATAGAGACCGGGCCGGCGTGCGAGGCGGAGGGCTCGCGCGAGTGATATGAATAACCAGACAATATTTCTTGCACTGATCGCCGTGTTCGTGGCAGTATCCGCGGCCGCTCTGATCTTTCAGGCGGCCATGCTGTATGGAACCTACAAAGCCTCGCGGGAGCTGCGCGACCGGATTGTCCCGCTGACTGTCAAAGTCGATGCTTTGGTGGAAACTTCGCGTACTACCATCGACGAAGCGCGAGTCAAGATGGGGGAAATCACCAGCCGGGCGAATCAGATCCTGGACATCGCCAGAACGCAGATGGAGACCGTGGAAGAGGTGCTGCAGGACGCTTCCTTCAGAACGCGCCGCCAACTGGAGCGCGCTGAAATCGTAGTGGACGACGCCCTGGTACGCGCGCAGGACACCGTCGAACTGGTGCACAAGGGAATCCTGGCCCCGATTCGCGGAATCAACGGAGTGGCCGCCGGTGTTCGCGCCGCCCTGACCTTCCTGATGCGGGGCACCCGACCCGATCCGGATCAGGTCACGGTCGACGAGGAGATGTTCATCTAGCCCGTCTCATAGTGCAGACCACCCCCGCCATTTGGAGTAGACTAGATCCCAAAGTGGTTCAGAGAGCTGTATTCCTTTTGATCTTGCCGCTGGCGGGCTGGGCCGCTGGCCCTACCGTAGCTGACACCGCTCGCGCCGTCAGAACTGCGGGTCTGGATCTCGACCAGTGCTATCGCGTCCGCGATCTCAGTCTGTACAAAGACGACATCAAGCTATATTTCAACGACGGCTATCTGATCTTTTCCAAACCTGTAGCAGGAGAACGCATTGCCGCCGTGTTCACCTCCGATGTCGATGGAGGCGATGGCGAGGTCCTGCTGCTGCCGCCGCAGCGCGGGGAACGGCAATCGCTTGCGCGGTTCACTGGATCCCCGAATCTCAACGAACATTTCAGCCGGGCGCTGCTCGTCTTCACCGGCGATTCCGGGCGCCAGCTTCTCGAGGGCATCGATAACGGTTCGGGACGTAAGACGCCTGAAATGGCCCCGCTGCTGGCCGAGCGCTGGACGCCCGTCGTTTCCAACGTCCTGGATAGCTTCGCTCCGCGCATTGCCGGCGACCTCCTCACGCCCGGCCGCACGGACGGGTTGCTGTTGGCCGCGCTGGCCGGCAAAGCGTTGGGGAATTTCGACGTGATTTACGATCCCGCCGTATCCGAACAGGTAATCGTCGGACAGTTGATGGAGCGCAATCAGCGCTTGTCCTATGATGTCTGGACCAGGTTCGCAGCCCGGCGGTTCCGGACCGGATCGGCTACAGCTCCCGAGCCACTGTTCTCCCTCACGCAATTCCGCATCGAGGCCTCGCTCGACGAAAATCTGCGGTTGAAATCGGTCACTCGCGCCACTCTGAAAATTGGCTCCCAGCCGCTGCGCACGTTCGGATTCGAAGTTTCGCGCGCCGAACAGGTCACGGCGGCGCGGATGGATGGCGCCCCCGCAGAGTTGCTGATCAGCGAATCTACCCGCAGCCGCGCGCTGCGCGCCGACGAAAACGACGTCTTTCTGGTTGCCACACCGGATTTCCTGGCGCCGGGCAGCACGCACCGTATCGAAATCGAGCACGAAGGAGCGCTCATCACCAGCCCGGGCAACGGAGTGTACTCGGTCGGCGGCCGCTCCAGCTGGTATCCCCGCAGCGGATCGGCTTTTGCGGATTATGATCTGGTCTTCCGCTATCCCCGGCGCCTGACGCTGGTCACGCCGGGTGACATCGTCACCGACACGATCGACGGTGACTGGAGGAACACCGAGCGCCGCACTTCCGTGCCCATTCGCGTGGCCGGATTCAACCTTGGAAATTACGAGAAGAGTTCTTTGTCCGCGGGTGGTCTCACCGTGGACGTTTACGGAAATCGCAATCTGGATCCAGCGCTTCGTCCGCCGCCTCAAACCGCGACGTTCACCCGGGTGATCCCCGCCGGCCCGCGTACTCTCCCACGTCAAGAGGTGACCACCATTGTTCAAAACCTGACGCCGCCTGATCCGTTGGCGCGATTGAAGGCCGTGGCGGCGGACGTCTCCGCATGCTTCCAATATTTCTCGGGACTGTTTGGCCCTCCGCCGCTAAAGACACTGACCGTATCGCCGATCCCCGGCACCTTCGGGCAAGGATTTCCAGGCTTGGTCTATCTGTCGACGATGTCCTATCTGGATCCTCGGGAGCGCCCTGCGGAGACCCGTAATGCCACCTTGCAGACCTTCTTTTCCGACCTGATGGTGGCCCACGAGGTCGCGCACCAGTGGTGGGGCAACGTCGTCATGCCCAAGAGTTATCAGGATGAGTGGCTGCTTGAAGCACTGGCCAATTATTCCGCGCTGCTTTGGCTGGAGAAAAAGAAGGGATCCAAAGCTCTGGAAGAGGTCATGTCGGACTTCCAGGCCGACCTGCTTAAGATCGGTGACGATAGCCAGACGGTGGAATCGGCTGGACCAGTCACCTGGGGTTATCGCCTGGAAGCCTCGAAAACGAGCGACGCGTATCGTGTCATCACTTATGAAAAAGGCGCATGGGTTTTCCACATGCTGCGGAAGCGGCTGGGGAATGAGCGTTTCCTTAAGGTCCTGTCAGAACTGCGCCGGCAATACCAGTTTCGTACCGTGGGCACGGCGGACCTCCTCGATCTGGTCAAGAAGTCGCTTCCTTCCGGCGTTTCCGCCGATTCGATGGAAGGGTTTTTTGACAACTGGGTGTACTCCACCGGCATCCCAACGCTGCGGCTGAAATACTCCGTTAAAGGCAAAGTGCCCTCGTGGAAAATCTCCGGAACCGTCGAACAGAGCGCCGTCGACGATAACTTTTCCGTCGATATTCCAGTGGAGATTCAGTTCGTTAAAGGCTCAGCGCTGACAGTTTGGGTGCGCACGTCGAACCAGCCGGCATCGTTTTCGGCGACGCTGAAACAGCCCCCCTCACATGTCGCTATCCAGGCGGGCATTAATGTACTGGCGACGCGTAAGTAAGCTGCGTCTCATCAGCGAAGTTTACAGGCGAGTTCCCTTCATCAGGTTGCGATCAGCATCGCCTTCCATGAATCCTCATCGTGGCCGATGCTCAGCCGGTTCGCGGAGCGAATCAGCGGCAGCTGGAGTAAATTGGGATCCCGCTCGATCCGTTCAAGAAGTTGTGCGTCGGACACCTTGAGATACTTCATGCCGGCATCGATATAGGCTTTGCCAGCGGTGTCAACGAGCGTGGCGGCACCAAAACGATCGACAAACCTCTTGATCTCGCCGGGGGCCATGGGCTTTTTCTTCAAGTCCACGAAATGGATCGTGACGCGTCGCTCCTTGAAAAACCGCTCGGCAGCACGAGACGCCTGCGAATTCTTCACCCCGAAAATCTGAACGCTGACCACCTCTTGAGGTTACTAGAGGTTACTATTTGGCCGCCTAGTACTAGGACGGAAGATACGGTAACGGGCTGCGGAAAGGATGCTAATATACGGGAAGTTTCACCACGGAATTCTTGGACTGGAGGGCATCCTTATGAAGTCAGGATGGAGACTATCGGCGATGGTGGTGGCTGCCGGATTTTGCATGGCGACGCTGCCTATGCTCGCGCCGGGCAGCAGCGACGATGAGACCAAGCCGAACGGCAAGGGGACGGGAACGCTGCAGAATCCGGGCAACGGAAACAGGGACGCTGGCCAGACAAAAGCTGCCAAGCCGGGAGGCGGAAGCACGGATAACGGCATCTACTACCATGGCGGTCCGGTGATGCTGAATACCGTTAACGTGTACTACATCTGGTATGGTGACTGGAGCAACAATTCGGCCACCACCATTCTGACGGATTTCGCTACCAACATTGGCGGTACGCCGTACTTCAATATCAACACGACGTATTACGACGGGTCGAACGCGCACGTCAGCAACTCTGTCAGGTATGTAAAGTCCACGACGGACCTGTACTCTCATGGTAAAACCCTCGGGGATGCGGACATTCAGGCCATCGTTGCGAGCGCTATCCCAGCACTGGGCAACGATACGAATGGCGTTTACTTCGTGCTGACATCCCAGGATGTGGCGGAATCCAGTGGATTCTGCAAAACATACTGCGCATGGCACACCTACGGCACGATCGCCAACACGAACATCAAATACGCGTTTGTCGGGAATGCCGACCGCTGCCCCTCGGCCTGTGAAGCACAGACCACCAGCCCGAATGGAAATGCCGGCGCGGATGCGATGGCCAGCGTGATCGCTCACGAATTACAGGAGGCAGTCACGGACCCGAATCTCAACGCCTGGTATGACCGGCGCGGCTACGAGAACGCCGATAAGTGCGCGTGGACCTTCGGGACCACCTCGACGGCCGCGAATGGCTCCCAGTACAACCTGACGCTTAATAACACTTTGCAGTATCTGATCCAGAGAAACTGGGTAAACGCCGCCGGCGGTTATTGCGCCATGAGTTACTGATCGCGGCTGCTAGACTGCGGACATGACCCGCGCTGTGCTGCTCGCTCTGTGCGTAATCACAGCAGCGCGGGCAGCCGCTATCCAGCCTCTGCCCATCGTTCCCCGCCCTGCCGTCGCACGGCAATTAAACGGGACCTTTTTTCTAGGTCGATCAGCGGTGATCTCCGCGGATCCCGAGGCCCGAACGGTTGCCAAGTGGTTCGCGGAACAGCTCCGATCCGAATTCGGAATTACGGCGGAGGTTGTCGAGGGAACACCCCGGGGGAAGATATTCCGGTTTGTAATCGATGCGAATAAGCCTGAAGAAGGCTATCGTCTCAGGATCGATCCGCGCGGTGTCGTTATCACCGGCCGGCCCGCGGGATTGTTCTATGGGGCGCAATCCGTGCTCCAGCTAGCCGCCGCGAGCAGCAAATCGGTGTTTGTCCTGCCTGCCGCCGAAATCGAGGATCAGCCCCGTTTTCCTTATCGCGGTCTGCACCTGGACACATCGCGCCACATGTTCCCATTGGAGTTTCTGAAGCACTATCTGGACTGGATGGCGCGCTACAAGCTGAACCGCTTTCACTGGCACCTGACCGACGACCAAGGCTGGCGAATCGAGATTAAGAATTACCCGCTACTCACGGAAATCGCGTCGATGCGCAAAGAGACGTTGGTCGGGCACGCGCCGCAATCGACGACCTATGACGGCAAACCGTACGGTGGCTTCTATACGCAGGAGCAGATCCGAGATGTAGTGGCTTACGCGCGCGATCGGTTCATTACTGTGATTCCGGAGATCGAGATGCCCGGCCACTCGCTGGCTGCACTCGCCGCCTATCCGGATCTCGCATGCACGCCGGGTCCGTTCGAAACCGCGACCAGCTGGGGCGTTTTCAAAGACATCTATTGTCCGAAGGAGAATACCTTTCATTTTCTGGAGACGGTGTTGACCGAAGTCATGGAGCTGTTCCCTTCGCGTTACATCCACATCGGCGGCGATGAGGTCCAAAAGGACCGCTGGAAGGAAAGCCCAGATGCACAAGAAGTGATCCGACGGGAAGGCTTGAAAGGCGAGGGAGAGCTCCAGAGTTATTTCATCCGCCGTATGGAACATTTCATCCATGCTAAAGGGCGACGGATGATCGGGTGGGATGAAATCCTGGAAGGCGGTCTGGCGCCCGACGCCACGGTGATGAGCTGGCGCGGCGAAGACGGCGGTATCGCCGCCGCCCGGCAAAGTCACGACGTCATCATGACACCGGACAAGTATCTCTATTTCGACCACTACCAGGGCGATCGCAACAAGGAACCGCGGGCCATCGGCGGAATGCTACCGCTCGACAAGGTTTACAGCTACAATCCCGAGCGGGCGGCTCTAAGCGCAGAAGAAAAGAAGCACGTTCTGGGCGCGCAGGCTAATGTCTGGACCGAATATATCGCCGACACAAACCAGGTGGAATACATGTTGTTCCCGCGACTATTCGCGCTGGCCGAAATGGTGTGGTCTCCACAAACCGCAAGAAAGTATTCGGACTTTCTGCAGCGCGTTCCGCCGCAGTTGGCGCGACTGAAGCGGCAAGGTGTCCATTACAGGCCTCTATCTCGCTCGAAATAACGCTACGTCGACATCCAGAAACGGGCCTAGTTGGCGGCTGCTCCATCCGGCAAATTCCGGGCGCCCAGCGAACCATTCGCGCCAACGGGCGACATCGGCGGCAGGGCCATGAATCAAGAATTTCCCGGCTGCCGGCAGGGTGTTACGCGCGAGCATCTCCGCATACTGCGTTCCCGCGGGCGAATCGCCATAGGGCAGCAAGTAGGGCTTGCCATTGACCGGATACACGTCGAGCTGGCAATACAGATAACCTGGCAGCGGGTAGCCCGGAGTCCAAATCGGCGGCTTGGCCTCAACGAACGGACTGATCGCCAGGACCGGCGTGGACGCATCGAGTCCTAACGCATTGACGGCGAGTGCAGCTCCACGCCAATCCGAATTGTGATGCGGCGGCCAGAGTTTGCTCCACTGCCCTCCGAAGATAAGCGCGGCAATCCCCATAGCCACTGCGATTGGATACCAACAAGACTTAGGAATGAAGAACCCGGCGGCCGCGGTCGCCGCTAGTGCTGCCCCCGGTAGCGCAATCGACACATAACGCGTCGTAAACACGCTAACTCCGCTGATGTGCGAGTAGGCGAACAATCCGAGGGGCTGGACGAGCCACCACCCCGCGATTAGCGCAAGGGCAGCAGAAGACGGACCTGGCTCCGCGCGCTTCCAATGGGGCCAGCGGGCCAGTATCCAAGCTCCGAGCCCGCATGCTGCGACCAAGCGGATCTTGAACGTTTCCCCGAGTTCGCGCAAAGATGGAAGCGGCGCGAAGACGTGCTGGGCAGCGTCCCGGCTCATCGCCAGCGCAGATGTCGCCACTGGTAGCAACGCGAGCAGAAGGCCGGCCGATATCGCCAGGGCCTGAATCCACGAGGCTTTCCGCTCCGTTCGCGCAAAGAAATAAATCGCATACACGAAATAGAACGGCCAGTAGACCAAATGAACTCGCCAGAGCAGCGCGCCTGCCGCCAGGAACAAAATGCCATCAAGCCATTTCCCCGAATCGAGCCAGCGGATCAGCAGCCAAAGACTCGCTGCCGCGACGCAAGTTCCCAGGGCATAAGCCCTCGCATCGGCGGC
>Ga0105237_10010228_pt1 | contig 9997 bp, 10 predicted proteins | sample KBSC24metaG_FD_81520 | JGI IMG/M metagenome (GOLD analysis project Ga0105237, IMG submission 81520) | Corn rhizosphere microbial communities from Kellogg Biological Station, Michigan, USA - KBS C2-4 metaG | ecosystem: Host-associated > Plants > Roots > Rhizosphere > Soil | place: Michigan, USA... | reverse complement strand
TGGATCCACCCGCGCTTTTCCAGGCGGTAAAGCAGCGGGTACAGGGAGGCGACGTAGAAAGTGACAGCTCCGCCGGATCGCTGTTCGATGAGCTTCGAGATTTCGTAGCCATGCCTCGGTCGAGCCTCGATCAGCGACAGGATAAGAAGCTCCGCACTTACTTTCTTCCACTCCAATTCCGGCGTCACAGATGTACCCTCCACATGTGGTGTATCCACATAATTGCGAAGACCGATGCCGAAGTCAATCGACAAGTGACGAGTCACGGATTCGCCATTCACCGATTACGATCGGGGCCGGTAAGTCGGCCAGTATCAAAGGATTCAACCGTTCGGTTGCCGATTGGCGATTGCAGACCAACGCGCTCATCGACCGAGCGTTGAGCGGTCTTCCTAGGATTGGTGACGGGAACGCCGTTCTCATTGAACGGCCTCAGCGCGCTCCAAATCGCCATATCGCCTCATTCAGCCCACGTGGGGATGGGAACCTGGCTCTTGGTCATGAATCTGGCCTATGACGTTCTTCATTACTCGACCAATTCCGCAACCAACGGACCTGGAACCGCTGAACTCGTTTCCCTAACGATTGGTGCTCGCCGATAGTCGGAAACGCTTTAAGAGACACAGTTTGATCAAAAATGCGAATCGACTCGGGAAGTTTTTGTCTTCTCATTCGCAATACCAAAGAGAGTAGTGCCTCCTCAAAGGTGCGACAGCGCCTGGTTCCGTAAGAATCAGCAACGGTTCTCCTTGTCAGTGGCCACGAGTTTGTGGTGCATTGGGCGGGCATTCTGCGCGCGTTGGGCGACTCTCATGGAGCGAATGGGAAGATGCCAGGTCTTCAAACTGACTCGAAGCGTAAATTGCAGATTTCTTTGTCGCTGGTTTGGCACCGCGCAGCTTGGATTACGCTCTGCGTATACGCTCTCAGTGCCTACGGACAATCGTCGAATCGAATCTCTCAAATCATCGATTTGGCACAGACAGGGCCGCTTCAAGGCAGTGTCGCACCTTTCGCTCGTCCCGAGAATGACATTGGGCGAATCAGCGCCGAGACTCGACTGAGTGGCATCACAATCCATTTCAAACCAACCGCACAACAACAGGCCGGCCTCGATGCGCTGGTTCAGGCGCAACAAGCTCCGGGCTCCGCCCAATATCACCAATGGCTCACGCCCGCGGAATTTGCGCGCCGCTTCGGAATGAGTGACAACGATCTAGAAAAAGTCCGAATGTGGCTCGAATTGCAGGGTCTCACCGTCGATCGTATTTCCGACAGCCACACCAGCATCAGCTTCTCCGGAACTGTGCGCCAAGTAGAGCTGGCATTCCAGACTGAGGTTCATCGGTACAAGGTCGATGACAAAACGCACTTCGCCAATGCGACCCAGCTTGCCATTCCCGTGGCTCTGGCAAGCGTAATTCAATCAGTGCGGAATCTGAATGACTTCCGGCCAAGACCGCAGGTGCGGGTTCGCAACACCACGCCCGCCTTTACTTCATCACAATCGGGAAACCACTATCTGACTCCAAAGGATGTCGCAACGATCTATGACGTCAATGCTGCCTATAGCTCCGGTTACAACGGAACTGGGCAATCCATCGCGATCGTGGGTCAATCACAGATCAATGTATTGGACATCGAGCATTTCCAGAGTGCGGCAGGGTTGACGGTGAAAGATCCGACATTGGTTTTGGTGCCGGGATCTGGGACTACCCAAAACTCTTCTGGAGATCAGGCGGAGTCGGACCTTGACCTTGAGTACTCGGGAGCGATGGGCACGGGCGCGACGATCTACTTCGTCTATGTGGGAAACAATCAAAACTATAGCGTGTTTGATTCGGTTCAGTACGCCGTGGACACGCGAATCGCTCCCATCATAAGCATCAGCTACGGAGCATGCGAGACCGAATTGAGCGCCAGTGACTTTTCGACTTTGGAAGCAATCATGGAGCAGGGGGCGAGCCAGGGCCAAAGCATCATTTCGGCTTCCGGTGATGACGGCTCAACCTCCTGCTATGGAGATAAGAACCTGACAACTGCGCAGCGGCAAGCGCTCGTAGTCGATTACCCCGCCAGCAGCGCCTATGTAACCGGGGTGGGGGGAACGGAGTTTGCCACCTCTGACGTTTCCTCATCAAACACAACCTACTGGCAGTCGGCCACCGGGAGCGATGTAATCAGCTCTGCCAAATCCTATATTCCCGAACAGACATGGAACGATGATTCTTCGCAGTACGGCCTAGCGGCCGGCGGTGGAGGAATCAGTTTGCTCACGGCTCGGCCGAGCTGGCAAAAGGGGGTCGCAGGAATACCGTCCGGCAATTATCGTCTCGTGCCGGACATTTCTCTGGACTCCTCGCCAGCAAATGCCGGATATCTTTATTGCACGAGCGACACATCGGCGTGGAGCCAAGGCCAGCAAGGGAGCTGCACTAGCGGGTTTCGAGATTCGAGCACCAACGACCTCAACGTCGCTGGTGGTACAAGTTTCGCTGCTCCGATCTTTGCCGGGATGCTTTCTATCATCAATCAGAGAGAGAACTCGACAGGGCAGGGACTCGTCAATTCGACGCTTTACACTCTGGCCTCAAACTCATCCATCTACGCTTCGGCTTTCCACGACATTACCAGTGGTGGAAATCAGTGCTCCGCTGGATCACAGTACTGCTCGTCGGCCGGTCAGTCGGGATATCCTGCCGCGACCGGTTACGACATGGCTACCGGTCTCGGCTCTTTCGACCTGTATAACCTGCTAGGTTCATGGCCCGCCGGTTCTTCGTCCGGGCTGCAGGCAACAACGACAGTCCTGTCGTCCGCAACCGCTACTCCCGCCTCGGGCGCGAACGACACGATCACAATCATCGTAACGCCCGAGTCGAAATCGATCTCTACGACCCCAACGGGCGCCCTGGCGATAGTTGTAGATGGCGTCACAGCGACCTCATCTCTTGCCCTTTCGAACGGCTCTGCGACCTACACGTTCTCCTCGACGACCGCCGGAGCACACGTAATTGAAGCAACGTACTTGGGAGATTCCGCGTTTGCCTCCTCGACAGGTTCCCTCACTGTCAATGTAGGGGGTTCTGGCGGCGGGGCCTCCGTTGGGTCCTTCACATTAGCGGCAACGAATGTCACGGTCTCCCAGGGAAGCTCAGGAGATTCAACAATTACTGTCACTTCACAAAGTTCCTACTCAGGAACAGTCGGTTTCACTCTGTCGACGACCAGCACTTCTCTTCAGCAAAACGGCTGCTACAAGGCGGCGAATGTCGCAGTAGTAGCGAACAAGACTGCCACCGGAACCCTTACGATCTACACCGTGAAGAGTGCGTGTAGTTCGGGATCGATCAGGAATGGAGTGCGATTCTTCGCTAATGCGAGTACGAAGCCATTCGTGGCGCAAAGCGCTCCCATCTCGCGTCGGGAAATTCCCATCAGCTCGCTCATTGCACTTGCGGGATTGCTACTACTTGGCGTTCGCAAGCATGGAAGTTGGATTCGTGCTGGCCTGAGTTGTGTCTTCCTGATTGGAATAGTGGGCGTGGTAACCAGTTGTGGAGGAACCGACAGTGGCGGTTCCAACGATAGTGATGTAGCGAAAGGGAAGTACACGCTCACGCTGGATGGAGCCGACACATCCAATTCGAGCATCGCAGCCTCGGCCACTCTCAACCTCACAGTACAGTGAGGGTCGGTTCCTTCCCGAGCCGGACCCCGTGCACCGAGATCCGGACGTGCCCGGGATTTTAATCGGCTCCAGAATGAACCGGGTCAGAAACATGAGAATCGAAGACACACAACAGCCGAGTGCGGCAATGCAAGCCGAGGATAACTTTTCCAGTCACCTCGAGCTGCAGGTGCCTGTCATTTTTCGGTTCCTGTTGGCATCGCTCAGGGACCGTGAAGTCGCAGAGACTTTAACTCAAGAATGTTTCTTGAAAGCATATCGAAATCGATCCAGCTTTCGCGGAGAGTCATCTCCAAGGACTTGGTTGATGCGTATTGCCATCAACCTGCAGAAGGACTATTGGCGCGATCGGCGGATGCAATTCTGGCGCGAGACCCAGGCGAATGCTATAGATTTCGACCTTGCGAGTGAGAGCCTGCCGAGCGGAGAGCGGTCCCCCGAGTCGCAAATGCTCATTCGTGAACAAGCGGCAATGGTATGGGAGGTAGTCGACAACCTCAGCATGCGCGAACGAAGCGTCTTTCTGCTGCGTTATATGGATGAGCTTCAGTTGAACGAGATTGGGCGACGTACCGGACTGAAAGTGGGAGCGGTGAAGGTGTACATGAGACGGGCTCTTCTAAAGGTCCGGAAAGGACTGGAAGAAGTCGATAGGCTTCGAAAATAGAGGTATATAGGCAGCCAAGCCTGATTCCATCCGGAAGCCCCTCCCCACGGTGAAAAATAAATTTCCAATAAACGCGAGCGAAATGGAAGTTTCTGCGTCGCGAATTCCAATACAAGGCAGGAAAGACATTGCAATGGTCATGGATTGGTAGAAAAAGGGAAGGCCCGAAGGGCAGTACTGCTTGGTCTGATGCTGAGGTTGCCAACCGGCTAAAGCAGAGGGATGAGAACGCCTTCTTGCATCTCTATGACCTGCATCGTTCTTCGGTTTTTCGATTCCTGATGCACATGACCGGGTCAATCGTCGTTGCGGAAGAGCTTACACAGGAAGTGTTTGTCGTGATTCTCGATTCCATGTGCGCCGGAACCATCGGACAGTTCGATCCCGCAAGAGGGACCTGGGAGGGCTACCTGCTTGGAATTGCGCGCAATCTCGCAAGAGCAGAACAACGGAAGGTGCGGCGCTTGGTGTCGTTGGACAATCTCATTGAAACTCCCGAATGGGAGCAGCAACTGAACACGCTTTTCCAAGACAGACGGGCTTCGGATGCGGTGGCTCTGATTGCGGCGCGCTCAGAATTGAGGTTGCTTTATCGCGGGATACTAGAGTTACCCGAGCACTATCGAGAGGCTATCGTGCTCTGCGGCATCCAGGAGAAGAGCTACAAGGATGCGGCGATAATCTTGAAATGCACTGAAGGGACAATTGCTTCGAGGATGAATCGAGCCAAATCATTATTGGCGGCCAAGATGCGCCAGTCGGGATTCCATACCACGAATGAATCGAGCGTTCTGCGAGGAAAGGAGGAGAGTGATGGCGCCACAGCAATCAAACCCTACAGAAACTAGTGATGCCTCGCGCGTCGATCACCTGTTGAGGCTGCTTGGCAATCTTTCGCAGCGGTATCCTTCTCCATCTGTCGAAGAGCGGCTTCGTGGACTCGCTTCGCAGCGCTTGAAAGAGACTCCAGTTCATTTCTGGTCACTTGGAAACCAAAATCGCGGGCTCCGGGTCTGGCTCAAGCCAGCTTTGGCGGCCGCCTTTCTCCTCGTCATCGGGCTAACGGCAGCGCTGATGATTGGTTCTCGGCGTCAACAGCGCCTGCAATCCGATAGAACCGCCAACTTGAGTCATCCCGGCGCTCCTTCAAGCTTCAATGATCACACTGCATCAACTCCAAGCTCCATCACTAGCAAACGGCAAGGGGTCCATCATTCGCAGCCAGCGCGTCCACGCTTCGGCACCCGGCAAATGACTTTGCGCCTTCCATACTCCAATAGCTCAATTGAAACTGGAACGGATGCGACCATTCGAGTATCTGTGTCTCAATCCGAGCTTCTGTCATTAGGATTTCCCATCAACACAACCGCTCAGGATCACCGTATTGTTGCCGAGCTTACGCTTGGCGACGATGGCTTGCCGCGTGCGATCAGCGTACCTCTACCACTCGAGGTCATGAAGGAGAAGAAATGAACCTGTCGATTCGTCAAAAGGCGCTCTACGGTTTGGCGACGGTGCTCTTCGGCATCACCAGTATAAGCTTCGCCCAAGAACCGAGTCTGATCATGCCCACGCCCGCACCACCCTGCGCAGTGGATAACAGTTGCGGAGGCCCTCAGATCTCCGTCGCCGCTCTCGGTGCTCCTCCGGATGGGCTCGCACAGGTTGGGGTCATCTCGACCGGCGGCGGAATGGGCTTCGCTACACAGGAAAGTGTCCAGGTTGTGAAGAACCAGCCATATCAAGCCCAGGCAGTGACGGAAATCAAGCAAACTCTTGGGAATGGATCGCATATCGCGCAAACCACAACCGCCACCGTAGCCCGCGACAGTGACGGGCGGACCGTCCGCATTCAGCAACTGAGTACGATCGGTCCATGGAGATCGGGTTCGGATTCTTCTCAGGCAAGCGGACCGACACTGACTACCATTTTTGATCCGGTGGCAAAGACCCACACAGACTTCACATCGGATAACAAGGTTGCCCACGTGGTGCCGATGCCACCGCCGCTACCGGGCGCCAGCACACGAAGCGGTGAGAGTGGACTTGTTTCGGTCTTCTCGGGCGTTCCTGCGGGGGGCTCGACCGGTGGGAAGGTCGGAGAATCGACATTTGCAGTCCAGGGTCCGTTCAACTCTTCTCAGGTTGGACCGTTTGAAGGAGCTACTGATGCCAAAACCGAATCGCTCGGCGCGAAGACTCTGGATGGCATTGCCGTCACGGGCACCAGGACGACCACGACTATTCCCGTAGGCACGATTGGCAACGACAAAGACCTGGTAATCACGCGCGAGAGTTGGTATTCGCCTGAGCTTAAGTTGGTCGTCGAGAGTACTCAGACCGACCCGCGGTTTGGTGAAACGAGTTACTCGTTAAGCAACATCAAGCGGAGCGAACCCGATCCTACGATCTTCCAGATCCCTGCTGGGTACGCGATCGACAAAGTTCCAGTTTTCATTCATCAACGCTGAAGGATATGCTCGATCAGTTCCAGACGGTTCGAATGTTCTCGAGCAGCCTCTCACCCAAGTTTTTACCGAGGATTCTCAGTTTGATTGTACCGATCGGCGTGCGGGCGCTCAGGCAACTTTTCTTGTTTCCGGCACTTCTTGCACAATTTGCCCGGCAAGGACTTTCTGGACAAATCGGGCAGCCGCCTCGCCAACTTCGATCAACTTCGATAGGAGATGCCTCCATAAGAAAATGCGCGCCTTTCTCGTAACCACTTGCTGGTTCGGCCATTTACGGCAAAAATCACGCTGGCCTTTGATTAAGAGGCCCGCCGGATCAGTGTCGATGAAGAGTTTGGTATCAGGCTGGTTGACAATCATCGTCCGTACGATTCAACCACCTCCACAACATCCTTGGGTTCGCCTTCGATTGGTAACTCGCGAGTCCAAGCCAGCATCGGTAAGCGCGAAGGCCCCGGAATGCTCCAATACCTGCGATACACATCAATCGCATCCTGGGGCAGGCCGTGCAGAGGCGGGAGATATTCGATGGACAGATTCTTTTGGAGAATCATATCCTCCCCCGAGGGCGAACGTTGTGCCTGAAAGAAGGCTTTCGTACTTTCCGGCCAATCGTCCCACGAGCAGAAGGGGCGGACGATCGATTCCATATACACGAGCGCCTTGACCTGATCGGCACGTCTTTGCGCCCAATTGAATCCGGGTGCAGACCCCCAATCGTGAAGAAGGAGGATCACGTTGTCTTTGACCCCATCACGTCGAGCCAAGAGTCGAGATCATGTTGATGATCGAGTAGACGATAAGACCCGTTCGGAGCAGGAGCAGAATAGCCCATACCAACAAAGTCGGGCCCGAGGCAGCGCCCTAATGGCAGCAGATGAGGGATGATGTTTCTCCAAAGATAGGAAGGGGTAGGGTTGCCATGCAGGAACACGATTGGCTCACCAGTCCCCACGTCAACAAAGGCCATTGGCTGTCGAGCACCGGTAGGTATTTCCGATAGGAGAGGTCTTCAGTTGAGATGCCTTGGTTCATCATTACCAAACTCCTTTTTCCAACAGATGCATCCGAGTACGATTCGGTGCTGATGAGTTCAGAAAAAGGCATGGATGCAGGCCGGCAAATGGATTGGAAAATGCTTGTTCTGATCGAATCGAGAGCAGCGCAAGCAAACGCCAACTCTCGGCTGATCTGCTCACCAACCCGAGGAATCGGAGGCTCTTTCGATGCGGGGCTGCGAAGAGAAAAGAGGGTACAGACGAGCACGATGAACGGCATTCAGAGAGAGCCGGAAAACCAGCAGGTGTTAGACAGTTATCGACAAACATGTATACGCGCGCCAAATGCGTAAACAACTTCGGCAATGAATTTTATCAGCGTTTCTTCGATCGAGCTGTGCCGCGAGCAGGCCCTTCGGTAGGAGCGTCCGCGTCTGTCGCCTGGGCTTGCAGGCCGAGACCGGTCAGCATAAGGTCACACCACGCACGGTGGAACCTTTGATCGTTGACAGGGATGGTTTTTTCTCCCCATAGGGCTTCGAACACTTTGAACATCGTCAGACTGCCCAGAAGTACAGCGGCAACGGCATCACTGTCATGCCTCCGGATCTCGCCTTGCACGGCGCGGTCGCGCAGCCAGTCGGAAAGGGCACGGTATGAATCTTGCATAATCTCACGTCGGACCTTCACCTGAATTTTTGGGAATTGCTCCAGATCGCGCCAAAAAATCCTGAGCTCATTCTGACGTGTAGCGAGGATATCAAGTGTCTGATGCGCCATCGCAGAGAGGGCTTCCGCGGGTGCAATTTTTACCGCATGAAGTTGAGATCTGGCTCGCTGTGCTTCAGCGATATAGGGTTGAAGGCCCGCCCGCAAAACTTCTTCTTTGGAGGCAAAGTGTTTGTACAAGGCGCCGGAGCCCGGCGCAAGGCCCGCAGCTGCTTGTATGTCTGCTACGCTGGTTCGCTCATAGCCTTTTTGGGAAAACAAACGCATCGCTTCACGGATGATGCGTTCACGAGCAGTGAGTCGATCAGACGTCATGTAAACCTCCAGCGGCAGGCACTCGATCCCTGCAAATCAGTTAGGGCAGGGGTTTACTCCATTGTGTCATTTGCATGCGCTGCCTCTGCCGCGAAGCAAGATTCCCAGTCCGGGTGACCCCAAAAATCAATTTGCGACGAAGTAGGTGAGAGAGTACTCTCTCACCCAGGAGGTCTCGAACATGAAAATATTCGTAGCTGGAGGTACGGGGGCAGTTGGTAAGAGGCTTGTCCCTTTGCTTGTGGCGCGAGGTCATTCTGTCGTTGCCACAACGAGGAGCAACACCAAAATCGAGGAACTGCATCGGACTGGCGCCGAAGCGGTAATGCTGGATGGATTAAACCGAGCTGCCGTAATGGAGGTAATTGATGCCGTTCGGCCGGACGTCATTGTGCACCAGATGACGGCGCTCGCAAGCATGAAGAGTCTCAAGAAGTTCGACGATGAATTTAAGACAACAAATCGGCTTCGGACCACGGGCACGGAATATCTCATCGATGCCGCACGCCGTGTCGGAACGAGAAAACTCATCGTCCAAAGCTATGCGGGTTGGCCTGCCATCCGACAAGGGGGCCGTGTCAAGACAGAAGAAGACCCCCTGGACCCTCAACCGCCAAACTCGATGAGCCGTACGTTGGAGGGAATACGGAGACTTGAAGCGATCGTCGCCGCAGCTTCGGACCTGACAGGCATCGTGCTGCGTTACGGCAGTTTCTACGGCCCGGGAACTTCCTTTGCGCCAGGTGGGGAAATCATTGAGGCGATCCGGGGCCGCAAGTTTCCTGTCGTTGGTGACGGACAAGGCGTCTGGTCTTTCATACACATGGACGACGTGGCAATGGCGACGTGCCTCGCAATCGAACGTGGTACGCAGGGCGTCTACAACATCGTTGATGACGAACCTGCCGAGGTCTCTGTCTGGTTGCCGTACCTGGCGAAGGTTCTAGGTGCGAAGCCACCAAGATACGTACCGACATGGTTGGGCCGCCTCGTCATCGGTGATGCGGGCGTTTCCATGATGACCAAGATTCGCGGCGCTTCAAATGCGAAGGCGAAGGATCGTCTCGCCTGGCAACCGCTCTATTCGAGTTGGAGAGAAGGATTTCTCGGAAGTCTCAAATTCCCC
>Ga0105237_10010223_pt1 | contig 9999 bp, 12 predicted proteins | sample KBSC24metaG_FD_81520 | JGI IMG/M metagenome (GOLD analysis project Ga0105237, IMG submission 81520) | Corn rhizosphere microbial communities from Kellogg Biological Station, Michigan, USA - KBS C2-4 metaG | ecosystem: Host-associated > Plants > Roots > Rhizosphere > Soil | place: Michigan, USA... | reverse complement strand
GCTGTCAACATCCAGCACGGCCACCACCTCACCATTTTTAAACAAAGGCAATACGATCTCTGATTTGGAAAGCGAGCTGCAGGCAATATGTCCCGGGAAAGCATCAACATCAGCCACGATCAGTGTTTTTGCCTGCTCCCATGAGGCGCCGCAAACACCTTTACCTTTTGCTATGCGGGTACAGGCCACAGGCCCCTGGAAAGGGCCAAGCACCAATTCACCGTCTTTTGCCAAATAAAATCCAACCCAAAACCACTTAAACTGCTCTTTTAAAGCAGCAGTTACATTTGCCAGGTTTGCCACCAGGTCGGTTTCTCCCTCAAGTAATGCTTCGATCTGTGGGATCAATGATTGATATTGTTCCTTTTTATCGGTTGAGCGGGTAATCGTTAAATCTTCGGCCATAGAACAAAAGTAACTAAGCAAGGCTGAAATTTAATAACTCAAATCTCATATTTAATCTTTTATTTCGTTATGACGCCGGTAAAATTGATTTTTGAAGAATTATGAGAATTATTGCAGAATTGCCCCACCCCGAATTCAAGATATCTGTCCTGAACATGAACCAAAAGTATATCGTGAAAATTGAACAGGCTACCCTGGAACAAAGCTACAAGATATCCGAAATGGACCTGACCGATGGCGTCAACAGCATCTTTGAATTGCTGGATGAAGAGTTTTTGAAGAAGGTTTCTGCCCGGTTTGCTGAAATGCGGAAAGACTACTCAGATGCCTACTACAGGTATAACTATTAGTTTATATAAATATTATAATTATCTGTATTATAATTAGTTAAAATTAACAATATAGCTTAACAGAATATTATTTGGTGGCCTCCAGGTATAAGCAGACAAAAACAAAAAAATTATTAGTAAACTTTTAGTTTATAAAGTCTTATATAATATATTGATTTTTAAGTAATTGACGTATAGAAAATAATACTACAAAATTATATTTGGCAGGTGATTTGCCCTGAAAAATGGCCAAATAAGCTATTTTGGCAACAGATCGCAATACCAAAAACCTGCAGGTTTTTCCGGGGAATCAGAAAAGCAAGTATCATTCAAATCCTTCGGTGCGGCGTATTGTTTAAACACCTTCTCTCCCGTTTTATAATTGATCTCCTGTTTAAAGATTGGCCCTTTGAAAACGAACGTATGGAACTCTCCATTCTCCCCGCATACATCCACATCATCGGGCAACGACAGGATGAGTTCTTCTGTGATCTCCTTCCCTACTATCCGTTCTAAACGTTCCTGTGTGCAGGCGATCACGGTACCAAATCCAAGTGATAAAAATTCACGGATCAATTCGTTCGTATCCCGTTTCCACAAAGGATATATACCCGTCATACTGGCTTCCGCCAGGCGTGCGTCACGATAATCTTTCAGATCCTGTAAAAAAATATCGCCAAATATGGCGTGAGTAATGCCCTCAGAGCGAAAATGCTCCATCGTTTTACGCATAATATCATCATATTCCTTCATACCCGGCATTTCAGGCAAACGAACCTGGTATAACGGAATACCAATGCTTTCCGCCTGTTTGACCAATAGTTCTGTCCGCACGCCATGCATTGATATACGACCAACCGAATCATTAACGGTAGTCACCAGGTACTTGACATCTAATTCAGGGTTTTGAAGGCAGTAGAAGAGCGCTAATGCACTATCCTTACCACCGCTCCAGTTGAAGATTGCTTTTATCATAAGTTGATTAAGTTGGATTGGGTTGATTGGTTGATTAAGTTAAATTAACTATTCACTAAATCACTCCTTCACTAATTCACTAACTAATCCCGGTACCCCTACCGTCGCTTTCTCTTCTATCTTAATAAATCTGTCCGACGGCAAATAAGGCACTTTTGGATCGATAATATATTTGGGCACGCCAGCAGGCACGTAATTGATCAGCCCAGCCGCCGGATAAACCGCTAACGATGACCCAACCAGTATAAAAATATCAGCTGTCTGGCAAATGCGTATTGCTTCGCCGATCATTGGCACATCCTCACCAAACCAAACCACGTGAGCCCTCAATTGAGAGCCCAATTCGCACAGATCTCCCATTTTAAGCTCCCAGCCATCAATAGGATAAGTCAGGTTAGCGTTTTTGCTGGATTGCGACCTGGTAATGATCCCGTGCAGGTGTACTACATTCGTCGAGCCTGCTCTTTCGTGCAAATCATCGATGTTTTGGGTGATGATAATGACATTAAACTTTTCTTCGAGCTTAGCTAACGCATAATGCGCTTCATTGGGCTTTGCTTCCAAAACGGACTTCCGACGAAGGTTGTAAAAATTCTGAACGAGCACCGGGTTCCACTCCCAGGCTTCGGGCGTAGCCACGTCGGCTATGTTGTACCCTTCCCAAAGGCCATCGCTGTCCCTGAAGGTCTTTAAACCGCTTTCAGCGCTGATACCCGCGCCGGTTAATACCACAATATTTTTCATAGTAAAAATAGATCTATACAAAAAAAGCGACCTGCCATTGGCCGATCGCTTTTCAAAAAATATTTTATTTGTGTTAAAGTGCCAATTCTCTTTTACTTCGCAAAAAAGTGTACTTGCTTTTAGCCAGCTCAAAACCACCAAACAATATGCCGCAGAACACGATATCGCCATAAAGCATATTTTTCTCAAATGGTATGGCCATATATAGTGACTTCGCATAACCTGCCAGGTCATGAGTATACAAATTGCCGTTCATCCATGGCATGTCGGTTAATAACCAGTGTATAAGCACACCCGCCAGTGAAGCTAAAAATACGTTTAACACGTTAGCTTTTTTTATCATAGTTCCAACCAATACGATGATAGCAAAGCAAAGGTAAACCCAAAGGGAATCTTCTCTCCAAAGCACCCATTTTGATGAGTACAGGTAATTCAGCAAGATATCACTTATAAAAAGTGTCAGCAATGGCACCAGGTAGGCTTTCCATTTATCCGTAAAATAAGCACCTCCGAACAAAGCGATCGCACCAACCGGTGTAAAATTGCTCAGTACATAAGGATATTTATAGCTAATGAACCGGAAAGCGCCCGCAGCAATGATCATCAGTACCAGTACTGTGTTGCGTGTATTTATTTTTTGTAGTGTCATGATCTGATTTATGCTGTAAAATTACTCATTTATACTTTAAATAAAAATCACAGTGCAAAGATTACTTATTGACAAAAGTGATGCGGCCCGGATCGATACCCGTTGCTATGGAATATTCCAGTTTGCCGGTCTTGTCAAATGCATACAATGTACCATTTGACGAATAATCCTTTGCATCCGCAACAAATACTTCTCCGGTAAGCGGATCAGCAGCAATCGCATATGGTGTAGTAACTACCGTACCGTCATTAATGAAGTTTGCACGTACCAGGGCCTGTGTTTTGGTATTATATACAGCAATTTTGTTATCTGCGGTAGCGAAATAAACAAAATCGCCCTGTGCCGCCATCGGAACATTATAACCTACGCTTACAGTTGGTTGTGATTTTACAGCATCTGTTTTGTCATCGATGATCGTAAGGCCACCCGCTACTTTATCAAAATCACCCAACGACAATACATAAACGTTGCCGATACCGTCTGCTACCATAGATACCGGGTTAGCGGTTACCGTGATTTTCTTAGTTTCTGAAAGTGAAGTCAGATCGATCACCGATACCGTTTTATCCGGGTTACCAAAACTGAAGCCACCTGAGTTAGCCACATATAACTTATCATTCGATACCACCAGTTGTTCCGGGTTGCGTCCCACAGTGATGTATTTGCTGATAGTAAAGTTGGTGGTATCCATTACAGCTACGGTACCGTCAGTCGATGTGATAAATGCGTTACTCTTATAGAAAGCCACACTGCGCGGCAAGCGGTTACCCATGCTTACCTGTTTAATCAGTTTACTTGTCTTTGCGTTCACAATATCTACCACGTTGGATACATTCACCACGATATACATTTTTGTACCGTAGATCTGGGCATCATTACCGGTATCACCTAAATCAGCATTGTTAGCCGCTTTATAGATGTCTGCAGTTAGTTTTTTAGTGGTGTAGTCATAATAAGTAAGCGTACTGTTGTTCGAGTTGAGATTACCCTGGTTCAGCACATAAAGTCCTGCACGCTCAGCGGTGGGCGTATCAGGTTTAGTGATTTCTTTATCTTTATGGCAGGATGCTAATCCAACGGTCAGCGCAAGGGCGATAAAGAGATAATTGAGTTTAATTTTTTTCATGATGTTGATTATATATTAAATTGTTATTTGAAATGAAAGCCGGAAAGAACGGCCCGGCATAGGGTAACTCCGTACAATTACATAATTTTCGTTGAAAACATTATTCACTTCGAAAGATGCCGTTATCGGAGTATGTTTTGATTGAAAATGATAGACCAGGGAAGCATCGCTTGTAGCATAAGATGGCACGATGTCAGCACCGGCATTATTGGTATAATATCTTGAAGACGAAATTACCTGGTTGTAGTAAAGACCGAAATGAGCATGATCTACCCCGATATTGGCGGCCACGGTATTTTTAGGTGTATATGGCAATTGATTGAGATAGCTGGACGACTTAGGATCGGTAACATCAAGCGCCTGCAGGTAGCTGTAATTTACCGATAACGAGCCTTTCCAGCCATCTGCCAGATTTGCTTGTGTTTTTAGCCCGGCGTCGATCCCCTTAATATCCACCCTCCCGTAATTAAGCACCGAGCTATTGTAGGTATCATGCGGAATGAATACAATTTTGTTATCGACGTGATTATAATAGGCATCTACCGTTAAAGTGATGTAACTGAAAAAACCTTCTAAACCTTTACTATACGTGGCACCAAGATCAAATTGCCTGGTGGTTTCAGGCTTCACATTCGGATTGGTGACCACATCATAATACAGGTCGTTGAAAGTGGGCATGCGGAAAATGGATTTATAAAACCCGCGCAGTTGAAAATTAGGGTTATCAAACGGCAGATAAGTAGCCATGATGGTAGGCGAATAAATATTCCGGTTGGGCGGTGCATTGCCTGTTTTAACATTTTCCACAACATTCGTATTCAGCAAACTGCCTTGCAGATGGAATTTCCCTATAAAAAGACTGGATGCCAGCACATTCATCAGCGTAAACCTTTTGGGGAACGGAAATGCCGGGAAAGGCGTAAAATTAAAATCGATACCCAGGTCATTCAGCGAGGCATCCGCGGCGTAGGACACTTCCCAATTGGGTGTGATATGATAAGCCAGCGCAGCTGATTGGTAAAACTCGCGTTGTGTGTAATGCTGATCCAGCCCACCCTGCGCATTTTGGAATGTAGGGTTTACATAATGTAAATAATCCTGTGAAAATTTAGTATTCAACAGCAAATGCAGGCTACTATGCCATAACCGCTCATAACCACCCTGCAAAAAGAAGTCTTGATTCCACAGCCGGTCTTTTGATGATGGCGGTGTATAAAGTATCACTGCTCCCGGCAGTCCGCGGTCTGAATTATAATAGTAAGCATGCAGGTTGAACTTATTGCTGTCGTTTTTAGCCCAGTATAAAGCACCGTCTACCTCCTGTGCTGCTATATCCGTATTGGTGCGGGTGCGGACAGAATCAGGCAAGCCATCCCCGCTTACTTTATATTTATAATGACCGTCGGCGTTTTCAAGATAGCTATTGACAATAAATGACCAGTTATTGCTGATCCGCTGCTGCCATTGCAGGTAGGGATTAAACAGGCCGAACGAACCGCCTTTGATACCGGCCGTAATTTGGTATGGCTTATCGGCGCTTAACGATGGCTTTATTGTTTTGACAGAAAGCACACTGGATGCCGCAAATGCTGATGCCGGCTGACAAAGCTCAGGCGGCTGGGCATTGTATAATGTAATGGATTGAATATTGTTCAGGTTGAGCCTCCCCAGGTCTACCTGCCCGTTTTCAGCATCGCTTATCGGCACGCCATCATACAATACCGTTAGATGGTTGGCGCTCAAGCCGCGTACGGAAACCGTTTTTAATCCGCCTATGCCGCCATAATCGCGGATATTTACCCCGGCGAAGTTGCGTATCGCATCGGCTACGTTAAAAGCGTTATACCGGCTAAAATCCGCAGCGTTTATTTGCTGGGATGGTACCAGGTTTTGTACCTGCGGTATGGGTGACGTGTTTACTTTTACTTCCTTTAGTTTTTTGGCGGTATCGGTTTGGGCCGAAACCGCAAGCGGCAACAACAAGCACAATATACAAGCCGGTATCGACTGTAAGCTGTATTTAAAATATGGTGCTGTTAACTGCATGTGTTTGAGCCAAATCTCAAAGCATCAGGAATAAAAGGGCTGGAATGGAAACTGAAAAGACGAGTTTCTCATTCAAGCTTCAATCCCCGAAAGCTGTGAATACTATTTATGCTCTGGCAGGTCTTCTGACTTACTCCCCTTTCGCCCGGCCTTCCCGTCCGTTAACTAACGGACAGTGGCTATGGATAGACTATGGTTACGGAGCTTACAGCTGCGGGACAGTCCCGGAATTACACCGGGTTCCCTTTTAATCTCCCGGCATGACCGGGAAAACCTAAAGCGTTGCAAATGTAGTCTATGTATGGGAGAAACGCAAGAGGGTTGTTTTTATTAAGTAGGATAACTCATTAAACTAACTTGAGCAGATCAGGGGGCACCTACGGAGCCAAACAGGCTAATTATACTGTTTCTACAAACAGGCGACTCCGATGGAGTCAAAAAGGCAGAATAAAATGATATGTTGCGCTCCCCTGGGAGCATCCTGTTTATAGAAAACATAGGTAAAATTTCATTAGGCTCCATAGGAGCCACCTTTATTGAATTTGCACAGCGAGACAAGCAAATAATTTCAATGCGTTTGCCCTGTTTAATTAAGCCGAATAAGTTAGATTGAGTTGCTCAAACTATAAATCTGTGAAATCACTAAATCAGTTCAATCTGTGATTCAGACAATTTAATCTATTCAACCAATCAACTATATTTACAAATCATGAAATTTTATCTCACCAGCTTTCTATTAATAATAAGCCTTTCTGTTTCCGCTCAACAGCCCGACACCGTCTTCCTGAAAAACCTATTAGAATCACACCCCGAACTATTCAGCCACATCCTCAATCACCCCACACACAACGAGGTGCAGATATTATACACCCAGATCGACCGGGATGAAAACAACGTACCGCATTTCAAATCATACAGTTATCGCCTCAATGCCAACCATTACTTCTACCCGGCCAGTACGGTTAAGTTGCCTACCGCCATATTCGCCCTCGAAAAACTGAATGAGCTCCATATCAAAGGCCTGGATACCAAAACCACTATGATCACCGACAGCGCCTTTGCGGGGCAAACCAAAGTGACGAAAGATTCTACTTCGAAGAATGGACTGCCCAGTATCGATAATTACATCAAAAAGATATTGCTAGTGAGCGATAACGATGCCTATAACCGCCTGTATGAATTTGTAGGGCGCGAAGAGATCAACCAAAAACTAAAGAAATATAATCTCAATGGCACCCGCATTATTTGCCGACTTGCTATAGGAGATAAAGGTGAAAGTACCCAGCATACCAACCCGGTCAATTTTTATAATGGAGGTAAACTTGTTTATCAGAAACCGGCATTATATGATCCAAAAGACTATCCCATGCATCCGGATAATATGATACAAGGGAAAGGCTATCTCGACAAAAATGACAAGCTGGTAATGCAGCCTTTTGATTTCTCAAAGAACAACATCTATCCGCTCTCCGACCAGCAAATGGTATTAAAGCGGCTATTATTCCCTGAAACTTTCTCAAAGGATCAGCAACATAACCTCACCAATGAGCAATACCGATTCATCTACCGCTACATGAGCATGTGGCCGACGGAAAGCAAACATCCCACTTACAATGCCCCCGAATACTATCCCGCATACTGTAAGTGGCTGTTTTATGGCGGTGATAGTTTGGCGAAGATCAACTCCAACATCAGGATATTTGATAAGATAGGCGATTCTTATGGCTACAACATCGATAATGCTTATATCGTCGATTTTAAAAACAAGGTGGAGTTTATATTATCTGCCGTAGTGCAATCCAATGATGATGAAATTTACAATGATAACAAATACGAATACAAAACCGTGTGCCTGCCGTTTATGAAGAATTTGGGGCAACTGATCTACCAGTATGAATTAAAACGGGAGAAGAAGTATTTACCGGATCTGAAGAAGTTTAAGTTTAGGTATTAAAACCTCACCACCACGTCATTGCGAGGAACGAAGCAATCCCTGAACTGTGCAGATCAAGAAACGGGATGATATCGATGAACGTTCAGGGAATTACATTAAGTTCCTTGAATGTCCTACGTAGAGATTGCTTCGTTCCCCGCAATGACGGCAGAACAAACAAAAAAGACCCGCATTTCTGCAGGTCTTTTTCAATATTTGATGGGGTTCTTTACTTTACAGCGTCAATAACTGCTTTGAAAGCATCCGGGTGGTTCATCGCCAAATCAGCTAAAACCTTACGGTTCAAACCGATTTCTTTAGCGGCTAACTTACCAATTAATTGTGAGTAAGAAATTCCGTGTTGACGTGCTCCGGCGTTGATACGTTGTATCCATAAAGCCCTGAATTCTCTTTTCTTGGTTTTACGGTCGCGGTAAGCGTATTGTAAACCTTTTTCTACTGTGTTTTTTGCAACTGTGTAAACCTTGCTGCGTGAACCATAATAACCTTTTGCAAGGTTCATGATCCTTTTCCGGCGTCTTCTCGACGCGACTGCGTTAACTGAACGTGGCATTTTTTTGTCTTTTTGGTAGTGAGTGTCAGTTAGCTAACTGATCTTGTAAACTCGAATACCTGGTTTTTAAATTTGTTAATTACTTCCCGATACAAAGCATACGTTTCACATTACCCATATCAGCATCAGAAACTAAGCTGGTGTGAGTAAGATTACGCTTGCGTTTAGTCGACATCTTGGTTAAGATGTGGCTTTTGTATGCGTTCTTTCTTGCAATTTTACCGGTTCCAGTAAGCTTAAAACGCTTTTTAGCACTGGAATTGGTTTTCATTTTTGGCATAACCGTGTTTATATATATTTACTTAATTAATTCTGTTTTTGAGGTGAAAGCTGAAAGGCCAAAGGAGAAAGGTTCTTCCTAATCTCTAATCACCGATCTCTAATCTCTATTTCTTAGCCCCTTTAGAAGCAACGGTTAAAAACATCCGTTTTCCTTCTAATTTGGGTAATTGTTCCACTTTACCAACTTCCTCTAATGCCTGTGCAAAGCGAAGCAACAGAATCTCTCCCTGCTCCTTGTATACAATTGCACGCCCTTTAAAGTGAACGTATGCCCTTACCTTTTCTCCCGATTCCAAAAACTTGATGGCATGTTTCAGTTTGAACTCAAAATCATGATCATCAGTGTTCGGCCCGAAACGGATCTCCTTAATAACGGTTTGCTTGGCGTTACTCTTGATCTCCTTCATCTTTTTCTTCTGCTCGTAGATAAACTTGTTATAGTCTATCACTTTACAAACAGGCGGAACCGCGTTCGGAGAAATTTCAACAAGGTCAAGTTCCTGCTCTTCGGCAATAGCCAAAGCATCTTTTAAACTGTAGATGCCCTGCTCTACATTGTCGCCGGTAAGGCGCACTTCCGGAGATCTGATGAACTGGTTAATATTATGTTCGGCTTCCTTTTTCTTAAAGGGAGGCCTTGGTCCTCTGTTAAAATTGGGTTTGTTTAATGCCAAGTTATACGGTTATTTCTTTTATTATTTGTTTTTTAAATTCTTCGATAGTCATGCTGCCCAAATCACCCTGCCCATGTTTACGAACTGAAACCAAACCTTCGGCTTCTTCTTTTTCGCCCACAATCAGCATATAAGGGATCTTTTTGACTTCAGCATCGCGTATCTTCCGCCCTATCTTTTCGTCCCTGAAATCAATAAGCCCGCAAATATCCGAATCTTTTAACGAATCTGAAAGTTTTTTTGCATAATCTTCATATTTTTC
>Ga0105237_10010221_pt1 | contig 9999 bp, 11 predicted proteins | sample KBSC24metaG_FD_81520 | JGI IMG/M metagenome (GOLD analysis project Ga0105237, IMG submission 81520) | Corn rhizosphere microbial communities from Kellogg Biological Station, Michigan, USA - KBS C2-4 metaG | ecosystem: Host-associated > Plants > Roots > Rhizosphere > Soil | place: Michigan, USA... | reverse complement strand
GTGAAACAATTCGGTCACCAATCTCAAGGTGTCTTGATTGTCAGCCAAACACCCTGATGATCGCTCTTCCCCCTCGGCCAGGTGTCAGGCGTCCGGGCGCCGGAATTGAAGAACAGCTTGGACACGGCTATATGGTCGACGTTTTTGGGTAGCTTCCAGGTCGGCACATCAATGTCTAACTTCTTGAAGCAAGCCAGAATTCTGTCACGGTGTTTCCGGGTGACGTGATAGTTGTCAGCGAGTGAAAGGTTGTAATCGCCAGCGATGCACAGGTTGCCTAACTCTGCGAGTCTTTCCCAGTCGGCAAGCTGAACTTCCAGTGTTCTTTCGAAATCGGTTTGAGAAAGGATGGGCTCAAATCGGGATCTGTTCTTTCCATAAATCCCGATCACTGTCCCATAAACATTCAGTTCACCCCAATCAGTAGTGATCTGCGCGCAGACGGCCGAATGCGAATTACACATATCGATACGTCTCCGTCCCGGCAACCTGCTCCAGATAGTGACACGATTCTCTCCCGGCTGATACTCTTCGGCTCCGATAGCGAGTGACTGAAACAAGCAGGTCGAGGCAAAAGAAGCGTACACTTCGCCCGGATCGATGCAGGAATTCGTCTCCGTCAGGACCAGAATGTCAGCATCAACCGTACGCAACGTTTCAAGAAGCGAATCGTTCTTTGCCTGCGTGGCAAACGTCGGCCGGCCCAGATTCCAGGTAGCAATCCTGAGCTGCTGGCTTTTCATGCGGCAAGTATAGTAGACGCCGGTTTGAGTGCGGGCTGGGGCGATGCTTTGGTCCTGCAAAGCTATAACGAAGAGTGAGCATGTTTCCCCGGCCCTCAACCCGTCTGATCTTTCGATGCTGGACGCGCGAAGATACGGCGCTTGCCGAAGCACTCTGGTGTGATCCGGAGGTGACTCGCTTCTTCGGCGGCGCGATGAACCCGGAACAGGCGCACGGTCGGCTGCATGTCGAATGCGAACGCGACAGTAGTCTCGGCATGCAGTACTGGCCCATGTTCTTACGGGAGACAGGGGAATTTGCCGGATGCGCCGGTCTGCGGCCCTGGTCAATGGATTCCGCGATCATCGAGGTCGGCGTCAACCTCATGCGGTCCGCCTGGGGATCGCGTCTGGGCGAGGAGGCCTTGCTCGCCGTACTCTCGCATGCCTTCACAACACTGCGCTTGCCAGTGGTCGTAGCCGGGCATGGGGTCGAACACGAGAACTCGCGAAAGCTGCTGGAGCGGGTCGGATTCCGCTACACACACAACATCCTCTGGGGCCCGAAGAAGATCGAGGTGTGCATGTGGGAGATCAGAGCTGAGACCTGGCACGATAGGCACCGGGTTTAGCTCCGCACAGCCACAAGTCCGCGGTTGTCATAGAATCCGGAATGACATGTGGCTACGATTTTTGATCGTTCCTGGATTTGCTCTTGCGGCTTCGGCTCAAACCGGACAAGTTGCCGGCGATGGAATTTACACCCAGGCTCAGGCGAACCGGGGGCGAGAGCTCTATGGGCTGCAGTGCGCCCGATGTCACGGGGACGAAGCGCGTGGTGGCAATGAAGCTCCCGGGCTTACGGGTGAGGGGTTTCTGGCTAAGTGGCGAAGCCGGTCGGTAGGCGCGCTTTTCGAGAATGTTCGGGCAACGATGCCGGCGGACCGGCCGGGATCATTGAGTGCTGCGGCTACGGCCGATATCCTCGCCTACGTCTTTGCTCAGAACAAACTTCCGGCGGGCACTCACGAATTGAGTGATCGGAGCGAGGCTCTGGCGCGGATCGGCCTGGGAGGCGGTGCGGCGCCAGCGGCGAAGGTGGCAGCTTCAAGTTCAAATGCTCCGCCGGTGTTGGCGAAGATCGAAGGCCAGCCTATTGAAACACTGCCCCCGGAAAAGAGCGACGATCGTCCGGCGTTTCGGGAGCAGACTCGCGCGCCTTATCATGCTTCAGCGCCGTATAAGGTCACGACGCTGATCGATAAGATGCCTGCGCCGTGGGGAATGGCATTTCTCCCGAACGGTGAGATCCTGTTGACTCTCCGCTTGCCGGGGAGCCTGCGGATTCTGGATTCGAAGGGCGTGCTTTCGCCGCCGATCTCGGGTGTGGCTGAGCTGGCGTCGCCGGGGTCTAAGGGGATCGGGCTGCTCGAGGTCGCGCTTGATCCGGATTTCGAACACAACCGTCGGATCTTCTTCACGTTCTTTGATTATGTTGACGGCACCAACAGCAATACGTGCGTAGCGCGGGCGCGGCTGGACGTCGCCGGAAGAACGATCACCGACGCGAAGGTTATCTTCCGCGGTGTGCCCACCATTCCGACGAAGAGGCTGGGCGGCAAGACGGGAGGACGGATCGCCTTCGGTAAGGACGGAAGTCTCTTCGTTTCGACGGGTGACCGGTCGGACTCGCCTCCGTGGGATGTGGCGCAGCGGCTGGACAATCATCTGGGCAAAATTGTTCACATCACGGCGGATGGGGCTCCGTCGCCGGATAATCCGTTCCTCGGAAAGCCTGGAGTGCTTCCGGAGATCTGGGCCTATGGAATTCGCAATGCGGAAGGTATGGCGTTCGATCCCAAAACTGGCCGGCTTTGGGAGAACGAACACGGGCCGCGTGGTGGCGACGAACTGAACATCATCGAGAAGGGCAGGAACTATGGATGGCCGGAAATTGCCCATGGGATCGATTATCCGGGGAATGCTATTGGTGCAGGAATCACGCATAAGGAAGGGATGGAAGAACCGGTTTATTATTGGGACCCGGTGATTGCGCCGTCCGGGCTGGCCTTCTATAACGGGAACCTGTTTCCTGAGTGGCGCGGCAGTGTTTTCGTGGGCGGGCTGCGAGCCCGTATGCTCGACCGCCTCACCATTGCGAATGACAAGGTGGTGGCGGAGGAACCTCTGTTAGTGGAACTGAAGGAACGAATCCGGGATGTGAAGGTCGGGCCGGATGGAGCGGTTTATGTTCTAACGGACAGTGGCACGGCAGGGATCTCGCCGAATACGCCGCTGACCAGTAAACTGCTGAAGCTGACGCCTCAGTAGGGTTTCGCTGAACTAGCCGATCTCGACGGACGGATAGGCTTCGATGTACTCCTCGCCGTTACAGCCGAAGTAGGCTACTGTGCGGGCCGCAAAGTCCACGTCGTAGCCAACCACGCCCGCGCGCCACGAGGCGGCGAGGAACTCGGGGAACGTGCTTTGGCCGGCCTGGTCGGTCCGCAGAGCTTTGATGAGGGCAGCCTGATCGAAGGCCGGGACATCGACTGCGCCAGATACCAGGGGAGCACCTTGCATCACTACCGGACCCAAACTGGTCAGGAATAAGCTCTGGCACGCGGGGAGAGACCAGATATTTCGAAGGACCCCAGCCTGCCGGAGACTTTCGGCGAGGTAGGGAAAGCCTCCCACTTTTGGGCGGATTGTTGCTGCCCTCTCCATTGCCTTGTTCAGGTTTTCAATTGCTTTACTCATAGATTTGTTGGCGGAGCGGCTTCATTCCAGCGGAACGTCGCGGATCTGGTGATGATCTGCAAGCCGGATGAGGAGATCGCGAAGCATATGCCGCTCGCCGGTATTGAGGAAAGCGAAGAAGTGATCATCGTTGCGATCGGCGATCTCGGCGAGTTCCGGGATAACGCGTCGCCCTGCGGCTGTCAAGGAAAGCAGCTGGACACGATTGTCTTCGGGCTTGACCCTGCTCCTGATCCATCCCTTTGCCTGTAGTTTGTCGATGATCTTGGAGATCGCGCCGCGGGTCATGGTGAGCGCTTCTGCCAACTCTCCCGGGGTTGCCTGCTTCCGATCGTAAAGCCGACGCAACAGGACCCACTCGGCAACCGAGGTTTGCTTTTCCTGTAATGATCGGGCAAAACTGCCGGAAACGGCGTTGGATACTCCCCGAAGCCAGTAGCCCAGATGAGATTCGAGTTGGGAGGGCCGGGTGCCGCCGTCGCTTTCCATCCTGAAAATCATTATAGTTTCCATGGAAACTAAATGCAAGTGGCCGTTGGGCTCTCAGCCAGGCTATGGAATCATGAGATTCAGTCACCTGATCTCTCGAAGCAATCCGAAGGAGCGGCATGAAGGCGAAACGAACAAGGTGGCTGGCGGCGTGTGCGCTCATCGCATATGGCGGAATTCTCATCCGGTTGATCGTTTTCAAAGCCATTCCGACGATTCACATCGGACGTCTGAGACTGCGCTTCGCCGGTACTCGCACGGGTCCCGCCAACCTGATTCCGTTCAAAACGATCCTTGCTCAGCTCACCGGTGGCGGGCACCGTCTGATCGCGGTCGTGAACCTGCTCGGGAATATCCTGCCGTTTATGCCGGTGGGCTTTCTCCTTCCGCTGGTCCTTCCTTCTATTTCATGGCAGAAAGGCCTTGTTCTCGCAGTCTTCACCGGCCTGACGGTTGAAGTTCTGGAAGTCATCTTCCAGGTCGGCATCTTCGATGTTGACGACTTGGTCCTGAATGCGCTCGGCGTCATGCTCGGCTACCGAACATTTGTACTGCTCAGGGCGTCTGCTGTCTCAAGTTTCTTCTGAAGAAGATAAAAAAGAACGATGAGCTCATTCGCGTGCTCGCAGGATTGTAAGGGTTGAAAATTTGTATACTAGCGTGATTCGGGATTCATCAATATTCCGTGTCAGGGGTGGTACAAATGACGAGATTTCGTTTCACTGCACTGTTTCTTGTTACGGCGGCCTGCGGGTGGGCGCAGCTGGCAACGACGACAAGTCTGGTCGGCACGATCAGCGATACGAGCGGTAAGGTGGTTCCGAATGTCAGTGTGACCGCTGTGGAAGCGGCGACGCTCACGAAGTACAACACGGTGACCAATCAGCAGGGTTATTACTCGATTGAGTTTGTCCGGGTAGGAACTTATAACGTTACGGCGGAAGTTGCTGGATTCCAGAAAATCACTAAGACGGGCGTCGCAGTAGCGAGCAATCAGGTGGTTCGTACCGATATCACGCTGAGCGTTGGGGCGGTGACGCAGTCGGTCACGATCGAAGCCGTTGCTTCGGCGATCACGACGGACGAGGCGAGCGTTTCGGAAATTGTAGGTACGCGAGCGATTGCGGATCTGCCGCTGAACGGGCGCGACCCGATGCAGCTGGCGACGTCAACGCCGGGCGTGCTGCCGGGTGTGAAGTCCTCCGCGACTGGCATTCCGCCGGGCGAGGATTTTAACGGCGCGGGGACGAGAGAGATTCAGAACAGCCTGTCACTGGACGGGATCAGCATTATGAACAACCTGATTACGACGACACCGACGCGTCCGATGGTGGAGTCGATTCAGGAAGTGGAAGTGCAGACCGGGACCTACTCGGCGCAGTATGGGGCTTACCTCGGCGTGCACATCAATATGGTGACGAAATCGGGCACCAACCAGCTGCACGGGTCGATGGTGGAGTTTCTGCGGAATCAGGTGTTGGATGCGCGAGCGTTCTTTACGCTGCCGACTCCGGCGAATCCGACGGCAGCCAAGCCGCCGCTGCGGCAGAACCAATACGGCTTCGAGCTGGATGGGCCGATCGTAATTCCCAAACTGTACGACGGCAGGAACAAGACGTTCTTCATGGGATCGTTCGAGGGCTACCGGCTGGTGCAGCAGGTGACCTCGCTTTCGACGGAGATGCCGGCGGCGTTCTTCACGGGGAACTTTGCGGGAGTTCCGGCGGGCAGCATTACGGGCGGGGTGATCAAGGATCCGCTGAATGGCGGCGCGCCGTTTATCGGCAATGTGATTCCGAGTTCGCGGCTTTCGCCGATTGTGCAAAAGCTGCAGCCTTACTATCCGGCGGCGAACCTTGGCGGACTGGCCAGCAACTATTCGGTGCCGGTGCCGACGACGATTTCGACGGACCAGACGCTGGACCGCGTGGACCAGAATATCGGGGACAAGATCCGGCTGAATTTCCGGCTGCATTATCAGAACGAGAATGTGTTCGCGGGCAACGCGATTCCGGTGAATGCGAGCACGGTGCCGGTGAAGACGACGAATTACACGTTTGGCTATACGCATACGATCACGCCAAACCTGGTGAATGATTTCCGGGTGGGACGGAACCGGCTGGATACGAATAACCTGAACTACTTCACGGTGACCGGGAAGACGACGGCGGGATCGGACCTTGGCATTGCGGGCTTTACGGGCGATGTAATGTACAACAACCCGGGCATCCCGGAGTTCAACGTGACGGGCTTCAACGGGCTGGGAAATTCGGGGTCGGACTGGTATCAGACGGACAGCACGTATCAGTTATCGGAACAGGTGAGCTGGAACCGCGGGGCGCATAACTTTATCGCGGGCGTGGAGTTCCGGCGGCTGGCGACGGCGCGGGAAGCGACGAACAGCCCGCGCGGGGCATTCACATTCAACGGCACATTGAGCGGTTATGCTCCGGCGGATTTCATTCTGGGCCTGCCGCAGGCGTTTTCGACACCGGGACCGGAAGTTCACGGCCATGTTGTGGAGTGGCGCGATGGGTTCTTCGTACTGGATAAATGGCAGGTCTCGCGTAAGCTGACGCTCAATTACGGACTGCGTTATGAACTGCCGACGGTGCCGTATACGGCGAACGGTAATGCAACGGAGCTGAACCGGGATCAATCGGCTCTGGTGGGCGGGACGAAAGGCTTCCACTTTACGGACCCGAACCATTCGAACTGGGCGCCGCGAGTGGGCTTTGCGTACCGGCTGAACGAGAAGACGGTGTTCCGGGGCGGCGGCGGCATTTACTACAACCCGAACCAGACGAACAGCTATACGTTCTTCAGCAACAATCCGCCGTTCGCAACGATTCTGAACTGCACGTGGTCGGTGGGGCTGACGCCGGTGAGTCTGAACAGTCCGTTCAGCTCGGCGGGAGTTTGCCCGGCAGGGCCTTCGGTGGGAACGATTGCGACGGCTCCGTGGTACCAGCCGACGCCGCGGATGAACCAGTGGAGCGCCGGGCTGGAGCGCCAGTTGTGGGGCGGCGGCGGTCTGGAAGTGCAGTATCTCGGGTCGCACGGCTACCATCTGGACCGGAGCTATTACAACAACACGCCGTTGCAGCCGGGCCCGGGGTCAGTCAATACCCGGAGGCCGAATCCGAAGTTCGGCGTGATCCGGACGATTGCGAACGATGAGATCTCGAATTACGAGAGTATGAGCGTGATTTACCGCCAGCGGATGAAGCATGGGCTGCAGCTGCTGGGCAGCTATACCTGGGCGCATACGCTCGATATCAGTTCGGACTCAAATGGCGGTGGTACGCCGATGAATCCTTACTACTGGCGCGGCGATTACGGGAATTCCAACTGGGATATCCGGCACCGCTTCGTGGCGCAGTTTGTCTACGAGATTCCGTTCTTCACCACTTCGAACATGTTCCTGAAGCAGGCTTTCACGGGCTGGCAGGGGAACGGGATTATCACGCTGCAGACTGGCCTGCCGTTCAACGTGGGAACGGGGACGGATACGGCGAATACGTCGGCGAGTGGAACGTATCGGCCGAACCTGGTCCATGCTCCGTCATCGACGTGCGGGCGCGGAAGCCTGGTGGGCTGCATCGATGCGACGGCTTACACGATTGCCAATCTGTATCCGGCAGTGCCGAATTACGCGTACGGGAACGAGGGACGGAATCTGCTCTCGGGACCGGGCGCGGAGACTGTGAATTTTTCGTTGTTCAAGAACTTCCCGATCGGAGAACGGGTGAAATTTCAGTTCCGTTTCGAGACCTTTGCGCTGCTGAATCACACGAATTTCGGAAATCCGGCGGCGACGATCAATACGAGCTCTTTCGGCAATATTACGAGCGCGACGGGAAACAGAAACATCCAGCTGGGCGGCAAGATTCAGTTCTAGGGAACGGGCGGCAAGGGCAGGGGGCGGCGGCGATTTAATTTATTCGCGCCGCCCGGCGGGGTGTGTTATGAATGATGAAAAGGCTGGAAGCAACCCTGCTGGCTTCCGGGCAAACGCTAACCCGCGCCGAAAAACAGCACTGGCTTCCTCCGCAGAAAGGAATTCCGTGGAGTCCGCCAACCGGAAATTGATCCGACCCTCGTTTACCGAGATGAAAGAAAAGAACGACACGCCCCGTAAAGCCGGGGGAGCAGCCCAGAAGCGTCCGATACCGCCCGATCAGACGAACGCGGAGAATTTTTATTACGTCAAGCAGATGCAGTCGAAGACACCGATGGTCATCACGCTGAAGGATGGCGAGGTGTTACGCGGGGTGATCGAGTGGTACGACCGATCCTGTTTGAAGTTTAACCGGGAAGGCGAGCCGAATTTACTGCTGTATAAGAGCAACATCAAGTACATGTTCAAAGACGAAGACGCCTAGTAAGGGCGTCTTCCTTCAGGAAAATCAACGGGCGCCAGCCTACTTCCGGTTTGCAAGACGGTAAGCACGGCGGGCGCCCGCTTCTTCATAGCGGCGCTTTTCATCGTCGGTTTCCGGCACGACGGGTGGAATGGCGACGCCTCTGCCCTCTGCATCAATTGCCACGAACGTCAGGAAGGCTGACGAGACGTGTTTTTCCGCGCCGGTGATGAGGTCTTCCATCCAGACTTTTACGCCGACTTCCATGGAAGTTCGGAAGACTCGGTTGACGCTGGCGCGAAGGCGGACGAGCTGACCGAGGCGCACGGGATGGATGAACTGCATCTGGTCAATGGACGCGGTGACGACGACGTTGCCGGAGTGGCGCATGGCCGCGATGGCCCCGGCGAGATCGACGAGATGCATGATCTTGCCGCCGAGGAGATTGCCGAGCGAATTGGCGTCATTGGGGAGCGCGAGTTCGGAGTAGTCGGAGATGGATTCGCGGACGAACTTTCCTTCGAGATTCATGCGTTGGCGGTTTTCCTTAAGTATTCGGACGCGAGGGCGTGGGCCTGGTGCTCCAGAGTTGTCTGGGGCAACTGGCCGGGAGCGAGGGTGATGCTGCCGACGGAGACGGGGTGGTGATTGCTTTCGAGGGACCAGGCAATCTCGACGATGCCGCCGGGCTGGTGGCTGCGGATGAGGAACTGGGCGGCGTCCTCCGGAATGGCGGCGGCGTGCGGGCAGATGTGGCGGGCGTAGCCGCGGGTACAGGCTTCGATTCGTTTGGCGGACGGAATGACGGCGTCCGGCTGGGCTTCACAGACGCCGGTGTCAGACAGAAAAAGCGGGCAGGGCACTAACTAGTAGACTAGCCCCTCGGTCAGTTCTATGCGGGTTCCCCAGGGATCGGTGAGGAAGGCGAGGGCGAGTTTGAGCTGGGGCATGGTGCGGTAGGGAATGTCGAGTTTGATGCCGGCATCGGTCAGTGTCCGGCAGAAGGCCTCGAGATTTTTGATTTCGAAGCCGATGTGATCGAGGGCGCGGCCCTGGGTGGGGACGACGGAATCGGCTTTGGCGTAGGTGAGGTTGGCGCCGGGGATGTTGCCGGCTTCCCACTGGGCGCGCTTGCCGGGGACGGCTCCGAAATGTTCGCTGTACCAGGCCTGAATGGCTTTGGGGTCGGGGCTGTTGAAGTGGATGTGGTGGAAGCGGACGGGGACGGTGGCGGACTTGTCTTCGGTGAGTTCGACGCGCAGGCCGTCGGGACCGTCGATGATCATCTGTTCGGAAGCGCTGGCGGGTTTCGTGTGTTTGAGACCGGCGGCATCGACTTTGGCGTAGTAGGGCTGGAGATTGGGGACGTCGATGGCGACGTGGTTGACGCTGGAGCCAGCGGAACCACCGGTGGGCACGGCTTTGCGGAGCAGGATGATGGCGCCGGGCACTTCGACGCCGGAGAGACCGTTTTTGTCGTAGGGCTGGGCTCCGATGAGGTCGGTCCAGAACTTTCGGGTGGCTTCGGGGTCGGCGGCGGTGAGGTGAAGGTGACCCATGGAGACGCCCTGGGCGTTGGGGGCGGCGAGCTGGGCGAGGGCCTGAGCGGCCGTGAGGGACAGGGCGACGGCGAGCGAGTTCAGCTTCATGGCTGGAGGCTATAG
>Ga0105237_10010219_pt1 | contig 10000 bp, 7 predicted proteins | sample KBSC24metaG_FD_81520 | JGI IMG/M metagenome (GOLD analysis project Ga0105237, IMG submission 81520) | Corn rhizosphere microbial communities from Kellogg Biological Station, Michigan, USA - KBS C2-4 metaG | ecosystem: Host-associated > Plants > Roots > Rhizosphere > Soil | place: Michigan, USA... | reverse complement strand
TTGCGCCTCGGAGCGGCGCAACTCGATCTCCGCCTGTTTGCTCGAACTAAGGTCGGTGCCAATCGCGGTGATATACGGTTTACCTTCGAGCTCGACGCGGAGCGCGTTCCAGTAATAAGGAGTTACGCTGCCGCTGGCATTCAGCATGTCTACTTCTAATTCGCCATGTCCTCTGGCGAAGGTTTCGCGGCGCGCTGTTTCAGCGGCCTCCCTGTCGTAGTCGGCGACATTCTCGAGCTGCGAAATTCCTTCAAGCCCAAACCTGGTCAACTGATCAGCGTTCTTGTTCCACCGAACATTCTTGCCATCCTCGTTCTGCATGATGAACAAGCCGGGTAGACTCTCGATGACCGCGTTTGCGAGCGTCTTCTCCCGAATGAGTGCGCGTTCGGTGCGCTTAAGGCGTGTCACGCTTACGATCAATGCCATCACGAGCGAGGTTTCGACAATCGCCAGCCCCACACATGCAAGAATGACAATTCGATATCGCTCCCAGGGGCTGGGTTCGCGGAATAGTTCTACGGCGCTCGCCGGAATTCTCGTCTCACTGATATTCCAGCGTTGCAGTTGGCGCCAGTCCACCATGTCCCGGGCGGAAGTATCCCCGACAATCGGCACGCTGGACGCGTTCTCGCCATTTAACACCCGCGCCGCCGACCCAGCCGCCATGCTCCCTAGGCTGGCAGCGTTCGTCATGTACCCGCCGACAACGTCGTGGCCAATGTAGGTGTCTTCGATTCCATAAATCGGAACCGGCGAAACACGAGCAATGATGTCCAACGCTTCTTCGGGCAGGAAAAACTGTCCACTACCGTCTTCAAAGAAGTACGTATAAAGAATGACCGTGTGCGGCGGAAGCATCCGGACCTTCTCCAACAGCACGTCAATGGGCATGTCGTTGAAATAGGAAAACTCGATGTGATGTTCATCCGCGACGAAATCTCCCTGGAGTTCCTGCAGCCACTGATGTTCACGCGCTGAGGAACCGGTGATCACTACGACTCGCTCGGTATCGGGTTGCAGTTTCAGCGCAAGGTTGAGCGTGCGCAACGGTTCGTCGCTAGTAGCGATGCCGGTGACACCGGCCCCCTGGTTGCGATTAGAAGACGCGAGTTTGATAGCCTCGGCGCTCCGCGTATTGAACAGCGCCACGACCGGCACATTGGCAAATGGTCCGCGGGTCGTCCCCTCGCCCAGAACAAACTTTAGAGCCGCAAACGATATTGGGACCACAAGATCGGGCTTTACAGTTGAATATTTGGTGCTTAACAGGGAAGCCAGTTCGCGCTCATGCTCGGGAGAGTTGAAGCGGATGATGTCGAGGTATTCGGTAAACAATTCGACGCGATCATGCGTCTGGCGCGTGAGTTCGGACCGAAACGCACGGTCGAATTCTTGAAAAATTCCCTCCTCTCGGTCGTAGGAATAGAGAACGAGGACCCGCTTGGGATGGTCTTCAGAAGTTGCCCTGACGGAGAACCCGCCAAGAACCACCGCTATACCTAACGCGAATCGAACCAGCCAAAACGGTCGAAATAACACGGAAGCCCTCACCGCGCTCAACCCCAACATGACGGCACCTTCCGACGCCAGGAAATTCCGTTCGCGCTTCGGAGTGGGACAATCCTAAGGACTGCTCCCCAGCTGGTGGCATTGGCACCAAGAATTCCGGCTGCTTCACCTATGTGGGTGTGGATCATAACCCATTTAGAACCAGTTGCCAACAAGTTACCAACGCGCCATTTTGTATCCCTGTTCCGGGGGTCGTGCGATCGTAGAGATTAACCTCGGTTTAACAATCGAATTCTGCGCCTCGTATAATTGCGCAACTCATAAATCCATGGTCGCCGCATTCGTCCGCCGCAAGGTTCTGTTGCTGGAAGATGACTCAGACCTACGTCATGCGTACGCATCTCATCTGGCCGCCAATGGATTCCTCATCTTCGAGGCCGAAACCATTTCCAGCGCGCTACAGAGCTTCGAGACCGTTGCTCCCGACATCGCGATTCTTGATTTCCGTCTCAGTGACGGAACAGCGTTACAGCTCCTGCCCAAGCTAAAAGAGCTGGACCCGACAGTGCCGGTCATCGTGCTCACTGGTTTCGGATCCATGGAACTCGGCGTTTCTTTGATTAAAGCTGGAGCCGAGCAATGTCTCGCAAAGCCGCTCGAACCTTCGGCGTTGCTGCTGGTTGTAAACAAGGCGCTTGAAAATTCGCGAAATCAACAGAGGCAATTGGCCAGCAACACTCGGCGGCGAAGGGTGGTCCTCGATCCATTTCTGGGCAAGAGTTCGGCGATCAAACGTCTTGCCGACACGGCTTTGAAAGTCGCAAAAAGTCAAAGTCCTGTGCTACTTCAGGGCGAAACCGGAACAGGCAAGGGTGTATTGGCCACCTGGCTTCATGAAAATGGACCGCGTAGCGAAGAATCTTTCGTCGATCTCAACTGCGCCGGACTGACCCGCGAGTTTCTCGAATCCGAACTTTTTGGATACGAAAAGGGCGCGTACACGGGCGCGGTCAACTCCAAGCCTGGCCTTTTTGAGGTGGCTCATCGTGGAACGCTTTTCCTCGATGAGATCGGTGACGTCGATCTGAATGTGCAACCGAAACTGCTGAAGGTTCTGGAAGAGAAGAAATTCCGCCGAATGGGAGACGTGCGTGACCGCGTCGTAGATGTGCGCCTGGTCGCCGCAACCCACCAGGAACTGCATCGCCTCATCGATTCGAAAAGTTTCCGCAGTGATCTCTACTTCCGGATCAGCACGGTTCCCCTTGCGCTTCCGACCTTGCGCTCGCGTCAGGAAGATATTCCGGAGATCGCCTCGACCCTGCTGCAGCGGATTTGCTCCGATATGGCTAGGCCACAAGTTGAGCTTTCGACTAAAGCGATCGAGCGATTGCAATCCTACTATTGGCCCGGCAATATTCGAGAACTGCGCAACGTTCTGGAACGTGCGCTTTTGCTGCATGAAAGTAACGTGCTGGAAGCCAACCACTTCGGCTTCGATTCTCCTCATCAGACTCAGCCAGCGTACAACGCGAATTGGACGCTGGAGGAGATCGAGAGCTTCCACATCAAGTCGACCCTTTCAGCCGAAAACGGCAATGTCGAGAAGACCGCGAAACGCCTGGGCATCGCGAAGAGCACCTTGTATCAGAAGTTGAAGGCGCTGAACCTCACTTAGCGCTTCCGTTCGATTTCTAGACTGCCGCGTTCGAAAATCAGAAATCCTATTCGCCTGCCCTTCCCCTTCTACTCCTTCGAGTAACGGCAACTCCTTGCTCCGCAGCAACTTCACGCGTTCTAGTTGCGGAACAGCAACTTTGGCAGCGCGTTTGCCTTATCTCCTAGAAATAACCCGTGGGTGTACACCCCATTTGTGAATCAGGAAAACCCAATGCCTAAAAAAGTTCTGCTCGTGGACGATTCAACGACCACTTTGATGATGGAAGAAATGATTCTGAAGCAGCGCACGACTTACAACTGTGTGACTGCAAAGGACGGCCTCGACGCTATCTCGCGTGCCGTGGTTGAGTCCCCGGATTTAATCCTGATGGACGTCGTCATGCCACGCATGAATGGTTTCGAAGCCTGCAAGCGCATGCGATTGGAAGATTCGCTGAGGGAAGTCCCAATCATCCTGGTCACCACACGAGGCGAGGAAGAATACGTCGAAGCCGGATATCAGAGCGGCTGCAACGACTACATCACCAAGCCAATCAATGGTCATGAACTGGTAACGCTGCTCCACAGCTATTTGGGAGAGTAGCCGGCCTGCTATGCAGGGGGACCCATTCTGTTTGGACATAGCATGGCAAAACATTTTCGCTCCAAGTCAAAGATGAACGCACACGACACAACCCACGATCTGACCAACCAGGCCAAGGTGTATGCAGCGCGCATGCGTCTGCAGAACACTATCGATCAGGCCGACGCCCTGGACGCCATTCGTGAAATCGCCGGAAACCTGATTGGGACTGAGCAGGTGGCGGTTTTCAAAGTTGATAAGCGGCGGTCTGAGCTTTGGCTTTATTGGTCGTTCGGAATCGACCCGAACAAGCATGTACTGCTCGACGTTCGCCAGGAACCGCAACTCCAGCCGGTGCTCAAAGGCAAACCGGTGTTTCGCGAACACCCTGGCAAGAACCTGCTCTCGACCGACGAACCGGTCAACGCCATCGTGCCGATTCTCGTGGATGGCGCGGTTGCGGCTGTGGTGGTCTTGTTTCGGCTGGTGACTCACAAACCTGCTTTAGAACCTGTCGACCGGCAAATTTGTGAAGTGCTGTCGAATTGCGCGGCTCGGGCTGTTAGCCCGCAGTTCGCGAAGTGAATGGGAAGGAATGTTCGCATGAATTCGCACTCGAAACCTCCTCAGTTTAATCCGGCTGTGCTGCCCATGGAGTTCCGCCCGCGGATGGCATACGTGTCCGACGAAAACCACACCAAGCACTACCTGATTCCCGGCAAGATTTTTGCCAGCGCGCAGCCGTTTGCGATCAGCACGATCGTCGGCTCCGGGGTCGCCGTTTGCTTGTGGGATTCCGTACATCGAATTGGCGGCGCTAATCATTTCATGTTGCCGGAAGGTCCGGAGCATGGAGACAACGCAGCTCGGTACGCCAACGTCGCCAATCCCGCGTTGTTGCAGCGCATGCTCGAACTTGGCGCAGAGCGCAAGAACCTGGAAGCGAAGGTCTTCGGCGGCAGCGTTTCCGGAATCAATTTTGGCGGCGAAGGTGAGCGTCTCGGCGAGCGGAACGTCCAAGCGGCCGAGCACTTCCTGCGCATGAATGGAATTCGAATTGGCCACAACGAAATTGGCGGCACGCACGGCCGCAAGTTGGTCTTTCAGACCGACGACGGAAAGGCTTGGTCCGAAGAACTGTGATGGGCGCCGCTGATTTCAAGTCTCGCCCGGACCGCCTGATGGTTCCCGCCAACGATTTTGCCGAGGGGGCCGTCCCGGGAACCCGGCAGCGAGTGTACCTCCTGCCGGGCCAGCTTCACGCTAGCGCGGGACCATGTCGGATCACGACCATTCTCGGATCTTGCGTGTCGATTTGTTTGTTCGACGCCACGCGTTTGGCCGGAGGGATGAATCATTTCCTCCTGCCAATCTCTCAGAACGCCGAACCGGGGTCGCTCCGTTACGCAGACCACGCAACCGTAGCGTTGCTGGAAAAGATGATGGCGATCGGCTGCCGTCTGGAAAACATGACAGCAAAAATCTTTGGCGGAGCGGCGTTGTTTCAGAGTGCCGGCCAATATCGCGACAGTCTCGGCGCAAAGAACGTGACCGCCGCCATTCAGATGTTGAGAAACGCGGACATCCCGATCGTGGCGCGGGAAACCGGCGGAAAACATGGCCGCAAAGTAATTTTTGATACGGAAGAAGGCGTGGCCTGGGCCCGCCGCGTATAAACACATGGACTTCGATCGCGAAAAAATCGTCGCTTCGTTTCTGGCGGAATCCGAAGAAGGGTTGGATCGGACCGAGCAGTACCTGATTGCTGCCGAAACGGACCCCGAGAATTCCGAACTTCTCGAGGAAATGTTCCGCGTCGCCCACACCATCAAGGGCAACGCCGCAGCGCTTGACTTCCCTGAGCTCGCCGGATTCGCGCATGTCATGGAAGACCTGCTCGAGTCAGTACGCGCGCAAACGGTGCCGCTCTCGCATGATGTGGTTGCCCTTCTATTGCACGCGGTCGATGCGTTGCGCGCGCTTGTACCCGCAGCCGGCGAAGGAAACGATCGGCTCAGCCCATCGCACCAGGAAGTAAAGCGCTTGATGACCGCGCACGCTTCTGGACTAGCCGTGGCTACGCAACCTTTTCCGGATTCGACTTTTGCTGAGGTGCCCTCCCCGGCACCGGTTCCGGGAGCCGCAGTACTGGGCTCCCGGAGCCGTACCCTTCGCGTCGACGTTCAAAAGCTGGACGAGATGCTGAACCTGACTGGAGAGATCGCTGTTGTCTGCGGACGCGTCCGCAGCATGATTGCCGACCTTCCTGGCGAGCAAGGGCGACGCCTCCTCGACATACACCGCGAGGTAGAGGACCTGCAGCGCAATCTGCAAGAGAGCGTCATGGGTGTCCGCATGGTTCCGATCGGGCCACTGTTCCAGCAATTCGCGCGCTCGGTCCGCGACATCTCGCGATCTCATAACAAGCTGGCCCGCCTGGAAATATCAGGCGCCGACGTGGAAGTCGACACGCGGGTGCTCGAAAACTTAAAAGATCCTCTGCTTCACATGATCCGCAACGCAATTGACCACGGCATTGAGATGCCGGACGTGCGTCACGCCAAGGGCAAAAATCCTTGCGGGCTACTGAAGCTGAGCGCGTCGCACTCAGCCGGAACCATTGTCATCCAGCTATCCGACGATGGCGCAGGATTCAATCGTGACCGCATTCGCAGCAAAGCTCGTGCTCTGAACCTGACCTCCGAGGAAGAGCGACTTTCAGATCAGGAACTTTTCAACCTGGTTTTCACCGCTGGTTTCTCGACCGCCGATCACGTCAGCGACCTTTCCGGGCGCGGCGTCGGGATGGACGTGGTTCGCCGGAACATCGATCTTCTCCGCGGCACGATCGAGATACGCAGCACCGAAGATCAGGGGACAACGCTGTTCGTCCGTCTGCCGCTGACGCTCGCCATCATTGACGGCTTTTCTGTTGTGGCCGGCGGAGAAACATATGTCATTCCTCTCGAACTGATTAAGGAATGCGTGGAACTTCCCGCCGATCAAATTTCGCACGAGCGGTCAGGAGTTATCAACCTGCGCAGCGAACCTTTGCCGTTCATAAGGCTGCGCAAAGCTTTCGACTGCTCTAATGGCGCGTTGCCGACACGGGAAAACATCGTGGTTCTTCGTCATGAAGACGATTTCGCCGGCATTGCCGTCGACCGACTTCTCGGGGAATGCCAAGCCATCATCAAGCCACTGAGTCGCTTGTTCCGTGACGTCCGCGGCGTTTCCGGTTCGACCATTCTCGACGATGGGCGCGTGGCTTTGATTTTGGATGTGAGCACGCTGCTGCGTGAGTTCATTTCCGAGCAACTCCAAGTGACGGGGTGATTTTCAATTTCGGCGCTAGCAGCGCCACGAAAGTTTTTTGCAAAGTTTATTAAGGAAGAAAAAGGGGAGTTCAATGATGCGGAGAGTCGTAGTTGGCCTGCTTTTGCTATGTGCGTCTTCGATGTTCGCGCAGGAGCAGGAATTGTCCAATATCCAAATCCATGGATTTGCTGCTCAGGGCCTGCTCTATAGTTCGGCCAACAACTATCTTTCGACGAGTTCGAGTTCTGGAAGCCTCGCGTGGACAGATGGCGCGGTGAGTTTCAGCGATCAGGTTTCCGACAAGCTGCGAGTCGGCCTGCAGATGCGCGTGTCTCAACTTGGTGAATTTGGCGGTTCCAATCTTCAGGTCGACTGGGCCTCGGGTGACTATCGCGCCAACGACAAGCTCAGATTTTCCGTCGGAAAAGTGAAGACCGTTGTCGGGCTGTTCAACGACACGCAGGATGTGGACGCAGCGCATCTTTGGGCGCTCCTCCCCCAGGGCGTATATCCAATCGACAACAAGAGCTTCGACCTGGCGCACTACGGAGCGGACTTCTACGGTGAGATCGCGTCTGGGAATCACGCCGGAACTCTCTCCTATCGTGCTTATGCCGGATACCGCACTCTGGATTTGGGCAGCGGTTACGTCAAAGAAATCAATCTGACCTTGCCGTCGCTGCAACAAGCGTTCGGACTTCCTGACGCTCAGATCACGTCTTCACCAAGCGGCAAAGTCTTCGGAGGCGACCTGCGCTGGCAGACTCCGTTGAAGGGACTCCTGGTCGGCGCCAGCGCTTCTGCTGAAGATATGCAAGGGAGCGCCGGAGCCATCTCTTTTCGGGCCGCTCGCAACGTGGTCACCCAGGAATATGCAAAGTTTGAGAAGGGGAAGTTTTTTACGGCTTTCGAGATCAAGAGAATGCCGGTCGGCTTTTCCTTGACTGCAAACACAGCGGGAGGCCCAGTCACGGTTCCGAATCCTGTGGACTGGCGCAGTTGGTACGTCATGACCAGCTATCGCGCGACCGAGAAATTTCAGTTTGGAACTTATTACAGCCACCTGGTCGACGCCGGTGGGGGACAAAATACTTCGCTGAGCGGGAATCACTCCAAGGACTGGACCATCGCCGGCCGTTACAACTTCAATCCTCATTTCTACGCCAAGCTGGAAGAACACTTTGTTCATGGCACCGACACCGGGTTTTACTCCGATTCAAACCCGAATGGAAAAAAGCCGCGCACCAACATTCTGGCAGCCAGGATTGGAGTCGCTTTCTAAGCGAGCCTCATAAGACAAGAGGAAATCATCATGAAGCCATTACACGTTTGCGCCGCCGTCATGTTCCTGAGCCTTGCATCAGCCACCGTTGGGGGACAAGACAAGACCTACAAGATCATCGTGAACCCATCGAACCCGATGGTTTCGATCACCCGGGAAAATGTCTCGCGCATTTTTCTGAAGAAGACGACCAAGTTCCCGAATGGGCTGAATGCCTCGCCCGTCGACCTGCCTGCGAATTCCGGGACGCGCGAGAGCTTCTCAAAAGATGTCCTCGGCAAGACGGCCGCATCCGTCGAGGCTTATTGGCAGCAACTGATCTTCTCGGGCCGCGATGTTCCGCCTCCCCAAAAGAAAGAAGGTGGCGTTCTCGATTTTGTTCGCTCCAACGATAACGGCATTGGTTATGTGTCGGCCAGCACCGACACAACCGGCGTGAAGGTGGTCACAGTCACGCAATTCTGACCTTCGGGCTGCAGGCACCACGAGGATTTAAGGGTGAGCAATCGCCTAAGCATTGAGAAAGGAAAAGGAACCATGTTCAACAAATCATCGATTGCAAAACGGCTCGCCATCGGATTCGGCGTCGTGCTGTTCTTGCTGCTTGTCGTAGCAGCTGCGGGATATTGGGGGATGCAGTCCGTCACTCAGGAAACCACAACCATTCTTCATAGAGATTACACAATCTCTCAACTTGCTGATGAAGCCAAGTTCGCCACTCTGGAACTTCGCCGCTATGAGAAAGACAGCGAACTCAACATGGATGACAAGTCCGTGATGAAGAGTTACCAGGAGAAATGGAAGGAACAGTTGGCGATCCTGCGGTCCAAGATCAGCGATCTTAAACCGCTGGTCGCGTCGTCAGACAGCAAGGAACTTGTGGCTTCCATGGATCAGGACGTGGATACCTACGCCCGTGGGATGGAGTTGGTTGTCGCGGGCGTCCATGACGGCAGCATCAAGACGCCGCAACAAGGCAATGCCACTATTACAACCTATAAAGATGAAATTCACCGCATGGAAGCGGCAGCTACCGAACTTTCAGACAAGCACGAAAAGGTGATGACGGAAAAGGAACAGGTCATCAACGGCTTTTCGCGGCAGACGGCGTTCGTAATGCTTGCGGTGGTTCTAGTCACCTTCATCGTCGCCAGCCTGGTCACGTTCTATGTCTCGCGGGGCATCACCCGGCCCGTGACGTACATGGCCGGTCACCTGGCAGAGATGGCGCAGGGCAGCGGGGATCTGACCAAGCGAATCGAGGTCCTGTCGCAAGATGAAATCGGCGACATGGCGAACTCGTTCAACCAGTTCATCAAGAAGTTGGAAGAAATCATCACCGAAGTGCGGACCAGCAGCGATGGAATTGCCAGCGCAGCATCGCAGGTCGCATCTTCAGCTTCGTCACTTTCCCAAGGCACCAGTGAACAAGCTGCCTCCATCGAGGAGACCACTTCCAGCCTGGAGCAGATGAGCGCTTCGATCGCCCAAAACGCCGAGAACAGTCGTCAGATGGAACAGATGGCCGTAAAGGGTGCAAAGGACAGCGAAGATTCGGGCAATGCGGTCCGCGAGAGCGTCGCGGCAATGAAGCAGATTGCCGAAAAGATCTCGATCATCGAAGAGATCGCTTATCAGACGAACCT
>Ga0105237_10010215_pt1 | contig 10003 bp, 8 predicted proteins | sample KBSC24metaG_FD_81520 | JGI IMG/M metagenome (GOLD analysis project Ga0105237, IMG submission 81520) | Corn rhizosphere microbial communities from Kellogg Biological Station, Michigan, USA - KBS C2-4 metaG | ecosystem: Host-associated > Plants > Roots > Rhizosphere > Soil | place: Michigan, USA... | reverse complement strand
GAACGGCCGGCTGCGCTCGATCCGGCGCCACTTTCGTTGCTCCCAGGTCTGCGGACCCTCGAGCGGCCAGCGCTCGATCAGCGCCGCGAGGTCGGCCCGTGGCACGCGCATGAAGCCCGGCGCGCCGAACCCCAGGAAACGCGGTCCGCGGCGCAGCCGCATCGGCATCGGTGCGCGGGACTCGTTGACCCAATAGATGCAGCCGCGCTGCGCCCAGTAGGTCTGGCGTTCGAAGTTCACTCGCCCGGCGAAACCGGTGTCGGCCGGAAAGAGCAGGTACTCCTCGGGAAGTTCGACGATCGCCTGCAGCAGGTCGCCCGGCGACTCCCCGTCGCCGCGATGCACCAGCATCACGCGCTGGATCTGTTCGGCGTCGAACCGATCGGCTTCGGCATCGTCCCGGAAAACCACGATCTCATGCCCTTGCCAGGCGGTGCGCCACGAAGCTCTCATTCACATTCTCCTCGGAGGGGCGACGTTAGCGCGCTTCGCCAGTGATTGCTTGTGAGCAGACGCTTCAACGTGCAAGTAACGGTAGGCGCTGGCCCGCCGACTAGCAAGCCATGTTTTCGATCTCGACCGGCTCGATCGCGTCGGCGGGCTCGAAGCCGAACACGCGGCCATAGAAATACAGCTCCGCCTCGAGCGTGCGGCGAATCGTTGCGGCGCGGCGAAAGCCATGCTGTTCGCCCTCGAACATCAGCAGCGCGACCGGCAGGCCCTTCGCCTTCACGGCCTCGAACATCGCGCGAGCCTGATCCGGCGGCACCGCCTTGTCCTCGCTGCCCTGGAACAGGATCATCGGGCTCGCGAGTTGGTCGGTGTGGCGGATCGGCGAACGTTCGACGTAACGCGCGCGGTCCTCGGGGTACGGTCCGATCAGCCGGTCGAGGTAGCGCGACTCGAACTTGTGGGTGTCCTTGGCGAGCGCCTCCAGGTCGCCGATGCCGTAGTGGCTCGCCCCCGCCTTGAAGAAGCGGTGGAAGGTGAGGGCGGCCAGGGTCGTGAAGCCGCCGGCACTGGCACCGCGGATCGCGACGCGCTGCGCATCGATGTCGCCACGTTCGATCAGGAAGCGTGCGGCCGCGATGGCGTCGTCGACGTCGACGATGCCCCACTGTCCGTCGAGCGCCTGCCGGTACGCGCGGCCGTAGCCGATGCTGCCGCGGTAGTTGACGTCGACGACCGCGAAGCCGCGGCTGGTCCAGTACTGGAACGACCACTTGAACGCGCCGTCGGTCGAGCTGGTCGGTCCGCCGTGCGAGACGACCAGCAGCGGCGGCCGCTCGCCGCTCAGACCCGTCGCGTCGCGGTTCGTCGGGCGGTAGAAGAACCCGTGGGCGGTCGTGCCGCCGCTCGGGAACTCGATGGCCTCGGCCACCGACACGAAGTCCGGATCGGGGCGCGCAGTACTTGTGCTGCGCAAGGTCTGACAGGTGCCATTGGAAAGATCGAGCCGGATCACCGCCTGCGGCTCGGTCGGGCCGGCACCGAGGAACACCGCGAAGCCGACGCCGACGCGCAGTCCCTCGATCGAGTTGAACGCCGTCGTGATCTCGTCGAGCCGGCCGGTCTGCGGGTCGAGCGTCGCCAACGCCGCAGCCGCATCCCGGACGACGCTGCAGACGATGCGTCCGCGTTCGTCGAAGCCGTAGCTCGACATGCCGAACACCCACTGCGCCACGCCGAACTCGGCCGCCATCGGATGCAGCGGCTGCACCTGGCCGGCGCGCCAGCGGTACAGATTCCACCAGCCGCTGCGATCCGAGACGAAATGCAGCTCGCCGGACGGCGACCAGCTCGGCTGAAAGATCGACTCGTCGTCACCGCGTTCGCCGCGCCCGCCGGCGATGCGGACCACGTTCACGAGCGAGCCGTCGATCGCGATGTCGGCGAGCCACAGCGTGCTGGCGTCCCACGGCATGTCGGGGTGATCCCAGCTCAGCCATGCGAGCTGTTTGCCATCGGGACTCAGGCACGGGTTCGAGAAGAAGTCGTGACCTTGGGCGAGCAGGCGGGTCGTGCCGTCGCTGAGATCGATGCCGACCAGCGTCGTGACGGCATCGATGTCGCCCGGACTGTGGTCCTCGCGCACCGCGATCAAGCGTGCGCGCGGCGCGTCGTGCGCGGCGTCGGCATAGCGCATCTGCGCTTCGTTCGTGAGGCGGCGCGGCGTCGTCGCGCCGGGCGCAAGCAGGTAGAGCTGCTGGTCGTCGTCGTGACTGAACACCATCGTTCCGTCGGCGAGCAGCACGAACGCGCCGCCGCCGTACTCATGGGCGCGGGTCCGCGCATTGAACGGGGCAGGGTTCAGGTCGCGCAGCGTGCCGTCGGCATCGCGGCGCACGAGCACGCAGCGGCCCTGCTCGAGCGGGCGGCTTTCGCTCCAGACGATGCTGTCGCCGCACACTGCGGTCTGGCCGAGCCGGATCGTCGCGCCGGCGAGCTGTTCGGCGCTGACCGGCGAGGGCCAGCTGCCGTAGGGTGCGGTCGTCTTGGTGGTCATCGCGGCTCAGAGCAACGAACGGGCGTGATGTTCCAGATGGTCGCCGACGAACGTCGCGATGAAGTAGTAACCATGATCGTAGCCCGCATGCCGGCGCAACTCGAGCGGCTGACCCGCACGGCGGCATGCCGCTTCGAACGTGTCGACGTGAAGTTGCTCGGCGAGAAACTTGTCGGCCAGCCCCTGGTCGACCAGCAGCGGCGGCAGCCGGATGCCCGTCTTCACGAGCTCGGTCGCGTCGTGCTCGGCCCACAGCTTGCGGTCGAAGCCGAGGTAGCCGCCGAACGCCTTGATGCCCCACGGGCAACTGGCCGGCGCCGCGACCGGCGCGAACGCCGAAACGCTGCGATACAGCTCCGGGTGGCGCAGCGCCAGCGTCAGCGCGCCGTGGCCGCCCATCGAGTGGCCGAAGATGCCGACGCGATCGGCGCGCGCCGCGAAGTTCGCGAGCACGAGCTCGCGCAGCTCGTGCGTGACGTACGTCTCCATCCGGAAATGACGGCTCCACGGCTCGACGATCGCATCGACGTAGAAGCCGGCGCCGTGGCCGAAGTCCCAGTTCGCGTCGGCCTCGGCGAAGCCGGTGTGGCGCGGGCTGGTATCGGGCGTCACGAGCATCAGCCCGTGTTTCGCGGCGTGTTGCTGCGCGCCGGCCTTGATGGCGAAGGTCTCCTCGGTGCAGGTCAGGCCGGCGAGCCAGAACAGCACCGGCACCGGGCCGTCGGCGGCCTGCGGCGGGCGGTACACGCCGAACTTCATCGGCAGGCCGATCGTGCTCGACGCGTGCTCGTAGAAGCCCTGCACGCCGCCGAAGCAGGCGTGCTCGGAGATCAGCTTGAGTTCGCCCATCAGTACATCACGACGGAGCGGATCGACTCGCCGCGCTTCATCAGCGCGAAGCCTTCGTTGATGTCGTCGAGCTCGAGCTTGTGCGTGATCAGCTCGTCGATGCGGATCTTGCCGTCCATGTACCAGTCGACGATCTTCGGCACGTCGGTGCGGCCGCGCGCGCCGCCGAACGCCGAGCCTTCCCACTTGCGGCCGGTGACGAGCTGGAACGGCCGCGTGCTGATCTCGGCGCCGGCCTCGGCCACGCCGATGATGATGCTGCGGCCCCAGCCCTTGTGCGTGCACTCGAGCGCCTGGCGCATCAGCTTCGTATTGCCGACGCACTCGAAGCTGTAGTCGGCTCCGCCGTCGGTCAGCTGGACGATCGCATCGACCACGTTCTCCACCTGGCTCGGGTTGATGAAGTGCGTCATGCCGAACTGGCGCGCCATCGCTTCGCGCGCCGGGTTCAGGTCCACGCCGATGATCTTGTCGGCGCCGACCATCTTCGCGCCCTGGATCACGTTCAGGCCGATCCCGCCGAGCCCGAACACGACGACGGTCGCACCCGCCTCGACCTTCGCGGTGAACAGCACCGCGCCGACGCCTGTGGTCACGCCGCAGCCGATGTAGCAGATCGTCTCGAACGGCGCGTCCTTGCGCACCTTCGCGACCGCGATCTCCGGCACGACGATGTAGTTGCTGAACGTGCTCGTGCCCATGTAGTGCAGGATCGGCTTGCCGTCCAGGCTGAAGCGCGAGGTCGCGTCGGGCATCAGCCCCTTGCCCTGGGTGCCGCGGATCAGCTGGCACAGGTTGGTCTTGCGCGAGAGGCAGAACTTGCACTGCCGGCACTCGGGCGTGTACAGCGGGATGACGTGATCGTCCTTGCGCAGCGTGGTGACGCCGGGGCCGACGTCGACGACGACGCCGGCGCCCTCGTGCCCGAGGATCGCCGGGAACAGGCCCTCGGGGTCGGCGCCCGACAGCGTGTAGTAGTCGGTGTGGCAGATGCCGGTGGCCTTGACCTCGATCAGCACCTCGCCGGCGCGCGGCCCGTCCAGATCGATGGTCTCGATCGTCAGGGGAGCGCCGGCCTTCCAGGCCACCGCGGCTCGTGTCTTCATGCGAACGGTCTCCGTTGAATTCGAGGAGCCCGCATTCTGACCCGAATGTTATGAGCGAGCGTCCGCCTTGATCATGTCGGCGGCCTTCTCGGCGATCATGATCGTCGGCGCGTTCGTGTTGCCGCCGATGATGCTGGGCATGATGGACGCATCGACGACGCGCAGCCCCTGCGTGCCGTGCACGCGCAGTCGCGCGTCGACCACGTCGAGCGGGCCGCTGCCCATCCGGCAGGTGCCGACCGGGTGGTAGATCGTGTCGGCGTGACCGCGGATGAACGCTTCGATCTGCGCGTCGTCGCGCGCGCCAGCCGAGGCGGGCAGCTCCCGGCCGCGATAGCCGGCGAGTGCCGGCTGCGAGAGGATGCCGCGCATCAGCTTGAAGCCTTGAACCAGGCGATCGACGTCGTCGCGCTCGCCCAGGAAGTTCGGATCGATCAGCGGCGTCGCCAGCGGGTCGGCGCTCGCCAGCGTCAGGCTGCCGCGGCTCTTCGGCCGCAGCAGGCACACGTGGCATGAATAGCCGTGGCCGAACACGGTCTTGCGGCCGTGATCGACCAGCTTGCCGATCACGAAGTGAAGCTGCAGATCGGGGAGCGCTTCGCTGCTTCGGCTCTTGATGAAGCCGCCGGCCTCCGCGAAGTTCGTCGTCAGCATGCCGCTGCGCGCGCGCCGCCATTCGAAGACACCGCGGATCGTCCGCACGGCGCCGGCGAGCGACAAGCCGAAGAGATCTGTCAGCGCCGGCGCATTGACGACCTGCACGACGTCGACGTGATCGTGCAGGTGCGCGCCAACGCCCGGCAGATCGTGCACGCTCGCGATGCCGTGCTGGTGCAGCGGCGCGCCCGGCCCGATGCCCGAGAGCATCAGCAGTTGGGGCGACTGCAGCGCGCCCGCGCTGACGATCACCTCGGCCTTCGCCTCCAACCGGTGCAGCACGCCGTCCAGCCGCACCTCGACGCCGACCGCTCGCTTGCCCTCGAGGAGGATGCGCGTCGTGTGCGCGTCCGTCATCACCGTCAGGTTCTTGCGGCTTCGGTTCGCCGTCAGGTAGGCCTTCGAGGCGCTGAACCGTTCGCCGTTCTTGTGCGTGACCTGATAGCGTCCGACGCCTTCCTGTTGCGGCCCGTTGAAGTCGTCGTTCAGCGGATAGCCAGCCTGGTGCGCAGCCTCGATGAAGACCGGCCCGAAGCGGTTCGGGCTGCGCAGGTCCATCACGTTGAGCGGGCCGCCGGCGCCATGCAGCGCATCGGCGCCGCGTTCGTTGTGCTCGGCGCGCTTGAAGTACGGCAGCACCTCGTCGAACGACCAGCCGGCGTTGCCTTCGGCGGCCCACGCGTCGTAGTCCTCGCGCGCCCCGCGCACGTAGATCATCGCGTTGATCGAGCTCGAGCCGCCGAGCACCTTGCCGCGCGGCTGGTAGCCGCGCCGGCCGTTCAGGCCGGGTTGCCGCGTCGTTTCGAACGCCCAGTTGGCCTGGCCGTTCTTCGCGAGCAATGCGAGCCCGGCGGGGCAATGGATCAGCACGCTGTTGTCGGCCGGGCCGGCTTCGAGCAGGCAGACGCTGACGTTCGGGTCCTCGCTCAGCCGCGCCGCCAGCACACTGCCGGCCGAGCCGCCGCCGATCACGATGTAGTCGAACATGCAGGTGTCTCCGTGGGCGGCGAGGCGGTTGCGCCGCACGCGTGTCGTTAAGGGCGCGCTGCGGCGCGTCGAAAATCGCAGCGGATGATATCGACGCGTTCGGCGCCGACTTAGGGCGACGCGCCTAAGCGTGCCTAGGGCTTCCCCTCGGCGACTTGTCTGCGTTCGAGTCGAAGCGCGCCCTGCTCACAGGGCGCCGGTCACTGCATCCAGCAGGGGCTTCGCGGCGTATACACGACGAGTCGATCGGTTCTGGCAATATGCCGTCCGCGCAAGATCTTCGTAGGAGCTGTGCATGAACAAGCTGATGAGTCGTCTGGCGGGTCTGGTCGCGGTGGCACTGGCAGCGCCGGCGTTTGCCGCGCTCGACATCGGCGAGAAGGCGCCCGACTTCACTGCTCCGGCGGCACTCGCCGGCAAGACCTACAAGTTCTCGCTGGCCGAGAACCTCGCCAAGGGCCCGGTGGTGCTGTACTTCTATCCCGCGTCGTTCTCGGTCGGCTGTTCGGCCGAGGCGCACGAGTTCGCCGAGTCGATCGCGAAGTTCCAGGAACTGGGCGCCACCGTGATCGGCGTGTCGACGGACGACATCGACACGCAGGTCAAGTTCTCGCAGCAGGTCTGCCAGGGAAAGTTTCCGGTCGCGTCGGATTCCGCAAAGACCGTCGTCAAGTCGTACGACGCAGCGATGATGGTGCTGCCCGACTACGCGAACCGCATCTCGTACGTGATCGCCCCCGATTCGTCGATCGTCTACAACTACCAGAGCCTGAACCCGAGCAAGCATGTCGCCAACACGCTGGCGGCGCTGCGCGACTGGGAAAAGACGAACAAGAAGAAGCAATAGGTGCGCGGGCCCCGCGAGCCTCGACTTCGTTATTGAGCCACCGGAGGTTTGCCGAAGTTCGGCGAGCGCGGGCCGGGAAGCACGCCGTTGTACCGTGGCGCTCCCAGCATGCGTTCGTTGGCGATGCCCGCATACGTGTACGAGGCATCGGTTGCCGTACCGATGATTTGCTTGACGATTGCCGTCACCAGCAAACCGACGAGGCCGCCCTGCGACTGTTGCTGTTGCTCCGCCGACGTGGCGACGGCCTTGCCTTGCCACAGGAGTTCGCCGCTACGCAGATCGACGATTCTTCCCTCGATCTCGACGCGCGTCTCGCTGGCCAGCACGGCATAACTCGTGCCGTACTTCTTGATCTTCATGTAGACCGCCGCATCGGCACCGAAGTACTCCCGCAGCTTCGTGAGCGGGATCTCCTGGGCATCGTTGCTGCTGAGCACTCCGTTTTGTCGGAACGTCTCGTCCACCAGCGTGACGGGAAGCACGTAGTAGCCAGCCTCGGCGAGCGGCCGCGTGGCGTGCGACCACACGCCCGACGTCGCGTTGACCTCAGGCGACTCGTTCACCGGTGGCAGCACCAAGAGCGTGGCGGGCTTGGCCTTCATGAACGCGGTGTAGTCGTATGGCGGCGCCTTGGTGGCGCAACCGCCCAAGAACGCGAGGCCGACAACGCCTACGCAGAAGAGGACTCGGGTGAGCTTCATGCAGGCTTGTCCTTCTTGGCAGGGGCGTCGAGCCGCTTCAGCAGCTGATCCATGTATGGGGTCGACTCTGGAAATGCAGCCTTTTCTGCCAGCCACAGCTGGCGGGCCTGGTCAGCATCCCCGGCGGCCAGCTTGAGCATGCCCAGGTGTGCGCGAAAGCCCGGCGGCAACGAAGCGCCGGCTGCGCGCGCCTTCTCGGCTTGCGCTTCCATCGCGCCCACTTGTTCGAGCGGGGCCATGCCCGGCCGCAGCAACGTGTCGTACTGCATTTTCGGGAACGCCTCCCACATGTAGAGCGGCGCCGGGGCCTTGTGCGCGCATCCCGCGAGCAGCGCAATGAAGGTGCCAACAAGGAGACTGCGAGTCGGCGAGGCAGCTGGTTTCATCGGCGCGCCTCCTGCTGTCCCCACTGACCTCCATCCTTGCCCGCAACGAGGTTGTTGACAGCTTCGCGCATGGCCAGGTCGAGCACCTTGCCGTTGAGGGTGGAGTCGTAGCCGGCAGTACCGCCGAAGCCGAGAACCTCGCGGTTTGAAAGTTCGTACTCGCCGGCGCCACGAGCGGAGAACACAACCTCGGAGGTCAGGCTGTTGACGATGTTCAATGTGATCTTGGCGTATGCGATCTGTGCCTTGCCGCGTCCCAGCAGGCCGAACAGCTGGTGGTCGCCGACCTCCTTGCGGCCGAACTCAGAGATGTCGCCGGTGACCACGTACGAGGCTCCGCGCAGCGTCTGCGCCGCGCCCTGCAGCTTGGCCTCCTGGCTGGTTTCAGACATGTTGTCGCGGTCGAGCACCGCGAAGCGCTGCGACTGCTGCAGATGCGCGATCAGCGTGGTCTTGGCCTGACTCCCCAGACGGTCCACGCCGTCCGAGAAAACGCCTCGCATGAAGGTCGAGCGGTTGTCGAATTTGCCTACCGAGATCGGGACGCGGACTCCTGCGTACGGAGCAGCCGCACTCTGTACTTTCTCCACTTGCACGGAGCGTGAGCTCTCCGTCGCGCACCCGGCCAGGGCAATAAGGCACACAGCAGCCGCTGACGCGGCCGTGAGACGACAAGGCATTGATTTCCCTCGAAGGTTTGCTCGCTTTGAAAGGGCCATTCGAAGAGCCCGGAGCCTGTAACTGAAAGTCTATCCGGCTTTCACGGAGGTGCTGTGAGGGGTCGAGGCGTAGGCGCTGCCGATTCGTGAGGTCTTCGACGCTATCGTTGCGCGGGCAGCTGCCCGCGCAAGGGCAGCGTCACTTCGACCTCGAGCCCGGGCTGCGCATTGCGCGCCGCGAGGGTTCCGCCGTGGGCTTGCGCGACCAGGCGGCACAGGTACAAGCCCAGACCAAACCCGCCGGTGCTGCGCTGGCGCGCACTGTCGGTGCGGTAGAACGCTTCGCCGAGATGCGCAAGCTGCGCTTCATCGACTCCCGGGCCGTGGTCGCGCACCCGCAGCACGATCCTGTCGTCGCGGTACAGCGTCGTGACGGTCGGCGCCGCTGGCGTGCCCTCGGGCGAACTGTGACGCAGCGCGTTGTCGATCAGGTTGCGAAGCAGCAGGCGGATCCGCGTGCGGTCGAGCGGCACGGGAGGCAGCGTCGAATCGAGTTCGACGTTCACGTCGCCGGCGAACCGGCTGTCGATGACTTCGGCGACCAGCGCGTTGAGATCGCTGGTCTCGGTGTTCAGCGCAGCGTGCCCCCCGCCCGCCAGGCGTTCGCTCTCGAGCAGGTCGGTGATCAGGTCGCGCATTTCGCCCAGGTCGTGCAGCAGCGCATCGCGGGCCGAGCTCTGTGCAACGAGCTCGGCGTTCAGCCGCGCGCGCGTCAGCGGAGAGCGCAGCTCGTGGCTGATCGCGAGCAGCAGCTCGCGCTTTGCATCGAGACGTTGCTGCAGGCCGTCGGCCATGCGGTTGATCTGCAGCGCGAGTTCGCCGAGCTCGTCGCGCCGGCGCGGTTCGATCGGCGTCGAGAAGTCGCCTTCGCCGAACCGGATCGCGCCGGCACGGATGTCGTCGAGCGGGCGCAGCAGGCTGCGGACGATGCGGTAGGCGAGTGCGGTCAGCAGCAGCAACGCGAACAGCGTGCCCCAGCCGATCAGCCGCGAGCGGTCTTCGGGCGTGTCGTCGCGCGGCAGGTTCGCGAAGCCGAAGCTGATGCGGTGGCCGTCGCTCGTCATGCGGCTCGGTCGCCAAGGACTGCCGCGCAGCTCGGTCGGCCGGTCGTCGCGGCGGTAGCGGTGGACTTCGTCCGGATGCGATGACCAGTGAATGACCGGCCCGTCGATGCGGATGCGCAGCGGCAGCCGCTCGGTGAGCGCGCGTGCCTTGTCGACGTCTGGCGGCGTGCCGATCTGT
>Ga0105237_10010211_pt1 | contig 10004 bp, 12 predicted proteins | sample KBSC24metaG_FD_81520 | JGI IMG/M metagenome (GOLD analysis project Ga0105237, IMG submission 81520) | Corn rhizosphere microbial communities from Kellogg Biological Station, Michigan, USA - KBS C2-4 metaG | ecosystem: Host-associated > Plants > Roots > Rhizosphere > Soil | place: Michigan, USA... | reverse complement strand
GCGGAGCCCGACTTGCGTCAGCACGACGAAGCGCAAGTCGGGCAGGCCCGACTTGCCTCAAGGGGAAGGAGCCGCGGCTCGCTACGTTTCCTTTCACGCCGCTCCGGCCGGCACCTGGTCGAGAAACCCGGTGATGCTGCGGATCTTGCCGTCGTCGATCACGGCGAAATCCGTGCCTTTGATGGGACTGTCGACCCCGTCAGGGCCGAGGCCCCACGAGAAGCGGGCGTGATTGCCGTACCCGTCGGCCTTGCCCAGCAATGTGAAGCGGAACTCCGGGAATTTCTGGTGCACGCCCGCGATCAGCGCGTCGATGCCGCCATGGCCGTCCCCGCTCATGATCGGGTCGACATAGCTTGCGTTGCTGGTCCAGTTGGCGGCGAACAGTTCGCGCCGCCGCGTCGCGTTGCGTTCGTTCCACAGCTCGATATAGCGCTCGGCGATGGTAGTGACGTCGGTCATGATGTGTCTCCGTTGAAAGCTACCGATGCGATCGGTGGGGACACTCTGGCGCACGCGATGGCGGCAATCGATTACGTCGCAGGTCAAGTTTGTGCGGCGGCCGGGCGCAACAACGTGGCTTCACGGCAATGTGTGGCTCTTGAAGAACGCCCAGATTGTTTCGGCACCGTCGATGTCGTGGTTCTGCGGTCCGAGGAAGGCGTCGACCACGCGCACGAAGCGCGCGTCGGGAAACGATCCCGGCATCCGGTGCCCGCCGCCATCGACGCGATAGAGCATGACGTCGTGGCCGTCGGGACAATCCGACTCGATCCGCGTTACCGTCGACGAGTCTCCCTTGTCCCTGTCGGGAAGCTTGAGCGGCCGGCGATCGCCCGCCGCGCAGCCATTGTTGTTGCGCCAGAACGCGATCGTGTTGTCGGTCGACACGACGTCGGGCACCGCGTAGCGGCTGGTGCCGCGGCCGCCATTGTAGGCGATCAACGGATCGGCGGTGCCGTTCATCATCAGCATCGCGATCGGTCGTGATGGCTTGCAGGCGGCCAGCATGGCTTCGGTGAAATTCGCGATCACGCTCGCCGCCGCGGCGAAAAGCTTGGCGTGCGCGCAGGCCAGCGTCAGGGTCATGTGGCCGCCATTCGAGACACCGGTGACGTAGATGCGCCGGGGGTCGGCGATGCCGTCGTGAACGAACTTCGCGATCAGCGCGGTCAGGAAGGTGACGTCGTCGGTGCCCTTCGGTGGTGAGCGCCCGGCGCGGCCGCCGTCGCCGCGCAGGTCCGCCCAGGCGCGATTAAGCCCGTCGGGGAACACGGCGACGATACCCTCGCGTCTTGCGACGTCGGGCCACGAGGTTCGCGTCCGCATGTCCTCACCCTGCTGAGTATTGCCGTGCAGGACCAGGACCAGCGGGGCGGTTGTCGTCTTCGGGATGATGGCCGTGTAGGTGCGGGTCGCTCGGCCTACCTCGAAGGTCTCGGCGCGAGCCGCACTCGTAGTAACCGCAAGCAACCCGGCAAGGATCAGAGCCAGTCGCATTTCGGACTTGATCTCCTGAAAGGTACGGCGCCGCGAGATGTTAAGGTTAGAGGAACTTCAGAGGGCGCCCCATCAGAAATTGTGTTCCACTTTGGGACCACGGGATGGCGGTGCAACTTCCGCGCAACACTCGGATTCAATTTGAGCTTTTACGCTCACCTTGTCTGGACAAAGCGCGCCTCTCCGAACACCCTCGCAGTCGTAAGCATCACCGGTCGTGAGGGGCTAGCTTGATGAAATTCCTGATGGGGGTTTTGGCCGCGACTTTCCTGCTCATCGGCATGAACTCGAGCCAGGCGATGATGCGAATCACTGATGACCGCGGCGGCCGGATCGGCACCTACGTCGACAAGTACCAGGAGCTGCGCACCTCGGGCGATACCGTCATGATCGACGGTCTGTGTGCCTCGGCCTGCACGATCGTGCTCGGCGCAGTGCCCCCGAACAAGATTTGCGTGACCTCGCGCGCCAACCTCGGGTTCCACGCGGCGTGGGATTTCGGTAGCAACGGCCAGGCCGTGACCAACTCCGAAGCGACCCGGATGTTGTACGCGATGTACCCGGCGCCGATCCGCCGCTGGATCGCCTCCCGCGGCGGGCTGACGCCCAGGATGCTGTTCCTGCATGGGAAACAGCTCTCGACCCTGTACAAGCCTTGCTACATGGACGCCCAGGCCTCCGCGGCCCGGCCGCAATAAGCGCTGGGTCCCACTTTCTCCCCGACCATGGCCGGGCTGTTGCCCGGCCTTTTTGTTATTCGTGCGGTCTGGCGGGTGCAAATATCGGTAGTCGGGCCGCCCGCACCCGGCTGCTGCCGCGCTTGTCTCGCGATGGCTGGCGGCATAAGTCTTTCCGGCATAAGTCATGACGGTCGGCAGCCCCGACCGGCCTGCGGCTGCCCGGGATTGATGGAACGATGAGCGAGCGCGGAAACCGACCCCTGACCATTGTTGCCGTGTTTGCCGGCAGCCTTGCGATCGGGCTCGCGCTGATGATGTGGCTGCTCGACGGACCCCGTGGCGCGATGGCGCCGGCTGCGATCGGCGGGCCGTTCCAGTTGGTCGATCAGAGCGGGGCGACCGTCACCGCCGACAAGCTGCAGGGTAAGCCAACGCTGCTGTTCTTCGGCTACACCCACTGTCCCGACATCTGCCCGACCACGTTGTTCGACGTCTCTGAAGTGTTGCGGGCCATGGGCAAGGATGCCGACCGCGTCAACGCCTACTTCGTCTCGGTTGATCCGGAGCGCGACAGCCCTGCGATCATGAAGGACTACCTGTCGAGCTTTGACCCCCACCTGAAGGGCCTGACCGGCGATGCGGATGCAGTCGGGAAAATGCTGAGCGAGTACCGCGTCTACTCGAAGAAGGTGCCGGGCAAGGATGGTGACTACACCATGGATCATTCCGCCATGGTGTATCTGATGGACCGCAACGGCCGTTTCGTCGCCCCGTTCAAACTCGACCGCAAGCCGGACGAAGCTGCGACCGACCTCAAACGGTACATCTGACCTCTCGCTGATACGCCTTATCGCCAAATCGTCTATAAGGCGCAGCACCACATCCAGCCGCGCCGCCAGATTTTTTGCCTCATGCGAACTTTGATCGACACGACCAGAAGCGCCGTCTTGATCGGTATTCTTGCGTGCGCGCTCAGCCTGCTCACGCCGGCGCATCAGGTTGCCCGCGCGCAGGACGCCGCGTCGCGCACCTCGCCCAGCGCGCAGGCCGTGCCCGGGTTCTGGGATCCGCGGCGGCGGCCGGACCGGCCCGACATGTCACGCCTGACCGTGATCCGCTTTCTGACCGAGACCGACTATCCGCCGTTCAACTTTGCTGGCTCGGACGGCAATCCCGCCGGCTTCAACGTCGACTTCGCAAAAATGCTTTGCGACGAGATCGGCGTCACCTGCACAGTGCAGATGCGGCGGTTCGAAACCCTGATCGATTCGTTGAACACCAACCGCGGGGACGCCATCATCGCCTCGATGGCCGTGACCTCGGCGCTGCGCGCCAAGGTCGACTTCACCGATCCCTACTATCGCACGCCCGCGCGGTTCGTGGCGCGACGCGACGGCCTCATGGACAACATTCGTCCCGAATATCTCGAGGGCAAGAAGATCGGGGTGATCGCCGGATCATCCCATGAGGCCTATGTGCGCGCGTTCTTCACCGATGCCGAGATCGTCAGCTACGCCAATGACGATGCCGTGCGCCAGGCGCTGCGCCGCGGCGAGGTCAACCTGATCTTCGGCGACGCGATATCGCTGTCGTTCTGGATCAATGGCACCGACTCCGGCGATTGCTGCGCATTTGCCGGCGGGCCGTTTCTGGAGAGCCGGTATTTCGGCGAGGGCGTCAGCATCGCCGTCCGCCGCGGCAATGACGTGCTGCGTCTTGCCCTGAACTGGGCCATGTTCCGCGCCTGGGAAAAGGGCCATTACACCGATCTTTGGCTGCGTTATTTCTCGGTCAATCCGTTTTGAGCACGATCCGGAAAAGTGGGCACCGGTTTTCCGATCAAGATCGTGCTGGCAAAGAGCAGTTGTTTCGTCGGCGCCGCAGCGCTGATAGTGTGCCGCGCCTGAAAGAGAAGGACGTTATGCCGACTGCAACCTCCGAGATCGCCGATGGCCTGTGCTGAAGACGTGCGCAAGGCCGCCGAGCAATCCAGCGCGTGGCCGTTCGAGGAGGCGCGCAAGCTCGTCGCGCGTTTGAACAAGAAGCCCAAGGACGAGGTGCTGTTCGAGACCGGCTACGGCCCGTCGGGCCTGCCGCATATCGGCACGTTCGGCGAGGTCGCGCGCACCTCGATGGTGCGTCATGCGTTTCGTTTGCTGACCGACGACAAGATCAGGACGCGGTTGCTCGCCTTCTCCGATGACATGGACGGCTTCCGCAAGGTTCCGGACAACGTCCCCAACAAGGAGATGCTGACCGCGCATCTCGGCAAGCCGCTGACACGTGTGCCGGACCCGTTTTCCAACGAGTACCCGTCGTTCGGCCATCATAACAACGCGCGGCTGCGCGCCTTTCTCGATCGCTTCGGCTTCGACTACGAGTTCGCCAGCGCCACCGACTACTACACCTCGGGCCGTTTCGACGGCGCGATGCAGCGCCTGCTCGAGGTCTACGACAAGGTGATGGACATCATCCTGCCGACGCTGGGACCTGAGCGCCGCGCCACCTATTCGCCGTTCCTGCCGATCAGCCCGACGACCGGCCAGGTGCTTTATGTGCCGATGGTCGAGCGCAATGTGTCGAAGGGCACCGTCGTCTATGTCGATCCCGACAGCGGGGAGAAGGTCGAAACCACCGTCACCGGCGGGCGCGTGAAGTGCCAGTGGAAGGCGGACTGGGCGATGCGCTGGTTCGCGCTCGGCGTCGACTACGAGATGGCCGGCAAGGACTTGATCGACTCGGTCAAGCTGTCGGGGCGCATTTGCGCGGCGATGGGCGGCACGCCGCCGGAAGGCTTCAATTACGAGCTGTTCCTCGACGAGAACGGCCAGAAGATTTCGAAGTCCAAGGGCAATGGCCTGACCATTGACGAGTGGCTGCGCTATGCCTCGCCGGAATCGCTGGCGCTGTTCATGTATCGCGAGCCGAAGTCGGCGAAGCGGCTGTATTTCGACGTCATCCCGCGTAACGTCGATGACTACCAGCAATTTCTCGACGGCTACGCGCGGCAGGATCTCAAGCAGCAGCTCGGCAATCCGTCCTGGCATATCCACGGCGGGCGGCCGCCGGCCGTCGATATGCCGGTGACGTTCCAGATGCTGCGGACGCTGGTGTCGACGTCGAATGCGTAGAACCCCGAGACGCTGTGGGGCTTCATCGGCCGCTATCGGCCCGGCGTGACGCCGCAGACCCATCCGGAGCTCGATGCGCTGGTCGGCTACGCCATCAATTATTATCGCGATTTCGTGCTGCCGACGAAGCGCTTCCGCGAGCCGACCGACAGCGAGCGCATCGCTCTGACCGATCTGCGCGACGCACTGGCGCGCCTGCCTGACGATGCGAGCGCCGAGGATATCCAGAACGTCGTCTACGAGATCGGCCGACGGGAGCCGTTTCTCGATCACGTCAGGAAGGGCAAGGACGGCCGTCCCGGCGTGTCGCTCGAATGGTTCAACATGCTCTACCAGGTCCTGATCGGGCAGGAGAAAGGACCTCGCTTCGGCTCGTTCGTTGCGGTCTATGGTCTCGGCAATTCGATTGCCATGATCGATGCGGCATTGAAGAGGACTTGATTGGCGCGAAACGTCTGGTCATCGGATCCAGGTGGTCGCCGCATCGGCCGCGGCAAGGTGATTGGTGCGGCCGCCGTCTGGCTTGTTGTGATCGGTGGCGCCGCCTGGCTGTGGTGGCCGGCCGAACGGGTTGATTGCGAAACCCTGGTGGAGCGCTCGCAGGCGTCACTCGATCAAGCCGACAAGGACCTCAAGGCGGCAGGCACCGCCGGTGTGACCGCAAAGTGCAACGCGTATCGGGAGCGTGTCACGGTGCTGACCGAACTTGCGAAATTACCGGCGGCGTGCGGTCCACCGCGCAAGCGTCCCGGCGCATGGCCGTCCCCCAATGACGAGCGCAAGTGGTACGAGACGCTGATCTTCGAGGAATGCCGGCCCTAAAGCGCGGATCAGAAATGCCGCACCCGATCGGCTCTTGCGGTTGCCGGATCGCGACACTACGGTCCCGTGGCCTGCACGGGTCTCGGACGACGGCCGTCCCGAAACGCGCAAAAAGCAGCCCAAAAACGACACAACGCGAAGAATCCCCGGTGCCCACGATTTACAAGATTTGCTCAGCATCGGCCTGGCGCGAGGCCGAGCGGCAGGGTGTGTATCGCGGCAGCGAGGTCGACCGCTCCGACGGCTTCATCCACTTCTCGACCGCAGCGCAAGTGGAGTCGACGGCGCGCAAGCATTTCGCCGGCCAGAAGGGCCTGTTCGTGATCGCGATCGATGCCGATGCGCTCGGCGACAAGCTGCGCTGGGAGCCGGCCCGCGACGGCGCCCTGTTCCCGCACCTCTATGACGAGCTTGATCTGGCCGCCGTGATCAAGGTGCTCGATATGCCCTTACGCTCCGACGGTTCGCACCAGATCCCGGAGCTGGCACCGTGATTCGTGCGTTCGATGCGCTGACGTTGCCGCTGCTGCGGCGGATGGATGCCGAGGAGGCGCATCGTCTCGCCATCAGCGGCCTGCGCTTTCTGCCCCACGTGCGCCGTCGCGACGACGACCCGCGGCTCGCGACGCGCGCGTTCGGCCTCAATTTCCCGAATCCGCTCGGCCTTGCCGCCGGTTTCGACAAGAGCGCCGAGGTGCCTGACGCACTGCTTCGGCTCGGCTTCGGCTTTGTCGAGATTGGCTCGGTGACGCCGCGGCCGCAGGCCGGCAATGCGCGGCCGCGGCTGTTTCGTCTGGTGCCCGACCAGGCCGTGATCAACCGCATGGGCTTCAACAATGACGGCGCCGACATCGTGCTGCGCCGGCTCGCCGCGCGCGCCCACCATGGTGGCATCGTCGGCGTCAATGTCGGGGCCAACAAGGATGCGGCAGATCGCACCGCCGACTACGTCAAGCTGATCGAGACCTTCGCGCCGGTAGCGAGTTATTTCACGGTCAACGTGTCGTCGCCCAACACCCCCGGCCTGCGCAACCTGCAGGCCGCGCCGGCGCTCGATAATCTTTTGTCCCGGGTGATCGACGCGCGCGAGCGGTCACGCGCGCGTGCCGGTGACTGCCCCGTGCTGCTCAAGATCGCGCCGGATCTCTCGCTGACCGAGCTCGACGACGTCGTGCAGATCGCGCGCAGCCGCCGCGTCGACGGCATGGTTGTCGCCAATACCACCTTGATGCGGCCGCCGAGCCTGCGCGATGCCGAGCGCGCGATCGAGCAGGGCGGCCTGTCGGGACGTCCGCTGTTCAGGCTCTCGACGCGGATGCTGGCGGAGACCTATGTCCGCGTCGAGGGCGCATTCCCGCTGATCGGAGTTGGCGGTATCGATTCCGGCGGCACCGCGCTGATGAAGATCCGGGCCGGTGCATCGCTGGTGCAGATCTATTCGTCGCTGGTGTTCAAGGGCCTTGGCCTGATCGAGGACATCAAGCGCGATCTGGTCTCGACGCTGGATCGCACCAGGCATAAGTCGCTCGCCGAGATCGTCGGCGCCGACGCCGCCCAGATCACCGCCGAGCCGTGGCCGATCTAGGCGAGTTCAGGCCCATCTAGCAGCGTGCTCTCCATCGCGCGCGGAAATGTCACCTGCTAACGTGCACGGAAATGTCGCCAATCGATCCAACGCCTGGAGGAAGCACCATGTCTGCCCCTGACCGTCTACGCGCGCTGCTGGCCGAGCCCGGCTTTATCGTCATGCCGGCGGTGTGGGATGGACTGAGCGCAAAGCTGTCGGCTCGCGCCGGATATCAAACGGCGTTTCTGTCCGGATCCTGCGTCGCCGCGAGCCGGCTGGGTGGTCCGGATCTCGATCTGATCTCGTTTGCCGAAATGTTCGATTCCTTCAACATGGTGCATGGCGCGGCGCCGCGGACGCTGGTCTTGGCCGATGGCGATCATGGTTACGGCAATGCGATGAACGTGCAGCGCACGGTTCGGGCTTACGGCCGTGCCGGCGCGGCAGCGGTTCTGATCGAAGACAAGATAACGCCGCGCGCGCTGACCGCGGCCGGCAAACCGTGCCTGCCGCGCGACGAGGCGCGCATGAAAATCCGTGCTGCTGTCGAAGCGGCGAAGGAGTCGGGTATCCTGATCCTGGCGCGGACCGATTGTCGGCCGACCCAGGGTATCGACGAGGCCGTGGCGCGCATCGAGATGTACGTGCAGGAAGGCGCTGACATCGTGTTCCTGGACTCGCCGGCCGATAACGATGAGATCCGCCGCGGTGTCGCGGCCGCAGCCGGCCGCCCTTCATTTGCGGTGCTGTCTCCGGGTGCCCCGCGAGCGACGCCGTCGCGCACCGAAGCCGCCGCGCTCGGTTTCAAGATCGGGACCTATCCGACTGGGCTGCTGTCACCGGCAACCGCCGGCCTGAAGGCCGGACTGGCCGCCTTGCTCGGCGGTGAAGCCGAAGCCACGAGCGCGTTACCGCCGCCCGAGCTTCGCGCGGCGCTGGGCTACGACGACTACGACCAGCAGGCCAGGCGCTTCATCGTCCCGCGCTGAGCGGATCCAACGAATGCGGCTCGCGCGCGGCGCGGGTGGGCCGTGGTACGTGGCGTTTCAGCATAAGCGGCGCCTCTTCTCCCTCGCCCCGCTTTAGCGGGAGAGGGTCGGGGTGAGGGGCAGCTATCCGCGAATGCTGTGGTGTTTGTTTGACTCATTGCCTCGCCCCTCACGCGGATCGCTTGCGCGATCCGACCTTTCCCCGCAGACAAGCGGGGAGAGGTCGCCACATGCGATCGCCCTGCCGCGCAGGTGAGCGCTGTTAGACCTCGATCACGAGGCCGTCGCTGGCCGTCGTGTGCGGCAGCTGTCCGAGCCGTCCCAGCATGTCGTCGCTCATGTGGGTCAGCACCAGCTGCTTCGGCGCGATCTCGGGCAAGTGCTGTTCGAGCGTCTTCAGGTCGAGATGGTTCCTGACGACGCGGTCGTAGTAATAGGCCTCGCAGATGAAGAGATCGGTGTGTCGCGCCGCCGGGATCAGCGTCTCGGTCCATTCGGTATCGGCGGAGTAGGTGACGGTGCGTCCCTCCGCCTCGATGCGATAGGCGAGGAACGGTCCGCCGGATTCGCCGTGCACCACGGGATAGGGCGTCACGGCGACATCGCCGAATTTGCGGGTCTGTTGCGGCTCGAGCTCGACGATGTCGAGCGCGAAGCGCTGTTGCGTCTTCGACGAATGCTCGAACAGCGCTTCCATCAGAGCGGCAAGCTTGTGCTTGAGACCGTGCGGGCCGGCGATGGTCAGTGGCCGGCTGCGGCGCGTGAACTGCGCGTCGAGCAGCAAGAAGGGCAAGCCACCAAAGTGGTCGCCATGAAAATGAGTGATCAGGATCAGGTCGATGCCGTCGCGCGCGATGCCGAGTTTCTTGAGCGCCGGCAGCGACGAGGCGCCGCAATCGATCAGGAAATTGACCGCGCGGCCGGTAACGTGGAAGCAGGTGTTGTAACGCCCGCCGGATCCGAGCGCATCGCCACAGCCGACAAATTGCAGTTTCATGGGGCCGCCTTCGCTATGAACGATCGTCGCGCCAGTGCCGGAAAACGCGCCGCCTGATAGAGACCGCGCGACATCAGGAAGATCAACAGGGAAATCCACAAGCCGGTATTGCCGTAACCCTGCAGCAGATACCACGCGGCGAGATAGGTCGCGAGCGCTGCGATCATCAGGTTCCGCATGTCGCGCGCCCAGGTCGCTCCGATATAGATGCCGTCGAAGCAGTACGCCATCACGGCGCACGTCGGCGCCAGCGCCGCATAGGGCAGGAAGGTTCTAGCAGCCGCGCGGACGTCGGCATTCGAAGTCATGACATCGATG
>Ga0105237_10010207_pt1 | contig 10007 bp, 12 predicted proteins | sample KBSC24metaG_FD_81520 | JGI IMG/M metagenome (GOLD analysis project Ga0105237, IMG submission 81520) | Corn rhizosphere microbial communities from Kellogg Biological Station, Michigan, USA - KBS C2-4 metaG | ecosystem: Host-associated > Plants > Roots > Rhizosphere > Soil | place: Michigan, USA... | reverse complement strand
TGGCCGCACTTACTCGCCGTGAACGTGAAGTCATGGATCTGGTGTTGTCCGGTTGGATGAACAAACAGATCGCTGCCGAGCTCGGCATCAGCGTGATCACTGTCAAAGTGCACCGCGGCAACAGATGCGAAAGATGGGTGCTGATTCCTTTCTGGACCTGGTGAAAATCGCGACGAGGCTGAGCCTCATGTCGATGACGAAGGCCGAAAATGCTGCGGCTCGGCCCTCAACGGGGCGTCTGACAAACAAACAGGACGGTTTACATGCATCCTTCAGCCTCGCATGTCGCCTCGTAACCATCACGGGTACCGTGCCCGCGGGATTCGCACCGAGTCTCTGTTGTTTCCCGGCTGAACGTGCAATTCCACATTGGAGCTCTGTAAAGGAAACACTTTGGCGCGTGCGACGGCACAAAGGTTTTGACCGGCGACCACGGAGGCAAACAGGATGAACGAGTCAGCGGGAAGGATGCCGGATCGACAGGAGACGCTCGCAACACCGACGCGCGCGTTCGCGGGACTGGAGCGGATCGCCTCCGTGGCGCCCTATCGCTTTGGTCAGACGATTTACTTCCAAGACCAGCCAGCGGATTGTTGGTATAGCATCCTGCGGGGGGCTGCTCGCGAGTGCGCCGTCAACGAAGATGGAAGGCGACAGATCGTAGACTTCCTGCTTCCAGGCGATGTCTTCGGGTTTTCCAATGGTGAGGCTAGAGGACTGGCTGTTGAAATCATTGCGGAGCCAGCGCTGGTGGCCTGTTATCCGCGTCACAGAGCTGAGGCGCTGGCCGAAGCCGACGCTGCGGTGGGCAGGGGCATCCGCCACTTGGCGTTTGAGTCGATTGAGCGGCTGCAGCGCCGCGCACTTTTGCTCGGGTGCAACAGCGCCATGCAGAAGGTGAGCGCATTCCTGCTCGAAATGGCCATGCGCTGTGGAAGCATATCTCACGAGCCCATCGCGCTGCCGATGACCCGCTACGATATCGCCGACTACCTTGCGCTCCGGGTCGAGACGGTAAGCCGCACGCTTAGCTCGCTGCGCCGACAGGGTGCGATCGCACTGGTAGGTACGCGCAGAGTGCGGATCATCGATCATCGTCGCCTTGCAGCGCGCTACTGGAAGATACCGAAGGCCCCGGGCATTGGATGTCGAAGGACCATTCCAACACTGCAACATTTCGATTGAAGACAAATAACCGAGGAGACAATTCGCATGAAGGCAATCGTGGTAACGGATCAGGCTGCGGGCACGGCCGGGATGAAGCTGGTGGAGCGACCCGAGCCGCAGGCAGCGATAAACGACGTCGTCGTTCAGGTTCATGCGTCGGGATTCGTCCCAACTGAGTTGACGTGGCCCCCGACCTGGACCGATCGCCGCGACCGTGACCGAACACCGTCAATCCCAGGCCACGAGCTGGCCGGCGTGGTCACCGCTCTCGGCTACGGCTCGACGGGGCTGTCGGTAGGACAGCGAGTGTTCGGCCTCGCCGATTGGTATCGCGACGGCACTCTGGCGGAGTTTGTAGCCATAGAGGCACGCAACCTCGCGCCGCTCCCGAGCGACGTCGACTTCGCGGTGGGCGCGAGTCTGCCAATCTCGGGCCTCACCGCGTGGCAGGGGCTATTCCAGCACGGCCACCTTCAGGCGGGGCAGAGCGTCCTCGTGCACGGTGCGGCCGGCGCAGTCGGGTCGATGACGATACAACTCGCACGAGAGGCCGGCGCCTACGTCATCGGCACCGGACGCGCTGCCGACCGTCAGACGGTGCTCGACTTCGGCGCGCAGGAGTTCGTCGACCTCGCGAACGACACCCTGGAAGACGTCGGTGAAGTCGATCTGCTGTTGGATGGCATCGGCGGCGACATCGGGAAGCGGTCCGCAGGCCTGATTCGAGCTGGAGGAACGCTCGTATCCATCGTCGGGCCGCCCGAGGCGCGGCCCGCCAACGGCCTGGCGGTCGACTTCGTTGTCGAATCCGATCGTGCCCAACTGAGTGAGATCGTGCAGCGGGTCCGGGATGGACGACTGCGGACTAACATCGACCATGTTTCGACGCTTGACGATGCCGTCGCCGCCCTAAATCCGACCGAGCGACGCAAGGGGAAGACGATCATCCGCGTTCGTCCGCTTCAACACGAAGCCGTCCGACCGAGGAACTCGATCATTTGACATGACAGTTCGGAAGAGACAATGAGCGCCTCAGAGGTTGGGCAGAGATCAGATTCTCACAGAGCAGCTGTTGCTGCCCGGTTCTGGATGGCGGCGCCTCTGGTGGCAGCCATGCTCTATCCCTTCACTCTGGAGGGTTTCAATCTCAGCGTCATGCGCATCGCGCAACGCAGCGGCGGTACAGTCGTCCTGCCGTGGTTCGGTGCGGTGGTGTGCCTCGCACTAGCCTTCGCCGTGACGCTGCTTGCTGCGCTGGCCGCGATGTCTCTTGCCGAGATCGATCAAATGAATGTGACGCAGCTACGCGCGAAGCGCGCGGCACTTGTTGCCGTTACAGCGCCGACGCTGTTCGTCTTTATGGGCGTCGTTCTCACCATGCTACACAATCCGGTCCCCGACACGTGGCTCTGGGTCGTGGGTTGGGGGATCGGACTCGTGTTGCTGCTGCGCTCCGACAACAATTCGCCAGCACCGGCGGTGCGTCCCGTTCCAGCGCCGCTGCGCGTCGCTCACGGCGTGTCGGCGCTCGCCATCGTCCTCATCTTCCTTGCACTTCACCTCACCAATCACCTGATGTTCCCGACCGGTCCAGCCACGTACGAAGCCGTGCAAAAGATATTCCGGCTCGTATACCGTAACAACATTCTGCAGCCGTTGCTGGTGGCGCTCATCTTCTTCCAGGTTGGCACTGGGCTCTTCTTCGTGTGGCGTCTGACAGCCGCTCCCAGCGACCGTTTCCGCACCTTCCAGATCGTCTCAGGCGTCTATCTGGCCCTTTACGTGCTGGGTCATATGGATTCGGTCTTCATTTTCGCTCGGACTTATCTCGGCATCGACACAGGATGGAACTTCGCAACGGGTGACCCGGCCGGCATGATCAAGGACCCGTGGAACATTCGTCTCCTGCCACATTACTGGCTCGGCGTGTTTTTCGTGCTTTTGCATCTCGCGTCGGGCGCGCGCGTGATCATGATGGCGCATGGTGTCAGCAAGGCGCTCGTCGATCGACTCCTGGTCGGCGGCGCGGTCGCCGCCGGGTTCGTTGCGACCTGGATGGTGCTTGGAATGTCCGGGATGCGGATCCATTTCGTGTGAAGGGAGCCGGTGCGGAACTTTGCGCGACGGTTCCTAGAATTGTCGAGGACCGTCCAGTCGATCAATGTGCCGATTGAGTCAACTGTGCGTGATCGTCCGCGACGAATACCGCCAGGAGGCTCGCAGGCTGCGTGTCACTCGCATTGGCACTAACCAAGTGAGTGCTGCCGGGCGGCTCAAAGAAGGTTTCACCTGCGCGATAGACCCTCACCGGCCCAGTCGCGGAATTCTCCGAGCGAATTCGTCCGGAGAGTACGTAGGCGAAGACACTTCCCGCATGACGGTGGGCTGGTGAGCTGCCTCCGGGTCCGTACTCGACCACAACAGCGGTAAGCGTCTTACCGGGCGCGTTCGGCAGTTGGGCCGAATAGACCGTGTGCTCATGACCTGCGCCGTTGGCGTCGGCTGCGCGAACTGGTCCCGCATCTCCACTCATCAAGCCTGCGATCCAAGCCGTTCCCAAAAGACTCGACAGAGCAGGGATCGAACGCATCGGTGGTCTCCTCATGTTAAATGAACTTCGTAGCCGATCTCCGCCCGCACCGACCAAACCGTTCTCAACCGAGGCGTCCTCGATGCAGGGCTCCAAGATCGGACTCCAACATCTACGTTACCGGAGGCAACTTGCCGGTTGCTTGAACGAGGGTGCCGGAATCGAGCACGCCGCTTCTAACCAGCCTGCGTGCCCGTTGCTAGTGTTGCGTTCGAAGTGCCTGCTAAGCTAATGAGAGGGGCGTGATGCGGCCGACACAACCAACGCAGCGCGACCGTGACACAGCGCCAAACCGGCGCGTATCCCGGGACGCCGGAGGCCGCTCTTTCCAGGGTGGCGAGGATCAGCCCTCCACCATGCCTACCAGGCGAACCTGGCTCACTTTCCTGGTGATCCTGGGCGTCAACTTTCTGGTGATGCGGTTGCTCTTTCCGGGCCCCGATGAGCCCATCACGATTCCCTATACGAATTTCAAAGAGCAGGTGGGAAGCGGTAACGTCGAGGTCATCTACAACAAAGGAGCCAGCATCGAGGGCCGATTCGAGAAGCCTGTGACCTGGCCGGTTCCGGGCAGCAAGGATGCACCGGTGCAACGCGAGAACAGCCATGGCTTCGCGCGACTTCCGGGCGGCCAACCCGAGCCACGTACCGCAAAGACCTTCACGACCACGCTCCCCGCTTTTGTGGATCCGGGTCTCGAATCGTACTTGATTCAGCACAAAGTGGAGATCAGTGCGATCCCGATCCAGAATGGCAGTGCATGGGCGACTCTCCTCTACGGATTTGGTCCAGCCATTCTCATCATTGGCTTCTATGTCTGGATGTATCGGCGAGCAGCACAAGGCGGGGGACTGGGCGGCGCGTTCGTGGGGATAGGCAAGAGCAAAGCCCGGCGGTACGACCAGGAGGCAAACACGAAAGTCACATTCAACGATGTCGCTGGGATCGATGAGGCCAAGAACGAATTGGTCGAAGTCGCGGACTTTTTGAAAGACCCTGCAAAATACACCCGACTCGGCGGTACCGCTCCGAAAGGAGTGTTGCTCGTGGGCGCGCCGGGAACTGGCAAGACACTCCTGGCGAGGGCAGTCGCTGGTGAAGCGGGCGTGCCTTTCTACTCGATGAGCGCGGCGGAGTTCGTCGAGATCATCGTTGGAGTTGGCGCCGCACGCGTCCGCGATTTGTTCACCGAGGCGCGCAAGAATGCGCCGGCAATCATTTTTATCGACGAGGTCGATTCGATCGGCCGTGCTCGCGGCCCTGTGGCGATCGGTGGCTCGAGCGAGCAGGAGCAGACTCTGAATCAAATTCTGACCGAGATGGATGGGTTTTCAGGCCGCGAGGGCGTCATCGTGCTCGCCGCTACCAACCAGCCTGACGTGCTCGACAAAGCGCTGCTGCGGCCAGGGCGATTCGACCGGCGTGTCATCGTGAATCTGCCGGACACCTCGGGCCGGGAAGCGATCCTCGAGGTCCATACGCGCCATGTGCCGCTAGCCGCGGATGTTCAGCTGCGGGAACTGGCCGCCTCCACACCGGGCTTTTCGGGTGCGGACCTGAGAAACCTGGCAAACGAAGCGGCCCTGCTGGCCGCCCGCCACGATGAGAGGGATGTGCACCAGAAGGACTTTCTGGACTCACTGGAGAAGATCATCCTCGGCCCGGAGCGGCCACTACTGTTGAGCGCGGAAGATCGTGAACGCATTGCGTATCACGAAGGTGGGCATGCAATTCTCGGCTTGGTGGTGCCCGGTGCCGATCCCGTGCATCGAGTCACGATTATCCCGCGTGGTCAGGCACTGGGACTCACCTATCAGCGCCCGCAGACGGAGCGATACAACTATCCCGAAGCTTACTTGCGCGCGCGGATCGTCGGAATGCTCGGTGGACGCGCGGCTGAGGAAATCGTCTATCAGACCAGGACGACAGGCGCGGAGACTGACATCGAGCAGGCAACCAACCTCGCTAGAAACATGGTGACGCGCTGGGGCATGAGCGATGCCCTCGGTATGGTGCAACTCGCAGCACGCCAGAATCCATACTTGGGAAATGCATACACCGGCGAGCAGCCCTTCAGCGAAGCCACGGCGCGCACGATCGACTCGGAGGTGCTGCGAATCATCAATGAGAGTCACGAGATGGCCAAGAGTTTGCTGAGCAAGCATCGCCGGCAGCTCGATGCGCTCGCGAATGCCCTGCTCGCACGGGAGACCCTCGATGAACAGGAAATTCTTGCCGTGACCGGCCTACCCCCGGCTCCTGCGCTGGAAAGCAGCCGCGTCGCGGCTGCCAGCGCTGAGGGCGGCACTTCAGTGGAAGCACTTCCCACACTGCGCCTGTGAAATTAGCGGTCGGGCGCTGGCCACTCCAGGCGTCAGTCAGCTCCCAGCCAGGCTTTCCGTCTCACGTTCCGCTCGCCCGTTGCGAGGCAAAGAGGGCGACCCGGACCAACTTGGCTGCCGGCCGGGTCACGACTAGCGCGTTGAGTAGTGCGCGGCACAAGTTTCGCGGCACGCGCCGCAACTGTTCCACCTGCGCGCTCCGAAGATCCTCGCGCAGAACCCAGGCACAGAAGTGCTCACAGTTGTTCGTCAATATCCGGTATCGACGTTCCCCCAGGCGTGAGCGGGCTCGCGTGACTACCTCGGTGCAGGTGAACAATCTCTGGTCGTGACGAATGCACACCGGGTGCCCGTTTGCGAAGTCCGCGAGGGAAACTTCCTCCACGGGTCCTCGCCACCGCCGGTTCGTCAGGCCCGCATAGTGTATGACGCAACCACTGCCAACGTAGATTCCGTGGTGCTCGTAGAATGCCCGGCGACTGACGAGATGTGCCGCAAAGGGTGGTTCCTCGTCAGGCAGTAGCAATGAGTCTGGTTTGGACACCATGTGTTCGGCGTGCAGCTCGTAGTTTATGCAGCTGGTCATGACTGTGGACATCAGGTGGCTCGCGGTGCTATCCAACAACAACAGCGCCCCAGATGCCATTGAACGAGGGTATCGCTTTCCGCTGTATTTGCTCGCGCCGATACCCAGGGATAATGGATCTCGGCCGAGCAATTTGGTCTGATTGCGCTGTAGGGTGGTGTCGCTGAGGGGCGCTCCCTCTCGCGGTCCCGCCATTCAGAGGGATTTCTCTTCATGAAGGTCAAAGCACCAACACCAGATGCAGATTTCATCGAACAGCAGCGCCGTTACCTCCTCGACCTGCGCGCAGTCCTTACGGCCGCCGCTCAGAACGAGGAAGACGAGGAGGCCGACATCAAACGCGAGAGCGCCGATCATCCCCGGGAATACGAGGATGATGCGCAGAAGCTTGCCAACCTCGAGTTGGCCGGCAATCTCGTCGTCCGGGATGTTGGCCGCCTCGAGCGTGTGGAGCGTGCCTTGAGGAAGCTGGAAGAGGGGACTTACGGACTGTCGGATCTCAGCGGCAAACCGATTGCGCGCGAGCGGCTCGAAGCGGTTCCCGAGGCCATCTGCACGCTCGATGAGGAGGGTGAATTCGAGCGCGGCCGCTCAGTCAGACGCGGGTCCGTGCGATGAGCCCGAGTCGATCAGTGCGAGCAGACTAACACGTCACCGCGGCATACGGCGGCGCGATCTCGAGGCAAATCAGACTGGCTCGCTATGCCGAGCGGGCTCACCCAATTGCGACACACCACCTCGAGACGCCGCGGAAGTCGAGCCAGCACGCTTGCCGATGGGCGGCGGCGCGTTGCCGTCAAGAGCCGGGGGTTCTGGGGATATGTTCACATCACTGTTCGAGATCATATGGATTCTCCTGACGGCCCGAAGCGCTCGGTGCGAATCCGTACTGCAGGGTAACCGACGCGCACGAGTGCATCGGCAGCGGCCTCCACCATCGTCGTGGGCCCGCACACGTAGGCGAGCGGCATATCGGACATCTCGAAAGACACTTCACGCAGCATTGCGGCATCGATGCGACGGCGATAGCCCGTCCAGTCAGCTGGCGCCGAACGCGTCAGAGTGAAAGATACCGCGAGAGCTGGATCATCTCGCCTCCACGCTTCGAGTCGCTCCTTGAAGATGATGTCCTGAGTCGTGCGGGCAGAGTAGAGAACCTGTGTCGGCAGGCACCGGGCGGCTACTGCACGATGCGCGAGTATCGACGCCAGCGGGGCAATCCCGGCGCCGCCCGCGATCAGCAACAGCGGGCCGCCGTATTCAGGCTTCCAGACGAAGTAGCCACCGATGGGCCCGCGCAGCTCGAACCGATCACCCACCCGCGCTTCGCGGGTGAGATACGGGGAGACTTCGCCATCGGGAACGCAGTCGACCAGCAGCTCGGCATGTGAAGCCAGGGGAGCTGAGCTGATCGAGTAGCTTCGCTGGGCCTGATACCCATCAGCCGCCGTGAGGCGCACGTCAACGTGTTGACCTGCCTCATGCGGTTGCCAACCCTCTACCTGCAGCACCAGGCTGCGAGCGTGTGCCGCTTCATCGCGCACCGCGATGATCTCCGCTGGGCGCCAAACCAGACGCGATGACTCCATGAAGTTAGTCGCCAGAGTACCGCTGCTCTTTCCAGGGATCGCCGTACATGTGATAGCCGAGGGACTCCCAGAAGCCTGGCTTGTCCTCCGCAATGAAAGTCAAGCCACGCACCCATTTTGCGCTCTTCCAGAAGTACAGGTGCGGAACGACGAGGCGAGCCGGACCGCCGTGAGCGGGTGCCAGCGGCGAGTGATCGAACTTGGTCGCAATCAACGCCCGACTGTTCATCAGATCGGCGACCGGCAGATTTGTCGTATAACCTCCGTCGGCGTACGCCATTACATATGAAGTCGGCGAGGCCACCAGCCCGGCGGCTTCGAACAACGTGTCGATGGTAACGCCTTCCCAGCGCGTATCGAGCTTACTCCATTTGGTGACGCAGTGAATGTCCGCGGTTAGACGCGTTTGTTTCAATGTCTGAAATTGCGACCAACTCCACTCGGCAATACGCTCCGTGCCGTGACGCAGGGCGAATGACCATTGCTCGAGCGACGTATGCGGGGTGGGCCCCGCAGAAAGAACCGGAAAATCGCCTGTGACATGCTGTCCCGGAGGAATACGTTCCGCGTGGGCCGTCGCGCGCCCGCGCCCGACGAAGCCGCGACTGACAGGGGAAGTATCATCGACGCTCATGACTAAGGCCCTCTTTAATCAGCTAACTCTCCAACGCCGGCTCGTCCCGGTAGAGGCTCACTGGTCATTGTCCGTTGAGCAACGGAGAGGATGCGCCACGTCGCCTGCGAAAGCATCCCATACCCGGGTATAGGGCGAGCGGCGGCAGACGCAGCGCTGGCCAACAGGCGAGCGAGGGCGTCGTCTGCGCCGCCCGGCCACACCTCGAGGCATTGAGCCGGGGTATTGGTCGATACCCCAGTGCAATTAGCTCGGCTCCTCCTCCGTGGCTTAATCCAAGCCATGTTTCGCGGCCAACCGATTCAACGCCTCCCAGGAGAAAGGAAATGAGAGAGCTGAGCTCGCTCGGGGCGATGGCGTCCACGGGCAGTTTGCGTGTCACCGAGGTGCGGGATTCGGCGTCCTTTTCGAATCGCTCGCTGCGCTCTGTTGTGTCCGCGTCGGCGCGCGTGATGCATCTGCTGAAACAGGCGATGACCTGTTTCGAGACCGACCGCAAAGCCGCCTTGCGCTGTTTGAACGAAGCCTCGACCCTGATTGGCGCGGTGGTCGAGGATTCGGGAGCCGGCGCTGCGGCCTCATACAACATTCGGGCGGGCGGCCTTGCGAACTGGCAAGCCAGTCGCATCCTGGCCTACATCGATGCGAATCTCGCCTCGAAGCTGGAGACCAGTGAGCTGGCGAGGGTCGTTGCCTTGAGCAGGAGTCATTTCTCCCGCGCTTTCAAGCAGAGTGTCGGGTTTTCGCCGATGGAATATGTCGGTGTAAGGCGGGTGGAGCGAGCCAAGGTGATGATTGGCTCAACACAAGAGCGGCTCGCGGAAGTCGCAATCGCCTGCGGATTTGCGGACCAGGCTCACTTGAGCAGGCGCTTTCGCGATCTCATGGGGATGAGTCCCGGGCAATGGAGGCGGACCACGAGCACGTGACGATGTGAGCCTCATATTTGATCTTTGAGGGATAACCGAAGAGGGCACTCATGCAAGCGACGCAACGACTCAGCTCCACTGGCCAGAGCATTTGGCTGGATAACATCACCCGGGACCTGCTCCTGACAGGCACCTTGGCCCAGTACATCCAGGATCTGTCGGTCGTCGGA
>Ga0105237_10010204_pt1 | contig 10008 bp, 11 predicted proteins | sample KBSC24metaG_FD_81520 | JGI IMG/M metagenome (GOLD analysis project Ga0105237, IMG submission 81520) | Corn rhizosphere microbial communities from Kellogg Biological Station, Michigan, USA - KBS C2-4 metaG | ecosystem: Host-associated > Plants > Roots > Rhizosphere > Soil | place: Michigan, USA... | reverse complement strand
CCCGGAAGCACTCGGTGCCGAGGACAATGAGCGCTTGCCAGCCGGGCAACCGGCACGTCGAGAGGGTCAAGCGCAAGCCGCTCGTTCGCGCACGGGTGCGATCGAGCGCGTGCTGCAGATCCTCGATGGCCTGCAGCAGGTGGGCCGACCAATGACCGCATACGAGATCGCGCAGACGGTCGGCGCGCCCCCCTCTACCATCTACGCACTCATCAACGATCTCGTCGAAAAAAACCTGCTGACCCGCGCGACGGGGGGAGCGATCTGGCTCGGCCCGCGCCTTTACGGCTATGGGCTCACATACGCGGGCTCGCTCGACTACCTCGCGGTCGCGGCCGAGGAAATGGAGCGCTTGTCGCAGACCGTGGGCGAAACGGTGCAGGTGTGCGGCCGCGAAGAAGGCATGATGGTCGTGCTGAAGATGGTCGAAGGTCCCGGACATTTTCGCGTGACATCGCGCGTGGGCTCGCGCATGCCGATCAACTGGACCGCCTCGGGGCGGCTGCTCGTGGGCCATCTGCCCGACGGCGAACGTGAGGCGTTTTTCGGGCGTCATAGCAAGCCTTCGCCGACGGGTCTCGCGCAGACCGATCCGAGCACGCTCGCGCGGCGCTCGCGCGAGGCCTTCGAGTCCCGGTTCGCGCTGCAAATCGGCGAATCGGACGCAACGGTAGCGTGCCTCGCCGCGCCGGTCTGCAATACGAGCGGAGAGTGTGTGCTCACGATCTCGATCGTCATGACGCAAAGCAAAGTCGCCGAAGGCGTCGAACGTTATCGCGCGAGCGTTCAGTCGGCCGCCCGACGCATCGAAGAACGACTCGGCTGGCAACACGCCGCCGGCCGGCCGCTCATCCCGATTTCTTCCTGAGAAACGTCGATGTCAAAGATTCCACACGACTGCTATGCGCAACTGCGCAAACTAGGCCTGGTGCTGCAACCGGTGCCGAAAGCGATCGGGAACTTCCAGCACAGTGCGCGCGAAGGCAATCTCGTGTTCCTCTCGGGGCAGGGACCGCTCGGCGACGACGGCCGGCTGCTGACAGGCAAGGTCGGCGCCACGGTGACGGCCGAAGAGGCCTACGATCACGCTAGGCGCGTCGGGCTGAACCTGGTGTCGGTCATGGAGAGCGAGCTCGGGGACCTCGGACGCGTGAAGCGCATCGTCAAGCTCTTGGGGATGGTTAACGCCACCCCGGAATTCGCGGAGCACTCGCGCGTCATCAACGGGTGTTCCGATCTTTTCATCGAGGTGTTCGGGGAAGCCGGACGGCATGCCCGCTCGGCCATCGGCGTGGGGTCGCTGCCCGGCAACATCACGGTCGAGATCGAGGCCGTGATCGCGGTGCACGAGTAAGGCGAGCGCCGCCCGAAGCGGCAAGCGCTCGAGGGCGGCGCTTAAGTTCTTACGCGAACGAGTAGAACACGCGGAACGCGACCTTGCGCTCGGCCCAGAATTCGGCCGCTTCGCGGAACACGTCGAGCAGCGTCTCGCGACCTTCCTTGTCGAACTTTTGTGCAATGGGCAGTGCCTCGAGCACGATCACGAAACCTGGCTGGGGACCGGCCTTGTGAACGAGATCGGTGAGACAGTCGTAAAGCGCGTCGTAGTTCTTGCCGAAATGCTTCGGAAAGAAAAAGGACGTGGAAATCGTCTCGAGCACTTCTTGTTTCGAGTTCGCGTTGCCGCAATAGGCATAGAGGAAATGCTCGCCGAGCCGGTTCGCTTCGTCGGCGAGATCCTGCACGCGAAACGCGCGGATCGATTGGACGATATTCGGCCGCACCGTCGAGAACAGGCTCATAGGCTCCTCGCTCGATGAAGGCCCGGGCTGCGGATCGTTGTTGCACGGACCGTTCTCGCCCGTGCGCATCTGCATGACGCGCTGAAAAAGGTTGCCGTCGCGGGCCGCGAAAAGATCCGTCGCGACCGTGGCGTCGTACGCGTAGATGTTGTCGCTCATGCCGTTCATCCCGATATCATTCAATGATGCGTTTAAAACTGGTGTAGTGGTCGTCCGAATAAAAGCAGTTGTCGATCTGCCTCGGCGGACCCCCGCAGACTATGCGGCGAGCGCCTCGATTCCGGGCCCCCGGTGTCCGAACCGTGTACTCGTGGTAATAGCCGCGCGGCCGCCGCGGCAGCAACCGTTCGAAGTTGCCGAAAACGACGCCATCCTTGGAGAACCGATAAGGCCCGCCCGCTGAGATCGACTTCAATGTGCCGCGCGCCTCGCGCGGCAACTCCGGCGACGCGACCGTCGGGCCTGTCCAATCGGCTGCAGCGGGCGCCGCGGCGACCGATTCGCGCGCGAGTGCCGCGCCGCCGGGCGGCAGGACCGATCCCAGACTGAGCGCGAGCGCAATAGCCGCGACGAAACCCGCGTGACTGCTACGCGCGCGCGAGTGCTTCCCACTGGCGGCGCCCGGTTGTGCGCTCATCGGCCGGCTGACCCCGTTTTCGACAGGACGGATAAACCACGAAAAACGCAAGGTTATCCCTAACAGCCCGCGGAAGCAATCTTTGTTAGGAAAATGAAGGATTTACGTGAAAGGGTCAGATAAGTTCCGGCGGCATTTCCGGTCTTTCGCGCGAAATTTTATCCTGAACAGGCGATTTTTTATCCTGTTTACGATAAGCTAACAAATGACGGTTCCGGCGGCCCCGGGTCTTTGCCTCCCCGCGGGTCGAGCGGTACGGAGCCGTCGTTTCACGCTTTAAGGGCAGTTTCTCTCTCTCTTTCGCCCTCGGCGTGCCCATTGCGGGCACGCCGTTTTTTTTGCCTGCTTCGTTTCAGCAGCCTGCTCGTTCTGCTTATCGCACCGCGTTCGCGTCCGCCACGAGCAATGCCGTCATGTTGACGATGCGGCGCACCGTCGCGGACGCGGTCAACACATGGACGGGCTTGGCCGCACCGAGCAGGATAGGACCGATCGCGATGTTATTGCCCGCCGCCGTCTTGAGCAGGTTGTAGGAAATGTTGGCCGCGTCGATGTTCGGCAGCACGAGCAGGTTCGCATCGCCTTCGAGCGTCGATTCGGGCAGCACTTCCTTGCGCAGATTGGCATCGAGCGCCACATCGCCGTGCATCTCGCCGTCCACTTGCAGCTCCGGCGCGCGCTCCTTGAGCAGCGCAAGCGTGTCGCGCATCTTTTGCGCCGACGGCGCGTGGCTCGTGCCGAAGTTCGAATGCGAGACGAGGGCCACCTTCGGCTCGATACCGAAGCGCCGTACTTCCTCGGCCGCCATGATGGTGATTTCGGCCAGCTGTTCGGGCGTCGGGTCCACGTTCACATGCGTGTCGACGAGGAAGATCTGCCGACCCGGCAGCACGAGTGCATTCATTGCCGCATAGACACTGCAGCCGGCGCGCTTGCCGATCACCTGGTCGATGAAGTGCAGGTGCCGGTGCGTCGTGCTGATCGTTCCGCAGATCATGCCGTCCGCTTCGCCCTTGGCGAGCAGCATCGAGCCGATCAGCGTGGTACGGCGGCGCATCTCGAGCTTCGCCATCTGGTGACTGATGCCCTTGCGCGCCATCACTTGCGCGTAGGTCTGCCAGAACTCGCGGTAACGTTCGTCGTGCTCCGTATTGACTACCGTGTAGTCCACGCCCGCGGTCAAACGCAGGCCGTAGCGTTCGATACGGCTTTCGATGACGGACGGCCGGCCGATCAATATCGGCTTGGCCAGCTTTTCGTCGACGGCGATCTGCACCGCGCGCAGTACGCGCTCCTCTTCCCCTTCGGCGAACACGACACGCTTTTTCCCGTCCGCCACGCTACGCGCCTGTTGGAAGATCGGCTTCATCGTCGTACCGCTGTGGTAGACGAACTGCTGCAGATGCTGCTTGTACGCCTCCATATCCTCGATCGGGCGCGTCGCCACGCCGGAATCCATCGCGGCCTGGGCCACCGCGGGCGCGATCTTGACGATGAGGCGCGGGTCGTACGGCTTCGGAATCAGATACTCGGGGCCGAACGAAAGATCCTGAATGCCGTAGGCCGTGGCGACGATGTCGCTTTGCTCCTGGCGGGCCAGCTCGGCAATCGCGTTGACGGCGGCAATCTCCATCTCGCGCGTGACCGTCGTCGCCCCTGCATCGAGCGCACCCCGGAAAATGAACGGGAAGCAGAGGACGTTGTTGACCTGGTTCGGATAGTCGGTGCGGCCGGTGGCGAGCACCGCGTCGGGCCGCACTTCGAGCGCGACTTCGGGCAGGATTTCGGGCGTCGGGTTCGCGAGCGCGAGGATCAGCGGCTTTGCGGCCATGGTCTTGGCCATCTCGGGCTTGAGCACGCCGCCGGCCGACAGTCCCAGGAAGATATCGGCACCTTCGATGACTTCCGCGAGCGTGCGCGCACTCGTTTCACGCGCAAAGCGCTCCTTGTCCGGATCCATGAGTTCGGTGCGGCCCTTGTAGACCACGCCGGCCAGATCGGTCACGAAGATGTTCTCGAGCGACATGCCGAGATCGACGAGCAGATCGAGGCAGGCGAGCGAAGCTGCGCCGGCACCGGAGGCGACGAGCTTCACCTTGCCGATCTCCTTGCCGACGACCTTCAGACCGTTGGTCACGGCCGCCGCCACGACGATCGCCGTGCCATGCTGGTCGTCGTGAAAGACCGGGATTTTCATGCGCTTGCGACACTCGCGCTCGACGATGAAGCAATCCGGTGCCTTGATATCCTCGAGGTTGATGCCGCCGAACGTCGGCTCGAGCGCCGCGACGACATCGACGAGCTTGTGCGGATCGGTCTCGTTGATTTCGATGTCGAATACGTCGATGCCGGCGAACTTCTTGAAGAGGACCGCCTTGCCTTCCATGACGGGCTTCGACGCGAGCGGACCGATGTTGCCGAGTCCGAGCACCGCCGTGCCGTTCGTGACCACGCCGACGAGATTGCTGCGCGCTGTGAAGCGCGCCGCGTTGAGCGGGTTTTCGACGATTTCCTCGCAGGCAAAGGCCACACCAGGCGAATACGCCAGCGCCAGATCGCGCTGGTTGATCATCTGCTTGGTGGGGGCGATGGCGATTTTGCCGGGGGACGGGAATTCGTGATAATCGAGCGCGGCTTCGCGCAACTTCGTCTTGGTGGGGCTGGTCGACATGAGGGAAAAGTCCAGGCTACAGTGCTGATTTGGAATCGGAATTCGACGCATTGTAGCGCCAATCCGAGGCCATTCCCCGAACCGGCGGGGGGCGCAATGACCGCCCGAACCCGGCTCGACGCCGCTCGTTGCGGACGCGTTTGAGTGACGACGCCGCATTTTATCGACCACTTCGCTGCCGATCGTACCTATTCCATGCCGCTTTCCGAGTTTTCCCTGATCGAACGATTTTTCGCCAGCCGCGCACGCCGCAGCGCGGCTACCGCGGCTACCGCGGCGCTCGGCATCGGCGACGATTGCGCGCTGATTGCCCCGCGCGCCGATCAACTGCTGGCCATCTCGACCGACATGCTCGTCGAGGGCCGGCATTTCCTGCCCGATGTCGATCCGCGCGCGCTGGGCCACAAGGCGCTCGCCGTGAATCTGTCGGATCTTGCGGCGATGGGCGCGACGCCGCGCGCCTTCACGCTCGCGCTCGCACTCGAAACACCTGACGAAACGTGGCTCGCGGCCCTCGCGGACGGCATGTTCGCGCTGGCCGAGCGCTTCGGCTGCGAGCTCATCGGCGGCGACACGACGCGCGGGCCCTTGAACCTTTGCATCACCGTGTTCGGCGATGTGCCGCGCGAACGTGCGCTGCGTCGTGACGGCGCGCGGCCCGGTGACGACATCTGGGTCTCCGGCACACTCGGCGATGCGCGTGCGGGGTTGGGCCTCATGCGTGGCGAATGGGCCGAGAGCCTATACGATGCGGACGAAGCGGCCAGGCTGCGCCATGCGCTCGAGTGCCCGGAACCGCGCATCGAATTGGGGCTTGCGCTCGGAGGGGTCGCGCACGCGGCGCTCGATGTTTCGGACGGGCTCGCCGGCGATCTCCTGCATATTCTCGAACGCTCGCGCGTGAAAGCGCAGGTCGACGTGGAGGCGCTACCCCGCTCCCCTGCGCTGCGCAAGCTCGCTCGCGCGGACCAGTTGCGGTGCGCGATCGCGGGCGGCGACGATTACGAGCTCTGCTTCACGGCTGCCCCCGAACATCGCGACGCCGTCATCGCGGCGGGCGCGCGTGCAGGCGTGGCAGTCTCGCGCATCGGTACAATAACCACCTTACTCGCTCCTTCGGAGGCACCGGCAATTGTATGGCTCGACGCGTCGCATGCGCCGCTCGATCTGAAGTTGCAGGGTTTCGATCATTTCAATGCAGCGTGATCCCATGATTGGCGACGGCATCGCACATCGCCCTCCTCCCGATTCGCGCCCGCGGCGCGCGACAGTGCGGTTCATGTTGTCGCATCCGCTTCACGTGATCTCGCTCGGCTTTGGCAGCGGCTTGTCACCGCTCATGCCTGGCACGTTCGGCACCTTGTTTGCCTGGCTCTCGTTCGCGGCGCTGGCGGGCCGGCTGACTGTCGCTGAGTGGGGCGCGCTGATCGCCGTCGGCTTCGTCGCCGGCGTCGGCATCACTGGCTTCACCGCAAAAAGGCTCGGCATCGACGATCCTTCTCCCGTCGTTTGGGATGAGATCGTCGCCTTTTGGCTCGTGCTGCTCTTCGTGACGCCCGAGACGTTCATGGGGCAACTCGGCGCATTCGTCATCTTTCGTTTCTTCGACATGGTGAAACCGCCGCCGATCCGTTACTTCGATCAGCACTTCTCGGGCGGCTTCGGCATCATGATCGACGATCTGGTCGCAGCGTTTCTGACGCTGCTCGTCATCGCCCTTTGGCGTATGACGATCTGAACCGTTGAGCGGGAAGACAACCATGGCCACCGATTCCGTTGTGCACCAACTCGCCGTCCGTGTCGGCAACAAGCTGCGGGAGACGCGGCTCATGTTGACGACCGCGGAGTCCTGCACGGGCGGCATGGTTGCCGCGGCGATCACCGACATCTCGGGCAGCAGCGGATGGTTCGAGCGGGGGTTCGTGACGTACTCGAATCAGGCGAAAACGGAAATGATCGGCGTGCCGGCCGAACTCATCGACAAGCATGGCGCGGTGAGCGAACCCGTTGCTCGAGCGATGGCCGAAGGCGCGCTGCGCAATAGCCGCGCACAGGTATCGCTTGCGATTACCGGTGTGGCCGGCCCCGGTGGCGGCACGGAAACGAAGCCGGTCGGCATGGTCTCGTTTGCGTGGAGCAATCGCCTTCATACGTCGTGCGAGACCGTGACGTTCAAAGGCGATCGCGAGCAGATCCGAGGACAGGCTGCAGCGCATGCGTTGCGTGGCTTGCTTGCGCTCATCGACGAGAACGAGCGGTAGCGGGTGGACTCCACACGTTAAGCGGTTCCAGCGTCCTGTTCCGAGCTGGCGATCGACAATTCGTTCAGCGTATAACGCATGTCTGAGCGGTCGGTCTGCGAAGGACGTGTCGCCAGGAAGGCATCGTAGCCGACGCGGCCGTTCGAACCGAGCCGAAGCGGCTGGACTTCGTCCCGTTTCAGTACCGGCCGTACCTCAGCTTCGAGCGTGATGCCGATCAGCAACTGCAGCAGGCGGTTCAGCACGAACATGCTCGCGGAATTGGGCAGGAATTCCTCGTATTGGCTTGCCGATAGCGGCCCAAGGACGAGACGGATGCGAGCGTGACGCATCCAGATGTGTTCGCCGAGCATTGCGGTCGAACCGAGGGCCATGTTGCCGATTCCGGTGCTGGATTGCTTTTCAGGCGGAACCCGGTACTTGTTGCCGATGAACTGCTCGATCTGGATCGGTATGCCAAAGTATTCGGACAACGTGCGTCGCAGGTACACGACCGACACTGCGCGATGGCGGACGGCCGCACTATGTCCCGCGACGGCATCGTCCGCGAGCGCGCCGGGCTCTTCGCGCAACGCCTCGCGGGAACTTGTGTCGGCTACGCCGGCCAGGGCCTGCAGGATCGGGAGATAACGCTCGTTTCGATCGAGCTCATAGTGCAGCGGCAGGCGGTACTTCTTCCACGCCGCATAAAAGAGCGCCGTCGAGCGATTCGAAAAGATGTCGAAAAAAGCTTGTGAGGGGCGGTCGGGACTCGACCAGTCGCTACTGGCGATTTGCTCGGTGTAGCGCAGGGGCAATGCGCCTTGACCGCCAAGCAGCCCGAAGAATGCTGGCGTCAAGTCCACCTTTGAAATTTTGCCGGCCATCATGGCGTCTATGCGGGTCGCTTTATCGGTTAGATCTTCACCGGCGTCGTCGAACGATAACGCTTGCTCTATCTCGCTAGGTGGAAACGTCGTCGTGAGCGTGGTGCGGAAAGCAATGCGATAAGGCACAACGTGGCGCAGCTGGGCTCCGCCGTGCTCGGTGAACCAGCGTTCGAGCAGGCGCACTGCCTGGACGAATTGAAAGCGGTACGGTTCATCGAGCAAACGCTCGAGAACGCGAGGATTTTCAAGCGAGAAGGACATGGTGAAGCCGTTTGGTGTCAGCCGATCGAGCATCCGGCGTTGGGGTTTGCCTTGACATAGTTCTTGCCGCACGGGCACTGGACAGCATCGCCATCGAGAACGCCGGCCCGGCCGTCTTCGTCCATGTCGGTGCCGGTTCCCTGGATGGGATACTCGCCGGGGCAATTGCCGCACGTCGCCATCTCCCGGTCGAGCGCGATGCGCCTGTCGCCGTCGAACATGGTCGATGCTGTTGCGATGACCTTGCCGCCAGTGGTCGTTAGGTCATCGTGGCAGACAAGGAGTTTGGTCATTTTTTGGCAGAGTTCATCATTATCGGCAGATCGACGCGCTATACTTTAGTACCGAATTTGGAACCCTCGTCCCATTGGCAAAGCTTCCAGCATCGTTATTCCTACAAAATTCGGAAGCACTTTTCACGTATAGATAACCGTTAACCTGCTCAACGACAGCGGGCGCCGCACCGTTCGAATTAACTCGCAACTTCACGACAATCCCTTGATTGCCATCGCCACTCAAGTCAGCGATCCGAGGCGCACCCAAAATTCTGCACTGACCATACGAATCCAGGATCTTAGACGATCCGGCGTCGCTTATATCAATAATACCGCACCCACCACCAATGTCATTCACGGCGACAAAATAATGACGGACGCCGTTAAGCTCCCACGCAATAACAGATTTCACTCGATCCATATCGAAACCTTCTTTGGCAAGAGCCGTGCGCTGAGCGCGCGGTAATTTTTTAGTATAATGCAATATCGGATACTTTCCCGCCGCATGCGAAAGATGCGGAATGCACAGCATGACGGCGATCCCTGCGGCAGTCATGTGCGTTATAAATGATTTCACTCAGTCACCCTTGGCATTTTCGAGATCAACGACGATTGAACTCTGACGACCACTAGGTACTAAAGTTCTAGTTGTTGCATGCCGAATACAGTCAAGCAAGTACTCCGCCGCAACCAATGCAAAAGCCTGTCGCTCGTAAAATCCATTGCCTCCGCCGTTTACCAAAACCGAAACTCGCCCCACGACGAATGAATCGACGCCACGATCTGCAACGCGATTTATGTCGCGAACGTGTGCGTAATGTCTATGCACCCAGAAGAACCCGGCACTGTCGCATGCGTAATGTGGGAAATCGGAAATTACCCGTGGATCGTAGCGAGGAAACCACAGTCTCTGGCTTCCAATAGTTGTGCCATTGCGCGCCCCTCTCCGTCGGGGATCCCCGAACCAATGTGCTGATGCCCGCGTAATGCGGGGATCTGCATACACGCCGGCGGCATTGTGGGGAAAACTCATGAATTTTCCATACTCCTCATACAAACTCGCCCATGTGAGCTGCAAGCACCCGCGCCCGTAGAATGCCGCGTAATATTGGGTCGCCGGTTGACGCGGGTTGTATTTTCCGCGACCATATTCTTCTACAGTATTCCATCGATCGGTCTCCAGTAAGACCTGAGCAAGAAAATGCGACTGTCGAGTTCTGCTTACAGAGATT
>Ga0105237_10010202_pt1 | contig 10009 bp, 8 predicted proteins | sample KBSC24metaG_FD_81520 | JGI IMG/M metagenome (GOLD analysis project Ga0105237, IMG submission 81520) | Corn rhizosphere microbial communities from Kellogg Biological Station, Michigan, USA - KBS C2-4 metaG | ecosystem: Host-associated > Plants > Roots > Rhizosphere > Soil | place: Michigan, USA... | reverse complement strand
TTTGATTTCTGAAATGCGTTCGCGCTAAAAGAGGTTCCAGAGTGACTGGTTGTAGATCTCGTGATGGAACTGCACCTCAGGAGCCTTGACGAACGTCCCCAGCTCGCGTGCGCAGCGGTTGGCAGATGCCTGCTTCAGATCGGCGAAGCGTCCCTGCACATCTGAACCAAGAATCTCCGCAATCCACTTCGAGCCCTTGAAATCATCGATAGCTGCCTGAATGTGATCGGGCAGATATCGCTCGGCCTGGCGCAGGTTGTCGATCTTGGCGGTACTTCCATCGATGCCGGTCTTGAAGATGGAGTAGAGCGCAAGGTAGGGATTCGCATCGGGGGCGACGGAACGCACTTCAACGCGCATGGAGCGTGAGTTGCCGATGGGCACGCGCACCATGGAACCGCGATCGGTGGCGGATGCCTTGATCTGGTTCGGGGCTTCGAAGTGTGGATCTAGACGGCGATACGCGTTTACGCTGGGATTGAGGATGAGACAGATGTCCAGCGCGTGCGTGAGGATGCGGTCGATAAATTCCCAGCCGAAGCCGGAGAGCATCTCCTGGCCCTTCTCGTCCCACATCAGGTTGACCTTGTCTTTGGAGACGGAGACGTTGGTATGCATGCCGCTGCCGTTGACGCCGACCACCGGCTTGGGCAGGAAGCTGGCGGTGTAGCCCATGTTGTTGGCTATCTGGCGGCAGAGTAGTTTGTAGAGCTGAATCTGGTCCGCGGCAGCGACAACCTCGCCGTATCCGTAGTTGATTTCAAACTGGCTGGGTGCGACTTCAGGGTGATCCTTCTCGTTTTGGAAGCCCATGGCACGTTGCACTTCAGCGGCCGTGTCGATGAACTGGCGAAGGGGATCGAGGGGCAGCACGTGGTAGTAGCCGCCGGTGTTGATGAAGTCGAACTTCAGTGTCTCGTGGTATCTGCGCTCGGCGTCTTTTCCTGCGAAAAGAAATCCTTCAATTTCATTAGCAGCGTTGAGCGTATAGCCCTTGTCCTTGTAAAGCTTGTCGGAGTAGGCCTTGAGCACGCCGCGCAGGTCGCCGGAGTAGGGTGTGCCGTCCTTGTCGATGACGCTACCGAAGACCAGCACCTTGCCGTTGCCGAACACGTCGGCCGGCACCCAATAGAATGCACTCCAGTCAATGCCGAGGCGGAGATCGCTTTCCTTTTGAGCTGTAAAGCCGCGAATCGACGAGCCGTCGAAGGTCAGATTCTCGTGTGCGCCGAGCAGAAACTTCTTGTCGTAATCAAGCAGGTGCAGGCGGCCTTCAAGGTCGGAGAACAATACCGTAACAGCCTTGATGTGTTTCTGATCCGTCAGATACTTGATTCGCTTGTCGCGCACCTCCCCAGCCGGCAGACGGTTCATGCGGTCTGCCTTCGCTTCCAGGTTCAGTTCTTCAAGCTCCTCGTACGAGAGGGCAAGAAAATTACGGTAATCCGGTGACATGGCTCTCCTTCCAGCTGACTAAAAAGTTGTTGGGCATACATGATCAGTCTAGGGTTTCCGGTATAAGGAACCCGTGAAGATTGCAGTGAAGAGATTGGGCTACCGGTGCCGTGCAACGAGCACCATCAACAACAGGATAACAACAGGAATCAGGGCAAGCGCGCCATAGTAAAGCACTTGTCGGGTCGTGTGCGATTTTCGCTTGTGCCAGTCCCGCAATTCGATGCGATCCTCCACTCCGACCTCGTCCAAATGTTGCAGATCGTGTGCAAATTCGCGAGCTTTTGCATAGCGGTTCGCAGGATCGCGTTCGAGCGCTCGATAGAGAACCTCCTGCAGCTTCGGCGAAATCGATGGCTCCGCGATGGTGGGAGGCATTGGATAGTTCAATAGCCGATCGTTCATCACCTCCATCGGCGAGGAACCGGAGAAGGGAAGCCGTCCAGTCAGCATTTCGTAAAGGATGATGCCCAGGGCGTAGATGTCCGAGCGTCCGTCTCCACGTTTACCTTTCACCTGTTCCGGAGAGATGTAGTCGGCGGTTCCGAGTGTGGCAGTGAAGTTGGCGTAGGTAAGGCGCCGCGCGGCTGAATCTCCGGCAATACCGAAGTCGATCAGCTTGATGTTGTCGTTGGCATCGACCATGATGTTTTCCGGCTTCAGGTCACGATGCACGACACCGAGCTCATGGATATACTCGAGCGCTTCAGAGACTTCAGTGGCGATGCGGATGGCGCGATCCTTGGGCATTCGGCCTTCGGCAAGTATCTCGCGCAGCAGCCTGCCATCGCACCACTCCATCACCATGTAGATGCGCGACCGCTTTTCGCCACCGAAAACGCGCATCACCATAGGGTGATTGAGCTTTTCGCCTATTTCCGATTCGCGCTTGAAACGATCGAAAAGAATCGGATCGGCTTCCATATCGGGGTGCGGAACCTTCAGCGCGACCAAACGGTTGTCCCGGGTATCCACGGCGCGAAAGATCGTAGCCATGCCGCTGCGCGCGATGGGCGCCTCGATGCGATAGGAGTCGATTGTCGAGCCGGTCTCGATGGTGTCGAGGATGCCCATGGGGCAGAGTGCTCCAGTGCTTGTGATTCTTCTACTGTATCGAGAATAAGGGCCGTAACTCTAAGGATTTCGTAAGAGTCCACCGTGAGTTCAGGAGGGAAGACGGTAGGGACGGCCGCGATACATGCCCACCTGCTCCACCGAACGCACGCGGATGACCTGCGCGGTGGTGTTGTCATTGCCATCGATCTCAACGGCGCGCGCGACCAACTCCTGAGCAATTTCGTCGGGAGGCTTGTTCTGAGTAACGATGGAAGCCATGATCTCCGTCGGCATGTCGTCGTGGAGCCCATCGGAGCAGAGTACAAGCACGTCGCCGGCCTGAAGGGTGAGCGCGGTGGTGTCGGGTGAAACGAACATCTCGGGTCCCAGTGAACGAATCAGCACGTGTCGCGACTCGGATGTGGCGATATCGCTGGCGGAGATGACGCCCATTTTTCTTTGTTCGTTGACCCAGGTGTGATCCTGCGTGATCTGCTTGGCGACGCCTTTGCGTACCAGGTAACAGCGCGAATCGCCGACGTGCGAGATGATGGCTTGATCGTGACGGAGGGCACACGCTACGGCCGTTGTCGCCATCTTCTTTCCTCGAAACTCGGGCGCGAGAGTGCAGTCGTGAACCGCGGCATTAGCAAATTGAACAAGACGCGGCAAAAGGCTGATAAGCATCGCGCCGCCTTGTGCCTTTTCAAATTCCTGCACCAGGACCGAGACGGCCTTGGAAGACGCTATTTCGCCGAGATCGAGACCTCCGACGCCATCCGCAACGACAAAGAGATATCCATGGGACCGCGCCTGGTGGCGCGAATTCGGGATGAAGCACCCCATGGCGTCTTCATTGTTCTTGCGCGTCTTGCCGGGATCGGTAGCCTGACCAAACACCACATCCAACATGGACCATTCGCCTCATCGTGGTCCCCTGAGGGTCCCTGTTCGCAGAGCGGCTCAAAATTTATTTCGCGCAGCTACAACGAAGATGCTGCTGAAATAACAGTTTGCAAAAAACCACTGGGTGGGTTCGATCCGCGGCTTGGAGTTTTTGCCGGGAAGGAATGCCACCCAGAGTTCAGGTTTGCGAACGATCTGCGTCTAGCCTTTGACTTCGACCAGTACCGCTTTGCCCTTCGCTTTCGATGTTCGCAGGAAATATACCGCGCCGTAGAGGCCCCAGACGCCCGAGATGCCGAGTGCCGTGAGCGGTTCCATCTTGGTGCCGAGGTTAAAGAATGGTCCCAGTACGTAGACGGCCATGCAGCACAGGTTGGCCAACAATCCCAGGCCAGGAATGAGTGTGTGTTTCACGAAGCTGTGATCAGGCCTCTTGTGGAACGCCACGATGCACAGAAAGCAGCTTAGGGCATAGAGGATGAATGTGCCGAAGTTAGAGGTGAGGGTGATGGTCAGCAGGGAATTGGGAAGCGCCGCCATCCGCTCGTGCGAGGAATAGCCGAAGCTTGAAAAGATTCCATGTGGCAAGGCGGCGATAGTGGCATTACTAGGCGCGCTGCCATCGGCAAAAACCAGCGATACGGCAATCGTTCCCAGAACGGCAGAGATTGCCGCCAGGGTCCAGATGGCGCGACGCGGAGTGAGCGACTCGGCATGAAGCAGACCGAAGTGCTCCGGCGCTTCGTCGTCCTTGCCCATGGCATAGGTCACGCGAGCACCCGTGTTCATGCAGCTGAGCGTGGTGCCGATGAGAGCCAGGAACACCGTGATCGCTTCCGCAATCATGAAGTACTTGCCATGACCCTGGCCGAGCAGAGCATCGCCAACAATGATCATCATGTCGCCTATGGGCGCCGCCGAACCTGCTGCGCTCTGCATGGTATAGCCGGAATTCAGGAAGTAGTTTGCCGCAAAATATTCGATCAAATAACAGACCAGTCCCTGAATCAACAATGAAGCGATTACGGCAATGGGAATATGTTTGGTCGGGTTTTTCGCCTCGCCTCCCATGGCCGTTACAGATTCAAAACCAACGAGGATCAGGATGGCGACGGTCGCCTGGATGAATACCCAACTGAAATTGTGCGGCGACACGACCGACTTCGCGGTCGGATGGGTAAGCATGTTCCCGGTTGCGTCTTTTTCAGGGTAAGAAATCGTGAATGGCACCGGCTTTCCGGCATTGTCGAGCTGGGGCTGCGGAACGCCGCTGGCATCTCGGACGATGGATCCATCTTTGGCGGTTGCGAACTGATACGTGTAGGTAGCGAGAGACTGACCGTCGTAATTGAATGCCGGTGAGCCAGTTGGATGGTTGGAACGATAGCCAAGAGCCAGCACGCTGAAGACCAGCAATGCAGAGATCTGGATGACGTTGATAGCCAGGTTGACTGCCGTCGATGCACCGGCGCCCTTTTGGGCGATCCAGGCAACGAAGAACGAGAAGACGATGGCAACCATGGCCATGAAGACGGGGCCGGGATTGGATCCGCTGATGAAATTCGGGTAGAAGAACCCGACCACGTATCCGACGAAGATGCCGGTGGTCGCCACCATCACTCCTGGATAGACCCAGTAGTACAGGTGTGAGCCCCAGCCAACGATGAACTTTGCGATACGCGCATACTTGAAGGCTTTGTCCTTAGAGAGCAGAGCCTGCTCAGCGTAGTAATAGCTGGAGCCGGTTCCTGGATAAAGCTTGGAGATTTCCGCGTATGCTACTGCCGTGGCAAGACAGAGTCCGACTGCCAGCAGAATGCCCCACCACATGGAAGGTGCAGTGGAGGGCTGCCCTGCCGTGCCGGTTGTCGCCTGAATGAAGAACGTGAGCCAAAGGAAGGCGCCCGGAGCAATCAGCGCCATTGCGTTGCTGGTCAACCCCGTAAGACCGAGAGTTGCCTGCATCTGAGGTGCTTTCTGATCTGTCATTTCGATTTCTCCTGGAAAACTGAGGTTTTGATGTCTGCTCCCGTCGATGATGCAGCGGGATTTTTTGGTCTCGTCCCACACTCTTTCGTGGGTACGAGGTGTCATGTTCTGAGTCAATGTGGATCCTACGCAGGCACCGATGAAGATGAAATGAAGATGCCTGCGGCCGGGGCATTCTGAGGCTGGTGGGCGCCCAGACGGAAGACGACGTTTGCAGAATCAGGCCCGTGGATCGTTATCGCTTGGGTCCGAAGAACGCAACAAGACCGACCGTTGCTGTGGCCTGCCCCTTTACAAAGGAGGCGTCTCCCTTGTGAAAGAAGTCCGTATCGGACCAATCCTTCCGGATCTCGACCCGAGAGAGAAGGCCGGCAGCCCACTTGTATTCATAGGTCCCAGTGAATTCCTGCACCGTTTGCGCGGTCCCGGTGGAATATCCGTTAGCGTCTTTGAAATATTCGTAGCGGCCGGCGAAAGCAGATGTGCTGGTGGCCTGTCCGCGAGCGGCAAAAGCGACGCCTTGCCAGTGGTTCAATGAAGCATCGATGCCTTCGCCAGTATCAAAATGACTGCGATTTTGGCCGTAGTCATAGTTGATGTATGCGCTGAACTTGGAACTCGGAGTCAACAACAGCGTGGTATCGATCAGGTTGCGATAGCCTTTCTGCGTGTTGAAATTCGAGGGACCTGTGTAGTAGTTCACGAACCAGCTGTATTTCGGCTTGACCAACGCGTTCGTCAGCCCAATGGTTACTCCCCCATTGGACGCGGTCACATTATTCCAGCCGTTCACTACCTGGACACCGACAGTGTCGACTTTGGATACGGGCATCGAACTGCGCAAGCCGAAATGGAAGTAAGGAATAGCCCATGCAAAAAGGATCGAGCGCGAATAGTTCCAGTTGTCTTTTGACTCGATCACTTCCGCGCCGGCCGACGTTACGAATTTACCGAAATCCAGTTCCAGTCCTTTGGCCTTGGGCGGTTTCGCGCTTACAAAAGCCTGCTCGATGTAATCACCCTGATCGTGAGATCCACCATTAACCAGGGTATTGGTTCGGCCGTAAAAGAGGTCGATGTGAGCGCCTATCGGGTCAGGATCATGATTCAGGGTAAGGCGGGCTTCACTCAGATTGAACTGGTCGGTTTTGTCGTTGAAATTGTATAGGTCGTTTGCCTGCCCATTCGCAAGCGCACTTGGGCGATTGTAGTTGTAGCCATAGTAGCCATCGATCAGGCCGCTGATGTCCATTGGGCCGACGCTCCATGTTGGAGCTGCAGGCGCCGCTGCTGCAGGCGTCTGATCGGCCGGTGCCGCAGGGGCAGGTGCCGGGGCCTGTGCACCGGCGGCAATGGATGTGGCAAGTGCGGCGCCGCTCAATGAGCGGAGAATGATGTGACTCAACTTAACGGATATCGACACAATTCCTCCTGAATCGGGGTTTGGTATGAAGCGAGTGAGCTTGTAAATGACAAGTGAGGTCGTGAACTCAATCTCTTTGGTTCGGACTACCTTTCAGTCAGCCACGATTAGACGCACGAGGATGGCGTCTTTGCTGCGGCAAAGATGATGAATGCGGGCGCGTGAACACCGCGTCCTATGTCTCTTTTGAGTGGTGCGGCTGAGATTAGTAACTCAAACAATGCATAAAGAACAAATGAGGAATAGCGAAAGAAATGATATGGAGCTGCTAACCCCCGCCACCTGCGGCCCGACCGTTCATTGGTTATTCCAAGAATGGCTTGCGACTGCCCTAAATCGTCTAAAGATCAAATAGCGAACTGTTAATATCTACAGACAAACATCCTGCGCGCCACGCCATCACTTTCGAGAAAAAAGAAGCGGAAGATTTTCTAAATTTGGCATGATGCACGCGAATTTGGCGCGTATGCACTTGATGGAAAGGCTGGTAGCCATTTGTCCGGAACCTACATACCTCTGCGCACCATGTTTGCGGGCCGGCGCGTGCGTGGGTCTGGGCGAAGGATATTGCTTTTTTGCACGGAGTGCGCTCTCGGCATCCTTTCCGTGGTGATGGTTACAGTCTTTGCACATTGGCTGCAATGGCTGCTTCCTGTCGCGGTGCTTCTTTACCTGCTGATCATCGTGCCCACCGCATTGTGGTGCGGTTTCTGGCAGGCGGTCATCGTTTCGCTCTCGGCGGTTGCGATACAGAGCTACTTTGCGGTGCGTCAAAACGGCCTGAGTCCTGCCACTGAACTGGGCAATCCGATTACGCTGGTGGTTTTCATTCTTACCGCTCTGGTGATCAGCCGCCTGTCGGCGCGAGTTACACAGCATGCACGCGAGACGGATTCGTGGGGCGGCCAGATGGAGGACCTCTACGAGTTCACACGGCGCACCCTGCAGATGAACCTTCACGTGGAGCCCGGCGCTCAACTTGCTGAGTTGGTGCACGAGATATTTGCGCTGGAGGCGGTAGTGATCTTCGATGCGGATTTGCATGAGACTTACCAGGCCGGCTATTGGAACGTCGATCCCCAGGAACTCGCGCAGAATGTCTACTACTTTGAGACATTCGATGACGATCCGGAAACTGGGATTGCCCGGCGCGTGGTTCGCCTTGGCACGGTGCCTGTCGGTTCAGTCGTCATTCGCGGAGAGACCAGCCCTCTGACCAACAACGCGATTGCGTCTCTCATTGCCGTTACCTTCGACCGATATCGCGCCTTCGCCAACGAGAGCCGCATCGAAACGGAGCGCCAGACAGAGCAGCTTCGCTCGACGGTTCTTGATTCCCTTGCGCACGAATACAAAACGCCGCTTACCGCGATTCGCGCAGCCTCGACAGGACTCAACGAGATGGGCAAGCTTTCCGCAGGGCAAAGCGAGCTCGTTTCCCTGATCAATGAACAGGCTGACCTGCTGAATGAATTGACAACGCGCCTGCTGACCACCGCTCGCCTCGATGCTGGCGAAGTGACGGTGCACGCGGTGCCGGTCGGCGTTGCCTCATTGATTGATGAGGTTGTGGCCAGTCTGAGTGATCGGCTGGCGTCGATGAAGGTAGCGATCGACATGCCCGACGACAATCTTGTGCTGTGCTGCGATCGCCGCCTGATGACGATGCTGTTGTCGCAGTACATTGACAACGCATGCAAATATTCCATCTATGGAACGACAATCACGATCCGGGCTGTGCAGTCGAAGGGCGAAGTAATTTTCTCTGTCCACAGTTATGGCCCGGTGATCCCAATTGCCGATCGCGAGCGGATCTTCGATCGCTACTATCGCTCGTCGACCTCTTCGAACCGCGCCTCCGGCACCGGCATTGGACTGTCCGTGGCCAAGCGTGCCGCGACCATCCACGATGGCTACGTCTGGGTTACCAGCGATCAGGATGAAGGCAATACGTTTTATGCGGCAATACCATCGCAGGCAAGAAAGAGAGAAGTTAAATGAATCAGCCCGCCATACGCATATTGATCGTCGATGATGAATCCGCGATACGCCGAGCACTCAAGCCGCCGCTGGCCGAACTAGGATTCCAATTCAGCGAAGCCTCGCGTGGAGAAGAAGCGCTGCAGTTGCTGCACTCGAGTCAATATGACGTGGTGCTTCTGGATATCAATATGCCCGGCATTGGAGGCATCGAAACATTGCGACGGATCCGGGCGTTTGCTCCGCGGCTTCCCGTACTGATGCTGACCGTGCGCGATGGCGAAGAAGAAAAGGTCGAGGCACTTGAACTCGGCGCTGATGACTACGTCACCAAGCCCTTCAGCACTCGTGAATTAATCGCCCGCATTCGCACCGCCGTGCGCAGGGTGCACGCCCCGGCGCGCGCTGAAGATGCACCGATTGAAATTGGAGACATTCGCCTCATTCCCGACAAGCGTGCTGTGACTAAACGTGGCCAGGCCGTTCACCTCACACGCAAGGAATACGACATTCTCTACTGCCTGATGAGTCGCGCAGGGCGAGTGGTCTCCTATGCGAAACTTCTCACGGCGGTTTGGGGAGCGGACTGCCGCGAAGAGGTTGAGTACCTTCGCACGTTTGTCCGCCAGCTTCGCAAAAAGATCGAGGACGATCCATCCAAACCGGTGTACCTGTTGACGGATGTGTACGTCGGGTATCGTTTTGCGGATGCACAAATGTTGCAAGCTGACAGTGGCGAGAACGGACCGGCAGGTATTGATCAGGAATACGTTCCGGAAAATGCGTAAGAAAGTCTCGTCCCGAACGATCGTTGCCACAAAATAAATTTGGAGACTGCTTGATGGCAGAAGGCGTCACTCGACGTTCGTTCCTCGGCAGCGTTGTGGCAGTCACTGCCGCAGGCGCTGCAGCAGATTCAGCTAAGGCTCAATCCGCACATTCAGGCAGATCGTCGGGGCGCGCCACCCCGCTGCTTGATATTCTTCGCGTTCCCGACAGGGTTACGGCGTTCGCTGGCCTCGATCATGCGGTCACGCTCACGCATTCAGCCAATGCGTGGCAGGGTCACGGTGTCCAGGTAGAATTTGCGCCCGACGCCAACCAAATGCCGGTCACGATCACGAGCCCCTCTGTGGAGCTCACGCATATACATCTGCGCTGGTCTGTTGACGTTGATTCACGGCTTCGCTGCCTGGGCGA
>Ga0105237_10010197_pt1 | contig 10011 bp, 6 predicted proteins | sample KBSC24metaG_FD_81520 | JGI IMG/M metagenome (GOLD analysis project Ga0105237, IMG submission 81520) | Corn rhizosphere microbial communities from Kellogg Biological Station, Michigan, USA - KBS C2-4 metaG | ecosystem: Host-associated > Plants > Roots > Rhizosphere > Soil | place: Michigan, USA... | reverse complement strand
GGTGAAGACCCTGGTCACCTGAAAAAGCTATATGAAGAGATGCGTGCTTTTTTCCCGCAGAAACAGCCTAACCAGATCGATACCCAGGAGATCCGCAATGTGAAAGGTTTTATTCGGAAGACTGAAGCCATATCGGGTGCCCGTTACGCGGGTTTACAGGATGATCATATCCATTTTATGGCTTTGCCTTTTTACGAGACCGGCAAAACCAAGAAAAATGCCGTAGGCGAGGAAGACATCCTGCTGACCATCGAACTGTTACAAAAAGTAAAACCACAGCAGATCTTTGCTGCCGGTGACTTTGCCGATCCGAATGGTACGCACCTCGTTTGTTTCAACATTATTTTAGCTGCCCTGGCACGCCTGAAAGGTAAAGAAGCCTGGGTGGATGATTGCTGGTTATGGATGTACCGCGGTGCATGGCATGAGTTTGAAACTTATGAAATTGAAATGGCCGTGCCTTTGTCTCCTCAGGAAGTGATCCGCAAGCGGAATGCCATCTTTAAACATCAATCGCAAAAAGACCGTCCCGTGTTCCCGGGTGATGATGCCAGGGAATTCTGGGTAAGGGCGGAAGACCGCACCCGTGACACTGCCCAGCGCTATGACCGCCTCGGGTTGGCTGAATATGAAGCTATGGAAGCGTTTAAACGTTATATATTTTAGGCAAGTTAGACGCATGTGATGCGTCTCTACATTTTTTATTTTCGTAGAGACACATTACATGTGTCTCTATTTTTTTCAACCAGGATATCATGTCTTGTATATTTAGAATAACAGGTGAAAATTTTGATGTGGATGACTTTATTCAAAAAAGTGGAATATCGCCATATGCTAAATTTTATAAAGGCGCGCCAAGGATCGAATCCAAGCCCAACGGTGAAAAAATAAAGACGACCAGCTGTAACTTGAAAGTAAGTGATGCAGGTTTTGATGAGTTTAATCAACAAGTACAGGACGCGATTGATTATTTAAACAGCCATCAACAAAAATTACAATACATAAAGTCGACACCCGAAATTCAATACGCGACATTAGATTTCGGTGTAGAATATAATCCTGATAAGTTTACGCAAACACAGTATCTGCCAACTGAGTTGGTAAAATTGAGTGCAGACTTGGGAATAGGTATTGAAATATCTATTTATCAACAAGGTAAATAGCAGGCAGAGAATTGTGCGATTTCCTCCTTGGGGAGGGTAGGGAGAGGTTTCGTTAAGGGCAGGGCTAATCGCTTATATAAACCCTCCCTGCCTTCACACACCAGACGCCCCCCGTGGGGAGGAATTTAAAAATACAGCTAATTATAACGTACAACCCAATGACCGTCACGCAAATCAAAAACCAACGACTCCTTTCCCTCGACGTTTTCCGCGGTGCTACCATAGCTGCCATGATCCTGGTAAACGATCCGGGCGATTGGGGGCACATTTACGCGCCGCTGGAACATTCCAAATGGGATGGCTGCACACCTACCGACCTGGTGTTCCCTTTCTTCCTGTTTATGGTAGGGGTGTCGGTGGTGTATGCTATGGAAAGCAAAAAGGCTACGGTACCACATGGCAAACTGTTGTTGAACGCTTTGCGCCGTACCGCTATACTGATCGCTATTCCCTGGATCACGCAATTGATCTTTCATCCGGATGGCGGATTGGCGCATTTACGCCTGCCGGGGGTATTGCCACGTATCGCACTGGTTTATTTTATTTGTACCATCCTCTATCTGAAAACATCACAAAAAACCCGCGACTGGATCTTTGCCTTCGCGCTCATTGGTTACTTCATCATCATGACCTGCATACCGGTACCCGGTGTAGGTTATGCCAACCTGAGGCCTGAAACCAATATGGGTGCCTGGATCGATCGGCTGGTATTTACTACCGACCACCTCTGGCGCGAATCGCATACCTGGGATCCGGAAGGCCTACTGGGTACTTTACCTGCCATAGGCACCGGTTTGTTTGGTATACGGGTAGGCAGCTGGCTAAAACGAAAGGATCGTGACGACAATGTTAAAGTAAGCTGGATGTTTACCTACGGCGTAATTGCTGTGGTACTAGGGCTTATCTGGGACTTGTTCTTTCCTATCAACAAAGCCTTATGGACAAGTTCATTTGTGCTGTACACCGGCGGCCTGGCTACTATTGCATTGGCCCTGTGTTATTGGCTTATTGATGTGCAGGGCCGTAAGCGGTTCACTTACTTTTTTGTGGTTTTCGGGGCTAATGCCATTACCGCCTACGTGCTATCGGGCTATATCCCGCATTATATGGGGATGATCAAAATTGGCGGGGCATCCATTTATCAAACCTTATTTGCACCTTACTTTTCGCCCATCAACGCCTCGTTGGTAAGCGCTATATTTACGGTGGCCATATTATGGCTGGTGATGTGGGTATTCTACATCAAAAAGATCTTTATTAAAATATAAACATGAAAATCAAACTCAACCTTATCATCCTTACGGCAGCTATTTTTCTGTTTGCTACTCATTTAAAAGCGCAAACTGCTACCCCCGATTTTAAACCATCGCACCTCAAAGCCGCCGAACAATATTTGATAGCCACAGGCGTGAGCGCTCAATTTGGCGATATATTAAATAAAATGGTAGACGCCTCAAGCGCACAGATACCCCAGGTAAACCGGGCATCATACGTGAAAGTAATGAACGCTTTTATGGCTAAGTACTTTACCTGGGATGCCCTGAAAGATCGACTTGAAAAAACCTATGCGGCTGAATTTACCGAAGATGAGCTTAAACAATTAACTGCTTTTTATAGTACGCCGCTCGGAAAAAAAGTGAGTGTTAAAGCCCCTGTTCTGATACAAAAAGGGATGTTATTAGGACAACAAGCGGTTGCCGATCATCGCCCCGAACTGGAGCAAATGATGAAGGATGCGTTCCAGGCCGACGCAGCTCCGGCCCCAAAGAATAATTAACATCAAGTAACTTGTAACTAAAAATTTCGTTTTGCATCTTAGCATTATATATCCTCATTAATTATATGAATTTAAACCTTAAGCTTTCTGCAGTTGCCCTGGCAGTGATCATCACCTCGGGAAGCGCTATAGCACAAGTAAAGAAAAAGTCGGCCGCCCCGGCAAAAAACAAACCGGCTGCTGCACAAACGGCGACAAAAGCTAACACCTTACCCGTTGATGACCAGGTGATCATAGGCAAACTGCCTAATGGCTTAACCTACTACATCCGTAAAAACGTAGAGCCCAAGAACAAGGCCGAACTATACCTGGTGAATAAAGCCGGATCGGTTTTGGAAACAGACGATCAGCAGGGCCTGGCCCACTTTACCGAGCACATGGCTTTTAACGGCACCCGCGATTTCCCGAAGAACGCAATGGTTGATTATCTGCAAAAATCAGGTGTAAAATTTGGCGCCGACCTGAATGCTTATACCTCCTTTAACGAGACTGTATATCAGTTGCCTATTCCCTCAGATACCGTTAAGATATTTGAGAACGGCTTTAAAATACTGGCCAACTGGGCCGGCTATGTAAGCTTTGACCCCAGCGAAATTGATAAAGAACGTGGTGTGGTGTTAGAGGAAGAACGCCTGCGTGGTAAAAACGCGCAGGAGCGTTTACAACAGCAAACCCTACCGGTGCTGCTGAATAATTCGCGCTATGCATTGCGTTTGCCTATTGGTAAAGAGGATATATTGAAAAACTTTAAACCAGAGACGATCAAAAGTTTTTACCATGACTGGTACCGTCCCGATCTACAGGCAGTTATAGCTGTGGGCGATTTTGATCCTAAGCATGTGGAAGAATTGATCAAACAAAACTTTTCGCAGCTGCAAAACCCGGCCGGTGAAAAGGCACGCACCAAATATACCGTCCCACCAACGCCTGGCACCGCGGTTAAAATAGCTACCGATAAGGAATTTCCGTACACACTTGCCCAGATCATTGTAAAACACCCGGGAGCAGCAACTAAAACTACTACCGATTACATGCAGCAAATACGCGAGGGATTGTTTAACCAGATGCTAAACGCTCGTTTGGGTGAGCTTAAGCAAAAGCCTAATCCGCCGTTTTTATATGGAGCTTCCAGCTATGGTAATTTTATTGGTGAACAGGACGCGTTTACTTCTATCGCTGTATCCAAACCCGGTGAGCTGGAAGCCGCGGTTAAAGCCGTAGTTGCCGAAACCGAACGCGCACGCAAATTTGGCTTTACCCTTACCGAACTGGAACGCGCCAAACAGGATGCGCTGGTAGGCATAGGCAATGCTTATAAAGAACGCGACAAAACCCGCTCGGTAAATTTTGTACGGGAATACCAGCAAAACTTTTTAACCGGCGAGGCTATACCTGGTATTGAATTTGAATACAATTTTTATGTAAACAACATTGGCAAAATAACCCTTGCCGAAATGAACGCCCTTGCCGGGAAATTCATCAGCGACCAAAACCGTGTGGTGATTGTAGAAGGCCCGGACAAGGATAAGGACAAACTGCCCGATGAAAAAACCATTTTACAGTGGATAGCTTCGGCAGGGCAAAATGTAACTGCTTATGTTGATAATGTATCGTCAGACCCATTAATTAGTAAGCTGCCTGATGGCAGTGCTGTTACCAACGAAGTGAAAGATGAAGCCATCGGTACCACCACCCTTACCTTAGGCAATGGTGTAAAGGTTATTCTAAAACCTACCGATTTCCGTAACGACCAGATCCTCATCAACGGTTACTCATTCGGTGGTACCTCATTGGCCAGCGATGATGATTTTACTTCGGCAAATTTAGCCTCACCTATAGTAAGCAGCAGCGGTATTGCCCAGTTTAATCAAGGACAACTGGATAAAAAGCTTGCGGGTAAAAACGTAAACATATCACCTTACATCAGTGATTATGCGCAGGGCATCAACGGCAATTCGTCGCCGGCAGATTTTGAAACGGCTATGCAACTTGTCTACCTGTACTTTACACAACCTCGTAAGGATAAGGATATCTGGCAATCACAAATTGACCAAACCCGCTCACTGCTGGCCAATCGCGGTCTCGACCCTGTAAATGTTTTCCAGGATACCGTGTCTGCTGTTTTGAGCAACCATAATTTCAGGTCGATGGTAACCACGATCGACAGGTTAAATAAAGCCACCCTGGATAAGGCTTACGCTTTTTATAAAAGCCGTTTTGCCGATGCCAGCGGCTTTACCTTTACCCTGGTTGGTAATTTTAATGTAGAAACCATTAAGCCATTCCTAACACATTACCTGGGTGCACTGCCGTCAACCAACAGCAACGAAAACTATAAAAATCTCGAGATCCATCCGCCTGCAGGCATCGTCAATACCACCGTGAATAAAGGCGTGGGCGAAAAAAGCAGTGTACAACTGGTTTTCAGCGGCGATTATGATTATAATGATGCCAACAACCTGCAAATGGATGCGCTGGAAGAGGTGTTAAACATTAAATTGATAGAGCGTCTACGCGAACAGGAAAGTGGCGTTTATGCGCCGGGCGTACGTGCCTCTTACCGTAAAATTCCGGGTGGTCGTTACAGCATCAACATTTATTTTGGTTGCGCGCCTGAAAATGTGGATAAGCTGATCAACGCCACCATCGAGGAAATTGGCAAGATCAAACAAAACGGTGCCCAGCCAACAGACATCCAGAAATTTGTGGCCAAAGAAGCCCGTTCAACACAAGAGCAGCTCAAAGAAAACTTCTTCTGGGCAAGTTACCTGGCCTCTTCGTCACAAAACAAAGAGAATCCCGACCAGATCCTGACCCACGTGAATAGCCTGGATCAGGTAACTGTTCAAAGCACCAAAGATGCCGCCAACAAATACCTGAGCGGTAAAAACTATATCAAACTGGTACTGATGCCCGAGAAAACCGAAAAGAAATAGTTTTTCTGTAAGGGATAGAAAACAAAACACCCCGCCGGATAAACCGGCGGGGTGTTTTGTTTTTGCTTTTTTCTTAATTCCCTCCCACGGGCTACAGGGTGGACATCTCTTTTGGAAAAATGTCATTTCGAACGAACAAGCCTGGGTTTATGCGTGGAGTGAGGAGAAATCTTCTGCGCTGTACGTGTTTGATATGCAAAGTTGGCACTAAAAGTCGCAGAAGATTTCTCTCTATCGTTCGAAATGACATCTCTTTTTGTTTGTTTTATCCCCCTCAATGCATATTAAAATAAGCTGCAGCCGTATCATGGGGCTGATGTACCACCACGCCTACACATTTACCGGCAGTATCTATCTCAAAAGAGATCCCTTTATCCAGGTCGGTATAAACCTGTACTTTGCCATTCTTATTTTGATAATCGCTGGTTGGTTTCAGGTTGTAGCTTTTTTTGATCTCATCGGCAGTGCTACCAACACCAAGGCCCTCTGCGGTTTTAAATTCCGGTGAGTTAACCAATATTTTCTGGATCCTGCTGATGATCTCGTCCTTATCGCCCATTTTACGGTGAGCAAATACGCTTGTACGGTAACCATCTGCTTTGTGTCCCGTGTACCATACCATTAAGGAGCTTCCCATAGCCGCGTCTGAACTATCGGGCCTCCCCAATAACTGGCTTACATTGATTACATCTTCACTTAAAACAATGCTACCGATGCTCCTGCCCGGGATGATCAGTTTATTAGCTGTGGAGGTTTTGGTTTTAGTGGTATCCGCTGTACTTGCTGTGGTATCAGAGCTGTTTTGTTTTTGCGCCGGTTGCTTACAGGCAAACAGAGCGGCACAGCATAATAATAGCAGACTATTTTTCATCATTTTTATCATAACGGTATTATATTTATTTTGTTGGGTAGCTTGATATACCTAACCAAATTAACATTAATTTGTTGAACAAATAATGACATCCAAAGGCCAACAGGTTATACAGCAATGGTACAGGCAAAAAAACTGGCTGCAGTTCCCCTTTCAGCAGGAAATGGAGACCGCCTATCTTTCGGGTTACTCCGGTTTACTCAACGCGCCTACGGGCAGCGGTAAAACCTTTGCGCTGTTCCTGCCCTTTCTGGCCGGCTTTATCAATCAGCATCCGGATACGTACACTACTCAAAAAAATAATGGTTTGCTCATGCTGTGGATAACGCCGCTGCGCGCGCTTACCAACGATATCCGAAAGGCCATGCAGGAAGCCTGCGACGAGATCGGTTTACCCTGGCACATTGCCACCCGCACCGGCGATACACCCGCCGCCGAGAAACAGGCCCTCAAGAAAAAACTCCCCGAAGTACTGCTCACCACCCCCGAAAGCCTGCACCTGATGCTGGCCCAAAAAGAGTACCCTAAAATGTTCTCCGGCTTGCAGGTAGTCGTGATCGACGAATGGCACGAGCTCCTGGGCACCAAACGCGGCGTACAGGTGGAGTTGGGATTGTCAAAGTTAAAGCACCTCACCCCAGCCCTCTCCAAAGGAGAGGGAGTTGAAAAGCGAGACTATAAATATCCTGGATATTATACTACGGATGCATTAAGCTGGCAAGCCAATATTGACAATGCCAAACAAATGCGGCATCAACCAACAGAGGCAGAAAACATTTTATGGCAGTTTTTGCGGGGGAAGAAAACAGGTTTTAAATTCAGACGGCAACATCCTGTTTTAGGCTATATACCCGACTTTGTTTGTATCGAAAAGAAATTAATCATTGAGGTAGATGGAGGATATCATCATGAAGTTGAACAACAGGAGCTCGATGAGGCGAGAACCAATTATTTAAAGGAACACGGTTATTCAATAATCAGATTTACTAATAATGAAGTACTAAGCGACTCGGATAAAGTAATTCAAAAAATCATAAGCAATATGCAAGAAAGCCCCCTCCCCCTCGGGGAGGGCTGGGGTGGGGTGCAAATATGGGGTATCAGCGCTACCATTGGCAACCTGGAGCAGGCAGCCGAGGTTTTATTAGGCAACGATTTCCCGCCCGAGCGTATCAAAATGGTGCGGGCCAACCTGGATAAGAAATTGGATATCCGGTCCATCATCCCGGAAAACGTCGAGAACTATTCCTGGGCCGGACATATCGGTCTAAAACTGCTACCCGAGGTAATGGAGATCGTTGCACGCAGCAAAACCACGCTCATATTTACCAACACCCGTTCCCAATCCGAAATTTGGTACCATGCCATCCTGGATAATTACCCCGAATACGCGGGCATCATGGCCATGCACCATGGCTCGCTGGATAACGAACTGCGCAACTGGGTGGAGCAGGCCCTGCATGCCGAAGCCTTAAAACTGGTGGTATGTACTTCGAGTCTGGATTTGGGGGTCGATTTTCGACCCGTAGATACGGTGGTGCAAGTAGGCAGCCCGAAAGGCGTGGCCCGTTTTATGCAGCGCGCAGGCCGCAGTGGTCACCATCCCGGCGCGGTATCCAGGGCCTATTTTGTGCCTACACACTCGCTCGAACTACTGGAGGGTGCAGCCCTGAAAGAGGCCATTAAAAAAGGCATTTTTGAAAGCCGCGACCCCATGCTGCTCACCATGGATGTGCTGATCCAATACATGGTTACCCTGGCTGTATCCGACGGTTTCAGGGCCGAGGAACTGTTCAAGGAAGTAAAAACCACTTACGCCTTTGCCGATTTGACCCGCAACGAGTTTGGCCAGCTGCTGGACTTTATCACCACCGGTGGTAAAACGCTGGCGCAGTACGATGAGTTTTTAAAGGTAGAAATAGCCGATGGCCTGTACAAAGTAAATAACCGCCGCGTGGCCATGCGCCACCGCCTCAGCATAGGCACCATTACCAGCGAGCTCAGCGTACGCGTAAAATGGCTCAGTGGCGGCAGCCTGGGCACCATCGAAGAATCATTTATATCCCGCTTAAAACCGGGCAATATTTTCTGGTTCGCGGGGCGCAGCCTGGAGTTTATCCGGGTAAAGGAAATGACGGCTTATGTCAAAAAATCAAATTCAACCAAGGGCATTATCCCCAGTTGGAACGGTGGCCGTATGCCGCTATCCTCGCAATTGGCGGCGGTGTTCAGGGATAAGCTGGATGAGGTAGCGCATGGGGTAGAAAAGGACGAAGAAGTGATCGCCCTTAAGCCCTTGTTCGATCTGCAGCAACAACTTTCACATCTGCCCCAGAGTCATGAGTTTTTGATCGAGTCATTTAAATCCCGCGAGGGACATCATCTGCTGTTCTATCCTTTTGAAGGGCGACTGGTACACGAGGGCATGGCATCGTTGCTGGCCTTCCGCATCAGCAAAATAAAACCGGCAAGTTTCTCTATCGCCATGAACGATTATGGCTTTGAATTGCTTACGGACGAAGACGTACCCATTGAACAGGTACTGGAAGATGCCAGCTTCTTTTCGATCGATAACCTGCTGGATGATATCCAGCACAGTCTCAACGCCAACGAAATGGCTCGCCGCCGCTTCCGGGATATCGCCCATATCGGTGGACTCGTATTCACCGGCTATCCCGGTCAGCAAGTAAAAAACAAACACCTGCAGGCTTCCACATCACTATTATTTGAAGTGTTTACCGAGTACGAGCCCAACAACCTGCTGGTGCGGCAGGCCTATAACGAAGCCCTGGCTTTTCAGCTCGAAGAGTTCAGGCTAAGGGCTGCATTGCAACGCATCGCTACACAAAACATTATCCTCAAAGCCATCGAACGCCCAACGCCATTCGCGTTCCCCATTATGGTGGACAGCCTGGGGCGTGAACGACTCACCACCGAAACCCTCGAAGAACGCATCGCCAAAATGGCCCGCAGTTACGGCGCCGAAGGCTTTGCCGAACCTGCTGAACGCAAAACCCGCAAACCAGGAGTTACGCGGAAGAAGGGGTTTTAGAGGTGAGGGGTACCGAGGCAAAAAACTGCCTGTCATCCTGAGCCCGTCGAAGGATCGCGCGCAGAGGCCTGCCCACCATGCTTCGACGAGCTCAGCATGACACCCCCACATACTAGTCGACTCACCCTGGCGTTGCTTCGCTCGCCATCCCTCTCTTCACCTGCGGTGGAAAGAGGGAATTGAAAAATGTAAAAAATGGATCATTTTATTTT
>Ga0105237_10010196_pt1 | contig 10011 bp, 6 predicted proteins | sample KBSC24metaG_FD_81520 | JGI IMG/M metagenome (GOLD analysis project Ga0105237, IMG submission 81520) | Corn rhizosphere microbial communities from Kellogg Biological Station, Michigan, USA - KBS C2-4 metaG | ecosystem: Host-associated > Plants > Roots > Rhizosphere > Soil | place: Michigan, USA... | reverse complement strand
CCGTTGGCCTCGTGCCGGGGCGAGTCCGGGTGGCGCCGAGATGGGGGTTTACGACGTCAATGGCGACGGTCTCAACGACGTCGTCACCAGCCTGGAGGCTCACGGTTGGGGACTCGCGTGGTTTGAGCAAAAGCGCGACAGCAGCGGAGCGATATCGTTCGTCGAACACATCATCACGGATGATCTATCGGCCAAGAATCCAGGCAATGCGGCCTTCACCGAAGCGCACGCGTCAACCTTCGCCGATATCGATGGCGATGGCATTCCGGATTTCGTGGTTGGGAAGCGGCTGCACTCGCACCTCGAAAGTTACACCGATCCTGACTCGATGGGGGCGCCGGTCTTGTATTGGTTCCGCACAGTACGCAACCCCAAAGCTCCCGGAGGCGCCGAGTTTAAACCGGAATTGATTCATAACCGCTCGGGTGTGGGATCTACCGTGCTTGCGGTCGATCTGAACAAGGACGGTGCCATGGATATCGTCACTGCCACGAACCGCGGAACGTTCATATTTTGGGGCATACCCGGAGCGAGGCCGCATCCGACGAAATGAGCTGAAAATCTTCGCCGAAGATACCGCGACGACGAACCAATCAGCCGATTTCGAGTCGCCATCGCAAGAGATAGACTTTGAGAGAATATGCTGGTGGTGCCAAGAATCGCCTTCTGATGTTTTGTAGACAGCCGGGGGTTCAGATGCTCTTTGATTGCAAGATGACACGCCATTGGAAAGCGGTTTTAACCTTGATCGCGTTACTCGCGAGTGGACTTCTGACGTGGTTCCCCAATCTCGCCCGCGCGCAGTCCGCTGTTCGGGAGGCTAAAAGCACGGCCGCGGCGCGGCCTTTCGCCGGTGCCGAGGCTTTCATCCAGAAGAACTGCGCAACCTGCCACAACTCCTCGGCCCCCGCCGCCCGACTCGACCTCAGCAAACTCAGCTACGAACCCGGCAACCCGGATAACTTCGCCATCTGGGTCAAGGTCCGCGACCGCGTCTCCGCCGGGGAAATGCCCCCGCCTCCCATGCAACGGCCTCCCGCCGAATCGGTCACTCAGTTCGTTAATGGCCTGGGTGCGGCGCTCACGGCAGACGAACGCAGAGTCACGACCGAGCGCGGCCGCGCCGGGCTCCGCCGGTTGAACGCGTACGAGTATGAGAACGCCGTTCGCGACCTCCTCAACGTACCCTGGGTCCAGATCAAATCCAAACTGCCGCAGGACGGCGAATCGTGGCGCTATAACAAGATAGGCGCCGCGCTGGATGTCTCGCATGTGCAACTCTCGAGGTATATGAGTTCAGCCGACTACGCACTCCGCGAAGCCATGTCCGCGAAACTCGTCCAGCCGCCCACAACCACCACTCGCATCTACGCGCGTCAGGAGCCCTTCCTGCGCAACTACCGGCCGCGAGAAGGCAACACACGCACCGATCGCCTGAGCTTCCCCGTTCTGGATTCGCACGCTCAGCCGGATGTTCGCGCCGGCCGAACTCCCAACTCGAGTGACGAGACCAAAGAGCGCGAAGCTGTGGGGCGCGTTTCCAGTATCTTCTCCGATGCGGGCGGATTTAGCTGGAGTAGTTTCCGCATCCCCGCCCCCGGACGCTACCGCATACGGGTCAAAGGCTACTCGATCTGGGTCAGCGGCGGCGGCGTCGATCACTGGAACTACATCGGATTCGGGCCTGAAAAGGCGGCCTACCTGAACCAGTCCACCTACCACCGTCCGAATTCCGACGAAGTCTGGCCCGGCCGACGCAACGAACCGATCGGGGTCTACGCCCAAAGCTCCGGCCAGTCCCGGCCTTTAGCTGCATTCGACTTCACACCCGAACCCTCCGTCCAGGAAGTGGAAGTCCTTCTCAGCCCGAACGAGGTCATCCAAACCGACCCCATGCGCCTTTTCCGTACCCGCGTGAATGGCAGCGAGGAAGCGTACGTGAACCCGCTAGCGCAGCCGGACGGTATGCCGGGTGTGGCGTTCCAGTGGCTGGAAGTGGAAGGACCCGTCAAAGAACAGAACGCAGCGCCCGGATACTCTCTCATGTTCGGCGACTTGCCTATGCGCCGCCTCGAAAAAGGCGAAACTGGCGGCGTAACGCTCCAGATCGTCGCTCCGCCGTCATCGCCTGCGCAAGGGGGGCCGGGCCGCGGCCGCTTCGGCCCACGAACCCAGGATGTCGCTGTCGAAGTCGTCAGCGAGCATCCGCGCGAAGATGCTGAGCGCCTCATCCGCCCGTTCCTCGCACGAGCTTACCGCCGGCCGGTCGAGGAGGAACACGCCAAACGCTTCCTCCAACTCTTCAACCAGCAGTTCGAACAGGGACACGGCTTCACCAAATCGCTGCTCTCCGCGTACACCGCGATTCTCTGCTCACCGGGTTACCTGTATGTTGAAGAAGCCCCCGGGAGACTTGACAATTACGCCCTCGCAACACGTCTCGCCCTCTTCCTATGGAACTCCCCGCCGGATGCCGAACTCGGTGCCGTAGCGGCGCAAGGACGGCTCAGCACGCCCGAAGTCCTCAAGGCTCAGACCGATCGCCTGCTGAACGATCCGAAGTCCCGCCGCTTTATCGACGCGTTCACGGATTACTGGCTCGACCTCCGCAAGATTGACGACAGTTCGCCCTCGACTACCCTTTACAACGACTACGAGTTGGACGATCCCCTGAAGCTCGCGGCGGTTGAGGAAACCCGTCTCTTCGCCCAGGAATTGTTCAACCGGAACCTCCCGGCGCGTACCGTGATCAATTCCGACTTCACGTTCCTCAATGAGCGACTGGCGAAACACTACGGCATTGCCGGCGTCAACGGCGTCGCGATGCGCAAGGTGACGCTCCCGAAAGATTCCGTCCGCGGTGGAATCATAACTCAAGCGAGCGTCCTGAAGGTCACCGCAAACGGCACCACCACGTCGCCGGTTCTTCGCGGCGTTTGGATCATGGAGCGCATCCTCGGTTTCCACACCGCGCCACCGTCGGGCGTCCCCGCTCTCGAACCGGACATCCGAGGCGCCGTCACCATCCGCCAGCAACTCGATAAGCACCGCGCCGATCCCACTTGCGCTTCCTGCCACCGCAAGATCGATCCTCCGGGATTTGCGCTCGAAAGCTTCGATGTGATGGGCGGCTGGCGTGACCGCTACCGCGCCTTCGTTGAGGACGCCAAGCCGGAGCCCGGCATTGGCCTTTCGGGTCAGCCTTTCGCCTTCCACTACGGGTTGCCGGTAGATGCGGCCGGCGCGCTCAGCAACGGGCGCAGCTTTAAAGACATTCGCGAATTTAAACAGCTCCTGCTCGATCACGAAGAGCGAACGGTGGCCCGAAACCTCCTCAGCCAGCTTGCCACCTACGCCACTGGCGCGCCCATTGGCTTTTCCGATCGCAAACAGGTAGAAGAAATCCTCGACGGAAGTCGCAGCTCCGATTACGGTGTCCGCGATATCGTTCACGGGATCGTTGCGAGCGATCTCTTCCGGTACAAATGACCAGGAAAACCAACATGTTGAAAACCGCCATTTCCCGACGCACGATCCTGCGCAGCGCCGGCGTCGGCTTGGGACTGCCGCTTCTGAACGCGATGCTGCCCGCAACTGCCCAAGCGCAGTCCGCCACCGTGCCACGCCGCATGTTCGCCGTCTGCAACAACCTCGGCCTCCTGCCCGGTGAGTTCTTTCCCACCGATGCCGGCCCCGGCTACACGCCCTCCAATTACCTCAAGGTTCTTCAGGAGCACCGCAAGGACTTCACGATCTTCTCCGGCGTTTCACATCCCAACGTGGATGGCGGCCACCCCTCCGATATCAGCTTCCTGACGGCAGCACCGCACCCGGCCAGCAGTTCGTTCCGGAACACCATTTCGCTCGACCAGTACATCGCGGAACGTATCGGCAATCAGACACGCTTTCCCTCGCTCACCCTGGCCGTCAACACAGGGGCCCGCTCGCTCTCCTGGACCGGCAACGGCGTTGCCATTCCGCCCGAACAAAGCGCTGCGGGCGTCTTCCGCCAGATGTTCATTCAGGGCAGCCCCAAAGAGATCGAAGCCAAACTCGCCGAACTCGATACCGGCCGGTCGATTCTGGACGCCGTGGCCGACCAGGTCCGGGATCTCGAGCGCAGTGTGGGCTCGGCCGACCGCGAACGCCTCGACCAGTACTTCACGAGCGTCCGCGAACTCGAGAATCGCTTACAGGAATCCAAGGGCTGGGAGCGAAAGCCCAAACCGGTGGTGAAGGAGGCCGAACCACAGGACCCCGCCAACCCAGCGCAGTACATGGCGAAGGTTACCAACATGTACAAGCTGGTTCGTCTGGCATTTGAAACCGATTCCACGCGCTCGGTGACTCTGATGCTCGACAGCGTCAGCACACCGGTCGTTGAGATCAGCGGGGCAACTATTAGCGACGGGTACCACAATCTGTCGCATCACGGGAAATCGGAAGCGAAACTGGCTCAGCTCCGCATCATCGACTCGTGGCACATGCGTCTGCTCGCGGATCTGTTCAAAGGGCTCAAGGGTGTACAGGAGGGCGGCGAATCGCTTCTGGACCGCGCCATGGTCCTCTACGGCTCCAACCTGGGCGACGCCAATGCTCACTCCACCACGAACATGCCGGTGCTCCTGGCGGGCGGCGGTTTCCGCCACGTTGGTCACCTCGCCTTCGACCGCAACCAGAACTATCCGCTTCCCAACCTGTTCGTTTCGATGCTTCAACGCATGGGCATCGAAGCCGGCAGGTTTTCCTCTTCCACAGGCACAATGTCGGGCCTCAGCATGACCAAAGCATGAGTCGCGCCTCAACCACAGGATTTCTGGTACTACTGGGCGTGAGCTGCTTCGCCTGGTCCACCGAACCCGTCGTGGTGGACTTTGAAAAAGCTGTCCCCCTGCTCGCTGACGGTAACGCCAACCGTGTTCCGCGTTGGGAGGAAGGCGGGGTAGTGTTCACACTCGCCCACGAACCCAAGCAGACGAAAGGGAAGGGCATGCTGATGTTCTTCACGCACCTGTCCACCGGACACAAGGGGATTGTCTGCGCCATGGCGACGGAGCCGATCCCGGTCCGCGCCACCTTCCCGAAGCCGGTCTCTTCGGTGACGCTCCGGCTTTGGGGATCCACCGGGACACCAGCTCTGCTCGAAGCGTTCGACGCGGAGGGGAATATGGTCGATCGCGCCAGTCTCGAATCCGTTCCGGGCCGCAAAACCCCGGGCGAACCGGTGCCCCTCTTCACGATGACCGTCAGCGCCGGCCGCATCGCTTACATCCAGTTCTCTGGCCCCAGGGAGGGCGAATACCTTGCCGCGGACGAGGTGCGCTTTACACCCGTTGACGACAATCGAAGGTAGTAGCTTGACAGTTGGGGCGAATATTCGTCTGCCTGGATGGACTTGAACGTTGTCGCGCGAGAGTTGATCACTGCTCGTTGAATGAACCACAAGAAACCGTGTGAACTTGGGGAAGATCCCGGCAATTGATGCGGCCCAGCCGTTCCACTTTCCTGATGAGGGACGTCGTGTTTAAGCAACCAGCAAAAGAACGTCCTGTCACCCCGCCGCCATTTACACGTGGAGTTTGTGATGCATTGCTCTCGATGCAACGGAACGGGCACGCACTGAAAATGGTTCGTCAGAAGAAAATCGTGGGTTGATTCGGGGTCGGGCAGTTTCACCGAGAGACTGATAGAGCGCGAGTTCGAGGCAACGGAAGGTACGGAATCCGTCGAGTTTTCCTGATGGTGACTTTGGCTTTGTTGTTCACACTCTCGACGACACCGCTGGAAAGGAGCTTCTGAACGCGGAAATGGTTAAGATCAGTTCGCGGTGCTTGCGTAGTGAGCGGGCGACTTTCTTCGTCGGCTCGATGCGGGAGGGCATTACCTGACGGCACCATTCGTCGAGGAACGTCCCAGCCCATGAGGCGGAGTTGTAGTCCCTCTGTTGCCGAAACGCGTCCTTACGCAGGTTGGCGCGAACAGTTCTTAGTTGTGGCGGATGCCGGAAGCGCAGTTCGGTCTTCAGATTCTCTTCGCGTCGAGTACCACCAGATGCTTCATGCGCTCGTACTCGCTAAAGACCACCACCTTGCGGTTCTCTTCAATCGTCAACTCGCGAGTGATCTCGCGACATCTGGGAGAATGATCGGACTGCTTGTCGAACAAAAACGTAGAATCCAGAGCATCCGCATGTTCTAGAGAGAGCAGGTGATCCGCCGCAGGTTCATTTCTGACAGCCAGTCCTGCGCTTCCATTTGCATGTGTTTACCGAGGACGTCGCTCTGTTCCCAGTATGGTTCCTCCGCTGGCCCGTCATGGCACATGTAGAATCTGGTCGGTGCGCTCGGGCAGATCCTTGAGCACTTCCTGCCGGGTCCGCCTGAGAAGGATTGGCAAAGATTGACTGTGAATGCAGTCAATGGCCGGGGTAGCCGAGCGGTTTGGCGTTTGCGTCATTAGTGCGGTGTTCGGCGAGAGAGCCGAACGGCCTCACGTTACAACGACGCGGGGAAGCGAACCGGTTGTTTCCAATTGAGCCGGCGCGTCTTTAAGGCCTCTATTGGGGAGTATCGGTATCGAGGGCCATGCTCAACTACCTGAAGAAGTGGATGGAGCATCCGCGTGCTGATCACCGTGGCCGTGGCTATCAGAATCTACGTTACCTTCTAAAGGTGAAGATAATGGCGGTCAGCAACATCGAATTACGTCGCGGTTCAGACCGCGAAGAAAGCCGCCGCTTCTGACAGACTCTCGTTCGGCGCCGAATTTCTATTGGCATCTCCACACAGCCGGGAGCCCGAAGCGATGCGGCCAGGCTGCAGACCGATTTCTCTTACCCGGATGTTGGGGCGCCGGCTGACCGAACGAGATACTCCAGCAAAGATCTCTCGGGCCGTGCGGTGCCTGAGTGGGCCGTCAAAGAACGTCCATCAATCGGCAAGTTCAAAGAGAACAGCTTCTAATTGCACCACGGTTCACGCGTCGCAATGGATTGCGACGCGTATACATCAACTCCAAGGTGTGGCGTAGACACACCTCAAGGTAGAGTTTGCTGTACGTTCTCGGTCTTGACGTCACCAAACTTTCGAGGCACTGGGTAACAGCACTTTCCAAGATGTTGTAGTGATCTTGCGACGAATTAAGCCCAGACAAAAGGCGGTGGCTGTCAGGAACAGAGGCGTGGGTTCGGGCGAAGGAAGCGTAGCCGGAGGAGTAGCAAATGTAGCGCTACCGCTCTCCGAGCAAGGCGCCGTGCCCGAGCACGATTCAGTGAAAGACAAAACGACCGAGGCGGCCGCATCCGAAAAGGTTCCAGTCGTATCGTGGAAAGTGCCCAGAGTAAAGATGTTGTCGGCAGTGTTCAGCCCATTGTGGTTGATATCCGGCGCAAACTGGCTCGACACGGTGTACGTATAGCGGTTGCTCACGCCGAATGTCAGGACAAGTCCAGTAAGTGTATCCCCAAAAAACGGACTGGTGATGGACGCCGCGCTACTAACACCAACGCAGTCGTCTGACGGGCACGAATCGAAGGAGCCCGTACCATTGCTCGACACCATCACCGACCCAATGGTGAACTGGGTATGGGCGACGTAAGCGCCCGGAGTATTGACCGTTACGCCGAAAAACGTGAACGGGACGGAACCGTTTGCGAGCGTAGCGGCTGAACCGCAGTTTGCAATCGCTCCGGCCATCGTGGTCAGGTACATGAGGTACTTCAATTTGTATTTCAAGGGTCCTCCGAAATCACGAAGCTTTCTTGTAACTACACTACTTGATTAACGGGGAAATCTTAGTGCCTAAACTCACAATAGGACAGCCACAAAAGCGCGAAAAGTACTCGGCTTAAATTTCATTTTCAGAGAATATTTTTCTAATATTCTTCAATGATTTCGCCGTTTCATCAGATCGGCGACTCTCGACAGCCCCCTTGACAGAGCCGGATCAGCAAGCTCCTCGTACAGGTTGCCGACTTCTTTGCAGAGACACAAACCCACCTGCCGGACTGGATTCCAACCTGAATTGCAGTGCAGTCAGGCTCGCTCGTTCTTCTCATTTGAAGGAATCCAAAGCAACCTCAAGGGATGAAGAGCGCCTCGGTAGCCTTGAACAGGGCCAAGGGCAGTTGCCAACTTTCAAAGTCTAACCAAGCTCGCGACGGGCCCTAACCACCCCGACGCGGTGCGAAATTACGGCCGGGGCTCCGGCGACGTTGAGTCCGTTAGCACCCGTGCAAAGGCTCTCGGCTGGTGCGATCCCAATGGCGCAATTCGCAGTCTATCTCTCCGCTAAAACCGATTTGCCAGTTACCAACCTCACGGAATTGCCTGGTAAATCCGACGTCTACTATTATCCAAAAACCGCTCCCGATTTCCGGAAACCCGGCAGCAGCACCGTCCGTTGGCCGCTTTGACCTTTCATCCGCTCGTGAGCAACGCGGATTGGACTGCACGGGCGAACGTGCGGGTCAATCTTTTGGTAATTGATCATATTGGCCAACGCCCTCACCAAGCTGAATGCTCAGAGAGAGTTGCGGCCTGTGACAATACCCTGGCGATCGCCTTCCCCCGAAAGGGAGGCGTATCTTCGGGCCGTCGTCCAAAGGCTATTCCGTTCGGATATCTCTTCTACGCCGAAATAGTCTCCAGCAGAATCTCTCGAATCCAACTTGCTTATGTCCGCCAGCCAGCGTCTTGAAGCGACGCGTCACCAATAGCTTCTCGCGCCAGTGACGCGCGGCATCACCAGGCGAAGGAGATGCGAAGCTGACGTATCTCACAATCAAACGTTGACAGGACATTGCCGTGTGGCAACAGCAAGGCCAAGGCAATTGGTTTGGCTGTTTTGACGGCCGCCTCATGACCACTAGAAGGGGGCACCAGCGGTCGATTCGGGGCCGGAAACGCCCCTTTGACCCAATCCGGCCCACGGCGACCGAGCAACCGTAACCGCACAGACTCCCGACGTTGCGCCAACCAAGGCCGCCAAAGGACGCGCCCCGGGGCAAGAAAGTCGCCAAGTCCAGAAGAATACGGCGCCTCGAAAAGAAACAGAACGGCGCAGGTGGTCGCGATGTTCAGCACAAGGATGGCGCAACACTCCCGAGATCCTGGAAGCCACCAACTCAAGCTCACGGCGTCAGGGGATTCATAAGCCGGACGCTGGGCAAGAAGTTCGATCTTCCGGTAGTTCCCGAAAAACCGGAGGACGGGTAGCGGATCTACAGCCCCCCGAAACAAGATACTGCAGCAAGCCACCTTCTCGGCCACCCAACTTCGGCTGCAGCCGAATTTCGTCATTAGTCTGCAGCGCGGTTGCGTTGGATGCGGTTCGTCGGATCAGGGGATCAGGGACCGCAGTTTCATTCCTGCTCGCCGGGTGCAGGTAAGGCGCGTCGCGACTTCGCCCTCAGCGGCGCCACTACTTTCGTTTTGGCTTTTTGGGCGGCCTTCTGCAATCGCCAGCGCCTTTTCGTAGCAGCGATAATCCGTTTCCGCCCCTCTTCGCTAAGGTGTCGCTTTGGCTTCTCTGCTTCGATTGCAACGGGTGTCCCGGTCTCGCCGCGCAGTTTTGCCCATCGCGCTTTCTGCGCCAAGGCCATCTTCCGCCGAGACGCTGCGGAGAATTTCTTCTTTCCAGTTACCTCACGAGATGGCTTTACGACGGTCGTTGATGGTTGCCCGGAGGCCATCGCGCGAAGTTCGGCAATCTGCTCGTCAATGCGACGCTTTTGCGCCTCGAAACCTTCGATGGCGGCAGCGACGATATCCGGTGTAAGGGTGAGCGGCATTTGATTCAACTGTTCTCCATCTCCAAGTTAACCTATTTTTGGCTCACATCTAGAAACTGCGAATGGCGCCGTCACGCCCGCGGACCAAACGAAAAAAAACGATCAGAGAGAATCCCGTCTGAATTGCTCTTATTAAACAGCACGAAGCGAAAACAGTCGAAGCGGGCCAAACCGTCGTAAGTGGCCAGCCAGAGGTAGTAGCCTTCGGGCCCCTTGCAGAT
>Ga0105237_10010195_pt1 | contig 10012 bp, 9 predicted proteins | sample KBSC24metaG_FD_81520 | JGI IMG/M metagenome (GOLD analysis project Ga0105237, IMG submission 81520) | Corn rhizosphere microbial communities from Kellogg Biological Station, Michigan, USA - KBS C2-4 metaG | ecosystem: Host-associated > Plants > Roots > Rhizosphere > Soil | place: Michigan, USA... | reverse complement strand
TCCGCCGCGCGACGGTTGTCGGACATCCTCGGTAATCAGCCGGCGACGCCTGCCCACCTGACCGTGGACGGCACCGCTCCGGCCGACGCCGCCGTTCAGGCCGACCTGGCCGCGCGGTATGCCGCCGTCCACTCGGTGGCGGTTTTGCTCCAGGCCGAGCTGCTGACCGCGGGCGCCGCGACCGAGGCGGTGCAACGTGCCGCCCTCCTGGCCGCCGCGAAGTGGGGGATCACGCCGCTGACCGTCGACGACGCACCGATCGCCACCATCGTGGCGCGTGCACTGGCGGCGCTGGGTGAGCGCCTCGATGCGGCGCCATCACCCGCCGACGCGGCTGGCCTGTCGGTCGCAGCCCTCGCGCGCGCCATGGCCGAGCTGGTGTCCCCGGAGGGGCGCGTCCCGGTACTGTCCCGCCTGCGGCTCGATCAGCTGCCGACGACGGTCTACTCCGAACCACCTGAAATCGGCGTGGCACTCGAACCGGACTGGCTGGAAGTGGTTGCCACCGTGCGGCCTTCGCTCGCCCGCATCGAAGCGCACCAACTCGGGCAGCGCCTCGACGGCGGCGCGGAACTGGCCTCGTGGACGAGCCGCTCGGGCGATCCGTGGCAGCTCGACACCGGGCCGCTGCTGCCGTCAGGGCTTGCACCCGCGACCCACATGTTGGCGGTGTTCGGCCCGGCCGGCACGCTCACCCCGGGCGCCAACCCGTCGCGGCTGGTGGCCTTCGGGCTGCTCGACCAGTGGACCGAGGTGGTGCCGGCGACCGACCAAACCACTGCGGCCGCTTTCCATTTCGACGCGCCAGGCGCACGGGCACCGCAAGCCATCCTGGTCGCGGTCCCGCCCGACGTCGCAACTCCGCTCGATACGGGGACGCTCGTCGACATCGTCGCCGAGACCCGCCAGTCGGCCAGAGCCCGCGCCGCTGGCCCTGAGGAACTCGACGCCTACGCCGGAGGCCAACCGCTGACCTTGTTCCCGGCCGATGGGCCGACCGCCGTGCGGTTGGAGCCGGCATGAGCGTCCGCTTCCACGTCGGCCGCAGGCTCGAGCCGATCCGGCCCGTGGCCAATCTCGATCGAGGCTTCCGGGCCGAGGTCGCCGATCCGGTGTGGTTCCTCGCGCGTCAGTGGCAGCTGGCCGAGCATCAGGGGGAAGACGCGGCGTCGCCCATCGGGGTGTCGTTCGTGGCCACGCACGATCCCATCGACCCGCTGGACGACGATCCCGACATGGATCCTCGGGTCGTGCCTGCCGAAGCCATCGTGGAATCGTCGCCCGAGGAGTGGTGGACGCCCGGCCGCCGGGTCCGCATCGGTGCGCTGGGCGGGCCGTCGCTAACCGCCGCCCAGGCCGCGGACGCCACGCTGCGCGTGAAAGGCCTTCCGCCACCGTACGATCGCTTCAACGGAGTAGCCGTCGACGGCCTGGCGCTGTACCGGCGCCGGGTCGAACTCGGACTGCCTGCAGCTGTATTCGACGGCGTCCCGGACGTCGAGCCGGCCGATCTGTGGGATTCGGCAGAGTTGGTCCACACCGCCACTTTCACCAGCGCCGGCGTCGAACTCTCGCTGCCCCGCCACGACGGTGGTGACGTCGACTGGTACTCGGTGTCGGCGAACGACGTGATGCCGGCGCCTCAGCAGCAGCCCGACGCCGTCTCCGTTGTGCCTGCGCGCCTGCGCTTTCCGGCCGCGCCGCACCCGCGCTGGTGGCAGATCGAGAACGCCCACGTCGACATCGGCGGCTTCCCGCCCGACCGTGGGCACCTGGCGACGATGCTGCTGATCGACCTGCTCGTCTCCCACGCCGACGACTGGTTCACCTTCCCGATCGACACGACGGTAGGCTCGGTGGTGACGTTGCGCGAGGTGACCGTGCGCGACTCCTTCGACGACGACACCACTTTGGTGACACCCGCGACGTGGACGTTGTTCAAGGTGACTGGCCTCGATCCCACGTCGCTCGTCGTCTGGCCCACGGCGGTGACGCCGCTCGGCAGCGCCGCCACCGACGAGGTCGTCCTGGGGGTCGACGAGGACGCCAACCTGCTGTGGGCGGTGGAGCGTCGCGCCGATGGCCATGAGCTGGCGCCACCGGTATCCGATTTCGTACCGCCCACGCCAACCGGCCAGGTGCTCGCCACCGAGGCGGTCTCCTACGAGTACCACCCGAGTACGGCGCTGCCACCGTATTGGCACCCGTACGAGATCCACGAGGTCGACGGCAGGCGGCGGTTCGTCCAAGGCCGCCTCGCCGACCTGGAAGCCCGTCCGCCGGTGGCCCAGCCTGCGCCGGTCACGTCGTTGCTGTACGACGCCCACGCGCCCGCCGCCGGGCCCGTGCATCAGATCGAACCGGCCACCATCCCGACCACTGGCCTGCGCCTCGAGCGCCGCTGGATGCTGGGGCGCCGCACCGACGGCCTACCCGTGTTATGGGCGCAGCGTCGGCGGTTGCCACTGCTCGGCCCTCCCGTGTCGGGCCTGCGCTTCGACGTGCTCGACGAGGTTCCCGCCACCACTGTATGACGTTGGGCCGCTGCCGAACCCCATCGTCGAACCCCAACGGCATTACCCGGGTAGGTCGGTGTACTGCAACGTGTAGCCGTCTGCGCTGAAGGTGAAGCCCTTGCCGGACTTCTCACTCAGGCAAGAGATTCCCGAGGTTTCCTGAACGTTGCAGCGGAATGCTGCGACGGCCAACACCTCCCCGAACGGAAGAACGGTCGCTGGACCGGGGACCAGGGCATACCCGGGAGGATCTACCGATGCGAACCGAGCATCGTCAGCGCCGTCGACCTCGATGGCGTTCGGTGCGGTGTCGACGGCCTGCGGGCCGGGCACGCTGGTGGGGGCACCGGCGACGGCGATCGGGGATCCGGTCGAGGACTGACAGCCCGTCGTCTTGCGCGGGAAGATCGCGCACACCCATCTCTTGCTGGGACTGGTGAAGTAGTAGCCCGTCTCGCCGTCCGGCCCTTGCGCGGCGTAGTCGAAGGCGTTCGCCAGATGCTCGTTGGTGGGTCGCTGCGACAGTGACGGTGGCGGCGTAGCAGGGGCAGGGGCCTGTGTCGTCGGAGCTTCGCTAGAGTTCACGATGGTGTCGGACGAGCAGCTGGTACTGATCGCCGCTGCGGTGGCCACGGCCAGAATCGCTGCTCCCACACGACCGCCGCTGCAGTGGAAGCCCTCCCGTATGTACTGAACTCCGAATTGCATCGGGCCCATCATTGCATCACCGACCCTGTGGATGAATTCCCGACTGTGCACAACCGCCCGGCGCTGGTGCCGAGTTGTCCGTCCCACTGCGCACGGTGGGGCCATGACGGAGAACGTGGCGAGCCGCGCCCAGATCGGGGCGCTTGGTGAACAGCTGGCAGTCGATCATCTGACGGCGTTGGGTTGGCGTGTGCTGGCACGCAATTGGCGTTGCCGCTACGGCGAGTTGGACGTGATCGCAGCCGAACCCGGCGGTGTCGTGGTGTTCGTGGAGGTCAAGACGCGCACCACCGATCAGTTCGGCGGGGTGGCACAGGCGGTGACGCCGGACAAGGTGCGCAGGCTGCGGCGGCTCGCCGGGCTGTGGCTGGCGGGTCAGGACGGCAGCTGGTCGCAGGTGCGCATCGACGTCGTCGGGGTGCGCATCGGGCAGCGTCCGACGCCCGAGCTCACCCACCTGCAGGGGGTGGGGTGATGGCATTGGGCCGGGCGTTCTCGGTGGCCGTGCGCGGGCTGGACGCCGCGTTGGTCGAGATCGAAGCCGACATCACCTCGGGGCTTCCTGGCGTGCACCTGGTCGGGCTACCGGACGCGGCGCTGCAGGAGTCGCGGGACCGGGTACGTGCGGCGATCACCAACTGTGGCAACAGCTGGCCCATGGCGCGGCTGACGCTCGCGTTGTCGCCGGCGACGCTGCCCAAGGTCGGGTCCGTATACGACTTGGCGCTCGCACTGTCCGTGTTGTCGGCTCATCTGAAGAAGTCCTGGCCACTGCTCGAGAAGACCGTGCTGCTAGGCGAACTCGCGCTCGATGGGCGGGTGCGTCCGGTCAACGGCGTGCTGCCCGCCGTGCTCGCCGCCAAGCGGGAGGGTTGGCCAACGGTGGTGGTGCCGATCGACAACCTGGCCGAGGCCAGCCTGGTCGACGGTATCGAGGTGCGGGGTGCGGGCACGTTGGCACAGCTCCAACTATGGCTGGAGGGAAAGGTGGCGTTGGATCGCGAAACAGCCACTGCACCGATCGACTCGGATGCGGTGGCCGAGCTCGCCGACGTCGTCGGGCAGACGAGGGCGAGGTACGCCGTCGAGGTCGCCGCGGCAGGCGCGCATCACCTGATGCTGACCGGCCCGCCCGGCATCGGCAAGACCATGCTGGCCCAACGACTTCCGGGCCTGTTGCCTCCGTTGACGCCCGATGAGGCGCTGGAAGTCACCGCGATCCATTCGGTCGCTGGGCTGCTGTCCAAGGACTCACCGCTCATCACCCGGCCGCCGTTGGTGGCGCCGCACCACACGGCGAGCGTTGCGGCGTTGGTCGGCGGAGGCTCGGGCATGGCGCGGCCAGGAGCGGTCAGCCGCGCTCATCGCGGGGTGCTGTTCCTCGACGAGTGTGCCGAGTTCGGCGTGAGTGCCCTCGAAGCTCTGCGGACTCCGTTGGAGGACGGCGAGATTCGCATCGCGCGCCGCGACGGCGTGGCGCGCTACCCCGCGCGTTTTCAACTGATCCTTGCCGCGAATCCATGTCCATGTGCGCCCGCTGATCCTCGCGACTGCTTGTGCCCGGCGGCGGTCAAGCGCAAGTACCTCGGCAAGCTGTCGGGTCCGCTGCTCGATCGGGTGGACCTGCGCGTGCAGATGGACCCCATCCGTTCCAGCACCATGGGCGGCGAACACGGCGAGTCGACGGCTACCGTCCGCGCCCGGGTGGCTGCCGCACGAGACGCCGCCGCGGAACGTTGGGCACCGCACGGCTTTCGGACCAATGCCGAGGTGAGCGGGGTGCTGCTCCGCCGCAAGTTCAGGCCCGAGCCGTCGGTGATGACGCCGTTGACCACCGCAATGGATCGTGGTCTGTTGAGCATCAGGGGACTCGATCGCACCTTGCGCGTGGCGTGGAGTCTGAGCGATCTCGGTGGGCGATCGTCGCCGAATCGCGACGACGTCACTACGGCCTTGAGCTTCCGGCATGCGGGGGCTGCACGATGACGACCAAAGCCGCCGAACTTCATGCGTGGGCGTACCTGTCGCGGGTCGTCGAGCCGCCGTGTCCCGAACTGACGGCCCTTGTCGACGAGGTCGGACCCGTCGAGGCCGCTGACTGCATCAGACGTGGCACGGTGGACGGGCCGCTCTTGAGTCGCAGTGAAGCGCGCCGCGACATCGACCGCGCCGCAGAGGATCTCGCCGTACTTGCCCGGCTGGGCGGTCGGCTGATCGTTCGTGGATCCGCCGAGCTTTCGGGAATCGCGTTCACCTCGTTCGCGGACGTGCCCGCGCGGATACCTCATCCGCCACTCGTGCTGTGGGCGTTGGGTCCCGAGCATCTGTCCGATCTCGCAGCGCGCAGTTGTGCGCTCGTCGGGACGCGGGCTTCGACGGGGTACGGCGAATACGTCGCGGCGGATCTCGCGACCGGATTGGTCGAACGGGAGGTGGCGGTGGTTTCGGGTGGCGCGTACGGCATCGACGGCGCTGCCCACCGGGCGGCGTTGGCGGCCGACGGGTCGACCGTCGCGGTGCTCGCGGGGGGTGTCGACGTGCCATACCCGGCGGGCCACTCCGCGTTGTTGCATCGGATCGCCACGCACGGGTTGGTCGTGACCGAGTATCCGCCGGGCCTGAGGCCGGCACGTCACCGCTTTCTGACCAGGAATCGTCTGGTCGCAGCACTCGGTGGCGCGACCGTCGTGGTGGAGGCCGGGTTGCGCAGCGGCGCCGCCAATACCGCGGCGTGGGCCGAGGCGCTTGGACGGCCGCTGTGCGCCGTGCCAGGGCCGGTGACGTCGTCGGCCTCCGCGGGATGTCACGTGTTGGTGCGCAACGGCGCACATCTGGTCACCCGGGCCGATGAGATCGTCGAACTGATGGGCCGCATGGGCGAGCTCGCCGCAGAACCCGCCCACCAGTGCTCGCCGCTCGACGGGCTCACCGAGCAGGAGCTGCTGGTCTACGACGCGCTGCCCGCGCGTGGCGCCAGAAGCGTCGAGGAGGTCGCGGTGTCCGCCGGGCTGCCGCCGACACAGGTGCTCGGGCCGCTGGCCGCGCTGGAGCTGGCGGGCCTGGTCAAGAGTCAGGAGGGTCGGTGGAAGATCGCGACTCGGTGAGCGGCGGCGGGTAGACGTAGCCCGCCACCCGGTCTCACCCGCTCGTATAGTCATTGAGGTCTACTAATTGTCTTGGGTTTTCTTGGGAGGTACGCGTGGCAGGCCGTCCGGTCCACACGTTTCAGGTGATCAGCAGCGAGCAGCTCACCCCGCACATGATCAGGTTGGTGCTCGGGGGCAGCGGCTTCGACACCTTCAAGCCCGTCGAGTTCACCGACTCCTATGTCAAGTTCGTCATCGTGCGCGACGACGTCGATGTCAGCGCCCTGCCGACGCCGCTGACTCTGGACAGCTTCAGCGAACTGCCCGAGGAGCACCGGCCGACGGTCCGCACCTACACGATCCGGAACGTCGACCCCGACCGTCGCGAGATCACCGTCGACTTCGTCGTGCACGGCGAGCACGGCATAGCCGGACCGTGGGCGGCGTCGGTTCAGCCGGGTGACCCCGCCTATCTGATGGGCCCGAGTGGCGCCTACGCGCCGGACCCCGACGCCGACTGGCACCTCCTGGCTGGCGACGAAGCCGGTCTTCCCGCGCTGAGCGCCGCGTTGGAGGCGTTGCCGCCCAACGCGATTGGGCGAGCGTTCATCGAAGTCAGCGGACCCGACGACGAGGTTGCACTGTCGGCGCCCGAAGGCGTCGAGATCCGCTGGATCCATCGCGGCGGCCGCGCCGACCTGGTGCCCGAAGAGCAGGCCGGTGACAACGCGCCCCTCATCACAGCGGTGACGGAGTCGGCCTGGTTGCCGGGTCAGGCGCAGGTCTTCATCCACGGCGAGGCACAGGCCGTCATGCACAACCTGCGGCCCTACATCCGCAAGGTGCGGGGCGTCGACGCGAAGTGGGCGTCGATCTCGGGCTACTGGCGGCGTGGCCGTACCGAGGAGACGTTCCGCCAGTGGAAGGCCGAACTGGCCAAGGCGGAGGCGCAGGCACCGAGCTGACCAAGGGCTGGCACCCTGGGTGCCATGGCATTCGGTGATTATCAGCTAGAGATCTACCTGCAGGGCCTGTCCGGCATCATGCCGTCGCTGCCGATGTCGTTCGCGGAACTCGAGGCCAAGGCCCAGGCGGCGATGTCGCCGTCGCTGTGGTCCTACGTCGCGGGCGGCGCGGGTGACGAACGCACCCAGCGTGTCAACGTCACCGCGTTCGAACGTTGGGGCCTGATGCCCCGAATGTTCGTCGGCGCCAAGGAACGCGACGTATCCGTCGAATTGTTCGGCCTGACGCTTCCCTCACCGGTGTTCATGGCGCCGATCGGCGTCATGGGCCTGTGCGCTCAAGACGGCCACGGCGACCTTGCCGCCGCGCGGGCCGCCGCCCGCACCGGCGTGCCGATGGTGGTGTCGACGCTGACCGAGGACCCGCTCGAGCAGGTCGCCGCCGAGTTCGGTGACACCCCCGGCTTCTTCCAGCTGTACACCCCGACCGACCGCGACCTGGCCGCGAGCCTGGTGCAGCGTGCGGAGGCGGCCGGATACAAGGGCATCATCGTCACCCTCGACACCTGGGTCCCGGGCTGGCGACCGCGTGACCTGTCGACGTCGAACTTCCCGCAGCTGCGCGGCAAGTGCCTGTCCAACTACACCAGCGACCCCGTCTTCCGCGCCTCACTGGCGCAGTCGCCGGAGGAGAACCCGCAGGCCGCGATCTTGAAGTGGATCTCGGTGTTCGGCAATTCGCTGTCCTGGGAGGACCTGCCGTGGCTGCGGTCGCTGACCAAGCTGCCACTTCTGGTGAAGGGCATCCAGCATCCCGATGACGCCCGCCGCGCGATCGACGGTGGTGTGGACGGGATCTACTGCTCGAACCACGGCGGAAGGCAGGCCAACGGCGGCCTGCCCGCGATCGACTGCCTGCCAGGCGTCGTCGAGGCCGCCGACGGGGTTCCGGTGTTGTTCGACTCCGGCATCCGCAGCGGCGCGGACATCGTCAAGGCCCTCGCCTTCGGCGCGACGGCAGTCGGCATCGGAAGGCCCTACGCCTACGGCATGGCACTCGGTGGCACCGACGGTGTCGTCCACGTGCTGCGATCACTGCTCGCGGAGGCCGATCTGATCATGGGCATCGACGGCTACAAGACACTGGCCGACCTGACGCCCGACACCCTGCGGCCCGTCGGTTCGTGATTCCCCGTCGGAGGCCTACCCACCTTCGGTAACTTCGGCTCGTGCCCGATCGGTTGAACCGCCAGATCCTGTTGCGCCGCCGCCCGACTGGGCTCGTCGCGCCCGATGACACCGAGATGGTCAGCGTGCCGATGCCCGAGCTCGCCGACGGCGAGGCGTTGCTCCGCACCACCTACGTCGGGATGGACGCCGCCGCGCGCACGTGGCTCGACGGGCAGCCCGGCTACTTGCCGCCGGTGGAGCTGGGCGACGTGATCAGGGCAGCCGGTATCGGTGAGGTCGTCGAATCGCGCTGCGACGTCTATGCCGTTGGCGACATCGTGACCACGCTGACTGGCTTTCAGGACTACTCGGTCATTCGCGACGACTTGTTCAGCACGCCCGTGGTCGGGTTGACCGACCAACTGGCCGTGATGTCGATGTACGGCCCAACCGGCGCCACCGCGTACTTCGGCATGACCGGCATCGGCAAGCCCAAGGCAGGGGAGACGGTCGTGGTGTCTGCCGCCGCGGGCGCGACGGGCTCGGTGGCAGGCCAGATCGCGAGGATTGCCGGTGCCCGCGTGGTCGGCATCGCGGGCGGCCCTGAGAAGTGCCGGGCAGTGGTCGAGGACTTCGGGTTCGACGCATGCATCGACTACAAGGACGCCGACCTCGCCGCCGCGTTGAAGCAACACTGCCCAAAGGGTGTCGACGTCTACTTCGACAACGTGGGCGGCCCCATCCTCGACGCGGTCCTCGGCCGGCTGGCCACCAAGGCGAGGGTGGTGCTGTGCGGCGTCATCTCCAGCTATCTCACGGGCGAGCACCCCGGGCCGGCCAACTACGTGAACCTGCTCGCCAGGACCGCATCCATGCAGGGATTCAATGCACTCGACGAATGGGGCCGTTTCGACGAGGCCTTCGCCGCGCTGCGTGGGTGGGAACAGGAAGGCCTACTTGCCCACCGGTGCACCGTCTTCAAGGGCCTCGAGTCCTGCGTCGACGGCCTCAACGGACTCTTCACCGGCGCCAACATCGGCAAGATGCTCGTCGAGGTCAGCCCGCCCACCGTTCGGCCCCTCTAGCCCGACGCCGGGCGTGTCAGGCTGCGGGTGGGTGGTCTTCGTCCCGGTCTTCTGGTGGCCGCTCTTGCGGCACCAAGGGGCCACCGGTGAGGGTGGTGCGGGGGTGAGGTCGTCGGCTTCTTTGACGCGTCGGGTGGCTTCGGTGTTGCTGATGCGTAGTCGGGTGGCGAGCACGTCGGCCCAGTTCTTGGCGCCGATGGCGGTGGGGATGGTTTGGGTTTGGGCGTGGGCGAGTAGTTGGTGTTCGGTGGCGGGCAGGCGTCGGCGGAGGCGTTCGAGGCGGTCCTGGCAACGCAGGGTGGCGGCGGTGTCGAGGGTGTCGTAGGTCAGGGCGGCGACGGTGTCGTAGGCGGCGTCGAGTGCGTCGTACGCTGCGCTGATCGATGCCGGATCCGGAGCCATGCTCGAACACATGTGCGACTCCTCACCTTCTTGTGGGTAGTTGGGGGTGCAGTCCGCCGAGGCAGAGGTAGATCATTGAG
>Ga0105237_10010192_pt1 | contig 10014 bp, 11 predicted proteins | sample KBSC24metaG_FD_81520 | JGI IMG/M metagenome (GOLD analysis project Ga0105237, IMG submission 81520) | Corn rhizosphere microbial communities from Kellogg Biological Station, Michigan, USA - KBS C2-4 metaG | ecosystem: Host-associated > Plants > Roots > Rhizosphere > Soil | place: Michigan, USA... | reverse complement strand
GGACGCCGTGTCGGCCCGCCGGAATTCCACGCCCGTCAGTGCCGCTTGAAGTATTGCACCGCGCGCTCGTGCTTCTCGCCCTGCTCGCGCGTGTCGAACGTGCCGAGGTTGCGCGCCTTGCCGGTCTTCGGATCTTTCTTGCGCGAGTAGAGGCGGAACTGTCCGGATTTGAGCTTTCTGATCATGGCCGATCTCCGGTGGCGTATGTTGAGTCGCATGATTTGCCACTCGTGCATCTCCTCGCCATCAGCGCTTTTCCGATTTTCACGTAAGACTCGCACTTACATTCCGCGCGCCGCTGCATTGACATGATCCGACCTGCGGCCGTAACCTCGCCCGACGAAACAAATCCAAAAAATCGAGGAGGAGCAACGTGAAATTGAAACTCACGACGATCGTCGCCTGGTCCATCGCCGCGCTGTGCTGGACTGCACTGCTCGCAGCGCAAGGACTGCCTGCAGCTCCGCCTGAATCGGTCGGCATGTCGGCCCAGCGGCTCGCACGCATCAGTGAAGCGTTCAGGCCTGAGATCGACAAGGGCAACCTGCCGGGCGCCGTGTTTCTCGTGGCGCGCAAAGGCCATCTCGTGTACGCCGAAGCGCTCGGCTTCCAGAACAAGGAAGCCGGCACGCCGATGGCGAAGAACACGATCTTCCGCATCTACTCGATGACCAAGCCGATCGTCTCTGTGGCCGCGATGATGCTGGTCGAAGATGGAAAGATCGAGCTGACCGATCCGGTATCGAAGTTTCTGCCGGCCATGAAGGGCCTGCAGGTCAGCGTGGCGAAAGCTGATCCCGCGTTCGCGAAGATCAGCTATACACTGGTTCCCACCGATCGCGAAATGACCGTGCAGGATCTGCTGCGCCACACGGCTGGGCTCGCGTACGGTGAGATTACGCAGAACGCTCCCGTGAAAGAGGCATACGCCAAAGCCGGCCTCTACAAGCCGGGCATCGACTACGAAGCGCGCGATCTGACGCCAGCCGACGAAGTCGAGCGAATTGCCAAAGCCCCGCTCGCGCATCAGCCCGGCACGTACTGGGAATACAGTCTCGCGAGCGACATGCTCGGGCGCGTTGTCGAGGCCGCTTCAGGCAAGCGGCTCGCGGATTTTCTCGAAGAGCGCTTGTTCAAGCCGCTGGCGATGAAGGACTCCGGCTTCTGGGTCCCGAAAGACAAGCTCGGCCGCCTTGCCGAGGCACTGCCGGTCGATGCGCCGAGCGGGAAGCCGAACAAGCTGATCGACGTTGCCATGGTTCCCGCAAACGATTCCGGCGGCGCGGGCGGCGTATCGACGCCGCTCGACTATCTGCGATTCGCGCAGATGCTGTTGAACGGCGGCCAGCTCGACGGTGCCCGCGTCCTCAGCCGTACGACTGTTGCGTTGATGGCTTCGGATCATCTGGGCACGCGCATCGAGGCGCCGGTCACTCCCGGTGAGCTGCTGATGGGCACACCCGGATACACGTTCGGTCTCGGCTTCGCGGTTCGGCAAGGGCAGGGGGTCGCGGGCGTGCCTGGCTCAGCCGGCGAATTCATGTGGGCCGGCTATGCCGGAACGTTCTTCTGGGTCGATCCGAAGGAGCAAATCGTCGCGGTCTATATGACCCAGGCGCCGAGCCCGATCCGCGCGTATTACCGCAAGCTGTTCAAGCAGCTGGTGTACGCCGCTGTCATCGATTGAACGCGACCGCCGCGATCGTTACTGGAGCAGAGCTGGGTTGTCGAGCACTGCACGGCGATGCTCTTTCACGAGCTCGGCGACATGCTCTTCTTGCGCGATCTGCGGATGCGCTTCGGCGCGCACTACGCCCGAAGGCGAGCCCGGCTCGCTCGCAGTCTCGTGCAGCTCTGCTACGGCGAACAGGAGCAACCCGGTTAACACGATCAGTGCCAGAACGACGGCGGTCACTTCCCAGTCGGTGAAGTCGTGCGGCAAACCCGGCCGCGGAATGTCGTTCCAGTCCACCCCGCTGGGCGTGAACCGTCCGGGCCACACGTCGTCAACTGGTTCGCGGCTCTGCTGCGTGATCAGAGCATCTGCGCCGGGCGTATGCATATCCATGACGCACGCTACGCTCCCGCGCGCGGAGGCGTCTTGTAACTCTGTGCTCGGCGCCGTGAAATATCAGCCCCGTTATCTTGCAGCAGGCCTATCAATTGCCGGTGAGCGCCTGCATCCCACGCCGTCCGCGCGGACCTTCGCCGAGCAATTCGAGCTTGTCCAGCGCCGCGCAGAATACGTGCAGCACTTCTTTGATCAGCAAGCGTCCGCGATCGTCCAGTCGCCTCGATGCTTCTTGTAGCGCCGCGACCAGCGCCTCGATGCGTCGAGCGACCGCAGCGACGTCGGTAATTCTTGTGTTGCTCGCTCGCGACGAGGATTCGTGCCCGTCGTCGTCGATGCAGACGGCCTGGCTGTAAGCACTCAGCAGCTCGTACACCTCGTTCTCGCTGCCGGCTTCTCGAATGGCTTGCAGAATCATCATAGTTTCTCCAATCGATTGATACGCGCGTCGCGTGAGGGCGACTGACGGGACTGAGCAACACGGACCGTATTTGCCGAGCGCTCTCTTCACGCCATTAGAACAAACCGAAGTAACGTGGACATTGCAGCCGAGCGAGCTTTTTGTAACGACGTGTTGCCCACTTACCCGCGCCTTACCTGCTATGTGCGACGGCGAACGTCTGCCATCGCTGGCCGGCGACAGAGTGTCCCGCTTCGGAATAACGCTACGACAAGATTGATCAGGCGCCGTTCTCGTACGCATGCGAGAGACACAAAAAAACCCCGCTTCCTCGATCAGAGGAGCGGGGTTCGGTGGTCGGTGCTGCGGCGGTCGTTCAGACCGGTACGGGCTGCGGCTGCTCCGGTTTGTTGGCGGGCGGCACGCTCTGCGCGGCCTTTGCCCGAGCCTGTTCCTCTTCCTTGCGCTGGCGCGCTTCTTCTTCCAGCTTAGCCCAGTACAGATACTCGAACTCAAAACACATGGCGGACCTCCTCTTGCGATGAGTTGCCAATAGCCGAGGCCATGCTTCAGGCCTCTCCGGTGCTCTCGTACGGTGCTGTGAGATCGATGCTACGCCCGCGGCCCGTGGACCGCAATCGGAAATTCCGCTGAATTGTGCTGCGGTGCGACACGGCCAATGCGCTACAACGAGCGCAAGAACGCGAGCAGCGCTTCGCGCTCGCTCCTTGCCATCGTGCGGAATGCCTCGCGTGCAGGTTCGGCCTCACCGCCATGCCAGAGGATAGCTTCGGCGAGAGTGCGCGCGCGGCCGTCGTGCAGGTAGAACTCGTTGCCGTTCACGTTCCGCGCGATGCCAACGCCCCACAGCGGCGCCGTGCGCCAATCGCGCGCGCCCGCCTTGAAATCGGGACGCCCATCGGCGAGCCCTTCACCCATGTCATGCAGCAGCAAATCCGTGTACGGATGAATCGTCTGATGCGAAAGCGCAGGGAGCGCGGGATACTCACCGGTCTTCAGATCCGGCGCGTGGCAACCATCGCAGCCGATGCGTGCGAACAACAGCTCGCCCTCACGCACGCGTGGATCGTTGACGTTGCGGCGCGCGGGAACCGCGAGTGCCTGCGTGTAGAACAGGACAGGGTCGAGCAGGGCTGGCGGCAGCTCGGGATAGCCGCCGGGTTTTTGCTGGAGGCATGCGATCTGCACCTCCGTGCAATTCTCCTCGGGAAACCAGCGCGAGGTCACGCCGAGATCCGCGTGATACGCCGTGACGATCTGCTGCTTGAGGCTGGGTTGATTGGCTTTGCGGCCGAAGCGCCCGACCGCCTCGCGCTCGTCGATCAGATCCCAGACGAGATTCGCTCGGCCGGACAGGCCCAGCTCGCGCTGCATTGCCGCCCGGGCGAGGACGGTGCGCTCGGCGACCGCGTCCAGCAATCCGACGCCGACGATTGCCGGAGCCACGCGTGCCGATGTCATTACATCGGCGCCGAGCGGACCGAAGCTCAAGTGCCAGAATTCCAGAATCGGCGCACGCAGGCTGACGATCTCGCCGTCGGCGAACGCGATGGTGTGCGTTGCCCACGTCAGGCGCGGATCGCCCTCGGGCGGAACGCGGCCGAGAATGCCCTCGTTCTGCAGTTGATCGCCATAGGCGGCGTGAGGATTCGGGCCGCCATGCGGACCCGTGCCCGGGATGCTGAGGCGCACCAGCATCGACTGCATCGGTTCGGTCACGTAGTCGGGCGGACGGCCGCGGCCACCACGCTGATGGCAGTCCGTGCAGACCTCGCCGTTCGAGGTCGGGCCGCGCCCCCACAACCCGAGGATCGACGGCGCGACCACCCAGCGCTGCTCGAAGCCCTGTCGCCCGGCCTTGAACTGCTCGAGCTCCTGCGCGGTCAGGGCCGCCAGCGGCTGCTGATACGCCTCGATCGAATCCGATCGGATCGTGAAGCCGTCCGCAGCGAGCCCGGCCGCATCGGGCTGCTCGACGGCGGCTATGGCCAGCAGTGCGACGGACGCCAGACCTGCGCAGGCGGTCGCGATGATCCCGGCAGACGCAGTTTTCATACGGCGAAGTTACTCAATACGGCCCGCGGCGGCAACTGGAGCAACTGGATGGCCGGACGGCTGTGAATTCGTCACAGCCGCCGTGGGAATTGGCACGTGGACCGGACGCGGCCCCGCGGTAACCTGGGCTTCATTGAAGTGCAGCTCGAAGTACCAGTTTCGAGCCTCCATCTTCGACCGCTTATGAGGAGAGAGCCATGACCACGAGACTTACGCTGATTCTGGTCGCTGCCCTGGCTTCTGCGCCGGTTGTCTTTGCACCGAACGGCTTCCGGGTCCATCTGAACCCGGTGTCGAGCTGGATCGTCGACCGCGATGAGACGACGCACGTCGAATCGCCGGGCGGGCATGCGCGTGCCGACTGCGTGGTGATCGGATCGAATCAGTTGCAACCGAACCGGGTTCCGAGCACACCGAACGTGCTGTCGAACCGTCTGATCGGGCTCGCGTCCGGAGGCGCTGTCGCGTGCGCAAACCCGGCACGCAGCGGTTCGTAACGACCTGTCATGCGCGTGCGAGCGCGGCGTCGATAGCTGGCAGCGCTGAGCCGAGGTGGGCCCGTCGGGCCTCCTCGTGCAGACGCTGGAGCTCGGCCGCGGTGCTCGAGTCCGCACCATCCCGGCCCGCAGCGACCAGCGCGCGCGTACGCGCGACGAACAGCGTCGCCCACGGCAGCGGTTCCTCCCGGACATAGGCCTCCAGCGCATTCGCGAAGTGCAGCGCTGCCGCCCATTCGCTGGCGGCAAGCGTAGCGTCCATTGCATCGCGATAGAACCACAGGTGACAGTGCGAGACGCAAGCCTGGCGCAACAGTTCTTCGCCTTCCTTCAGTGCTTGCGCGCGGGCATCGCACTGTTCGGCTGCCAGAGCCATTCCGCCGCAGATGGCAGGACCGACGAACGCCATGCTGGTGGGCCGTGCGAGAGCGAGGGCTTCGCGCAGTAGTTGAAGCGCCTCGGTGCGCCGCTGCTGCGCGACGCGCACGAGCCCCAGCAGGTAAACGCACGCGCTCTCGTAACGTCGAGCCCCGGCTGCGCGCGCAATCGAAGCCCCTCGCGTCAAGGCCGCCTCGGATTGCGCGTACTCGCCGCGCCCATGCAAGAGCTCGCCGAACGTCTCCAACGCCAGGATTTCGCCTTGCACGAGGCCGGCTCGCCGGCCGAGGTCGCACGCAGCCTGCGCTTCGGCCACGGCCGCGTCGAAATCGAGCGCGTACTGGAGGCAATGCGCGACCATCGAGCGGTTGAGGACCTCGGCTTTGGCGAACCCGTGCTGCTTGCACAGAGCCACGCAACGCCGGAAATGGTCCAGCCCGGTGAGCATGCGGCCCTGCAGATATTGCGCGTCGCCGAGGCCGCTCAGCGCCTGCGCTTCGCACTCCGCATCGCCGGCCTTCTGAGCGAAATCGAGAGCCGCTTCGTGCTCGGCGCGGCAGCCCGCGATATTGCCCTGGGCGAACAGGAGGCTGCCGCGCGTATGTCGGATGCGCGAGCGCTCGATCACGAGCCCGAGACGTTCGGCGATCGGCTCGGCCTGGTTCAACGCGTCCATCGCGAGCGCGAACTCGCCGGTGATGCGATGGCCTCCCGCGATCCCCATCCATGCATGGCAGTGTTGCGCGTCGTCCTGAGCCAGCGTGAGCGCCGATTGAAACGCAGCGAGCGAATCCTTCGACCGGCCGATCTCGCGCAGCACCTCGCCGCGCAGCAGAGCGAGCCCGCAGCGCTCGGCGCCCGTTGCCAGTTGCGCGCCGCGTTCGGCGAGCTGTAGCGCCGTGTCATAACGATACCGTCGGGCCTGCTCCGACGCGGCGTCCAGATAAGCAGCGGCGGCACCCGGGTCGTCGGCCCGATCCAGATGCTCGGCGCGCAGCCCGAGCTCGCGCTCGCCGAACCAGTCGGCCGCGCGACGATGCAGGTCGCGCTTGCGGCTCTTCAGCAGGGAAGAGTAGACGCCCTCCTGGATCAGGGCGTGCGCAAACAGGAAGTCATTCGCATCCGGCCGCACGAGGTCGTGGGCCACCAGTGCGTCGCAGACGTAGGCGGCGTCGTCGATCAGCGATCTCAGCGCGTGCAAGGTAAAGCGTTTGCCGACCACCGAAGCGGCCTGCAACGCCTGCTTGTCGTGCGCTCCGAGGCGATCCATGCGCGCGAGCACCAGGCTTTGAATGGTCGGCGGGATGTTGGCGGCTTCGCTCTCCTGCACGTTGCGCAGCAGTTGCTCGAGAAACAGCGGATTGCCTTCGGCGCGCTCGATACAGCTCGCGGCGAAGCGGTTGGAAGCTTCGATGAATCCGCCGGCGAGCTCGCGGGCTTCCTCAGCGCGCAACGGTCCCAGATCGATCGTCATCAGCGGGCTGCCGTGCGCCGATGCGCGCCATACCTTGTCCAGCGGATCGCCTTCGATGCGCGATGTCATCACGAAGACCACGGCGCTTTGCGTTGCGCTGATCGTCAACCGCGCGAAGTGCCGCAGCAAAGCGGGCGATGCCCAGTGAATGTCCTCGATGACAATCAGCCGCGGCTGTTCGAGTGCGGCGCGCTGCACGACCGTGGCAACCGCCTCGGCGGCGCGTTGTGTGCGGGTGGCGTTGTCCATCGCGTCGAACACGGCTTGCATCTCGGCCCGCTGCGGCAGATCGAGCAGGTCGTTGATATGCACCTCGTGCTCGGGCTCGATCCGGCCTTCGCGCAGGCCACGTTCGACCGCCGACCGGCGCGCCGCTTCGTCGGCCCGGTCGTCGATCTGCAGCAGATCCTTCAGGATCACGGGAATCGCGTCCTGGCCCCTGCCGACCCCGAAGTCCAGCACATGTCCGGTGTGACACGCGTAGCCACGCGCGGCCGCGCGGGCGCGCAGCTCGTCGACCAGCCGCGTCTTGCCGATCCCCGGCTCGCCACGCACGCAGATGGCCACGCCGGCACCACTTTCGATCGCCGTCTCGAGCGCGCCGGTGAGCTGACGCAGCTCGCTGTGACGGCCGACGAACGGACGGCGCTCGGCGCCGCTGGTTTGCGCGGCTCGTACTCGCCAGACGCGTACCGGCTGGTCGAATCCTTTGACCTCGACTGCACCGAGCGCGTCGGCTTCGACCAGATGCGAGATCGTCGCGTGCAGTGCATCGGAGATGATGGTCTCGCCGGCCTGGGCTTTGGCATCCAGCCGCGCGGCAAGATTCACGGCGTCTCCCGTGACGGCGTACTTCGGTTGCGCGCCGCCCGTCATCACGGCCGCGACCACCTCTCCGCTCGCGATTCCGATATGCAGCTGCAGCGGCTTGCCCGCTCCATCGACGAGCTGCGCCGCGGCGCCATGCAGCTCGATCGCAGCGCGCACCGCGCGCTCACCGTCGTTGCCGAAGGCGACCGGCGCGCCGAACACGGCCACCACGCCATCTCCGGCATGATCGATGACGTGACCGCCATAGGCCTGGATCGCCGGATCGGTGATGCCGTAGAAGCGGCTCAGCAAGCTTGCACTTGTTCTGCATCCATCGCCGCGCACAGGCTCGTGTACCCGGAGATGTCCGCGAACAACACCGTTGCCTGCCGGCGCTCTCCCTCGGCGGTCGGGCCGGACGGCGCGGCTCCCGCACCAATTGGTGGGGTGTCGCGTTCCGGCGACGTAGTGACCGGGTGCGCGCACGCCGGACAGAACTTTGCGGTCTCGGGAAGCGGGCCGCCGCAATTGATGCAGAAGCGGGCGAGCGCAGCAGCGCACTGCTCGCAGAACTTCGCGCCGGCGCGGTTTTCGTGCTGGCAGCGGGGGCACTTCATGCCGAACGTCGACGTGAGGATCCGGAGTGGGGACGAGCGGAGCCTAACAAAAAAAGCCGCCCGGCGTACCGGGCGGCTTTGCCTGCTGCGCGAGGGAAGCTCAGGCGCGGCCCGCCTTGTACGTAACCTCGGTCTGCTGGGTGCTCGGGGCACCGCGACTCACCGGCCCCTGGCCGACGTAGACACTGTCGCGTCCATAACGGACGACGGGGACGGCCGATGGGTTGCTCTTGGTGATATGCGTGTCTGGCGTGACGTAGACGCTGTCGCGGCCGAACGGCTGGGCGGCGTACGAAGCGGGAACGGCAAACATAGCGGCTACGATCGCGATCGAGAATTTGGCGTTCATGGCTGACTCCTCTCCGGTTGATCTCATGAGCACGTCGCTCACAGACACAGATTAGTCGGACGTCATCGGAAGATCGCGTAAGTAGTACCGTTCCGGGAGTGACAAATTCACATCGGCTCGAGTGCTCTTCCGTTGCGGGAGCGGACGGGGCGGGCGCCCTTCGACTCTGCGGCTGGCGCCGCGACGCTCAGGACAAACGAGAGGTGCAGTCCCCTCTCCCAGACAGGCATAGGTCCCTCTCCCTCCGGGAGGGTAGGGTGAGCGAGGCGTCTTCGACGCGCGGGAGAGGGTTAGGCCGAGGGCTAAACTGCTATGCAGGAGCAGCGGGGAGCGACTCTCGTCGCTCGATCATCACCAAGCCTTCGGCGGCTTCTTCGCGACGATCATCTGGTCGCCCTCCATCTTGACGTAGCCGCCCTGCCGTAGGTCTTTGAGGATGCGGCTGATCATCTCGCGCGAGCAGCCCACACGGCTCGCCATATCCTGCTGCGTGAGGCGTCCCTCTACTACCATCTTGCCGTCGTGCTCGGTGGAGAGCTCGATCAGCAGCCGCGCGACCCTGCCATACACGTCGAGCAGCGCGAGATTGCCGACGCTCTTGGTCAACCCGCGCACGCGGTGGATCAGGCTCTTCACGAGCTCGAACGCGGCCTCCGGATTGCGCGCGAGAAACTCCTTGAATTGCGCAATCGTGATGATCGAAAACTTGCTCGGCTCGGTGGTCATCACCGAAGCCGAGCGCGGCCCGTCGTCGAGAATCAGCTCGCCGAAGTACTCGCCCGGCCCCATCATGTTCAGCAAGACCTCTTTGCCTTCCTCGTCGGCCAGATACGCTTTGACGCGGCCCGACAGTACGATATACATCGAGTCGCTGCGGTCCCCCTCGTTGACGATGACGGCATTCTTCGGATACGACTTGACCGTGCCGTGATCCGTGAGCGCCTTCATGTGAACTTCAGGCAGGGACCAGACTGGTCCTTCTCCGGACATCCCCGTCATGAGTGCCTCCCTTCCCTGAAACACGAACTCAAGTGTGACCCCCTCACATGACTTGGGCAAGAGCGTCACGGCCAACAGCCGCATCGGGCACAGCTAGTGGCTGATTTGAATCACGATGCGATGGGCCGCATGTTAGCCCGGACCACGGGGCGGCGGCATGTGAATAAGTCGCACGCGGGGCGGGCAGTGTGCACGCGTCGCGTGCCGACTCTCAAGCTGCGCGGAAGGCGAAGTCGACTTCGGGTTTGCGTGCGCTGATGATGTCGGCGATGGCGCTGCCCGAGCCGCACGCCAGCGTCCAGCCCAGCGTGCCGTGCCCGGTGTTGAGATAGAGATTGCGCAG
>Ga0105237_10010191_pt1 | contig 10014 bp, 10 predicted proteins | sample KBSC24metaG_FD_81520 | JGI IMG/M metagenome (GOLD analysis project Ga0105237, IMG submission 81520) | Corn rhizosphere microbial communities from Kellogg Biological Station, Michigan, USA - KBS C2-4 metaG | ecosystem: Host-associated > Plants > Roots > Rhizosphere > Soil | place: Michigan, USA... | reverse complement strand
TGTAGCCGCCCTGGCCGTACTTGCCGCCCGAGTGGAGCGTGGTGAGCACCATCTCGACGCCGGGAATCTTGTATTGCGGGTGGATGTCGACAGGGATGCCGCGGCCTTCGTCGCGGATGGAGATGGAACCATCGACATGAACCCGAACCTCGATCTTCTTGCCGTAGCCGGCGAGATGTTCGTCGATGGAGTTGTCGAGAACTTCGGAAATACAGTGGTGCAGCGCCCGCTCATCGGTTCCACCGATGTACATGCCGGGCTTTTTCCGGACCGCTTCCAACCCCTCCAGTTTGCCTAATTTTGAGGCGTCGTAACTGCCTTCGCTGACTTTGGAATCAAAGGCGAGCATCTCATCGCCGTCTTCGGAGGAAACTGGTTTTTTCGGGTCTGCCATAAGCTGAAAATTGTACCCGAAAAAGGATTTTTTTCACAACAAGTAATCCGGGTTTTTTCGCGTCCTTTTTACAGTTTTTTCGACGGTATTACCGCAGGTGATTCCAAGCCTCGGTGGCATACCGGTCCCGCTCCAGATCGGCGGCACGGGTGGTCTCCGCAGGAGTGAGTTCCCCCGGCACGGCAACCATGTCCAGACGGCGGGTGAAAGCCTCTGAAAAAGCCTTTCGCAGGTCGCCATTGCGCGCCGGATCCGGGAGCAGGATACTGCCTTGGTGGAGCAGCCCTTCGCGGGTGCGGCGCTGGGCAGCTCCGCTCAATTTTTTCCCGGTGGCGACGATGTCGAAACGGACTGGTTTCTGGAAGCAGGCCTCCGATTCCTCTGTTCCGGCAGCGGGAGTAATCTCGGCCTCGATACCGCAAGCGGCCAAGGCAGCCTGGACCCCGTCGTGGATGAGGCGGTAACTCTCGGGCATGGAGAGTTCCATCCAGGGATGACTGCGGGGCAGGATGACGGTATAGGTGACATCGCTGGCATGATCAACGAGGCCGCCACCAGTATAACGCCGGATGAAAGGGCGGCCCTCCGGAACCAGCGCCGCGGGCTGAAAATACCCAAGGCTGACCGCCGGGACACTCCACTCATAGAGGCGCAGGACCGGCTCGCGGACTTCACGCAGGAGCGCTTCATCGACGGCCATGTTCCGCGCCGGGGAGGCGGAGCCGTGGACGAGAAGGCGCCAGGAAGTCATGGCTTAATTAAGCATATTCGCGGGGAGCTGTCTTCCCGTTCCCCGTCTGTCATCCTGAGCTTGTCGAAGGATCAGACGCATTTCGATTATCCAATCGATTAGACCGAAACAAAAACTATCGATCCGGGGTATTTTTTTCAGCGTGACGCCAAATCGGTTGCGCGTCTGATCCTTCGACAAGCTCAGGATGACGGAGGCTAAGAAAAAATGTCTTTTACGCGCATGCGTCCAACTGCCGTCCGCAGGACCAGGACTAGTTAAAGATCTTTTTGAAGCTGTCGGAGGCCTTGTCGATGATCGAGTCGTCCTTGGCTTTCTCCGGAACGGTGGCAATGCGGGTAATGAAGGGGAGTGCCACTTTCCAGGCTTCCTTGTCCTCGACCGGGTTGAAGCTTTTGCTGCGGGGATTAGACCAGCCGCGCTGGGCGTCGATGAACCAGGCCTCGCAGGTGTTGCCTGAGTTCTTCATCAGGTGCTGGAAGGTCTGGACGCTTTCATGAGTGATGACGGGATCTTTTTCGGGATAGACGGCGCAAAGGGGCGCGGCGAATTTCCCGATCGTGTTTTCATTGGTCTCGACCGGTCCATAGAACGTGATGGCCCCATCGAGGCCCTTGTTTTCGCGTGCGGCCTGGAAGACGTAGGTGGCCCCGGTGCCCCAGCCCATGGCGATGACATGGGGGGTGCGAAACTTGGGGCTTTCGCGGAAAAGCCGGACGCCGGCGTTGACCGTCTTCATGACCGAATCGGAGTTGAGATTGGCGATCATGTTCGCGATTTCGCCGGGATCGCCCAGCTGGCGGCCGTTATAGACGTCGACGGCGACGACCAGGTAACCGAGAGCCGCGAGACGATCTGCCTCGAGCCGGGTGAAATCATCGAGACCAAAAGCGTCGGGCACGAGAACGATTCCGAGCGTCGGCGGCGTCGAGGGAACGGAGAGATAGGCCAGATCCTCGGCCCCGAAATCGCTGAGGGTGATCATGCGTCCGACTGGCTGACCGGAGGCGGGAGCGGCGTCGCTCCGGGTGAGACCGGCCAGAATCAGGAGAATCAGCCCGCAGGTGCGAAGAAAAAAAGTGGGAGGAAGATTCATAGAAAAGAGGAGTTGGATCAGGGAAACAGGCCGCGAATGGACTTGCCGTTGACGACCTTCTGGATACCGAGGGAAAGGGCCGCCGTGCGGTTGTCGATGTTGTGCTTGCGCGCCTCCTTGAGGACGGTGTCGAGGGTGCGACCGAGGATGCGGTAGAGCTTGTCGAAAATTTCGGTCTCGGCCCAGAAGAAGCTCTGGAGGTCCTGCACCCATTCAAAGTAGCTGACGATGACGCCGCCCGAGTTGCAGAGGATGTCGGGGATGACGAAAATCTCGGGTCGCTGGCGCAGGATGGCGTCGGCGGCAACGGTGGTGGGACCGTTGGCCGCCTCGGCGAGGATGCGGCACTGGATTTTACCCGCATTCTTTTCGGTGATGACTTGGTCGAGCGCAGCGGGAATAAGAACTTCGCAGGGCTGGATCAGCAGATCGTCGTTGGAAACATTGTCGCCGCCGGGGAAACCAGTGACGCCGCCGGTGCGGTTGGCGTGCTCCTGCAGGGCGTCGAGATCGAGTCCCTTGGGATTATAAATGCCGCCGCTGACGTCGCTGACGCCGACGATTCGCGCGCCATACTTGGCCAGGCCGATGGCCGCGTAACTGCCGACATTGCCGAAGCCTTGGACGATGACCCGGCTGTCGTCGGGCAGTTTGAGCAAGTCGATGGCGCGATCGACGAGGAAGGCGACACCGCGGCCGGTCGCCTCCTTGCGCCCGAGCGAACCGCCGATGCTGACCGGCTTGCCCGTGACGATGCTCGGCACGGCGTGGCCGACCTGATGCGAGTAAGTGTCCATGATCCAGGCCATGGTCTGCTCGTTGGTGCCCATGTCGGGCGCCATGACGTCGGTCTGCGGGCCGATGAAGGGGATCATTTCGCTGGTATAGCGGCGGGTGATCCGCTCGAGCTCGCCGATGGAGCACTTGCGGGGATCGACCGCGACGCCGCCCTTGGCTCCGCCGTAGGGGAGATCGGCCAGGGCGCATTTCCAGCTCATCCACATCGAGAGGGCGGCAACTTCTCCCAGTTCGACACCGGGATGGTAACGGAGCCCGCCCTTGGTGGGACCGAGTGTGAGGTGATGCTGCACACGATGGCCCTCGAAGACCTTCACTTCGCCCGAATCGAGCCGCACGGGAATCGAAACGGTGACGAGCCGCTTGGGAAGCTTGACTCGTTCCCGCAGGGTCTCAGGCATATTGAGAAATTCGGCCACCGCATCGAATTGGTCACAGGCCATCTTGTAGACCGGATTGGAGAGGAGATGGCGCATGGGGATGTAATCTGCGGAAATGCTCAGGCCGCTTTCTGTTTCGCGTGGAAATCGGCGGTCATGCTCAGGAAGTTCTTGAGGATGTCTTTGCCATGGCGGGTGAGGATCGACTCGGGATGGAACTGGACGCCGTGGATGGGATAATCGCGATGACGGACGCCCATGATCTCGCCTTCCGCCGTGCGGGCGTTGACGAGAAGCGTTTCGGGAACGGTGGGCGGATCGATGAGCAATGAGTGATACCGCGTTGCCTCAAAAGGGCTGGGCAGCTTGGCAAAGACGCCGGTGCTGTCGTGCAGGATGGGCGAGGTCTTGCCGTGCATGAGCCGTCCCGCACGGACGACCGCGGCTCCGTAAACGTGACCGATGCACTGGTGCCCCAGACAAACGCCGAATACCGGCAACCGGGGGCCGATCTTGGCGATGACTTCATTGGAGATGCCTGCTTCCTTCGGCGTACAGGGGCCGGGCGAGATGACGATGGCCTCCGGCTTCAACGCCTCGATTCCGGCGATATCGATCTCGTCGTTGCGCTTCACGACCGGTTCTGCCCCGAGCTCGCCAAAATATTGGACGAGATTGTAGGTGAACGAATCGTAGTTATCGATGATGAGGAGCATAAGACTAGGAGTCGCCTTCTTTTTCAGGCCACGGCTTAACATACTTGATCTCACCGGGACGCATTCCTCCCAGATGATTCAGTATTTTTTTATAATTCGGGTCATCCTCCCGATAAACCAGCAGCCCGTCGCCGAGGTCGGGCTTTCCTTCCGTCCGCAGATGCAGGGTGATCGTTCCGTCCGAAGCCATTTCCGCCATTCCGACATTTTTTTCCTGAGCAGACGCATCCCTCTGCGCATGAGCGCAGCCATTCATCAATAGTACCGGAATCAGTAAAAAGATGCCGAGGTAGGTTCCGGACGACATATTTTTAAAACTGTTTCGCCATGGCAAGGGCTTTGAGACCCGCCTTGGCCTTGTTGAGCGATTCCTGGTATTCGCCGAGGGGAGTTGAGTCGGCGACGAGTCCGCCGCCCGCCTGGAGGTAGGCCTTGCCGTCCTTGAGCAGAACGGTGCGAATGGCGATGCACGAGTCGAGATTGCCCGAGAAGCCGAAGTAGCCGACCGCGCCCGCGTAGGTGCCGCGACAGGTTGGCTCCTGGTCGGCGATGATCTGCATGGCGCGAATCTTGGGCGAGCCGCTGACCGTCCCGGCGGGGAAGGTAGCCCGCATGACGTCGTAGGCGGTGTGGCCGGGATTGAGCTCGCCCTCGACGTTGGAGACGATGTGCATGACGTGCGAGTAGCGCTCGGTGATCATGAAATCAGTCAGGCGCACGGTGTTGAATTTACAGACGCGACCCACGTCGTTACGGGCGAGATCGACGAGCATGACGTGCTCAGCCCGTTCTTTGGGATCGGCGAGCAGCTCTTCGCAAAGGCGGTCGTCTTCCTGCGGATCCTTGCCGCGAGGGCGCGTCCCGGCGATGGGACGGATCTGCACCTTGCCCTCCTCGCAGCGAACGTGGAGCTCGGGCGACGAACCGACCAACGCCATGCCGCCGAGCTTGAGACAAAACATGTAGGGCGACGGGTTAATTAACCGCAGCGCCCGGTAAAGATCGATGGCCGGATGATCGAACGGCACCTCAAAGCGCTGCGACGGCACGACCTGGAAGATGTCGCCCGCGCGGATGTATTCCTGCATCGCCTCGGTCATTTTGACGTACTGGTCCTGAGTCATGTTGACCGCAGGCTCGAGCGGTTTGACGTCCGTAAAGCTGGGCAAAAGGCTGGAGCGGACTGGGCGTTCCAGGCGTGCTTCGAGTTCCTCGATCTTGGCCACGGCTTCGTCGTAGGCGCGGTCAGGCTGCGCCGGGTCGGTGATATGGGCGTTGGCGACGATCTTGATCCGGCGCTCGAGGTGATCGAAAATGAGAAGCGTATCGGTAACAAAGAAATAGGCGTCAGGTACATCGAGGTCGTCCTTCTTTGCCCGACCGACCGTTGGCTCGAAAAGTGTGACCGCCTCGAAAGAAAGATACCCTACCGCACCGCCGTAAAAGAGAGGCAGCCCTTCGACCGGAACCGGCTTGTAGCCGGCCATCAGCCGCTCGAGCTCGTGCAGCGGATCGCCTTCGATGGCGTAGTCGCGTGCCTGGGTACCTTCGCGCAACGTGATCTTTTTCCCACGCGTCTGGAAGATGAGATGAGGACTGGCACCGAGAAATGAATAACGGGCGAACTTGCCCCCTTTCTCCACCGACTCGAAGAGAAAGGAGTGATCGCCGGTATCGATCTTATGGAAGGCCGAGACTGGCGTTTCCATGTCGGCGATGATTTCGCGGTAAACCGGGATCAGGTTTCCCTGATGGGCCAGTTCGCGAAAATCTTCGCGGGATGGAAAGAGGCGAGCGTGCATGGCGGTGATCCAATTAGGTAACCGACAAGGCTACCCTCACACGCTGGAGGGGACAATCAAAATGGCGTCCCATCCTGTAGCGGCGGTCTATGATCGCCGATCGAATTGAAGCTTGGGCCCGCGGTCCAGCGGCGGTCATAGACCGCCGCTACAGGCGGAACTTCGAGCTACGATTAGTTTTAAAACAACCGATTACTCATCGGTGTATTTCTCCATCAGCTCGATGATGTTGCCCTCGGGATCGCGGAAGAAGAGGATGCGGATGCCCCAGCCGCAATCGATGATCGGATCGGCATCGGCGCCATCTTCGCGGATTCCCGCGAGGATGGGATCGATGTTGTCGACGTCAAAAGCGAGATGGCGGAAGCCGACGGCCTGTTCGCCGCCCTTCTGGCCCTCGGACTTCGTTTTGTCGGCGGGAAAGATCTCAAGGCGGACATCGCCGATCTTGAGCATGAAAAATTCGTGGGGCGTGCCGGCGTTGAAGGTGCGCGAGCGCTTGGCGCCGAAATGCTTGGTGTAGAAAGCTTCCTGGGCCTTCATGTCGCGGCAAGCGAAGGCGATGTGATTGACGGCGATCTTGTTAGTCATAATGAAAAAGATGTAGGCGGCGGGCGGCCCGGAAAAAAGACAAATCAACCGGGAACGGTCACAAAATCACGCTCTCCAGCGTCCCGAACCGGATGCGAAGCCCCGGCGCCAGCGAGACCGATCGGCCCTGTGGAACTTCCACCGATCCCCCGGCGGCGGGCAGGCTGGTCCAGCTCTGCGTCGACAGGTTCTTGAGCCCCCAGACATCGGGCCGTTGGGGGTGCGCCGCCACGGCTGCCAGGACTTCAGAATAATCGTTACGGCGATTGGGATCCAGGTGATGGGGATAGAGCACCGTGTCCTGGTTAAGCACCACCGTCTGGTGCCCGATGCGCAGCCGCAACGGCGGCATGAGCGTCTCCCGGCAGGACCAGCATTTTTGCTCAGGCACGGGTCCGGCCAGTTCGCCCTCGTCGGGCAGGAAGTTTTCCGATTCGCAGTGATGGCAGTAAAAAATCTGGTCGCGCATGCGGGTGAAGACGGTGCGCCATTCGCTTTCGCGGACGCGCACGGCCGGATCGCGCAGGCCGATGGTAAAGGCGCGAACGAAGACCTGGCGAAGATAGCGCGGATAGAAATTCCAGAAAACCAGCGCGTTGTCGTGCAGTCCCGGCACGGGTTTATTGTCGTCGTTGTCGGGATCGAAAATGAAGAGGGCCTCGCTGCCGTAGAGCTTGTGCATCGCCTCGAGGTCGAGGCAATCGATCCCCTTCTCCCGGCGCCCCTCGAGCGGGTGATGAACCATGAGCATGTAGAAAAGAATCACGGCCAGCGAATAGAGATCGGTCTGGATGGTGGGTCGAGCGGTGCCAAGCACGACCTCCGGCGCCATGAACCGGGGCGTGCCGAGGACGCCGCTCATTCCCTCCCCGTCGACGGCAACGTTGTCGTTGTCGCAGATGGAAACCTGACCCGTGGCAGGATCAAGGAAGATATTGCCGAAGGAAATATCGCTGTAGCAAAGGCCGAGGGAATGGAGCTTGAGAAAGCTGTCCGCCAGCTCGAGTGCCACGGCAGTAAGAGTGTGGAAAGTCGGCTCGATTTCCCGGTTCATCAGCTCGGCCATGCCGCGAAAACGGGAATCCCGCAACGGCATCAGGTAGCCGAAGCTCGGAATACCCTGGCAAATGGCGAGATCAAGCGGCCACAGAAAGCGGTCGTTGGGCGCACCCTTGTGGATTAACCGCTCAATCGCAGCGCGCTGGTCGACTGTAGCGTTTTTCTGGAAGTACCACTTCAGCGCGTATTCCTGGTCGTTCACCAGCGCGCGATAAACTTCACCCTGGCCGCCGGAACCGAGCAGTTCGCGCAACTCGCACCGCTCACCAGCGATCTCGAGCCAAACGGTTTGGCCAGGGCGAAAACCGGAACTGGTGCTCATGACGCGGGTGGGGGTTCGACCGGAGCGGGGGCGAGCGCCTGCGCACGCACGGCCAATCCCACCGTGATATCATCCCCGCTTCCGTCGCGCGAGGATTCACGCAGCCACTCCTCCAGGTTCTTGCCCACAAATTCGGTCCCGTGCCCGCGCAGGTAACCCAGGATGTCGGCCGCCACGCGGAAAAAGCCCTCATCATTGCCAAAGCAATTCGCGTAGCCGTCGGTCGAAAGCATGATCATGTCCGGTACGCCGGAACGGAGCGGGATGATCCGGACTTGGAATTCACGGATCGCCTGGTTGGTGCAAAGCGAGGCGGTCTGGTTGGCGTAGAACTCGTGATAGCGCTTCAGGGGACGCGAGATTTGGCCGCTCGAGTCGACGGTCAGGATGTCGCCATCGCCGAGCTGCGCGTAGAGGATGAAGCGGCGAGTGACGACTGCGATGATCAGGGTCGCGCCATAGGCAAGATAGGCAGCGGGTGGAATTTCCCGGCCCGGCTTGATGATGGGCGGCGCCTCGGGAAAGGCGGCGAAATCGAGAGGGGAGAACGGATCGGCATGCAAATCAGCACGCACTGCGGCACGCCATGCCTCGATCACCTCGCGCATCCACCGGACCTTCGCCATGTGCCGGATGCTGCTCAGCGGTGCGTCACCGTGAACACGCAGCAGGCGACCCAGCACGCGAATGGCGCACTCGGCGGCGAGGGCCGAGCCCCGATCACTGCGAAAACTGCGCGTGTTGCCGTGACCATCCGCCACGGCGAGGAAAAGCGGGTCGGCGACGCAGGCGGGATTTCTCAGCCGCACAGCGTCCTGATTTTTCAAGCCGTTGCGTTCGTGCGATGCACCCCTCACGCTGGCGCTCAGCGCTGTCCAGATCGATGCCATAGCGCGTTTACCACACCTCAGTCTGCCCGGCTCCGTCGGCTTCCGCGCCGACGGGAACAGCTTCCCCTTGAATTGCGGGCGCCTGAACCTGTTCCGAGGCCAACCCGGACAATTGGCTGGAAGGGGACGAGACCGACTTGAGCACGGCGGTGGAAACCCAGCGGATGTGCTCGACGAGTGCCTCGGGGTTGTTGGCCTGGAAGGGGCGCACGGCATCGTTGCCGACGAAGGCGCGGAAAATTTCCTTCGCCTCGTTCGAGGTGGCATCCTCCCCGATGGCGACGACGATGCGGAGCGATTTCTGCCCCCACGGCTTTGCCATGAGATGATCAAGCCCGGCCTGAAAATCATCCGTCGGCATGCCATCAGTCACGAGGGCAAGGATGGGCGGCAGCGCTCGCTCGTTGCTCAACGGGGCCTCGAGAGCATCGCCGATCATCTTCAGTGCTTCGCCGAGAACGGTGACGCCGCCCGCCTCCATGTCGTCCCAGCGAAATTCGGTCACGGGCACCGCCATGCCGCCCACCCAGTGAGCCGTGTCGGCAAAACGAACCGCGCTGACGTAAACCGATGCGTGGGGATTTTCCCGCGCCACAGTTTGCATGTGAGGAATCGCCTCGCGGATGGCGTTGTTGAGCGCCTGGATCTTGCCGTCGACCCGCATGGAACCGGAGCCGTCCGCCAGCCAGATGAAATGGAGCGGGCGCGACGTCATCTGTCCGCCAGGCCGTCGCGGGATCATCGGTTGTTCGCTCATGGGTTATTTCCGGACATTTCAGCTTAGAAGCTCTCCGCATTTCTAGAAATCTAAATTTGCTCCCGGATAAAAGCGTTTTTTACCTCTGGACTCTCTCACTCTCCTACCCGTCATCCTGAGCTTGTCGAAGGATCAGCTCCCAAAGAACATGCACTTTTCTCTGACTGTGAGGACTTATCGGAGGCTGATCCTTCGACAAGCTCAGGATGACGGGGTGAGGTGCGACCAAGAATAGACTAGCTGTCGCTCGATCATGGCTTGAATACGCATGACCTTCTTTCATTGCGAAGACCATTTTCACCTCTCAGGAATCACTCTCCGCATTCGCAATGGGCGCGACATTTGCTAGGTTAAGTCTTCCCCTTATGCCCGCCACCGAAACCGCAACGCCCCCCATCGCAGCACGCCCCATCAACAAGACGAATCCCCATATCGTCGTCCTGGGCGGCGGTTTCGGC
>Ga0105237_10010190_pt1 | contig 10015 bp, 5 predicted proteins | sample KBSC24metaG_FD_81520 | JGI IMG/M metagenome (GOLD analysis project Ga0105237, IMG submission 81520) | Corn rhizosphere microbial communities from Kellogg Biological Station, Michigan, USA - KBS C2-4 metaG | ecosystem: Host-associated > Plants > Roots > Rhizosphere > Soil | place: Michigan, USA... | reverse complement strand
GCACAATTCCCCGAAGCAGCCATGCTGGCAGGTGTGGCCACAGCCGGCATCGCCTGGGGCGCCATGGCGGCCGATCAGCTGAAACTACCCTATATCTATGTACGCAGCAAACCCAAGGAACATGGTCTGGGTCAGCAGATTGAAGGATACTACGAACAGGGGCGCCCCGTCGTGGTGATAGAAGACCTTATTTCCACCGGCAAAAGCAGCCTGCAGGTAGTGGACATCCTCCGCCAGGCCGGACTGGAGGTCATCGGTCTCGTTTCCATATTCAATTACGGTTTCGAAGCAGGACGCCAGGCCTTCGAACAGGCGGGCGTACCTTATATATCCCTCTCCAACTACCCCGTCCTGATCAGGCTGGCCCTGGAAAAAAAGCTGGTCAGCCCCGAAGAAGAGGCCGTTTTGTTAAAATGGAGTGAAGACCCGGCAAATTGGGGAGGTTTGAAATAATTTGTATATTTATGTGGGGACCCTTGCTACCGAACGACCCCTCGGGTCGTTGCCCGAAGGGCAGACATTAGCCATTCAACGCAATTGGACTATATTTATCAAAAGGCCAATTGCGTGCAATTAAGTCACCCAAAAAACACGTTTAGTTATGACCAAAAAATTCCAATTTCTTGCCTTTCTCCTCGTAGGCTTCGTCACTGTCAGCTTTGCCCAGCAAAAAGTCGTTAAAACAGTCGTCATCAAGACTCCTACGGTACAATGTGATAATTGTAAAAAAAGGATCGAGAATTACATGAGCCATGAAGAAGGTATTCAAAAAGTAGTCGTGGATTTTAAAAAGAAGACGACTACCGTCACCTATCTTACAGATCGCACCAATCCTGAGAATATCAAGACCCTGATCGCCAATGTAGGATACGATGCCGATGACATTACAGCCGAACCGGACGCTTACAAAAGACTCCCCACTTGCTGCAAAAAGCCAGAGGACGGCGGCGGACCTGCGAAGAACTAAAGAACTAATTATTAAAAAGCCCGGCTGACGCCGGGCTTTTTTGTTAGAGGATCGGGAAGTCTACCTTCAGTGCAATATTCCTTCCCATATTGCGAATGCCCATATATTTCAACCTGCTCATGTGGTCGAAATATGCCACATCGAACAGATTATTTCCCATAATGTACAGATTGAACAAGATCTTACCCTTGCCATTGGTGATCCCCGCACCTACCCCGGCATTGATTAACGTATACCCGGGAGTGGCAGTTTCCGTATTATCCGCCAGATAGGCCCTGTTCTGAGCAGCATACCATGCGGCCTGCACCTTTACAAACCCATTGACAAAATGACTCGACGGAGCCTCCCAGTCCAGCCGCAGCTCCGACAGACCGTGCACGGGCGGGATGAAGGGCAGGTACTTGTTGCTATCTGTCCTGTACTTTGCATCGATGCCTTTGTTCAGCGCATATACGGTGGAGACGGTATTCTCGAAATGCAAAGCCCGGACAGGATGGATATCCAGGCTGAACTCTCCTCCATATAGCTGGGCCTTCCCCTGCTGGAATTTGTAGGTGGGTACAGGCGGATTGCCGCTAAGCGAATCCCCTCCCCCGCCGCCCTTTAGCCGTTGGTTATAGATATAGTTGGTTATCTCATTGTTGAACACACTCAGTGTCGCTGCGACATACCGGGAACTGTACTCCAGCCCAAGGTCCTGCTGGAAGCTGAACTCCGGCTTGAAATCCCCGCTGCCTATCTGGTAAATACCGGTCCCGGGATGTACCCCGTTGGCGCCGATCTCGGCGATATTGGGAGCCCGGAAACCCCGGGCGATATTCGCCTTTAAAGAAAGCTGCTCCGTGAAATTATACGTAGCTCCGATGCTGCCCGTGAAGCCGGAAAAAGTATGGCTATAATTAGCAAAATGAAAATCTGCACCGACGGTATCCGCTCCGTATACCGGCATGTCAAAACCGGTCACAGGGTCCGGCGCAGAATAGAGCTGGAAGTTCTTAAAGCTGCGGCTATCCCAACGAACCCCGCCGGCAATATCCAGCTTGCCGATAGTCTTTTTCAACAGGGCGAACGGCCCTGCATCGAACTGATGATAAGAGGGAATAACAAACTCGGTCCCTTTTGTAACATTATTGTCCTGGTACATGCCATTGACCCCCAGCGTAAGGTTCCAGCCGCTGATCTCCGGCAGATAATATTTCACGTCATACGAATAAGTATTCAGCTGAAGATACAATCCGGCCACCTCCTGGTAAGGTATTTCCGGATGGCTATACTCCCTGCGTACGCTGCGCTGCAATCCGAGATTGACAGCCAGACGGCTGTCGCCCAGTATAAAGTTATTCGTCAGATAAGCCCGGTAGTGCTGTACATGCTGATGCAATGGAGTCATGGCATAGGACCGCAGCGCCGCATCGGATACAATAGGCCTCATGGTGTCCGCCTCCGTGATCTGTTGCGTGAATTTACCGGTGGCGGGATCCCTGCTTCCATCAGGGATCTCCTGGAGATCATCAAAAAGCGACAGGCTCAGGTGTGAATATCCCCACTGCCGGTGCAGCCCAAGGGACAGCCCCGCATCCGTCTCGTTATAGGCGGTGTTAAAGACACGGCCATCGATCTTGTTCTGATAGTTCGTAGCCTGCTTATGAGACAGCCTGCCCATCCATTCAAACCCATTCTTAGTACCGGCTATCAATTCAGATCCCCCGTAAAGCCCGTTATTGGTCTGGTATTCTGCCTGTACATGGCCGGTGATACGGCCTTCCGGTGCAGCCGGCGTAGGTATCATGTTCACCACCCCAGCCAGCGCATCCGAACCATAGGTCAGACTGGATGGTCCCTTTATCACCTCTATCCTGTCCACTCCATACTGATCCACCTCGACGCCATGTTCATCACCCCATTGCTGGCCTTCCTGCCGGACGCCATCGTACAAAGTGAGTATCCTGTTGTATCCCAGCCCGCGTATATAGGGTTTCGATACATTGGGCCCTGTGGTAAGTGCGCTCACTCCGGGAATTTTGGCAATGGCGTCGATGATGTTGGTATTTATGTTGGTGGCTATATATTCATGGTCGATGGCAACTATAGGTACAGGACTCCGCTTGATCTGGGTAGCTTTGGAAAGCCCTGTTACTACCACCGGGCTCTCTTCAACATACTGATCGGCGAGCACAAAATCCTGGCTCACCGGTCCGCTGACAGATATGGTCCTGATAATCGTCTTGTACCCGACGGATCGCACTTCCACGAGGTAGCTTCCGGATGGCAGGCTGTTGAATTTATAATATCCATTGCTGTCTGCCAGGGCACCCAGTTTAAGATCGGGTATGTACACAGAGGCGCTGGGAACACCGGCGCCTTTATCTTTCTCTGTGATCCGTCCGGACAGGGAACCTCCGGCAGGCGGATCGAACGCAAGTACAAATGAGTTACTTCCCAATAAAGACAGCAAAAACAATAAAGATGCGAATAAAAAGAATTTGGTCTGGCGCATGATGAACTCCTTTGGAATAATTTAAAAACAATACAATGTGCGGAAGACTGCCGCTTAAAGCAGTCCCGATAAAAGGTCGCAGGAGAATTATGCTACAGCAGGCGGACCGCGCAGACCAAAAATGAAATGACTAAAGGAGTAGTATTGATGACCCGCCTCTGCCTGGTACTCCCGGAATTGTTGCGGGACTCCCAGATCAACGGAGATAGGATAAAACAGGAACGGAGCTTCTACCACCTGGTTCTCGATGTTACAATGGAAGCCTCCTTTATTCAGCTGGTCCCTCCCGTCATGGTCGATGGATAGATGGACATCCTGGTGATGAGCTACCAGGGCATGAATAAACAGTTTTGGCGTAATGCTGAGCGAGAACAGCATCAGCAACACCACAGCCAGTAAGCGCTTTATCGTAGGCAGTTTATACAAGGTTTTTGCAACGGCGTTGCAAAATAATACATTCTTATCAAATCGCGCGTATCGTTTTTGTATCGAATGCGAACATCCCATGTCCGCCAGCGGTCAATGCTGGGGTCGATCCGCTTGCAATCAATTGACATCCAGAATAGTACGTTTATGGAATAAAAATGGCATCTTTATGCGCATAAACCATCCACATGCTCTGGACCTATCTGAAGATCGCGTACAGGAATCTGAAAAAGAACAAGCTGCTGACTTTTATCAACCTCTTTGGCCTGGGCCTCAGCATGTCGGTAGGCATGATGGAAATGGTGATTATGCAAGTCGATCTGTCCTATGATACCTTTCACCCGCACCCTGAGAGGACCTACCGTATCATCAGCGAATACCGCCAGAACAATGGCAATCACTTCAAGCTGGCCAGCACTCCACTCCCCCTGTATAATGCTTTACTGGCTGACACAGACAACATTGCACAGGTGGTGAATATCTACCCAGCCTGTAGGGGTAATGCCAGGATGGAAGGCGGCAAAGAACTACATCTTAACGGCGCATTTACAGAACCCTCCTTCTTCCAGGTCTTCGGTTTTACACTGGCCCAAGGCAATCCGGCAACAGCCCTCCAGCAGCCTAACTCCCTTGTCCTGTCCGCCACCACAGCCAAAAACTTTTTTGGGGATAAGTCTCCTTTGGGCAAGTCCATCGATGTACCTGGCCTGGGTCTCTTCGTCGTCACCGGCGTGCTCAAGGATGCGCCCCGCAAGTCACATATTGACTTCGATGCATATGCATCTGCATCCAGCATTCCAACTCTGGAAAGAAACAAAGCATTACCTGCATACTCAGCCGACTGGACCAGTTTTTATTCAGGCTATACCTATGTCTTATTGAAGAATGCAGGCGGCAGTAAAAGATTGTCCGGACAGCTGCAGGCAATCACTCAACCCTGGAACAAACAGGATAAGAAAGGCCAGACGTCCTTCTCATTACAATCCATAGAAAAGATAAGACCTGCTGACGAGTCGCTATACAATGACATTGGCGGCGGCACCACCTGGAATAAGCTGATGGCAGGCGTATACATCGGGCTGATCATCCTTATTGCCGCGTGTTTCAACTACACCAATCTCACCATCGCCCGCGCACTCACCAGGGCAAAGGAAGTGGGCGTGCGGAAGATCGTCGGCGCACGGAGATACCAGGTCTTTATCCAGTACCTGGTGGAATCCCTGGTGCAGGCCCTGCTGGCCCTGGCCTTTGCCTGGCTGCTGCTATCCTTTATCATCCGCTACGCTCCGTTTAATGATGGCTATGAAATGATCCCTTCCACCTGGAGATACAATACTACTTATGTACTATGCACCATCGGGTTTGCCTTGTTCACAGGTGTGCTGGCCGGCGTCGCCCCCGCATGGATCCTGTCCGCCTTCAAACCGGTGCGTGTTTTGAAAAACCTGGTCACTGCCCGCATTTTTGGCAGGGTCAGCCTGCAGAAGAGCCTCATCGTCTTCCAATACACCCTTTCCCTGGTGGCCATCATATTCCTGGCCAGTTTTTACAGACAGTTTACCTTTCTGCAGTCGGAGGATCCCGGTTTCAAGCCGGCTAATGTAGCGGTACTCCCCCTGGAAGGGAGGAAGTCGAGCCTGGTCGCGCCAAAAATTGCCATGGCCAGCGGTGTACGGACAGTGTCGGCCCTATCGGTTCCATTCACTCCGCATTTTTCAGGGACGCGCTCACAGGCATGGATAGGCCATCGACCCAAAGACCCAGTCACGCTCGACAATTTCTTCACCGATGACGCTTTTATCCCTTCCATGGATATACACCTGCTGGCAGGAAGAAATTTCAGCCCCAGACTGGACACCCTCACCGAAAGGGAGATCATCCTCAATACACGTGCGACCAGCGTACTGGGTTTTGCCCGCCCCATTGATGCTTTGGGTAAAAAGCTATCGGTCAATGACTCGGTCGCGCTCGAGGTGATTGGTATCGTCGGCGATTTCAGATTCGAGAATGCCGGCAAGCCGATAGATCCCATGGCATTCCGGAATAATCCCGAAGCATGCAAATTCCTTTATGTCGGCACGGATGGCACCAACAAGCATACGATGACACAACGTATCGCAGACGCAGGCCGGCCCCTGGCTCCTGCCGCCGGCTTCACCGTCAGCTGGCTGGACGAGACCCTTGCAGATAACAATTCCCAGCGCGCCATGATCTCCTTATTAGGCTATCTCGCCTTTATCGCCCTGGGCATTGCCACGCTTGGTCTCCTCGGGTTGGTGATCTATACGGTGGAAACCCGCCGTAAAGAGACGGGCATACGCAAGGTCATTGGCGCCAGCAGCCGCCAGCTCGTCATCATGTTGTCGGCGCGGTTTATAAAGCTGCTCCTTATCGCGGGCGCCATTGCAGTGCCCATTGGCTATACCTTGACCATCTTCTTCCTTCAAAACTTTGTCGAGCGGGTTGGTAATGGATTATTCAGCGCCATTGCCTGCTTCCTCTTCCTGCTGTTCATCGGGCTGATCACCATTCTTTCCCAGACCTGGCGGGCTTCTCTGGCTAATCCGGTCGACAGCTTACGCACGGAATGAGGTGCTCTTCCCCTGTTTTAGCCAGAAGACGCACCCTACTATCACCATCAGCACCTGCGCAAATGCCCAGAACATCGTACTGGCGTCCCGCACCGTCTTACCACCCCAGTCCATAAAATGATGCTTGTGGAATACAGAAAAGCTATATCCCTCCGCCGCCGCCATGTCATCCACCCGTGAAGCCAGTCTTCCCGAACACGTCTCCACATAATATCGGACATGAAGATCCCTGTCATAGCTCACCTTCCAGACAGGCAGCCGCTTGTCGGCAAAATTATATTCATCTCCAAAGGAGGTGATGGGCTCCACTTTTTTTATTTCACCCTCCAGATAGCCGCTAAAATGGGCAGCCATCCAGGCCGCATAACGTGCATCTCCATCCGCAATCATCGTATAATCCCGGGCACGCACATACACCACAGGCGGAAGGCTGCCTTTCGGCAACAGGGATACCCGCCAATAGAGGTCGCCATCCATATCTACCATGCTTATATTGGTAACAGGTCGCATACAAGCCGCCTGCAGGCGCGTCATATCAAATGCTGTCGCCTCCGCCGCCACACGGGTATCCATAGCATAGCGGTCCCGCACATCGTCCCTGAACTTTGACAAGGCATGATAGCTTCCGCTAAAGGTCCATAAAAAGGTGAAAAGGGCGGCCGCAATGGCCGTATAACGATGCGTACGCCGTGCGCCGCGCGTACCCCCGCCCTTTGTAGTAAAAAAGATATAGATCCCCAGCAGGGCGGTAAAAAGAGCGGTCAGCGCTACCAGCACTTCGACGGCCAACCGTCCTTTACCCAGGGCATCCAGCCAGCCCCAGGTATGACAGAGCCTGAATATCCCGTCAAATACAGCACGGCGGTTGTCCATCGCAAATGAGAACCGATCCTGTGTGGTCTCGACAAAGACACGTATCCCATCGGTGCGTTCGAATGACACCCTGTACACAGGCAATAGTCGATTGATCGACTTATACTCTTCGTCATAATGGCTTATCAGCGATACATTGGCAACTTTGGCGCCTTTCACCGGGTTCAGGACAATGTCAGTGGCGGCGCCGCAACAGTCGTGGGTTTCTCCCAACCCAGCCTTCGGCCCACCACGCGTAAACGTGTTGGGCCCCTCGAGGAATTGCCGCGCCAGGTACTGCGCATACAGCCAATCCCCTGCCGTAAGGATATTCCCATTGGTACAGCTGATATAAACAGGTACGGCAGCCTTTCCATTGGGACCACCCGCCCCGGCCAGCAGCTGCACCTGGTAGAACCAGTTCGTATCAATATGTATCAACCTGAAATTGGACAGGCTGTCCAGGTGATGTTCCCGGAGCGCCCGTGCCAGCGGGTACCGTATCCGCGCTGTATCGACAGCCACAGGAAGGATCCCCTGTGTGGCAATGGCAGGACGGATATTAGTCATGATAGGATGCATAAAGCCGCTGAACGCCCACAAAAACACGGGGATGGCAATGATGATGGACAGACGGCGATGCAGCTGAAATATCTTGTTTCGCATAGTGATCATTGTTTATCTAATGTCTGAGGCCTTCGTCGGACCTGCTTCGACACGGGGCTTCGGTCGGAACCTTACGGTTCTGGACGACGGTTCTCCAGCCCTTTCTGAAAATGCCAGGACAGCCCTACCGTCACTTCACGCGGATCGCCTAAGTTATAGCTGTATCCATAAGAGGACTTGCTGGCCAGAGAGGCATAATATGTATTGAAGGTATTCAGCGCATTGACCCAGATCTCCCAACCCTTACGTTGATAGCCCGTGCGGAAATTCACGATGTCAAACCCTTTGTATTGGGTCGTATTGGCATCGTCCATGAAATAACGCCCCAGATGCTGCCCTTCTACGGAAAGCCGGAACCCTTTCCAAAAAGAAGGCCGCCAGGTCAATTCGGCATTGGCGATAAAATGAGGGGCTGCCGCCATTTGTTTTCCGCTGTAATCCTTGCCATTCTCATACTGCACGACAAAGACGTGATCCGCATTGCTGCCGCTGATGCGCAACGTCCATTCCCCGTCAGGCCGGTAGGTAACACCATATTCGACACCTCTATGACGGGTCTTTCCGGAGTTTTGATTGAGAAAACTGCCATCCGGCTGTTTCACCGAGATGATCTGGTTGGCGCCTTCCAATTGATAGAGGCTCCAGTCTGCATACAGCCTGTTCTCCAGCAGGGAGAGCCATCCGCCCGCCTCATAGTTATAAAAGGCCTGAGGCTGCAGATAAGGCACTTTTACCCCATTGTACAACTCCGTCACCTGCGGCGGCACATAGCCCTGACTATAGTTGAAGTAGATACCCGCATTGCGGTAATTGTAGGTAAGCCCCAGCTTTGGTGTCACCCGGTTGAAATCATTCCGGGCATCAGGGGCTCCTGTCGAGGCAGAAGAAGGAAGGTAGTTACGAAAATTATAATGATAAAAATCATATCGCAACGCCGCTACTACCCTCAACCCTGTCACGGGCGTCATCTCATAGTTCAAATAGGAGGCCAGGTTATTGATGCCTGTAGCATAATTGCTCAGCAGGGAATCCGTCGGGGTATAGTTCAGATAGTTGCCTTTATTGTCACGCGCTATACGGATATAGTGAGCAACATAGGCGCTCGGGCTGATGTCCGTGCTGAGTCCTGCGATCAGCTTGCTTCCCAGCCAGTGAAACCGCTGCTGATGCTGTAACAGCATAAGAAAGGAATGAAAAGAGCTGTTATTGAGCTGTCCGTCGGCCAGCAAGGGATTGGTTGCATTATTCTTGATATAATAAGAAGGGTTCTGTCCGATGCTGTTATTCCTGTATGCCAGCATGACCTTCGACGCGCTGTTGCCATTCCATTGATAATCTATCTGGCTCCTGGCCCGCCATGCATCTACTTTCCGATAGGTAAAGGAATAGGGCGTATTGTAATTCTTCTGCGCAAAATGCGTGCTGTCCAGCGAGCCATACATGTCACTATAGTAGTTGACATAAGTGAGACTATTGCTCCAGGTCAGACGGTCGCTGGCCTTGTAGTCGGCCCGGAAGGTAAAAGCCGTCTTGTGAAAGTCGCTGTATTGAATAGGCCCGTTGGTACGATTGGCGTAATAGCCGCTGACTATAAGCCCCCATTTACCCAGTTGGGTCCCTGCCTGTCCGTCGGCCCTTTTATATCCGTTGTTATTGCCTTGTACGCTGACATAACCCGCGGAATTGGCCGGTGGCGCCTGTGTGATTATGTTCACCGCGCCGCCGATAGCCTCAGCCCCATAAAGCGACGAAGCAGGTCCTCTGATGATCTCGATCTGCCGCACGGCCGGCATATTCATCTCCAGCAGCGCATTGTGATTGTATATACCCGTGGTACGGATAGGCAGGCCATCCTCCAGGTAAAGAAAAAGGCTTTGTGTGCTCATGGGCTGGCGAATGCTCATTTCGTGCTGCTCATTGCCAAGGTCTACCATAAATACACCCGTCACCTTATTGAGTAATTGATCCAGCTGATTAGCCTTGGTATCTTTGATCGTCTGCGCGTTGAGGATGCTG
>Ga0105237_10010189_pt1 | contig 10016 bp, 7 predicted proteins | sample KBSC24metaG_FD_81520 | JGI IMG/M metagenome (GOLD analysis project Ga0105237, IMG submission 81520) | Corn rhizosphere microbial communities from Kellogg Biological Station, Michigan, USA - KBS C2-4 metaG | ecosystem: Host-associated > Plants > Roots > Rhizosphere > Soil | place: Michigan, USA... | reverse complement strand
TGCAAATGGATCGACGCACTGGCCGCCACGGCATCGAGCGCACGCACCAACGACTCACGGTCGATCGTCACGGTGACCGCCCGCTTGAGCAGCTCGTCCGTCATACGCGCTTCGGACCCAGGCGATGTCTCAATGGCGATCGTGGTTTGCGCGAGAACACCGGTTGGGACAAACAGAGGAACGAGACTCGCCACGAGCGTCGTCAGCGCGGCTAGCATCGTCCATCGCATCCCGGCGTGAGACCACGGCCGAATGCCTGGGGTCATCGTCCTACCTCCAGCTGTGAAAGGTCGTGTGGGAGAATCCGCTCGCGGCGCGGACGCGTGAGCTCGGAGGTGGCCGTGCGTGGCGTCAACGTCACCACGCGGCCGTCAAAGGTCATCGTGACGTCGAGAATCACCCCGAGCGTCCGTAGCACCGACGCCTCGGATTCCCCGTCGAATCGCACCGTCAACAAGTGCGACGCCAACGTCGAGTCACGCAGTTTGAATTGGTAGCCGTACCACAGTCCCAACGTCTCGAGCACTTCGCTCGCGGGCATGTGCCGGAACGCGAGCGTGCCACGCGCCCACGACGTGTAATTCGAGACATCGCCCGACGTGGTCGTCACCGCCGTGGAATCGGTCACCGAGGCGACGACGCCCGCGGTCACAGTCACCGAGGGGGCACCCGGCCGCGCGACGCCGACACTCACTTTGCCGTTGTCGACCGCGACACGCACCTGGCGGTCGGCGCGATAATGCCGGACATCGAACGCGGTGCCAAGCACGTGTGTCGTGATGTCCTTGGTCACCACGACGAATGGGGTGTTGGACCGATGCGTGATCGTGAAAAAGGCCTCGCCATCGAGAATCGCGCGCGTCTCGTTCCCGTTGCCACCACGCTCGATCCGCAGCGTCGTGGCCGGCGCCAACGTCACACGCGAGCCATCTGCCAACGTCACGTCGGCGCGTTGGCCGGGATGTGTGGTGTATGTATCCACCGACACGGAATGTCGCATGGTGCCCAGACGCCCCAACGTGTACTTCCCAACCACGACGAGCGCCGCGGCCACGCCAACCATCGCGTACGCCGCTCGGCGCCACCGACGTGACGGATCGGCCGGCCACGCACCGTGCGTCCGCATCGGCGCCACGGGATGTGATTGGCGCACAGCGCGAGATGCGACGTCGGACGAATGGTCTTCCGTCAGTTGCTCGTGGAGTGCCTTGAGCTGGGCACGGCTCTCCGCGGGCGATACCTCGACCAGCAGCGGCTCCTGGCCGAGCGCCTCACGAAGGCGTGCATCGAAATCATCGGGCGACATACCCCTATGATCCGCGAGTTCCGATCCGGGGACATTTTGCTGTCAAACAGACCGGCGACCGATTGATCTGTGATCGACACCCGAAGAACTATCGCCGGGCGCGACGGCCCATTAGAGCACGGGCTTGACCAGTCCGGAGAGCGCCGCAACCGCGCGTTGGACCTGCTTGCGGGCCGCCATCGTGGAAATACCGAGCACCGTGGCGATCTGCTCGGAGGTCAAACCGTCACGGTACCGGAGCAACAGGACGCGCTGCTGATCGTCGGAGAGTTTGCCGAGCGCGGCGCGGATGGCATCCCACGTATCGCGCTCCTCTACCGCCGCGTCGGACGCTGGCGGTGGTTGCGTCCCAGGGAGATCACCGGGCAATGCCAGGGCGTCGGTGCGTCGCACGACGTTCACATGACGCCCGAACTGCAGTGCGCGATTTCGGATAGCACCGTACAGATAGGCTGGCACCCCGTGCGCCACGTCCCACGTCTCCCGCCCACGCCACACTGCCAACATGGTCTCCTGCACCACATCCTCAGCGGCATCCCGAGACCGGAGATACCGGTACGCGAAATCGATCAATCGTGCATGATACCGCAAGTACAGGGCATCGAACGCCGCCATTGCGCCCGAACGAATGTGCGAGACGAGCTCCGCATCCGTGCGCGACGACAGCTCGTGAGACGCGTCGCCCGATTCGTGTGGCACTCGATGCGTGGCGGCCATGCGCACAATGATGGGGCGAGCGCATGGAGAGGCAAGGGTCAGTTACAACTTGGCAATCGCCCCCGTCGAACGCTCAATAGTTGCACCGAACGAGTGGTGACCCGTGTGCAGGTCGATCGGTTGGCGCGCGCGGCTCCAAAATCACCACGCCGATGCATGATACGTTACGATCATCGACTACGACTCGGGCCAACACCCTGTGGTGATGTGCGGGTTATACTGTGATGCATTCTGAAAGTTGAACGGAATGGACGTCGCCTTCCCGTAGACAATTCCCAATGGATGCGTTCCGTGCGCGAAGACCGTCGTATCCGCCCGTCCATACCGATGGACCAGACGACGCATATCACCCAAGCGATGCCCGGTAAGATACATCCAGAACGCCCGTTCCTTGAACCGGGTATCCAGCCGCGTCGCAGGTCCCGGATCGGCAAGCGGTGGCATCGCGGGAGCGATGGCACCGCTGCGCAACGCATTGAGTGTCGAGAGCCACGTCACCGGATCGTTGTCATGCAGCGCCGCCTCCGCTTCCAGCAGCCGTGCCTCTGTGCCACTTGCCACGACGACGACCGATGCACCACCCGGGATGTATTTTTGCTGATCCCGCAGTGAATCCGAGACCGTGTCGGCGGTACGGTGATAGCGCATCATCTTATAGACGCTCACGACGCGAGGGTCGCGAGACGACGCGAACGCCAATCCTACGCCGCCCTCCCGGTTCCCGACGGCAAGCGGAAAAAACGTGAAACCGGTATTGGACAATACGTTCGGGGAATATCCCACGTCCGTCGCGTACATGAAATCCGTCGGGACGAGGGTGCTGGCCACACGCGCCGAATCGTATTGCCCCAAATCGGCGAACGCGCGTGCCTTGAGCACACGCGCGAAGTTGATGAAACGACTGCTGTCTCGCCCGACCGAAAGCGCCGTGTCCAACGCCGCGATCGCGAAACGAAACGCCGAATCTGTACTGAATGCCGCGCTGTAATACGGCGCTCCGTTCCGGACTTCGTTGATCGGAAAGCCTGGACAGAGATTTTCCGCCATTTGGATGACGGCATAGCCACGCAATGCGTACAGCTGCGCGAGATAGTCTCCACGCACCGAGGTGTCAGCGTTGGCCCGAACACCGGCGATCGCGATCGCGGTGGTCGACATGATTCTGGTGAGAGGTTCCAACTGTGGATCGTTGTACGCGCTATTGTTGGCATTATAGAGCGCCGTATCGCGTGTATCGAGCGACTTGTTTGGATTGTTGTAGGCCACGGACGGCGCGTCATACATCCGCTCATCCGTAAAAACCGCGACGCCGGCCGCGACGGGACCAACGGCGCTATTGAACGCATTCACCGCGTTGAGCCGCTGTGCGTTGGCCCCCGACGTATTGGCGATGTCCGAATCTTGAATGAGCGTGGGATTCGACACATCCAGCAACCCCCCACACCCGATCGTCAGATAACATGCAACCGCCACAGCGGCCCACGAGGTGATGTGCATACGGGTGATCATGGGTCTCTTCTCTCTCCCACTGCCGCGTGTGATGACAGACATCATGGTGTAATGTCGAAGCGAACGGACCACGTTCTGGATTGGGGAATACCACCCGCCGAGGGGTCGATCGTCGCCGGGGCGATCCGGCTTTCCGGATCGGAGCCAGCGTACTGGGACCACAGTCGAAGGTTTCGCCCCTGCACGCTGAACGACGCCTGCGAAAATTGCAAATGCAGGAGATCCAGCCGCAGAAACCTCGAGGGAATCGTGAATGTCGCCGTCAGCTCGCGCCATCGCGTAAAGTCTCCCGGCGTGGTGGGCGTGTTCATGTAACATTGCGCCTGCGCCATCACGGGCGCATCGCGCTCGTATGCCGCAAGGCAGAGATTGCCGCTGTACCCGCTGGCTCGGCTCCCCAGGAGAACGAATCCCGTTTCCCGGTCAACAGTAGTCGAGACGCGCACGTATCCGCCCCAAAAGGCGATCGACGGTGTGAACGTGTAGGTTCTGGGCGGTAAGGTGACGCCCAGGAACCGGTTGACGCTGTCTCTGATGAATTCGTTGCTAAAGATGATGCCGTCGGGACCTCCACCCACGGTGTCGGCAACACCGACGATCGGGAACCCGAATTCCGAGGCCAGTGGATACCCCACGGCATACCCACCATAGTTGCCGCGTGAGTCTGGCGCGCTCCCGAGGCTTAGCACTTTATCCGTATGAAAGGCGTAGGTGAATCCCAGGTCCGCCCGGACCGCCGACGTGGTGATCAGGTTCGCATTCGCGGTCACTTCGAATCCATGCGCTGTCACGAGCCCTAGATTCCCATACTGCGGCGGCAATCCCAATGCGTTTTGAATGAGCAACAGCTGATCGACGGTCCGGCGGCGATACCAGGTCAATCCCACCTGCACCGCACTCCCCCACAGGGTCGCGTCGGCACCGTACTCGGTCTCCCGCGTCCGCTCCGGACGAAGCGCGGGATTCCCGAGTTGACTCCGGTCGAACACCGTCTCGTCATTTCCGTCGACCAGCGACAGATAGCCTTGCTGCACGCCGAGCTTCATACCGGATGTCGGATATCGACTCGCGGCGCCATATGACGCGCGGAACCGGAGCTCACGCAATCCTGGAATATTTTTAAGGAACGGCTCGTCCGACGCGATCCAGGAGATACCGACTTTGGGCGTCGGCGTTGGATGATACGCGTCGCCGAACGAGCTGGACCCATCGAGACGTAGGGAGCCGGTCAAAAAGAGGCGGTCGCGAAAACCAACGACTTCTTCCCCGTATGTCCCCAAGCTCGCGACTTCGCTCCAGACTTGTTGCGAGGTCAGCTGCGACGCAGTCTGCACGGAAGAGCTTCCTGGCGCCAACCTGCTCCCGTTCAGATCGACGCCGTCGGTATGATCGTAGGCATACTGCACACCTATGGAGCTCCGAAAACTCAGTGGATCGGGACGTGCCGTGGCAGTGAGCCCCACATTCATCGTCCGGCCGACGTACGACCGTCGACTATCCTCGGCCATGCTTGCATAGTCGGGAACCGACCCAACCCGCGGTAACACGGTGTGAACCACGCTTGGCGCCAAATCCATTCCGACCGTCATCGTCCCCGTCAGCCACGATGTCGCACGATAGACGCCATTCAGCGCTCCCGTGATGCGACTCGCCTGCTCGTTGGAGACCGTCAGGAACGTATACGGATTGAAGAGATTCCCCGCGTCGGTGGTATCGGTTCCCGGATTGATGCCGTAAAACACCGCCGCATCGCCCTGCGACGACAGCCGCGTGGTCTGCGTATATCCGATGGTCGCTGTCACGGCCGTCTTGGACGTCAAATCGAACGCCACGCTGGCGTGTCCACCCATGTCGCGCATGGTGTTGGGTTGGCGGATATCACCGCTCAGAGACGGCGTTCCCAAAATACTTTCGAGATATTGGGCGATCCGGCGAGATGTCTGTAACGCGCCGACTTGCCAATCGTAGTTCGCCGAGAGAAAATATCGGATGGCCGACGATCCTCCACTCACGCTTGCCCCCGCCTGCCACATCGGCCGGTTCTTGGCGAACACCGCATATTCCGGATTGCCGATCAACGTCGGGACCAGCGCGATACTGTCGAGCACGCACACCTGATACTCGTATTGATAGATCAGACTACAGTTCCCGTTGAAGAGCTGCCCCGTCGTCGGATCGTGCCCATACGCTTGGTAGACACGTGACACGGTGGCCGTCGGCACCGAGTTGGTGACGGGGCGCGCGTACCACTTGAATTCCGTGCGTCCCGACTGACCACGTTTGGTCGTAATGACAATCACGCCGTTCGCGGCGTCGGGACCATACAGGGTCGAGGCCGAGGGCCCTTTGACGACTTCGACAGTTTCGATATCATTGGGATTCAAGTCGTACAATGGACTGCGCGTCTCGCCGACCCCTCGCTTGTCATCGTCTACGTAGCCGTAGTCGCGCTGCACCCGATTATCCGACTTGAACCGCACCCCATCCACGATCACGATCGGCTCGGCATCGAGATTCACGGTGGTCTGCCCACGCAATCGCAAGGACACCGTTCCACCAACAGTGCCTCCTTGCCCAGTCAAGATTTGGAGACCCGGGACGCGCGATTGTAGCAGTTCTGCCACGCTGGAAATCGGCGCGCTTTTCACGAGCGAATCCGCGTTGATCTGCGCGACCACGTGCCCGAGCTCACGCACACGCTGCTCACCGGTCGCGGTGACGACCACCTGATCGAGCGTATTGATACTGGATTGCAACGCGAACTCCACCGTCGCAGTACGCCCCGCGCTCACCTGCACGAGACGCACTTGACGCGCGAATCCCAGCGCGCGGACGGACACGTGATGCGTCCCTGGCGCCACCCGTATAAACCGATACTGCCCCTCGTCATCGGTTCGAACCGCATGCGTACTATCATCTAACCACACGCTGGCGTCACGCAACGGACGCCGGCTTACCACGACGTAGCCGGTGATCGCGCCACTCTCCGTGGAATCCGCGACGACGGCCGGTTGGATGTTCACGACATCCGCCGCCAATGGCACCGCGCGGAGTCCCGTTCCAGACAACACCGTCTCGAAGGCGATCCCGAGCGTCATATTACGGGCGTGCAACGTGACTGGCGTCCCGATTCCCGCCAACGTCTCGCTCTGATACTGCACCCGAATCTTGGCGGCTTTCCCCAACAGGACGACCGCTTCGCGCACCGTCACACGGTCGAGCTGCACGGTGATCTGTCGCGACAGCAATTCCGACGTCGTCCTGCCGCGCGGCTCAGCCTCAGCCGCCACGGCTTGCTGCGCCGCCAGTGCCATCGGCACGGTCAAACGCCCTACCGCCAGCACAACCCCCGCGAGACAGACCATGCGCCGTCGTGTCACCGCCCCACCTCCGTGTTGGAAGATGTCATCGTGCGGCCATCCCGCGATGCCGGCGTTTGCGTACCGGGCGTCGGTGACATCGGACGCAAGATGACCGTCGAGTCATGCCTGGTCATCGTGACGTGCAACAATCCCTGCAACAGTCGCATCGTCTCTTCGGGATTCGCCACGTCAAACTCCACATTCGCGTGTCGAGCGGCCAATGCTGAGTCGTCCAGCTTGAAGTCGTAGCCGTACCAACGGCTCAACGTGGCCAGCATCGTGGACACCGGAACGTCGGTGAACACCAATCGGTCGTTCACCCACGCTGCCATCGCGTCGGATGACACACCACTCGCCGTCAACGCGGTGGAATCGTCAAAGCGCCCGGTCATCCCCGCCGTCAGTGTCGCTACATGCCCGCACGCCCCCGACGACACTTTCCCCGACGCCACGGCAACGCGCGTTACACGATCGGTGGCGTATCGAGCGATATCGAACCGCGTACCGAGCACACGGGTCGATACCGGGCCCGTGTGCACCGTGAACGGTGCATCGCGATCCGGCACCACATCGAATCGCGCCTCACCCACGAGTGACACGTCGCGTGTCCCACGCCCGAACGATTCCATCACCGTCAACATGGTTTGCGGGGCGAGGATGACCTCGCTTCCGTCCGCGAGTCGGATGGTCGCGCGCTGCCCCGTGGTCGTGTGATATGTGCGCACGGCGTCGGTCGCGCTTGGCGTGCGTCGCAGTATCTCTCGCCCGGCAAGACCGACGGCAACGATTGCGGCCGCGGCAACGGCCCGCAACCAGCGCGACGAGGTGTGTGGAGGCGCATGCACCGCGGTCCGGGTGACTGCGGCCTGGGCATCGGCCGCGTCGGCACGCGCCCACACGTCGGTGAGAGCGACCGATGCCTCGATCGGCGGGGTCAGCTCGCCACGCGATGCCGACGAGCGGAGCGCCGCGATCGCGGCTCCGTATCGAGGGTGCGCGGCGCAATACGCGTCGAACCGCGCGCACGACTCGGCGTCGAGTGTGCCGGCAAGATACCGGTCGACGACATCGAGATCAGGCTGAGGAGAGATGGGAGTCGGCATAGGGAGTCTGTCCCAAGGACCCCCAACGCCATCGTGTATAAACTGGGACCGCTACCACGGGTCGTGGCGTCTTCTTCGGATGGCCGCCGCTTAGCGGATTGACTCTCTATAATGGCCGCCATGGCGAGCGAACTCAGCGAGCGGAGCCGGATTCCTCGTCGTCACGCTATGCGTACGGGTTGTCGCGAAACCGCTCCAGGAGTGGCCGAACACGGGCCAGCGCCCGCGTCACCATTTTGTGCGCTCCCATCGCCGAAACGCCGAGCACGACGCCGATCTCTTCGTAGGTGCGCCCTTCACTCCACCGAAGCAGCACGGCCGCGCGCTCGCGTGCGGTCACAGTTTCCAACGCGTCCGCAATTGCACGCCGGAGTGTATCGGCATCCACGTCCGCATCAAAAGGTCCCCCATCGTTCGGCATGGACATGTCGCGCGCCGCCACGTCGCGAAAACGCGCGACGACGCGGGCGTGCCGGGTGGCTTTGTAGACCCGGTGGCGCACGGCGCTCAGGAGATAGACCGCGATGTCATCGCGTACCACGAGCGTGGCACGGCGTTGCCAGAGCGCCAGAAAGAGCTCCTGCACCATTTCTTGCGCGAGATCCGGCGACTCACCCAACGTGGCGGCGAGTCGCCAGAGACGATCACGAAACGCAAGGTACAAAGCAGAGAACGCCTCGCGATCACCCATGCGAATCCGTGCAACGATCGTGTCGCTCGACATGCCATCGATCGTCGTCGCAGGTCCATTCCGCGGATCGCGGGCCGCAGACTCCGCGTGCTCATTACGCTCCGCGTGCTCATCACGCTCGGCGCGGCGACGCCACGTGTCGCCATGCTCGTCGCCTCCGTGCGGCGACAACCACGAGAGCGTAAGGGCGACGTTCCAACTATCCGACATCCATCACCATCACGAGACAGATCCGTCCACACATAGGCGTCAACAGTCGACGGCAACGCACTATGTGTCAAGATCGAGAAAAACAGAACAGTCGTTCGAATCTAAAGTGCTCGCTTTAAACACCCGCGCCGTCACCCGCGTACCTTACTATAGAAAGGTGCGCCGCGACTCTTGCTCGGACCGCGGCGGCACCCAAGACTCAGCGAGGTCCGAAGCCGGCATGCAGACCAAGCACGAATCGGTACGCGAGGCACACTCGCGCGGCACAACGTTGTGAGCGAGAGCGAACATGCGCACTGCTCGCGCGCTCGCCGCGCCACCGCGTCCGCTGTCGCGCACCACGGCGCACACGGATGATAACCACGTCGCACACGAAACGCGTGTGTCGCTGGCCATCGACCGTACCACGGCAGACTCGCCTCTCGATGCCCCTGTGCCGGTGACCGCGCAGCCGCCCGCGGAATTTTCCGCGTCGGCCGCCGAGGATGCCGCGCTCGTGAGGCGCGCGCGCGACGGCGACAGCGACGCGTTTGGGCAATTGGTGCGGCGGCATCTCAACGCCGTACGCACGGTCGCACTTGCCGTGTCGGGAAACGCCACCGACGCGGAAGATATTTGTCAGGACGCGTTCGCGGCGGCATTGCGACGCATCAACTATTGTCGTCCGGAAGAAAAATTTCGCCCGTGGCTCTTGGCCATCGCGCGAAACCGGGCGCTCGACATCCGGCGGCGAGCCCGCGTGCGCGCGGTCGAATCGCTGGATGCGGTGGAAGAGCAGGTCGACGCGGATGGCGCCCTCTCCGGGCGGCGCGATCCGGCCCCGTTACGGGCCGCCGAACGTGCGGATCTGCGCGAACATCTTGCCGCCGCGATCGCGACGCTCACGGATGTGCGACGCGAAGTACTGCTACTGCACGACCTGGACGATTGGACGCATCAAGAGATCGCCGCGCATCTCGGTCTCGCCGAAGGAACGGTCCGATCACATCTATTTTGGGCGCGCCGCGATTTACGGGCGCGATTGAGTCAAGAGTTTCAGCGAGGGAACGATGGCATTCGATGAGTTCGACGCGCACCACGCACATGACGACAGGAATACCCCAATACACGAGGGCGAC
>Ga0105237_10010185_pt1 | contig 10018 bp, 8 predicted proteins | sample KBSC24metaG_FD_81520 | JGI IMG/M metagenome (GOLD analysis project Ga0105237, IMG submission 81520) | Corn rhizosphere microbial communities from Kellogg Biological Station, Michigan, USA - KBS C2-4 metaG | ecosystem: Host-associated > Plants > Roots > Rhizosphere > Soil | place: Michigan, USA... | reverse complement strand
TACATCAGCGCGCCGAGCCGCGTTGCCGGCACAGCAAGCCGGTTCGCGAGCAGGGCGATTCCGACGGCGAGATGCCCGACGCCCGTCGCGAGTGCCCAGAAGACCTGACCGCCGGGCATCCACTCCGGCACCATATCGGCGGTTGGCTTGAGCCCCGCGAAATGGGCGAGCGCGAAGAGGAGCGAGCAGATCCCGAACACGACCCGTGCGATCGTCACGCTCGCCGATCGGTCCCCGCGCATCCGGAGCAGGATCGCCCAACTCCCGACCATGACGGACGTTTGCTCAGCGAGACCCAGCACGGCCTTGGGGGCGGTATGCGGGTCCGCCAGCTGCAGCACATAACACGCATCATAGAGCGCAAAGAGGGTCAGCAGGATCACCGCCGCCGGCCGAATTGTGCGCGCGATGAGCAAGCCCGCGCCACCTAGGACGAGCAGGCTCGCGGACAGATAGGCAAGCGGCTGCCGCAAGGGCAGGCTCTCCGGCACCGGTTGCCAGTAGATTGCGAAGTCGCCCTGCAGCAAACAGGCAATCCCGTACGCGATCGCCGCCACCCCCAGGAACGCCACTCCACCACCCGGCTGGCCCAGCCGGTGGATACCCTCTTTGATCTGCATCGAACGTTCGTCCTTCTTCCCCGCCGGTGCTGATGCGCGGTCCGGCCTGGCCGAACGTGTGGGGGGATGAAGATGGCGAAGGCGAATAAGGAAAGGTTCAATTTCTTCTATCCCGCGCCGCGCGGCCTCTGCCATGCTTTCCATTCAGACCGCGGGCGTGCAAAAACGGGCAAAGCCAGGGCCGTTGCGAGTTTCCAATGACGAGACATACAATCGGCGCATGGACGTTCGAACCGCGCGCCAACGAACTGCACCGCGATGGCGAGCGCCGCCGCCTGGAGCATCGCGCTGCGGCGACGCTTGAGCTCCTTTGCCGTCGCCCTGGCGAGATCGTGACGACGGACGACATATTGGCGCAGGTCTGGAACGGCCGAGCCATCAGCCCCAACAGCATCCCCGTCGTCATCAGCGACTTGCGCCAGGCGCTCGAAGACGATGCGCGCAGCCCCCGCTACATCGAAACGGTGGCCAAGCGCGGTTATCGCCTGATGGTCGAGCGGCCGACCCCGGCACCGACCCCGTCCTCCACGCGCCGCGTCCGTGCGGCAGTCTTTGCGCTGATCGCGCTCGTGCTCGCGTTGGGAGGCGCGCTTGCCTACGCGACGTTGGCGCGGCCGAAAGCACCGGTGCTGGTGGTCAGGCGGGTGCAGAACGGCACCGGCAATCCCGTTTATGATCCGCTCGCCAATGCCAGCAGCGCGGTGCTGATGACCGAGGCCGAGCAGCTGACCGGCGTCCAGGTCTTTCGGGGTCCCAGCCCACGCCGGGACGCGATCCTGCTCGATTCGATCCTCGTTATCTGGAACGGCCGCCCGACCGTGATGATGGCCGCCCAGCGCGCGGGCGGCCCGGTCCTGTGGACCGGGATGACGGCCGGCGGCGAGCAGCGCATCCCCTATGACATAGCGCTCGAAATGCACCGCCTGGGCCAACGCCTCCGGCCCTGAGGCCTCGTGCGTTCAATCCTCGCCGGCAGCACCGGCATCTTTTCGGCGGCCGCGGCGCGCCAGCTCAGCGATAGGGCAGGTCGTCCCCCAGGGCCAGGCGGGCAAGCAAAAGGTCGATCGTGAGCCCCGGTGTCCCGGTGGGCCTTTCCCACGGCGCGAACGGCAGGATCAGCACCGCCAGCGCCTGCGCTTCGTCGAGCAGGTCCAACGGCACCCCGTCCGCCACCCGCCGCTTGAGCCGCGCCGCCAGCGCCTCCTTATGGATGGAGGTGGATGCGTTGAAGACGCGCAAGCACACGCCATAGGCGCCCTGAAGCCAGCTCGCCCACTCCTCTCCCGCCGCCGCCCGCGCCCGTGCGCGATCGAAGACACCCTTCGGCCAGCAGGATGGAAACGCCTCCTCGGCGCCCTCGACCGCCGGGAGGAGGTCCGCGAACCGGCTGACGAAATGGTCGCGATTGCCGGCCGCCGCCGCGGCGGGCGTGGCGCCGTCACGTATCAGCAGAGCGGCACGGCGCAGGTCCCATGCCGCCGAGCGCGAATAATAGAGTTGGGCCCGATCGGGCGGCGCAGGGGCATCGGCTCCCCGACAAGCAGACAAGGCGCTCCACCAGCGCCCCGACCAGGCGTAGATCGGCCCCGGCGCACAGCCCGCGCCGATCAGCCGCCGCACCTCCTCCTCCGCCAGACCGGTCGCCGCCGCCAGCTCGGGCAGGCGCCAGAAATGGCGCGCGATATAGGATCGGGCGGCAATGTCATCCTGGGTCGTGTCGCGCATCGGGCTTTTTAGTCCGGGCGGAGACGGCAATGCTTCGGCCGATGTCGAGACATGGCATATCCATGCAAGCAATGGGTCCGTTTGGGATGGATTAGTGGCGAAGAGCATTGCCCCCGCACAGGCCCCGAATTACGCTTGTCGCCATAGAGCCGGAGAGGGTGGCGGCGATATGGATGACGCGACGATCGAACGTGCGGCGCGGGCCATTTACGGCCTGTCACCGGCGCATTGCAGCGCCAGAGTGACGATCGCCGGGCAAGCGGCGGTGATAACCGGCGACATCGACTGGAGCGACGCACCGACATGGCGGCGTGACCGGGCACGCCTCCTGGCGCGGGTAGCGCTCGAAACAACGATGGTCCTTTAGACCCTGATCCACGCTTTAATTCATGGGGGCGCCTACGATGACCGGACGCTGTGTCCATGGTCGCTGGTCGTTCGGCTTATATTTATAGAGACCGAAGCCGAAGAGGACCATCTTCACGCCGGGACGAAGCGGCAGGACGCTCGATGCGTCGATTACGAAAATCCCATAGGCCGATAGCGCCAGAAACAGCATTATCTTCTTGGCGGTGAGCCCGCCGGTCGGCCTGACCGGCACCTTGGGTCCGGTCGCCAATATCGTCTTGCGCAAGCTCAGGACCGGCTTTTCGATGACATGCCAGGACGTGACCGCGAACAGCAGCGTCAGCGGCAGCGCGATGCCCAAATTGACATACCAGAAGCGCGCGTGCGGAAGGAAATGTGCAATCGCCTGCTGGATCGGAAAGCCGTAAATGTAGATGCCATAACTATAATCGCCGCGATGGAAGAAGGGCAGTTTCGGCAAGTCGCTGAGGCCGACCACCGCGACCGTATAGATCAGGCCGGGAACGGCGGCATAGGCGAGCACCTCAATGCCGCTGAGCTGCATCACCAGAACGAGGCCCAGCGAGATACCGAATGCGGCGAATGCGGCCAACCGGCTGAACGGCAGGCGGTCACGGTAGAGGAATATCAGGTTGCCGATCAGGAAGCAGAAGATGAGCAGCTTCGCGGGCAAAACCTCGATCGTGCCGCGCGTCGGGAACACCCAGCCGATCAGCACGGTTGCCGCCGAATAGACCAGGGTGACCCAGGTCATTGCCTTTACGCTGCGGAATGCTCCCGTGAGCAAGAGCAGCGACATTATGATGTAGCAAAGAATCTCCGGCCCAACCGTCCACAGCGCGAAATTGACCAGCTGCGGCGCGGGATTGTCGAGGAACAACCCTGGAAGCGAGAAGCGGACGCGCCCGATCAGTGACCCAAAATATTCGAGGAACATCGGGCTTGAATAATATTGCTTGAGCGGGAGAGCCGTCAGGAGCGGGCCCAGCACGAGCGCGGAAATCATGATTTCCGTAAACAATGCGGGCAGGATGCGCAGCACGCGGAACGTGATGAATGTCTTGAGCTCGCCGGTCCGTTGGGCGCTTCCCATGACAAGGAAGCCGCTCAAGCCGAAAAACATCGGCAAGAGGGTCGCCAGCAGCACCGGAACGGGGAATGCCGCCAGCGTCCGCCCATAATCTTGGCCATAGCTGATGCTGAAGCTGTGCCACGTGAGGATGCTCAGCGCGAGGCCAACCCTCAAATGATCGAAACCGGGACCGATCCCCTTCAGGTCGCTAAGCCGCTTTCCCAGCGAGATGCCGGTCCCCTCAGACATTTACATTACCCCCCGGTGTAACCTCTGGCGCATCCCCCCCATATCAAAGTAGTTTCGCCCGGCAAGGGCGCCCTGAGAGTTACTCCGGATCGGCGATATTGGTTATTTTACCAAAAAATTTTGGTGCTATGCGATCCACTGGGTGGGGGCGCCGTACGATGACTCTAACCAATTCTACCGAAAAACTTGGCGTAGACGAAGTTATTCCGGCTTCCGACAATTGGCTGACCCGCATCATCCTTTGGTGGCATGCACAGGACGCCGCACCCACCGAAGCGGCTGGTAAAGATCCCCACGATATTCAGGCGTTCGAAGACCTCAATTGGACGCAGATGTGGTAATCCTCGCCCGATAATGATCCATTTGGGATAAAGCTCGGATCAAATAGTCCGCCACGTGAACGGCTCACGGGTGTATTCGGATCGTCCGCCCTGCAAAAGGGCAGGAGATTGCGATGCCGGACCAGGATGCTGACGTCCCGCCAGCGCGATGGGTGATAGGCCCAATGGGCGAACGGCTCACATTGGACACATTGCCCTCGCCCAAGACGCGCCGATGGGTGATCCGCCGCAAGGCCGAATTGGTCTGCGCGGTGGAAGGGCGGTTGCTCACCCGCGAGGAAGCGATTGCGCGCTACAATATCAGCGAGGATGAGTTCGAGACATGGCGGCAGTCGGTCGAGCGGCACGGCCTGCTCGGCCTGCGCAGCACGCGCCTTCAGCATTATCGCGACCGGGAGAAGCGCTTCCCTGATATGTAGGGGCGCTTCTCGGGAAATCGGGCTGCATTTCCGTCATGGCCTCGCCACCGCGCAAGATCGCGGCGCGCCGGCCTGAAGACAGCGGCAATCGCAAGCAAGGAAAAGCCCCCTCCGCCATAAGCGAAGGGGGCTTCGAAAGTTACAGCCTGTTACCAGCTGCCGCGCATGATGAACGAATAGCGGCGGTCGCTGATGAAGTAGCTACGCGGACCGATCTTCCCACTTGTCGTAAATTGCTGGAGCGTCTTGGTCACGGCGTTGTTGAGGTTCACGCCCTGAACCCCGATCCGCAGCCCCTTCGTGAGCGTCAGGAAAGCCGAGGCATCCAGATGCCCCTCGGCGCCGTTGTAGATCGGGAAATAGGGCTGGATCACGTCGGCCGCCGTCAGCAGGAAGCGCGAACGCCATGTATAGGCCGCGCGCAGTGACACAGGGCCCTTTTCATAGAAAAGCGTCGCATTGATGTTGTGCTTCGACAATTGCTCGAGCGGCAGACGCCCCACACCGGTCGGGGCACTATTGTCGGCATTGCCGCCATTGAGGAAGCTATTCGGCAATCCGCTGCTCTTCAGATATGTATAAGAGAGGTTCGTTCCCAGGCCGCTGAACAAGCCGGGCAGGAAATCGAACGTCTGCTGATAGGCAGCCTCGAAGCCCATCACCTTGCCGTAGCCGTTATAGTTGGACGGGATACGGACTTCGATCGGGATCGTGACCCCGTTTTGCGTGAAGTTACGCGCTATCTGTGCGGCATAGAAGAAGTTGTGCACCCGCTTGTAGAAGGCGTTGACCGTCAACGAGCCGACCTTGGCGAAATACCATTCTGCCGTGACGTCGAATTGCTGCGCGGTTGCCGGCTTCAGCAAGGGGTTGCCCAGGCTGAAGGAGATCGAATTATCCGTCGTGTTGAACGACGCGCCGAAAGAATTTCGGATGCTCGCCAGGTCCGGCAGCGTCATCACCTTCGACGCGGCCAGTCGCACGAGCAGATTCCGTGTCAGATCGAATTTCAGGTTGAGGCTCGGCAGCCATTGATCGTCTTTCGTGCCCGCCACGCTCGAGGTGGCCGCTCCACTCCCGAACTTCTGGAGCTGCGCGTAAGTATCCGGGCCGAGTTGGCAGATGCCGCCTGGCTGACCGAGCACCACGCCCGGCGGCAGGCCCGGCGGAGGCGAGCTCGGGGTGGCGCAGCGTTGCGCATAGGACTGGTCGACGCCGATCGACTGCTGCGTGATGAAGATCGAACCTCCCGACCGGACACGCGTATTGACATAACGCAGGCCGATATTTCCCGACATCTTGACGTTGCCGAAGATCGGCGTGTCGCGGCCGAAGCTCAGCATGACGTAAGCGTCTTTGCTCTTCTGGCTGACGTCCTGGATTTCGTTCGGAAGGTAGGGCGTCCCGGCTATCGCGCCGGTCCGCTCGGCCAAGGGAACCCAGCCGCTTCCGATGCCCTGAGCGGCGATCGATTTGAAGAAAGTCGCCGTCGAGTTATAATTGCCGATCATGTCGCCATTATAATAATAAGCGGACGGCGGTGCCGCGGTTGCCCCGCGGAAGAAGTTCTTGAACGTGAAGAAGTCGGTATTCTGGGGGACCTTCGCCATCGACACGGGCCCCGTGCCGCCCCAGACCTCGCTCAAAGCGCCCCAATTATAGGTTGTGTACCGAACCGTTTCCTCACGATCGGCATAGCGCGCGCCAAACTTCACATGTTTGAAGAAGGGATCGTCCCCGCCGAACTTATAGACGAAATCGGCTTTCCCCGCCCATTCATGGCCGGTCGAATGCTCCGCATGGTCCATGGCCGCGCGCCAGAATTCGTTATTGCGATCGGTAAAATACTGGGAATCGCTCTCGGCGACCAGTTTCGGATCCGGCGTCGCCCACGAATAGGTAAGCGCAAGGGGCTTGTGCGGGATGATCGTCGGCAGATTGCCGGTGAGATCGAGCTCTTCATCCGCGAAGGTCGATCCGAACACGCGGAAATCGAGATTGTCGTGCTGCGCCTGCGTATAATCGGCGTCCAGATTCATCGACAGGCGGTCATTCGGCGCGAACTTGAAATTCAAGCCATAGTCGGTGACCCGATTACGCTCGTCGATCTGGCCGCGGGAAAGGCTCTGCTGCATACCTCCGACGACCGCCGTGCCGACGTTGCCGCGCCAGCCGCCGCCGGGTGCCGTGATATACCCTTTTTCGAACACGCCGTTGTTATCATAGGTGTAATTCCGCGTCGTCCCGACCGGGCATTCGGCCCGCGTCGTTGCACCATTGTTGGTACTGTTGCTCGTCGACGGGCCATTCTGGTTCTGCTGACACCCATAATGGTACGTATGATATTCGGACAGATCCGACCCGGTCTCGAACGTATGCTCGCCCCAGGCATTTTCGGAACTGGTGCGCAGAAATTGCGCGGTCAGGGTGGCGCGCCGGTCCAGGCTTTCCCACTGCGCCGCGAGGCTGATGCCGCGACGCTTGCGGTTATAATCTTCCTGCCGGAACTGACCTCCGATCGGAGCGTAGCGGACGTCCGCAGGGTCGAGCAGCCCGTCCGCGCCAGCAGTACTGGCGGCGCCGCATGCCGAGCCGCTGGGGGGCAGCGTTGTCGTGTCGGCGGCTCCCGGAAGCGGGTTGCGGCAAATCAACTGGCCCTTCGTATTCAACACAACCGCAATCGTGTTGTCGCGCGTCTGAATGTTCGACACGCTGACGCCGTTGGATTGTGACCGAATCTGCGAGAAGGATGCCGATGCCAGCAGGCCGATGCGGCCGATGCCCGTGTCCCACGTGTTGCTGATCAGCGCCGACCACGTGGGCGACAGCCGCTTCTCCAAGTCGCCATAATTCGCTTCGACATCGACGCCGATATGCAATCCCTTGCTGTCGAACGGCTTGCGCGTGTTGAGATTGACGGTGCCGGCGAGACCGCCCTCGATCATTTCCGACGTCGCGTTCTTGTAGACTTCGACCGAACCGAGCAACTCGGCAGGCACGTCGGCGAAGTTGATCGCCTGTCCGCCTACACCCGCCGCGAAGGTATCGCGGCCATTGAATTCCGACCGAACGAAATTGAGACCGCGGACGACGACCCCCGAACCTTCGACCGAAAAGTGATCGGGATCGTTGCTGCCCGCGAAACGGTTCATCGCGACGCCTGGCACGCGCTGCAGCGCTTCGGTGACCGAACGGTCAGGGAGCGCGCCGATGTCCGAGGCGGTAATCGCGTCCACCACCGTGTCCGCGTTGCGCTTGATGTTCTGCGAATTGGCGAGGCTGGCGCGGATGCCGGTGATCGTGATTTCTTTGGGGCCGGAATCCGACGGCTCGGCCGCGGCGGCTGCCGGTGTAGTCTGACCAATGGCCGGCGCTGTCATCGCGGTGAGGGCGATTGCGGAAACGCCGCACTTCAGAACCATGCCGAACTTATCGGCATACGGATTCACGGCATCGGAACGGAACATCGGCACTCTCCCCCTGTATGACAACGCTGACTTCTTTGGTCGCGTGTTTCTATTACGGTAGCGATAACTTGGGTTGCCGGATTGAGCAAGATGGTTTCATAAATAGACCGCAAATCGGCAGAATGTGACCGCTTTGCAACATTGTTGGACCAGTTGGTTGACCGCGTTCGCGCGCGCCAAGCGCTGGATCAGCAAGGATAAATGGGGGAGTGAATGCTGGCGCGCCGCGTCGTGATCGTTGGGGGAGGCACCGCCGGTTGGATGACCGCGGCCGCGCTCACCAGGCTGCTGCCCGGCCGCTGCGCGGTGCATCTGGTCGAATCGGAGGCGATCGGGATCGTCGGCGTGGGCGAGGCGACCCTGCCGCACATCCGCGCGTTCAACGAACGGCTCGGCATCGACGAGGCCGATTTCATGGCCGCGACCCGCGCGACCTTCAAGCTCGGTATCGAATTCGTGGATTGGGGGCGGATCGGCGATAGCTATATCCATCCGTTCGGCACGTTCGGGCCGGGCGGAGCCGAGGTCGATTTCCATCAATTCTGGCTGCGGCTGAAGCAGCAGGGCATCGCCGTGCCCGATCTCGACCTTTTTTCGATGGCCTGCACGATGGGTCGGATGAACCGCTTCGCGCTGCCGTCGCGCGATTCGCGCGGGCTCGATTCCACCTTCGGCTATGCCTATCAGTTCGACGCCACGCTCTATGCCCCCTACCTGCGCAGGATCGCCGAGGAGATGGGGGCGAAGCGCACCGAAGGCCGGATCGTCACCGTCCACCGCGATCGCGAGACCGGCGACGTGACCTCGGTCCAGCTCGAAAGCGGCGAGAAGATCGAGGGCGATCTGTTCGTCGATTGCTCGGGCTTCGTCTCGCTCCTGCTCGACAAGACGCTGGGCGAGCCGTTCGAGGATTGGTCGAAATGGCTGCTCAACGACCGCGCTGCCGCCATGCCCTGCCGCACGGCGGGCGCGGTCACGCCTTATACCGGGGTGATCGCCATGCCTTATGGCTGGCGCTGGCGGATTCCGCTCCAGCACCGCACCGGCAACGGCTATGTCTATTCAAGCCAGTTCCTGTCGGACGAGGATGCCACCGCAACCTTGATCGCGGCGGTCGAGGGCGAGCCGATCGCCGAACCGCGCGTGCTCCGCTTCAAGGCGGGCAGGCGAACGCGCAGCTGGGTCCGGAATTGCGTCGGCATCGGCCTCGCGTCGGGCTTCCTCGAGCCGCTCGAATCGACCAGCATCTATTTGATCCAGGCGGCGATCACCGCCTTGCTCGAACTCTTCCCGGAAAAGGAGATTTCGCCGGTCGACCGCGATGAGTTCAATCGGCTGATCGACCTGGAATATGACCGGATCCGCGACTTCCTGATCCTGCATTATCATGCGACCGAACGCGCCGACACGCCCTATTGGGACTATGTCCGCACGATGCAGATTCCCGATACGCTGGCCGAGAAGATGGAATTGTTCCGCCGCCGCGGCCGCGTCGTCAAATATCGCGAAGGCGTGTTCCTCGATGCGAGCTGGGTCGCGGTCTATCTCGGCCAGCGCGTCATCCCCCAGGGGCATGACCTGCGCGCCGACGCGCCTCCGGCCGAAAGCCTGGTCGCGGGCATGCGCAACCTTGCCGCCGAGATCCAGGCGCTGGCGGGCGCGATGGAGGATCATGGCGCCTATCTCAACCGTTATTGCCCGATGAAAGACGCCGCGTGACGGCCGACCGCATGCGCGACGTGGTGGTGCTCGGCGG
>Ga0105237_10010184_pt1 | contig 10019 bp, 7 predicted proteins | sample KBSC24metaG_FD_81520 | JGI IMG/M metagenome (GOLD analysis project Ga0105237, IMG submission 81520) | Corn rhizosphere microbial communities from Kellogg Biological Station, Michigan, USA - KBS C2-4 metaG | ecosystem: Host-associated > Plants > Roots > Rhizosphere > Soil | place: Michigan, USA... | reverse complement strand
TATTTGCTTCAACAGAGCTGTGAATATAGGGCTGTATCGTTGTGTCGGCAAATACGGCATCTACCCTGAAAGTTTGGTCTGCTTCATTCATTACCGGGTATATTTTTTTGACATTAGCCTTATAAATAGTACTTGCTGTTACATCTGTTTTCAGAAGTACCTGCTGACCTGCTTGTATTTTATCGATATCCTGCTGATCGACAGATAACCTGATAATACGGTTTTGGCTTTTTCCCAATAGAGCTACTGCATCATTATTCCGTACTGCTTCGCCCTGTTCTTTGAATGTCTGATAAACTGTGCCATTCGTATTACTTCGGATAAAGTAATTTTCCAGTTCTGTTCGTGCGTTGGTTAACTGGCTTTGGGTATTATGAAGATTTGCGATCAGGTCGTTAACAGCAGAATAATATTTTTCTTCGGCTGATTTTCTCAGGTTTTGGGAGATGGTATAACTGGTGTATGCATTGTCGAGATTATTTTGTGTACCAATTTCCGAAGCCATCAGCTTTTTCAAACGTACATATTGCAAAGAGTCATTATGAAAACGTATTTCAGCATTTTGCATCGACAATTTAAGGTCGTTCAATACGCGCGAATGACCCGACAGATTAGATTGTGCAATATTATAATTGGTTCGGGCCGCATTAAGCTTCGCAGCCGGGGCGTCATACCTCACGATATAAAGAATTTGACCCTTGCGAACCAGGTCGCCTTCTTTTACCAGTTTATTTTCAATAGTTCCACTGCTTAATGCGTAAGTATAATATTCACTATCGGCCAGAATTTTACCTGATGCATATACTGTTTCAACAATATCTTTTTTTTGTGGATGGATAATATTGTCATGCTTACAGGATATGTATAATATCGGCAAAAGACCGCAAAGCCCGAAAAGAATTTGGTTGATTGATTTTGCCACAGCAATAATTTGCGCTAAAATAAAATGTAGATGGGAGATAGAAAATGAGGTCGATCATAGCGCAGTATGATTAATTACAGTGGCTGCGGCTGCGTATCGTCAGCTGCTTCGTAATGGATTTATAAAAAAACTGTCGGAGATCCCAGATTCCAGTACTATTCCGGTAAAACAAATCCAATTCAGTACAGCGATATTTATCCTGCACAAGTGAAGAAATACTTTCTGGTAATAAAAGCGGACATTGGTATTCTTCCTTCACAAAATCCTGTACGAGCAAACGAAGAAGTTGCAGACGGGAGTCGTAATTCAACTGACCTCAATTCAGAAAAGAGCAGAAAAAACGGATTATTCCACACGAAAAAAATCAATACGATCAATCGTTATAAAATTATAATACAACCCAAACGCAGTACCGGCAAGCGTTTCATAGATCTTAGTAATTTTACCAGGAATAAATAAGTCAGGGTATTAATTTATAATCTGCTAATTAACAACGCATATACATAGTTGAAAAACAATAGTGCGAATTACATAATTATTTGCATTACTTTGTTGCCGTTCACCCAATAGAATACCCGATAAATCCCGTACCGATGAAAAAACTCTACCGCTTATACGGTACTGCATCCTACATTGGATGTGTACCATTACAGCTTACGCTTACACTTTTACTTTTCACCTTATTTACAGCACCCCTTCATGCACAGATAAACGCTTATGCGAAGGTTACCGCTATTGCTACTGCTTCGGGCGTCACCACGCTGTCGATCAGTAATATCAGCCAGGCGTACCACACATTTGCTGTAGGTGAACAGGTAATTGTAATACAAATGCAGGATAATGTTATCGGAAGCAATACCGGTAACACCTCCACTTTTGGCAACCTTTCAGCCATTGTGAATGCCGGTTATTACCACATAGCGACCATCACCGCATTAAAAACCACAGGGACCGGCATGTACATCAAGACTACCGCATTGCCTGCTATTTTTACCATTGGCGCCAACAGCAGTGTGCAGGTAGTGAGCTTTCAGAGCCTAAGCACAGGAAATTATTCTACTACCGCTGCTATTACGGCGGTAAGCTGGAACTCTGCCAACGGCTATGGTGGTGTAGTTGCGTTCCAGGTTGGCGGCACTTTAACATTAAAAAACTCGGTTACTGCCAATGGGCAGGGTTTCGCCGGAGGCGCTGCATCTGACAATTATGAAAGCAGTTGCGAGCCTACTGTATACGCCAGTGCAAATACCATGTATGCAACCAAAGGTGAAGGTATTTATGTAAATACAACAGGGTATACAACAGGTCGCGGCAGGCTGATCACCGGCGGCGGCGGCGGTAGCGACGATAATGCAGGCGGCGCAGGCGGTGGCAATTACTCTACCGGCGGCGATGGCGGCCCGGGCTGGACCTGCACCGGCACTAATGTGGCAGGCGGCTTTGGAGGTGTAGCACTGGGCAGTTATTTAGCTGCCGGCACACGCGTATTTATGGGTGGCGGCGGTGGCGGTGGCCAGGGCAATAATGGTACTCAAACAAATGGTGGTTACGGAGGAGGCATTATTATCATAAAAGCCAATGCTATTACTACCAGTTGTACATCCTCATTAACTATTTCTGCCAATGGCAGTTCTGCCAGCAATACTACGGGTACAGGAAATGACGGCGCCGGTGGTGCAGGTGCAGGCGGCACTATTCTTATACAGGCAGGTTCATATAGTGTTCCCTCTTCTTGTCCGCTCAACTTTCAGGCCAATGGGGGCAATGGAGGAAGTGTAGCGAGCACCGATACACATGGCGGCGGCGGCGGTGGCGGACAGGGCGCTATACTTTTTTCCGGAGCTATGCCTAATGCTAACATAACTTCAACCACAACTCCGGGAACAGGTGGTTTAAACAGCAGTGCAAGCGGCGCCAGCAGGGCGGGCAATGGCGCCGGAAGTAATAATGCCGGCGTTATTGTGGGCATTGGTACGGTATTACCGGTTCAACTGATCTATTTCGCCGCAGAAAATATAAACAGCAAAGCAGTATTGAACTGGACAAGCGCCGATGAAATGAACGTAACATATAATGTTCAGCGTTCAACAGATGGCTTCAACTTTACCACTATTGGCTCAGTAAAAGGTACCGGCAATACCACCGGAACAACGAACTATACTTTTACCGATCCCAATATGGTAGCCGGCAGAAATTACTATCGTCTTGAAGTAAGCGGTATCCTGCCTGCAAAAACAATTTACTCGTCGATAGTTTCTTTAAACCTGTCGGCATTATCGAATATACCGGTTGCTTATCCGAATCCTGCTCATGATCATTTCAATATTCGCGTGGCGGGCGAAAACAGCAATAAAACACAGGTGGTAACAATAAGCGATCTTACCGGTCAGATTATTTATACAACCACAGGTAAACCAACGAACAACATCATCACTGTAACACCCAACAGGCCTTTAAAACCGGGCTTATACATGTTTAAAATAACGAGCGATGGTGCTACTGAGCAAACAGGTAAAGTGATGATTCAATAAAAAAGATAATCCTCATGGGTTTATGAAGTGGTTTGGAGCAACAAAAACTGTGTAAAGACAAACTGGCAAATATTGAGAAAAAGTCAGAAGAGTTGGAAGATGGAGGAATGGCTACCGTTGGAAAGGCCAGGAATCTATCACAGCCGACTTTTCTGATTAATTTATCCTGCTAAAAACATTCGTTCCCAAAATTGTGACCTGATTTACCACCCCATCCTTATTTTTTATTATAACAACCGGGTACGACTCGGCTTGGTTATAAAAATAGATATCGGTTTTAGGCTGCAGAATAATTTCTTTCTTATCCCATAATTGCTTTAGTACCAAATGATCATTTACCACCATCAACTCAACCATATTATCCGGGTCATCGTTCGATCTGAACCTGCCTGCATACGACTTTAACTGCTCAACCGATAGCGATGTCTTTTTTACTTTAATCCAGACGTCTCTTTTGAAAGCGACCACCTGATTAATATTTCCATCTTTATCTTTTGAGAAATTTAGTGTAAACATGGGAAAATCCTTTATATAAAAATCCATGGCAGACTCGGGAACAAAAGAACGTGTTTCACCATCCCAACTCTGCTTAAGCACCAGGTTATTGTCTTTGACAGAAAATTCAATAAACCGCGTTGCATCATTTTGCAATTGGAACAAGCCTTCAAATCGTTTCAACTGCTCTGGCGTATGCTCAATTTCTTTTTTCACGATCGGTTTATAGTTGTCGTTGCGGTTCCAAAATCCGTTATTGGCCACATTTACCTGATTTACAGAGCCACTGGAATCTTTGATAAAAGTGATTCGGATGGGATCCTGATTTCCTTCCTGCCTGCTGGAAAAAATCAACGGCGATTCCGGCGATAAACGCAACTCGTTATTGTTCCAAAGAAGTTTTGCAACAAGCATGTTATCTCTTACTGTAAACTGCACATTCATGTCGCTGTTTTGCGAAGATTGAAATATGCCTTCCACAGCTTTCCATTCCTGTTCACTTAAGTTCACTTTCGATTTCTGGGTATCCTGCGCGCGAAGCATGTTTGCTGTGAACAGAAATGAAAACAGAAACAAAGAGGTTATCAGCAATACGCGATTAAAGAAATTATTTATTCTTGCCATAAACCGAAATTTTAATGTAAATACAACAGGTTTATTTGATCCAAATAATGTAGACCAGGTAAGCAAGTACCAGTCCACACACAGCAATAAGCAATCCACTTGCTCGTCTTTTCTTAAGAAATAATAGAAGCAATAATCCTGTGATCGAAATCAGCGTTAACAGAATGGCACACACATCGATGAAAACCGACCACGCTGGCCCGGTATCTCTTCCCTTGTGCAGGTCATTTATGATGCCTACTAAGCCTGCAGTCGTTTTTGTGAGTTCATACCCGCCTGTTCCCCGGTCAATAAAGGCGTCGGCCGCATATCCGGGGCCTTTGAACGAAATTCCGATCTGGCTGTCATCGATCCTGAAATCACTTAATGCTGCTTTGATATTATCATTCTTTCTGAGGTATTCCACAATTTCCAGCTTTGCAATTTTCAGCGTATCAGGATTATTAACCCAGCTCACAGTCAGCTTTCCCTTTACCTGCGTTGTGTGAAGTTGGTTCACAAACTTGTCAGCATGATTCAACGTCAATCCTGTTATTGCAAAGAATAAGACGATCGCAAAGCTTATCATGGATAAATAGATATGAAGCCAGCGCATAAGCATTGCCATCTTCCGTTTCCATACGAAGCCATTTTTTGTTTGTGCAGCGGTACTTTCCTGTAATGTCATCTTACTGATTGCCGGTTATTTTTTCCTGTAGTCAAGAGATGCGGAGGCTATTTCTATATTGCCTGCCAAACTTATTTGCTGTGGAGCATCGCTACACTCAATTTCCTGTCGCATCAATTGATAAGTTCCATGTTCCCTTGCAACTTCAATTTTTACTATGTATTTACCGGGCTTCACATAATTTCCTTTGTCATCTTTACCATCCCACTTTAGTATATATTTTCCAGCTGAACGTGTAGCGCTGGTAATAGAATTCCTGAAATTCAAGTCTGAATTATAGTTGTTGCGATATTTAAGGTACCATGACTTAAGTTCCGGTACATACCGGTCGCTTCCATGCCATACCGACACTGTTCTTACCGGAAAATGCGTAGTGTCTTCGATCCATACCGCCACATATGGCCTTTTGGTAAACCCTTCTTTTTGTTTATTAATTTCAAGATTAATGATCATTTCAAAACCATTGCTCCATGGTGCCTGAAAGTTGCGTTCGTTTAAGTCGACATTTTGCTCTTTTTTCTTTTCTGCAAGTGGAGCTTCCAGTTTGCCCCATCCTTTGCTTGCTATGCGCCGGCCATCTTTGGTGATGATAAGATACTCAGCCCCTGGCACAGCAAATGCGAGTTGAATGCTTTCTGAAACAGGCATTACATTAAAGGCCGTAGCCAGTGCACCGGCATCAGTAGCATCAGGAGCCACCACGGTGGCGCTGATAATGTTATCGGCCGGCAAACCGGTTCGCGGATCCACAATATGAGAGTACCAATGACCGGCGATCAATTCGCCCCTACGGTAATTGCCGCTCGTGGCCACCGCTTTGTTATTGATCAGCAGTGCATCAATGGGTGTTTCATTTTCTGCATCGGCTTTCGGATCGCTGACAAGTACGTTTTCGGTTACACTGCCTGATATTACCATATCTCCACCTATATTAAGCACAATGGCCTTTACATCATGACGTTTGAGGGCTGCATCAACCGCATGCCTGATGATGTAGCTTTTTGCAAAAGAATTGAGCATCAGGGGCGCGTGGTCAACGTGTGTAGCCGTTCCCGCAGCCGGATCGAGTAACCAGTGTAATTGTTTTACCGCAGCCACTGCATCGCTCAGCTCCTGCCCGGTAGGAATCTGCTTTTTTATAGCGGCCTGCTGCCAAAGCCGGATGATAATTTCGGCCGATGCGTCCAGTGCACCGTTGGTCCGCACACGCCATGCATCAAATAGTTGCATTACATGGAACAATTCGTGAGACACATGCACTGGTTGGCCGGATGTTTTCAGCCAACGACTGAATTCACTTTCCTTGTCATAGGCGCTTAAGATCTTTGATAACCTGCTGATCTCATTAAGAACAATGTTTTCAGTTTCAGCCGCCTCTGTTTGCGAATACGTTGATACTTTAAGCTCCATGGAGGTGCCAAGCACATTTTCATAATGAGAGATATACGTAGATACAGTCTTTTCTTTTCGTGGATGGGTATTAGCTAAAACGCTGGTACAGGCTAAAAGCATCCCCCCTGCTAAAAAATATCGAAAAAAGTCAATTGAAAACATTTTTTTCATTTGTTCAAATGATGTTATTAATGTTAAAGGTTACAGCAATGGATTATTTTTTAGTAATGAAGGCGACGATGCCCTTTGATCCGGTGGCACCGAATCTTTTTAAAGCGTCTTCCGGCGGCAGCAACAGCATATCCTTAGTATTTTCATACTTCAATCGCTTTACTTTTTCAACAGAAGCCCGCGAGCCGTTTATAAAATATATTCTGTCTTCAGGAGGATTGGTTACTATTTTCGTAAAGAGGGCTTTCACTTCCTGTTCACTCGCCTCATGACTTTTCGGTTCCATTTCATTAAAGGGGTTGGCCTTTTTCTCAGCTTCTAATTTCTCTCGCCGTGCGCTGTCTGTATTCTTAGCTGGCTCCGTTTGGGCATTAGAAATGTCAATCGAAAAAACAAAGAACATAGCCAATGTTACAGGCAGTATACATATTCTTCTGAGGTATGAGCAGGATATTTTGCCCGAATCGGTGATCATGGTTAGTCTTCTTTTTATAGGTGAATGAAAAAACGAATTTTCCAGCTGAAGGTATCGCCCTGCATTGTGCGTCGCAAGCAGCATTCTGGCAAACATGGGGGTGTCGCCGTCTCCAATAGATTTTTCATCGGCAATAAATTCATGCACGATGCTTAATTCGCGAAGTACCAATTTGTAAAAAGGGTTCATCCAGAAAACGCGGGCAAAAACCTGGGCAAAAAGTTTGTCGTACGTATGTTTTTGGCGGATATGGGCTAACTCATGATTAAATATCAGACTGCCTTCTTCGCTTTCCATAGAAACTCCACGCTTCCAAAACAGGCTGTTGGCGAATGAAAAAGGCGCCTCGTCCAGATCGGTGATATATACATTGATGCCATGAATATTTGTGCAGGGCCATCTCTTTCCAAGCTTGAACATTTTTACAACCTGCGCTAAAAATATCGTCAGCAAACCACAGCTAATGAGAAGAGCAGCTCCTAACAAAAGGTATTGCCATGGAGCGTCTGTATGGTGCGGAATAACTTCGTTCGATTGAATCACATGCAAAAAGCCGGCTGCTATATCGTTGGTCGGCTGTGCAATGCTGTATATCGTAAAATTTAGCAACGGAATGGTAATACCTGCCACCAAAACAAACAGTAAATAGTAACGGTTGTATCTATTGAACTTCTTATTTCGTAGAAATAACCAGTAGTATCCGGTAAGCGCCCCGCTTACCAGAATCGATTTGAGTAAATAGATAACTACGTCGCTCATATGTTATTTTTTACTTTTCTTCAGATGCTTTAATAAAAGCTCAAGGTCGCTTACAGATAATTTTTCTTCCTCTACTAAAAAAGAAACAACGTTTTTGAAGGAACCGGCGAAATATCCGTTAGCGACTTTAACCAGCGTAGTTTTCGAATAATTTTCCATGGTGACGGCGGGATGATACCGATGAATTCTGCCGATGTTTTCAATTTTTACAAAGCCTTTATCTACAAGGGTCTTAAGAATGGTAGCGACGGTATTTTTGTGCGGTTGCGGAGCCGGCATCTTATCAACTATCTCCATTAACAATCCATTTCCCAACTTCCACAACACCTGCATAACCTGCTCTTCAGCTTTTGTCAATGATTTCATTAAAACTATAATTATAGTATAAATGTAAAACTATTTTTATAGTTTTAAAATATATTTTCTTACTTGATAAGTATACAGTCGGAAGTTTTCTTGCATAAAATTGGCCATAAAATGCAATCCTAAAGGCAGCGCCAAACTTTTTGTTTTGAGGAATGCCAAACCAAACATTATTTTTAAGATTGATTCCTTTCGTAAGAGTTGACTGGAATCAGGATTGATTAATTTTGTTCATTGAATTCCTACACCTTCCATATCACCCTGTATGACCTCGCCTTTCTGGGGGCCATATTTATAGGGCTAACTTTTGCCTTGCTTTTATTCTTCACGAAAACCATTAACCGCAGTGCAAACCGGTTTCTTGCCCTGGCGCTGGTTACCATGATCCTGTGGATGACGCGCATATTGGGAATTGATGTCCGGCTGAATAGCTACCTGCCTCATTGGGACAGGCTTCCAATGCAGTTTTTACTGGCACTCGGGCCTCTGATCTATTTTTATGTACTTAAAATAACACGCCGGCAGTATGAGTTTAGTTGGAGGGATCTGTTACATTTCAGCCCTCTGCTGCTTGAACAGGGAGCGCTGTTATTTGAAATAAGAGAAAGCAACAAGACAGGTGCGGCTACTTATGTTACGCAAGCTTTTCAACAACTGAACCCTGTATTACAGTTACTGGTGTTTATTTCAATGATAACCTATCTGTACAAGTGTAACAGGCTTATACAGGTTTTTTACCGGCGGCTGCAACCAGTTTTGATGGATAGGCCGCTTGTTGAATTCCGGTGGCTGCGCCGCCTGCTGGCAGCTACCGCTTTATTATGGTGCTTATGGATAGCTTGTGCGGCCACCGGGCGTTTTGTTTATGGTGGTCAACCAGGCATACAGGTTTATTACCCTTTCTATATCTTTTTTGCAGTGATATTGATATGGACGGCTGCCGCGGCGTTCTTAAGGCCGCAGGCGGGAGTGATGGTCCAAACGTCTGCATCTGTTAAGCCGCCAATCCCTGCTGAGTTGAGAGCAAAGGGTGCGTGGCTGAAGAAAGCTATGGAAGCTAACCGGTATTACGAGGAGCCTGAGTTAAGCCTCAGCTTGCTTGCTGAAAAACTCCGGCTGCCTTCCCACGAATTGTCACGGATCATTAATACCGTGTTCAAAAAGAGCTTTAACGACTTTATTAATGAATACCGGGTCCGCGATGTGGTATCCAGGATGCAGGATCCCGCCTATGACCGCATCACTCTCCTGGGCATTGCTTTTGAAGCGGGATTCAACTCAAAATCTACTTTTAACCGTGCTTTCAGGCAAATAACGGGGAAAACCCCTGCTGAATTTAAGATTGACATGGAAAATAAGGGGTCATCTTATCATTTGACACCCTATTCGCGTACTGCCGCGGTAATTTCAAGCCATCAAACCACGAGTAGGTGGGCTGATATGAAATTAAACCGCAAGTATATGTTTAAAAATTATTTCAAAACCGCGTGGCGTAGTCTTGTTCGTAATAAAGTTTATAGCCTCGTCAACGTGATGGGTTTATCGTTGGGTATTTGTGCCTGCCTGATCATTTACCTGATTACCCGGTACGAATATAGTTTTGATACCTTTCATCCAGAC
>Ga0105237_10010182_pt1 | contig 10021 bp, 11 predicted proteins | sample KBSC24metaG_FD_81520 | JGI IMG/M metagenome (GOLD analysis project Ga0105237, IMG submission 81520) | Corn rhizosphere microbial communities from Kellogg Biological Station, Michigan, USA - KBS C2-4 metaG | ecosystem: Host-associated > Plants > Roots > Rhizosphere > Soil | place: Michigan, USA... | reverse complement strand
TTCCGGCGCTTCGTAAAGGACACCGGGCACGTCACCTGGGCCGAGCTCCCGCCCGATCCGGCGGACTACCCGGATGCGCTGCCGGAACTGCTGGTGCCCGGCTCGCTGGTCTTCACAGGGTCAGCCGGTCCGGTCGATCTCCACGACCACCGGAACTGGTGGTCGTGGGTGCCGGGCGCACAGTGGCGGCACCCCGAGGGTCCGGGAAGCACGCTGCACGGACGCGAACGGCACCCGGTCACCCACGTCTCCCACAGCGACGCCGCCGCCTACGCCGACTGGGCCGGCAAGGAGCTGCCGAGCGAGGCTGAGTGGGAGTTTGCCGCGCGCGGAGGCCTGGAAGGTGCCGTCTTCTGCTGGGGCGACGACCCCGCGCCGCGGGGGCGAATGATGGCCAACACCTGGCAAGGCGAGTTCCCGTGGCAGAACCTGCTTCTCGACCGCTACGAGGGCACCTCCCCGGTCAACCACTTCCCGCCCAACGGCTACGGCCTCCACGATATGGCGGGAAACGTCTGGGAGTGGACGGCAGACGCCTTCGCACCGACCCACGCCGGCGAAGAAGCACAGCCGTGCTGCGGTCCGCAGAACCCGCGAACCACGTCGACCGGTGGAGCAGGGAGTGGCGACCAGTTCCCCCGCTTTGTGATCAAAGGCGGGTCGCACCTCTGCGCGCCCAACTACTGCCTCCGCTACCGACCGGCGGCCCGACAGGCAGAGTCCGCCGACACCACCACGAGCCACGTCGGCTTCCGCTGCATCCAGAGGCCTCGGGTCGAGTGACCTGTCGCGTCACCGCAGTCTGGTAAGCGCTCCCCCGGTCACTGCCGGGCCATCGCGACGCGGAGTCGTTCCTCGGGTGTGATCAGGTGGTCGGCGTCTTGCGCGTCTTCGCCCAGGTCGATCTGCACCCAGTTGACCGTGCCGTTGAAGACACTGCCTTCACCCTGATAGTCGTCGCTGACCGGGGACGCGGTGTCCTGTCCGACATCGGCGGTCTCGTCCGCGGAGAAGATCAGCGGCACGGTCGCCTCGACACGGCCCTCACCTGCGTTCCCGCCGTTCAGGAAGAGCGTGACGGCGCCGCCCTTGGCCAGGCCACCGCCGTCGTAGGCGAACTCCATCCGCACCTGTTGCGTTCCGGGCGGGATCGGGGCGTCCGCTTCGATCTTGAAGCGCTGCAGGCCGAGCAGGTTGTAGCAGTAGGTGAGACGCCCATCATTCGCGTACAGGCTCCAACCGGCGAAGGCCCCGCCCTGGGCGAAGATCACGCCCTTGGCGCCCGCCTCGGGCACGACCACCTCGGCCGTGACCGCGTGGGACTTGTTCTTGGTGTTGATGAGGCTGTTCTCGCTGAGGCGGCCCATGCCGCCGAACAGCAGCTGAGAGTTCCCCTTCACGAGCTCCGGCCGGCCCACGAGCTCGGCGTTGAAGCGCTCGATGCGGCGGTCGTCGAGCGGGAGCACGTTGTACTTGTGCGCTTCCTCCAGCCACAGCTGTTGCAGCTCCGCCAGCTTCTCCGGCATCTCACCGGCGAGGTCGTGCGACTGGCTCCAGTCGGAGCTCGTGTCGTAGAGCTCCCAGACGTCGTCTGCGAACGCCGGCATCTCCTCGAACGTCCAGGGCGTCGAGTGGCGCGTGACGGCTGTCCAACCCTGATGGTAGATGCCACGGTTGCAGAACATCTCGAAGTACTGCGTCTCGCGGCGCTCAGCGGAGTTCCCGTCGTCGAACGAGTACACCATGCTCACGCCCGCGATCGGCTCCTGGGCAACGCCGTTCACCGTCTTCGGCTGGGGCAGTCCGGCCGCTTCGAGCACGGTGGGCGCGACGTCGATCACGTGGTGGAACTGCGAGCGGACCTCGCCGCGCGCCGCCATCCCGCGTGGCCAGTGGATGATGGTGCCGTTTCGCGTTCCGCCCCAGTGCGATGCGACCTGCTTCGTCCACTGGTAGGGCGTGTCCATCGCGTGCGCCCAGCCGACCGCGAAGTGGTTGTAGGCCCTCGGCGTCCCGAAGTCGTCGATGTGCGCCGTCAGGAACTCGGGCGTCTCGAGCGCTGCTGCGCCGTTGAAGATGAAGGTCTCGTTGAAGCTGCCGTTGATCGTGCCTTCGGCGCTGGCTCCGTTGTCGCCGATGATGTAATAGACGAGCGTGTCCTCGAGCACGCCGAGGTCCTCGAGCGCCTCGACGAGCCGTCCGATGTGGTGGTCGGTGTGCTCGAGGAAGCCGGCGTAGACCTCCATCTGCCGCGCGAGCACCGGCTTGAGCCCGTCGGGCATGTCGTCCCAGGCGGGGATCTCCGCGTGCCGCGCGGTCAGCTCTGTGTCCGCGGGCACGACTCCCAGCTCCTTTTGGCGGGCCAGCGTCTCCTCGCGCAGCGCATCCCAACCCTCGTCGAAGCGCCCCTTGTACTTGTCCGACCACTCCGTTGGCACGTGGTGCGGAGCGTGCGTTGCGCCGGGTGCGTAATACATGAAGAAGGGCTTGTCGGGCATCAGCGATTTCTGCTGGCGCGCCCACTTGATCGCCTTGTCGGTCATGTCGTCGGTGAAGTGGTAGCCCTCCTCCGGCGTCGTCTCGGGCTCGACCGGTGTCGTTCCTTCGTAGACAGCCGGGTAGTACTGGTTCGTCTCACCGCCGATGAAGCCATAGAAGTACTCGAAGCCGCCGCCGCCAGTCGGCCAGGCATCGAACGGACCCATCGGGCTCGACTGCCATACCGGTACCTCGTGGCATTTGCCGAACTGGGCCGTCGAATAGCCGTTCAGCAGCAGCGTCTGCGCCAGCGGCGCGCAGGTGTTGGGGCGGACAGAGCTGTAACCGGGCGCCGAAGTGGCGAGCTCGGTGATGACACCCATCCCGACCGTGTGGTGGTTTCGCCCAGACAGCAGCGCAGCCCGCGTCGGCGCGCAGAGAGCCGTCGTGTGGAAACGGTTGTACTTCAGGCCGTTTCCAGCCAACCGCTCGGCGGTCGGCGTCGCGCACGGCCCGCCAAACGCACTCGACGCGGCGAAGCCGACATCGTCGAGCAAGATGACGAGCACGTTCGGGGCGCCGGCCGGCGGCCGCAGCGGCTCGATCGCCGGGAAGGCTGTGTTCGCGTCGTTCGCGTCGAATGGAAGCGTCCCCTCGAACGGCCGGTCCGGGATCGGCAGAGCGTCCCGTGGGCTCTCGTCAGTCATAGTCGACTCCTCCTCGCGCCTCGCGAGCGCCTAGGCTTGGTCGCGTCGAATTCCCCAATAGGCCGCGCCAATCGCGCAGCGGTCGCGTTGCTGCCGGCACAAGGACTGTCTTGTCGGCTGCGGCATCCTACAGTGCCCTTGAGGGGCGGCGCCGCCGACACCGCTTCGGTTCGCGGTCGGTGAACGGAGGATCGAATCGGCTAGGGTGGCCACGAGCCACCGACCTTCGGGAAACTCAGTTCACTCGGCTAACGAAAAGAGGACGCGATGACAGAGACACCGCTCGAGCAACTCGGCCCTGTCGACTACGTCGTCGTCGAGTTCCCGGCTGGCGCGAGCAACTTTACCGGCGAGATGGCCGAAGAGCTGGTGCGGTTGGTCAACTCGGGCACGATCCGGCTGATCGACGTGCTGATCCTGACCAAGAACGAGGACGGAACGGTCGACGCGATGGAGCTTTCCGACATCGAAGAACTCGGAGAGCTTCAGGCACTCGAGGCTCAGCTGGCGGAACTGTTGGCCGAGGACGACGTCGAGAACCTCGCAGCCGCCATGGACCCGGGAAGCACGGCCGGAGTCCTGATCTGGGAGAACCTATGGGCCGCCCCGTTCGCAGCAGCAGCACGCCGCTCCGGCGGCCAGTTGATCGCCACCGGACGGATACCCATCCAGGCGATCATCGCCTCCATCGAGGCGGACGAAGCAACCGCAACCGCGACCGAAGGAGCCTGAACATGCCCCTTAGACGAGCACGCGTAGGAAGAGTCGGCGTCATCGGCGCACCGGTGGCGAAGACCGCGGTCGTTGCCAAGGCCGTCACGCCAGGCCCGTCCCCGGTCGCGAAGACGGCGGTCGTAGCCGCGGCCGTCACTCCCGGGCGGGGTCGCCGGCGAATCTAGACCAACGAGCCCGCTGTTGCCCCGGCGGCGCCCGCCGCTTCTCGCGGTGACGGTGGACGTGCTCGTGATGGGCTACCCGGGTTAGAGTTGATCGGCCAACGAAGGAGCTCAGGATGCCGCTCTTGAGAGGCCGCCGCGACGACGGCGGGACGAAGTACCAGATGCGCGAGAAGCTCTTCGCGATCGGCGACGACTACTGGATTGAGACCGACGACGGCGAACGGGTCTTCAAAGTGAACGGGAAGGCGTTTCGGATCCGTGACACATTGGTACTCGAGACGCCCGGAGGCGACGCGCTCTTCACGATCCAGGAGAAGAAGCTCAGCGTGCGCGACAAAATGAAGATCGAGCGTGACGGGCACACCGTGGCCACCGTCAGGAAGGCGCTCGTCAGCCCGTTCCGCGACCGCTTCTCGATCGACGTCGAGGACGGCGAGGATATGGAGGCGAAGGGCAACATCGTCGACCACGAGTACAAGGTCGAGCGCGGCGGCGACAAGGTGGCCGAAGTGTCGAAGCGGTGGTTCCGCGTGCGTGACACCTACGGCATCGAGATCGCGCCCGGCCAGGACGACGCATTGATTCTCGCGGTCACGGTCTGCATCGACCAGATGACGCACGACGTCGGGTGACGTTGGGTCTCTTTAGCCGCGCCGGCCGCAACCGTTCGCGTCGACCCGGGGCGCGCGACCGCTCGCTCGGACCGCGTTCACCCGACCAAGATTCGCGGGTCGATAGGCCGGAGGTCCTATGCCGCCGCCCCGCCAGGCCTTGTGGCCCCCAGTCCTTGGTCGAGCAGATACGTGAGCCGGGCGAAGGTGTCGTCGACGTCAAGCGGGAGACCGAAGCCGCCGCCGGCTTCGAGTGAGACGAATCCGTGGAGCGCGGCGCGGATGATGCGGGTGGCGTGAATCGCGTCGTGCGACTCGAGACCGTAGCCGCGTAGCACGGCAAGCACGACCTCGACAGCCTCGGCGCCAGCGGCGGTGGTCTCCGCATCATCCGGGTCGGGTGCACGCTGGAGGGCCGCGTAGCTGCCCGGATGCTCGCGGGCGTAGCTGCGGTAGGCGTCGGCCACGGCCGTGAGCGCGTCGCCGCGGGCGCGGCCCGCGGCCGCCGTCCGCATCGCCGCGGCGAGCCGGCGGGCACCGCGAGCCGCGAGCCGCCGCCGCAGGTCGGCGAGCCCCTCGATGTGAACGTAGAGCGAGGGCGGACGTACTCCGAGTTGTCGGGCAAGCATCGCCAGCGTGACCGCGTCGAGACCGTTGGCGTCCGCCAACTGCTCGGCGGCGCCGACAACCGCCTCGCTGTCGAGGCCGGCGCGAGCCATCAGGCCTGGACCGCCGCGTCCGCGGCCGGCAGAGACTTGCGGGCGCGCGCGATCGCCCGGTCCATCGCCGCACCCGGATCGCGTTGCGAAGGCCCGTGCCCGACCACGAGCAGCGCCGGGTCGAGCGCGCGCAACGCCCGTGCCGAGTCGACGTCCTTCGCCCGGTCCCAGGTCGCCATCGCCGCAAACGGAAAGCGGAGATAGAAATGGCTCGTGACCGCGAGGTGGCCATAGGCGGTGAAGACGTCGCCTGCGATCAGCGTGCGGTCGCGCGTGTCGAGGAACGCGACGTGGCCGGGACTGTGACCCGGACTGGCCACGACCTCGAGGCTGCCGACCCGGTCGCCGGCCGAAAGCCGCACGTCCGGCGCCGTTTCGACCTTTGGCCAACTGCCCGGCAGCTTGCCGTCGACGACCTTCTCGCCGGCGAGGATGCGGGCATCCACCTCGGGCATCAGCACCTCAACCGACTCGCCCAGCCGCTGCTTCAGCGCGTCGAGCGAGCCGACGTGATCGCCGTGGCCGTGCGTCAACGCGATCCGCCGGATGGCTCCGCCCGCTTCCTCCGCGGCAGCGATCAGCGCTCTGGCACCCCCGCTGAGCGTCGCGTCGACCAATGTGAAGCCGTCTTCCTCGCGAACGAGGAACGCATTGACGAAACGCCAACGGGTCAGCTGCGTCAGGTTCTCCGTGAGTACTGTGGACCTCATCCGTCTTCCTTTCTTCCTATTGATCATAGGATATTACCTCATAGCAGTAGGTAGAGAGAGTCAGCCAGTAGCATCGAGACGAAACGGAGGTGTGGGCGTGCGAAAGGTCGTCGTATACGAGTTGGTGTCCCTCGATGGGGTTGCCGAGGACCCGGATGCGTTCATCGCCGAGTGGGACGACGCGATGGACGCCAACCTGGCGGCTGTGATCGCGACCCAGGACGCGGTCATTCTCGGCCGCCGCAGCTACACCGCGTGGGCGCAGTTCTGGCCGAGCAGCGAGATCGAGCCATTCGCGACGTTCATCAATGGGGTCACGAAGCATGTCGCCACATCGACGCCCCTTGACCGCGATTGGGCCAACGCGACGGTACTCGACGGCGGGCTGGTCGAGTTCGTTCGGGATCTCAAGCAGCAGCCCGGAGGCGATGTCGGCGTTCACGCGAGCATCTCGGTCGCCCAGGCGCTGCTCGCCGCCGGCGTGGTCGACGAGCTCAGGCTCGTGATCGCGCCGAGGATCGCCGGCGGCGGACGACGGCTGCTTGATGGCTTGCCGTCGATTCAGCTGGAAACAATCCGAAGCGAGATGTCGCCGACCGGCTATCTGCTCGTCGCCTATCGCGTTCGTCGTTAGAGCGACGCGGGGGTCGTGCTGCGCGTGTCCGACCTCCCGCTGCCGACGGCTGAGGATTGAGCTAGGTGCTGTGTTCTAAGGTCTCGGTTGCCAGTCGATGTTCTGCGGCAATGGAACCGCCCCGGCCTTGGGCATCGTGCAATATCCGGGAGTCATGGCGACCGACGTCTGCACGCATACGGAGCCGCCGAGCCGTGAGAATGTCCAGACCGCATCGGTGTTTGCGAAGGTGCTGCTCGGAGCCGCCGCTCCCTCGCTGAAGCATGCTTCTCCCTCGGCGCAGACGAACCGGGTAAGCGCCCGGCGCTGGGTGATCCCACCGGTAAGGCTCGACGCATAGAGGTTCGGTGCGTTCGGCTGGTCGAACTCGTCGACGCTGCTCGTGAGGACGAGGCCTTTCCCGTCTGCCAGGAAGTCGGGATCTGCCGCTTCTGGGATGACATGCGTGACGCCGGTTGCGAGCCGTCGCGTGATCACGCGGATGTCGCCACCATCGAGCGTGCAACCGCCGTCCGGATTCTTCGTACCCGGCTGCTGGTCGTAGGCGATCAGGCCGCCAAGAGGTGAGTACACGGGATGCGAGTCACCGCAGGTCGTCCGGCCGTCATCGGTGAGCTGCCTGACGCCGCCGCCGGCGACCCGGACCGTCCAGATGTCGCCCCCCTGTCCCTTCGTCGGGACATGCACGTAGGCGAGCGTCCTTGCGTCGGCAGACCAGGCCGGTTGGTAGGCCCTCGTGACCGTGCCGACACGATGCGGGTTCGTACCGTTGGCGTTCATCACCCAGAGCTGCCCGGAGCGGCTGAATGCGATCTTGGTTCCGTCTGGCGACCACCGCGGCGAGACGCTCCTCCCGTCGGAGGTCAGCTTCCTCAGGTGGGTGCCGTTGATCTGGACGGTGTAGATGTTGTGCGTGTATGCGTCGTCGAATGCGAGCAAGCCGTTCGCGCCGTGAAACGCCGCTGTAGCGGGCCGGACGGTGACCGCCGCCGCTGCGACGATGATGGCGGTGACGACGGTGAACAGCCGTTTCATCTCTGGACCCTTCCCCGACAACCGGACACTCCGCCCCGCGACGGGTCGCGGGTGAGAGCGATCCCTGGGACGATGATACGGCTGTCAGTCTTGAGGCGCTACTGGGAGCTCTCGAAGACGGCTCGGGCTAGCGGCGCCCGAAGATGCTGAGGAAGAACAGGAAGACGTTCAGGACGTCGAGGAAGATCGAGGCCGCCAGCAGCGGCGCGACCCGGATGTCCTGGGAGCGGCGCAGGCGCTGGAAGTCGACCATCGTGAAGCCGGCGAAGATGATCAGTCCCAGCACCGCGTAGATCAGCTGGCCGTTGGGGATCCGCACGAAGATCGTGACGATGCCGAAGATGATCAGCGCCAGCAGCGCGAAGAAGAGGAGCCGGGCGAGGCCGGAGAGGTCGCGCCGGGTGGCGTATCCGGCGGCTCCGAACCCGGCGATGAACAGCGCGGTGGCGCCACCCGCCTGCCACACCGCCTGCGGGTTCGTGCTGACGTAGTAGGCGATCGTGGGCGCAACCGCGAGCCCCATCACGAGGCCGAACGTGAGCAGCAGGACGATGGCGAGCTGCTCCGACCGGTGCGCCGCCGCCTGCAGCCCGAACAGGCAGACGATCGCGACGATGAACCACAGCCAGCCCCACTGATAGGCCATGTCGCGGCCGAGGTAGGCGCCCAGCGCGAAGAACGCTGAGGTCAGCGCCACGAATCCCATCGTCTGCCCGAACAGGGCGTGCGACTCGTCGCGGGTGAGGACTGGGGAGGCGCTGGTGTCCGAGATCACCCCTCAACAGTACCCACCGCGTGATGCCGGTTCAAGCCGCGCCGGCGTCCTCGCAGGTGTCGAGGCACCTGCGGGTGCTGCGCGGGTGGGGGCGGTGTGGAGGTGCGCGACCACGGCCGGCAGCGGCTGTACCGGATCAACCCGAAGATCGTCCCGAACGAGCCGATCGTCTCGACCGAGGTTTACGAGGGCATCCCCGACGCCGAGCAGCACGGAAGCTGCGCCCGGTGACCCACCGGCGGAGCTATCCGGCGAACAGCTCTGCCACGGCGCGCTCGAGCTGCTCGCGCGGGACGTCGCGGACGTGCTGTGCGAGCCCCCAGCGATGGCCGAACGGATCGGTGATCTGCCCGTAGCGCTCGCCCCAGAAGGCCTCGGCCAGCGGCTGGCGCACCTCGGCGCCGCGGTCGATTGCGCGCTGCCAGACGGCGTCCACGTCGTCGGTCGACAGGTGCAACACGTTCGCCGTTCCGCCGATGCTGAGCGGCGAGAGCACGCCCATCTCGGGGAACTCATCGGCCAGCATCACCGTCGATGAGCCGAACCCGAGCTCCAGCTGCATCAGCTTGCCGCCCGGCACGGCAAGCCGGCTGCGCTCCTCGGCACCGAGCACGGCGGTGTACCACTCGGCGGCGGCCGCGGCATCCCGGACGACCAGGTGCGGAGTGATCGCGAGGGTGCTCATGCGCTGGCGGGCACGCCGTGCCGGGCGACGGCGCGGTCGTAGTTGAGCCGCATCAGCGCGATCACGTCGCGCACGTCGTCGTCGCCGTTGATGCGGCGAGCGGCCGGCCCCTGCGAATCGGGAAAGACGGGGTGCGGCACGATCCGGCCCTCCGCCATCAGCTCGGCCCACACGGCCTTCGGGAACGAGAAGTGCGCGGCGTGATCGCCGTGCAGGTGGCCGATCTCGCGTCGTCCCACCGTGAATGCGTACTCGCCGCGGCGGCCGGGCCCGGCGGTGACGCCCGGCCAGGACGTGACCTCCGCCGTGATCGTCTGGCTCGCTGTCTGCTCGCTCGTCATGGGTTCCTCCAGAGTGGTCCTCGGATGCTCGAACTCCAGGTTACAACTTCAAGTTAACTTGAAGTCAAACGGCCGGCGTGGTTCACTGCAGAGATGCCGGAACTGCTCACGATCGGAGACGTCTCGCGGCGAAGCGGGGTCGCCGCGTCCGCGCTGCGCTTCTACGAGCAGCGCGGCCTGATCGCCTCGGAGCGGTCGGGGTCGGGCCACCGCCGCTACCCGCGGGCGGTGCTGCGGCGAATCGCGTTCGTCGTCTTCGCCCAGCGGGTAGGGCTGACCCTGGACGAGATCGCAGTCGAGCTGGGCAAGTTGCCTCCCGGCCGTGCGCCCACCCGCCGCGACTGGTCGCGCCTGTCACGCACCTGGACATCGCGCATCGACGAGCGGATCAACGAGCTGGAACGCTTGCGGGCGGGGCTGACCCAGT
>Ga0105237_10010179_pt1 | contig 10023 bp, 6 predicted proteins | sample KBSC24metaG_FD_81520 | JGI IMG/M metagenome (GOLD analysis project Ga0105237, IMG submission 81520) | Corn rhizosphere microbial communities from Kellogg Biological Station, Michigan, USA - KBS C2-4 metaG | ecosystem: Host-associated > Plants > Roots > Rhizosphere > Soil | place: Michigan, USA... | reverse complement strand
GAGAACGATCAGGGATTGCGCGGTCCTTTGACTGTCGAAGCGATTGGAATTGCCTGCGACGACTTTGCGGCCGCCATCCACGACCGCGATGGGAACTGGCGCGGAGCCGACGGTCGCCATTCCCAGACGTGCGTGGTCCGCATCGGACAGCAGTTTTGAAGTGTCGAAGGCGAGGACGGCGTTGCTGTTGCGTGCGGTGACGTAAATGCGGTCGCCGGAGGGCGAGATCGCCATGCGGACGGGGCTGCAGCCGGCGGGTACACGGGCGGTCACGGCATGCGCGGGATCGGTGGACGCTTGTGCCACGTCGATGACGATCACGGCACCTTCGGGTCGCGTGATCTGCGCATCTTGCGCGGGCTGACCTTCGGGCTTGCAGGCTTTCGGCCAACCCCAATCGAGTAGGGCGCCCTGGCTGGTGGTGTAGAGCGTCTTGCCGTCGGGCGAGAAAGTGAGGGCGATGGGTGCGTTCCCGACGGGAATCTTTCCGATGATGGCGTCGGGCTTGTACCCGTTGCGACGAACCTTCGGCAGGTCGATGACGGTGATGGAGCGCGCCCGTTCCTCACTGACGAAGAGGAACTTGTCGTCGGCGGTGACGTTGGCGTAGATGCTCTCGGCGTTTGGGCCGTCGCTGAAGGAGCCGACTACCGGGTTCGCCTTTCCGCCAGTGGCGCGTTCGACGTCAACGAAGAGTACGGCATCTTGAGCGGCGATGATTAGAAGCTTTCCGTCATGCGTCAACGCCATACCGGCAGGATGTGCCTTCACCGGGATGACCCGCGCGAGTTCCAGTTTTCCACCACGCCGCTTGACGACGGCGATGCCGGGCTGACTTCCGGAATTCGGGCCGGTAAGTGATACGAAGATCCAGCAGCCATCTTTAGTCGTTCTGGAGGCGAACGGTTGCGAGGGAAGGGTGAGCGTCAGAGGCGATGTTGCGACAGGGGCGTTGCAATCGCCGGGTTGCGCGGATGCGGCGAGGGCGAACGGGATCGCCAGTGTTAGAGTGCGCCAGAATCTAATGGCCACGCCCAATTATTCCAAATCTTCACACAATTCGTGTAGGGTAAAGATAATGAGGCCATATGCGTGGGCGATCCTGGTGATTGCCGGTGTGTTTGAGGTAGGTTTTGCGATCGCGCTGAAGTACTCGGCCGGGTTTTCGCGTCTGTGGCCCTCGATGGCGACGGTAATCATGATTGTCCTGAGCCTGGTGCTGGTCGGAGTGGCGACGCGGAGCTTGCCCCTGGGGACGGCGTATGCGGTTTGGACCGGGATCGGCGCGGTGGGCACGGTGGTGCTGGGCATTCTGCTGTTTGGCGAATCGTCGGCTTTGGCCAGGCTGGCTTGCCTGGGACTGATCGTTACGGGAATTGTAGGCTTGAAGGTTATTGGCCACTAGATTCTTTGAAGACGCCTCACAGCCCAGGACGAAAATCCGCTCTCTTGACGGTCGCGGTTCTGTAACGGTAGCGAAGCTACCGAACCGCGACTGCGAAGGAGCGGTCTATTCTAGACTTCCATCCCTTGTTGTGGCCCCGGCAGGGGCCATGAAGAACTCCCCTGAAGACGCCTCAGCAAAGGGCAAAGTCCGCTCCCTGGCGGTCGCGGCTCGGTACTAGGAGCGGCTGGCAAACCAATCTCAATGAAGACGCCAGTGATACAAGACACCGCTTGCACACGGGTCTGTGAAACAATCTCACAAATCCGATCAGAATCAATTCGCGCGCAGAGCGATCATCGGGTCGATTCGGGAAGCGCGTCGCGCGGGGAAGTAGCCTGCGATTGCGGCGACCGTCAAAAGCAGCGCTGCCATCCCGATGAAGGTCATCGGATCGTTGGCGGTGACGCCAAAGAGCAGGTCACGAATGGCGCCGGCAAGGGCGAAGGAAGCGGCAATGCCGATCGCGAGGCCCATGCCGGCGAGTTTGAGCGTTTGTCCCACGATGCTGCGCTGCAGTTCGGAGGCGGAGGCGCCCAATGCCATGCGCAGGCCGATCTCTTGCACACGCTGCGTCACCGAGTACGAAATCACGGCGAAGATGCCGAGCGAAGCGAGTAGCAAGGCGAAGGCAGCGAAGCCCGCCAGCAGCATCACCAGGAAACGGCGAGGTGACACGGCCTTGTCCACGAGCATCTGCAAGGTACGCAATTCGTTGGCGGGAAGGTTGGGATCTACAGCCCGGAGTTCGGCCCGAAGCGCCGGCGCCAGCCCATCTAGCGAATGCGTGGTTCTGACGACCAGGTCCACCGCCGCGTAATCGCCGGTTTGCCGCATGGGTATATACATCTCGGAATCCGCTGCGTCTTCCAGGGCGTGATGGCGCACGTCGGCGACGATCCCAATGACGCGCCGGCCGCCGTCCTGACTCATCACCTGACCGATGGCATTCTGTCCTGGCCAGAGTGTGCGCGCCAACGTCTCGTTGATGACGATGACCTTCTCGTTGTTCGGCGTGTCGCGCGCGGTGAAGAAACGGCCGGCACGCAAGGGAATGCCGGTGGCTTCGAAGTATCCCTCGCTCACGATGCGAACGAAAGCTTCGGGGAACTGGCCTTTGGCATAGGTTACGCCTTTCACTCCGACACCCCACGAGCGGTCTCCGCCCAAGGGCAGCACGTCGGTCAGGCCGGCGGCAGAGACGCCGGGGACGGAGCGCGCGCGGCGCAGCATCTCGTCGAAGTAGGCATTCCGCTTGTCGCGGCTGGAGTATTGCGAACTCGGGTCGATGCGGAGGGCGGCAGCTTTTTCGGGGCGGAAACCGAGGTTGACTTCGAGGACGCGCAGCAAGCTTCGTGTCAACAGTCCGGCTCCAACCAGCAGCATGCAGGCGAGCGCGATCTCCGAAACTACCAGTCCATTGCGCAGCCACGTATGCCGGCGGCTGCCGCTCAAGCCACGGCCAGCGTCCTTGAGAACGTCCTGAACCGCGATGGCGGGTGCCTGAAGGGCAGGCAGCAAGCCGAATAGTACGCCGGTGGCGAACGCTGCCAGTAGAGTGAAGCCGAGCGCGGTCGCGTCGAACCGCACGCTGGAGAGCAGGGGAATGCGGAAAGCGTCGAGGTGCGAGAGCGCGCGCGTCCCGACGAGGGCAAGCAGAATGCCGAGTATCGCGCCGCCGCACGAGAGAGCGACGCTCTCGGTGAGCATTTGGCGCAGCAGGCGGCTTCGCCCCGCGCCCAGGGCGGCCCGCACGGCCATTTCCCGCTGCCGTGCTCCCATGCGAGCCAACTGCAGGTTGGCGAGGTTGGCGCAGACGATCAGCATGACGACGCCGACAGCACAAGCCAATACCAGCAGCGCCGGACGCACTCGTCCGCTGACATGCTCTTCGAGCGGGCGCAATAGGGTGGTGATGAAGTTCCGCTCGGGATGCTGCTTTTGCAGTTGATCCGTCAGGGCCGTGAATTCCGACCGCGCTGCCTGGATTGTGACGCCGGGTTTGATCCTGCCGATTGCGGCCATGGTATTGCCGCGACGATTGAGTTCATCGGTTAGGGCAAGGGGAACGAATAGATCGGTACTGCTGGCGGGCGCAAAGGTGGCGGAGAAATCAAAAGTCGGTGGCAGCACCCCCACGACCGTTACGGGCACATCGTTGAGGATAAGCTTGGAGCCGATGATGGCGGGGTCAGACGCGAAGCGCCGCTGCCAGAGGCCGTGGCTCAACAGGGCTGCGCCGGGCACGCCGAATCTGCCCTGGCATTCCTCGGCGACGAACGTGCGGCCGATGATGGGCTGCACGCCCAGGATATCGAAGAAATTCTGCGTGACGGGAACACTGGTGAGACGCTCGGGCTCGCCGCTACCGGTGAGTTTGCTATCGCCTGGGTTATAGAACGCGAACCACCCGGCGAGATCGCTGAACGACTGATTCCGATTGCGTAGATCCACGAAATGGCCGGACTGCAAACTATACTCCTCGGCACCGCGTCCCTGGTTGGCAATCCATACCAGATGCGATGGATCGCGGAACGGGAGCGGCCGCAGCAGGAGCGCATTGACCACGCTGAAAACGGTGGAACTGGCGCCGATGCCCAGGCCGGCGATCACGATTACGAACGCCGTAAAGCCGGCGTCGCGCCGCATGCCGCGGAAGGAATAGCGGAGGTCGTGGAGCAGATCGCTCATCCAGCGGGCGATCCAGGTTTCGCGAGACTGTTCGGATTGTTGGGTCATGTTGCCAAACTTTCTGCGTGCCGCTGCCCGGGCTTCCTGTGGCGGCATGCCGTTGTCGATCCACTCCTGCGCGATGGCATCGATGTGGAACTCCATCTCTTCCCACAGAAGGCGCTGCCGCTCGCTGGAATGCAGCCAGTAACGCAAACGACGTCGAAGGCGTCTTGCCATCAGGCGAACCCCATGATGCGAGCGACGGCGCCGGTGACCTGGCGGTAGCGGGCCGACTCCTGGTGGAGGTGCTTGCGTCCATCGGCGGTGAGCTTGTAGAAGCGCGCGCGGCGATTGTTGGCGGAAAGGCCCCAGTCACCTTCAATCCAGCCGTTCAATTCCAGACGCTGCAGGGCGGGATAGAGCGAGCCCTCTTCGACCCGCAGCAGGTCATCGGACAACTGCTGAATGAGTTGGGCGATCGCGTAGCCGTGCAAGTGCCCGTTGGTCAGAATTTTCAGCACGAGCATATCGAGCGTGCCGGGCAGGAGATCGGCCTTCGGCTTGTCTGTTCCCATAGATAGTCTGAGTATAAGACGTAAGTGAATGGGAGCGGATAGGTGGCCGAGTGAAATTGTTTATACAGACGGGCTGTGGTTCGGCGAGGAGCGCGACGCAAGGCTCGCGGCATTTTGTGTAGAGTATTAGAAACCAGAATGACCACACGATCCTTGATTAGTGTGCTCGCGCTCGTCTCCACGTTGACCGTGAGCGTTTCGTTTGCCGCCGAACTGCCTGCATGGGCGTACGGCTATCCACAACCCGGTACGCCTGCTGCTGCGCCTCCCACGCGCACCGGACAGGCCGCTCCCGATACCACCCCGAAGAAGCTGGCGGGCAGCGACCTGGAGTTCACGACGGCGCAGATACGCGACGGGTATGGTCCCGCCGACTGGTTCCCCGGCGACCATCCGAAAATGCCCGAGATCGTGGCACACGGCCGCCGTCCGGACGTTCGCGCTTGCGCTCTCTGCCACTATCCCAACGGCAAAGGGCGCGCCGAGAACGCGCCTGTCGCAGGCTACCCGGTGGCGTACTTCATTCAGCAGATGAACGATTTCAGGAACGGCAATCGCAAGAGCGCCGATCCGAAAAAGGCCAATACGAACGCGATGATCGCCATTGCGAAGGCCATGACAGACGAGGAAATCAAAGCGACTGCCGAGTACTTCGGAGCGATGGCCTGGACGCCGTGGATCCGGGTGGTGGAGGCAGACTCCGTGCCGAAGACACGCATTGCGGGGGGCCTGTTCCTGGCATTGGACGGGAGCGAGAAGGAGCCGCTGGGAGCGCGCATTCTGGAAGTGCCTGAGAGCACCGAGCAGAGCGAGATGTATCGCAATCCGCGCTCGGGTTTCGTCGCCTACGTTCCGAAGGGCAGCGTCAAGAAGGGCGAAGCGCTGTCGGTTTCGTGTGGTGCGTGCCATGGTTCGGATCTTAAAGGTCTCGGGCCTGTGCCAGGTCTGGCGGGCCGTTCGCCGAGCTACCTGGTGCGCCAGATGTACGACATGCAGGCGGGCGCGCGCAATGGGCTCTGGACTCCGCTGATGACGAAGGTGGTCGCGGGGTTGAGCGAGTCGGACATGACGAACATCGCTGCTTACGTCGCATCGCTGAAGCCTTGAGGGTTGATCCTCCGCGAGGCGTCCGCTCCCTTGCGGCCGCGGCTCGGAAGCAGACCGAATCTACCGAACCGCGACTGCGAAGGAAGGGGACCATTCTTCATCTCATTGAGTCGCCCTCAGGGCCTTGAAGACGCCTCAACCCAGGGTGGAATCCGCTCCCTTGCGGTCGCGGCTCGGTAACAGTAGCGAATCTACTGAGCCGCGACTGCGAAGGAGCGGGGCTGTATCCCGTGCGTGTTGCCGAAGTACCAGTAACTCCAGGCCTGGATCGTATTTCGTAGTGTGTCCCGGTTTTTCGTGTCCTCACGCTTAACAGTTTGAAAGCAGCGCTTTCCGCACGAGGACACAATGACAAAACGCCGGTTGTTACCACTTTCACTACTTCTGTTTCCACTCTGTTTCACAGTCGCGGCACAAGACTCGCCAGCTCCGCGACTGGAGATCGTCATCGTGCAGGATGACGGGGCCATCAACAATATCAAGCAGCGTACCGCGCGGGAAACCATTGTCGAGGTACGGGACGAAAACCATAAGCCAGTTGCGGGCGCAACCGTCTCGTTTGTGCTGCCGGCTGACGGACCGGGCGGCCTATTTGCCGGCGGGGGAAAGAGTGCGGCGCTGGTGACCAACAATTTGGGACGCGCGGCAATGCCGGCGTTTCAGCCGAATCAGGCCGTGGGTGCTTTCCAAGTTCATGTGAACGCGTCATCCGCCGGCCGCGCGGCTTCCCTGACTCTGAACCATTCGAACGTGGCAGCGTCGTCGGCAGGAGGGTCGAGTGCGAGTTCCTCATCCGCTCACGCCGGCATCTCCGGCAAAACGATCGGCATCATCGCCGGGATTGCCGCGGCTGGCGCGGTGGGCGCGGCGGTTGGATTGAGGGGAGGGAAGTCGCCATCCGCACCTCCGGTGCCGTCAGGCACGATCTCGATTGGTACGGGGCAAGCGATCGGAGCTCCTTTCTAAGGAGTTCAACGACAGAGGAGAACGATGATGAAACTCCAACACTGTTACTTGCCCGTGTTGCTGGCGGGCATTCTCTATTCCGCAGACATCGGAGGACCGATCGCCGGGTACGCCACCGACTCATCGCAAACGCAGTTGCGGGCGGTCCTCGGTGTCCCCGGTGCGTTCGCTTTCAGCGCACCTTTGGCCTTGCCTTCGGGAGTAAGCCGGTTGCGACTGGCACCGGGCCAGGATTATGCGATCGCGGAACGCAGCGGCGATGCGCCTGTCATTTTGACTTTGCATTCAGGCAGCGTGGATCGCGTGATTCCGATCGATGGCGCGATGGCCATGTCGGATTGGGTGGCATTCAGCCCGCGTGCAGGTTCCGCGATGCTAATTTCGAGCGAGGCGCATCGACTACAGGTGCTGACTGGATTGCCGGGGTCGCCGCGTATTCGCACCGACATCGATTTGAACCGGCTGCCTGAAGCGCCTGCTACCGGGGCGGTCAGTGAGGATGGCGGCCTGGTCGTGCTTGCTTCACGGACTACGCTTTATCGCCTTTCAGACGGAGGGGACGCGCAGTTGCTCTTGTCGCTCGGCAGCATTCCTTCGGTCTCCCTGGTGAATGCAACGGACGTGGCGGTCGCCGATTCCTCTACGGGCGCCGTTCATGTGGTGCACAATATCGCGTCGAAGGCGGAGGCGCATGTAGTGGTATCGGGACTGGCGAATATCGGTGACCTGTTCCCGTCGCAGGACGGCAAATCGCTGTTCGTGGCGCAGCGCGAGGAAGGCGCGGTCCGTTCGGTGGATCTGGCGTCGGGGGAGGTGCGTACCTACGCGACCCCAGCAGGACGAATCGAGTTGCTGCCCTTGCGCAATCGTGACACGTTCCTTCTGGCAGCGGAGTCCGGTAAGCCGGGTTGGGTTTTTTACCGGGACGGTCTGGAAGGCCGGGTGGTCTTCATTCCCGCTATCGAAGGACGGGCAACTGAAATCCCTGTCAGGAGGACTGCTCGATGACACGTCATATTCTTCCCGCATGTATTCTGGCGCTTGCGAGCGCAGGATTTTCGTTTGGCCAAACAGGGTTCACGCTGACGACGACGCCGAATCCGTCCAGCGTAGGACAGCAGGTATTCATGACGGCGGGGCCCGTGCCGTCCGGACGGACTGTGACGTTTAAAGATAACGGCTTCCCGATCGGCACGGCCACCGCAACGGGCAACAGCGCCCTCTACTCCACGGCGGGTCTGGCCGCCGGATCGCACCCGCTCACTGCGTGCTACGACACGCCCAGCGAGTCGGGCACCTTCACTACCTGTACGCCGGTCGTGATCCAGATTGTCAACACTCCGCAAACCAACCTCAGGTTGACCAGTTCGGCGAATCCAGCCGACTCGTGTCAGACAATTACGCTGGTCGCGACGATTACGCCCGCGAATGCTCCGGGGACGATCACATTTCTGGACGGCACCAACAAGCTGGGCGTCTCGAATCTCTCTGGAGGAATCGCTACGCTGGCAGTCAATCTGACGATCGGACCCCACATCCTGCAGGCGCAATACACGCCGGCCGTCGAATCGGGATTCGCCTCTTCGTCCGCCCTGCTGAATGAGGCGGTGACGGGCACTGTGAACATGACGTTGTCCTCCACTCCGAACCCGTCGAACCCCGGCCAGAATGTGGCCATACAGGCGATTGTGGCGGGCGCCGGCTGTCCGTCGAACCAGGTGCCCACACCGAACGGCAGCGTTCAGTTCTTTGACGGGAACTCGCAGTTGGGAACTGTGAACCTGTCGTCCGGGAGCGCCACCTTTCCGACCAGCACGCTGACGGTCGGGACGCACGCGCTGCGAGCAATCTACAGCGGCGAACCGAATTTTCCGCAGAGTTCGGCGAGCAGCACGCATACCGTGATTACGGGCGGTACGATCGGCCTCTCCGCCAGTCCGAATCCCGCGACCTTCGGGCAGACGGTGAACGTTGCCGCCAGCGTGACCCCAGTCAATGCCCCCGGTTCGGTGCAGTTCTTCGATAACGGCTCTTCGATCGGGCAGCGCAGCGTCGCGAACGGGCAGGCCGCGCTATCGAATCAGTTCGCCGTAGGAAGCCACGTCCTGACTGCCCAGTATCTGGGCGACGCGGTGAATCCACCGATGACGTCCGCACCCGTGACCCTGGTAGTCAACAAGGCGCCGACTACGGTCAGCCTTACGCCTTCGGCGAGCACCATCAACGTTGGGCAAACGCTCTCGTTGAACGCAGTAGTCGCTCCTCCAGGTGCGACCGGGACTGTTCAGTTCCTGGATAACGGAGCATCAGTCACCACTGTTTCGGTATCGAACGGTTCCGCGACCTACCAGACGTCAAGCCTTTCGCAAACCACGCACAGTTTCACGGCGATCTACTCTGGTGATGGGAACTACCAGGGCAGCACCTCGCCCGCGGCCAGCGTCAACGTGACGACAGCGCCCCGGCAGTCCACTTCCACGAGCTTGACCGTGAATCCGGGCACCTCCACTTTCGGGCAAAACGTGGTGTTTCTTGCGACCGTCCGCCCGGCGAGCGGCGGCGGGTCGCCGACGGGTACAGTGACGTTTTTCGATGGAAACGATTCATCGGCGGTCAGCCTGGTGAATGGAACCGCCACTTTTTCCACCTCCACCCTCGTGGTGGGAAGCCACTCGGTGGTGGCCACTTACGGGGGGGACGACAACTTCCTTTCGAGCAGTTCGGATGGCGTCACCGAGCAGGTTAATAAGGCTCTCACCACCACGACGCTCTCGGCTGCTCCCACCTCATCGAATCTCAATCAGACGGTGAAGTTGACGGCGGTGATTACCTCTCTCGCCACGGCGGCCATCACCGGAACCGTTACGTTTATGGACGGTACCGCCGCGATCGGTTCGCCCGTTACGATTCCGAATGGGGTCGCGAGTGTCAGCATCACGACGTCGTTCAGCACATCGGGCAACCATTCGTTGACAGCCGTGTACAGCGGGGATCGCAATTTCAACGGGAGTACGTCTTCGGCTGTACCGGAGTCGGTGGGACTGACGCCCAGTACGACCACACTATCGGTGACGCCCCAGTCGTCGAGTTTCGGAATATCGGTGACGTTGACGGCGACGGTGACGCCAGCGGGCGCGACCGGTTCCGTAGAGTTTCGGGATGGATCGACCTCGCTGGGAACACGAACGCTCAGCAACGGCGTCGCGACGTTTTCGACGGCTGCCTTGACGGCGGGCAGTCACGCCGTGGTGGCGGTCT
>Ga0105237_10010175_pt1 | contig 10024 bp, 6 predicted proteins | sample KBSC24metaG_FD_81520 | JGI IMG/M metagenome (GOLD analysis project Ga0105237, IMG submission 81520) | Corn rhizosphere microbial communities from Kellogg Biological Station, Michigan, USA - KBS C2-4 metaG | ecosystem: Host-associated > Plants > Roots > Rhizosphere > Soil | place: Michigan, USA... | reverse complement strand
TCGAGCGCCGGTTTCGGATCGAAGGTATCGATCTGGCTCGGTCCCCCCACCATGAAAAGGAAGATGACCGATTTGGCTTTCGGGGCAAAATGAGGGGCTCGCGCGGCCAATGGGTTCGTTCTTTCAGCCGCGGGCAACAGCGATGCCAGCGCCAGAGATCCGAAGCCGTGCGCGGCGCGGACCAGCACATCCCGGCGTGTCACAGCGGCTTTCAGGTGCGCTTCAGGGAACATATAAGAACTCGTTTCTGTTAAACATCGCCAGGCAGAAATCGGCGAGCGTGCCGCCGGTCCGAAAGAAATCAGTCGCCAGTTTTGTCTCAGCCGGACGTGGCGGGCGGTTCAGCGCCAGACTCCACGCCGTTCGGATTGTGCAGCCGCGGTCTTTCCCGCACTCCCGCTGCAGCCGCTCCGCAAAGGACTGGCTGACCTCCTGCATAAAGCCTGAATTGAAGAGCGAGAGTGCCTGCAGGGCGTGCGTCGAAACCGGTCGGACCGGACACGCGGTAATGGCATCCGGCTGGTCAAAGGCGGACAGCATCGGCAGCCGGACACTCCGTTTGTTGTAAAGGTAAATCCCTCGCCGGTTCTGAACGTTCTTGTCGGGATTGACCGGCCACAGGCCGTCGCGCTCCGATTCCGTGAAGATCAGGTCGTAAACCTCTGGTTCTATCGGGATTCGCACAGGGCGTCCGCCGACCTGCGGGTTCAGCGTTCCCGCCACCGAAAGCGCCGCATCGCGAATGGCCTCGCCTTCGAGCCGCCTCCGATTCATCCGCCAGAACAGCCGGTTATCGGGATCCACTTTGGCCTTCGCCTCGTCCGGAGCCGCCGTCTGCCGGTAGACGTTCGAGGTCACGATCAGCCTGTCGATTGCTTTCACGCTCCACCCGGAATCCATGAACTCCGCCGCCAGCCAGTCGAGCAGGGCATGGCTGTCCGGTTTGTCGCCCATGGTTCCGAAGTCGTTCGGGGTTCTCACCAGGCCAGCGCCCAACCGGAACTGCCAGATCCGGTTTACCATCACCCGCGCGGTCAGCGGATTGTCCTTTGAAGCCACCCAGTTCGCAAACGCTGTCCGCCTGCCCGCCGATTCCACAGGAATACTGTAGCCGGCGCGGAGCACAGCGGGAACCGCCGGCACCACGGGCGCCAGCCGGTTGTGCGGATCACCGAGCCGCAGCACAAAACTCTGCGGCGCGGCTTCCTTGTTGTTCACGTACGCGTACGCCGAGGGCAGGGGATCGGGTGCGGTCGCCTCGATCTCGTGCAGCTTTTCCCGCAGCTTCGCCCGGGTCGCCTTCACGTCCGCCGGCATGGTGGCAAGCACCTCGTCCCAGCTCGGCTTCACCTGCGCTTCGGCATCGGCGCCCAGCCGCTTCTGCTCGCCGGTGCGCTTCTCTTTCGGAATGTTGAGCGCTTCGAGCAGCTTAGGATCGAGTTGCGCTTTGCGCTCGGTGACGATCTTCTGCTCAAACGGCTTTGCCAGATCTTTCAAAGCGGTCTCGACGGGCGCCAGCCGATCCTTATACGCCTTCAGCGCCGCCTCGACCGCCTGCTTTTCTTCCGGAGTTACGATCTCGACATTCTGGCCGGCGGCTCCGGCGAACACTGCCTGGAGACTGTAGAAATCCGACTGCAGAATGGGATCGAACTTGTGGTTGTGGCAACGCGCGCAGTTCACCGTCAGCCCCAGGAATGTCTGGCTGACATTGGTCGCGATCTCGGTCAGTACCTCCTGCCGGCTCTCTTCCGGGTCGATATTGCCGGAGACCAGATGCTCCGAACCCGCCCGCAGATATCCGGTGGCAATCAGCGCCTCGTGGTTGCCGGGATACATCTCATCGCCCGCAAGCTGCTCGCGGATGAAGCGGTCATAGGGCTTGCCGGACTGAAACGCCTGAATGACGTAATCGCGATAGCGCCAGGCGTGCGGACGATCGAGATCCAGTTCGTAGCCGTTTGTGTCTGCATAGCGGACGACATCGAGCCACTTCAATGCCCACCGCTCCCCATAGGCCGGGGACGCGAGCAGCCGGTCCACCACTTTCTCGTATGCGTCGGCGGAGCGGTCTTTGAGAAAAGCCTCACGTTCTGCGGGAGTGGGAGGCAATCCCGTCAGGTTGTAAGTAACCCGCCGCAGCAACTGTCCGCGCTCCAGCGGGGCGGAGGGGCTCAGGCCTTTTTGCCGGAGGGCGTCCAGGATGAAGGCATCGACCGGACCCTTCGCTGCACTAACCGGAACCGGCGGCCGTACCACCTTGCGGAAGGCCCAGTAATTCCCGCGCGAGCCGAGGAACGCTTCGTCGCTGCTGCTCTGCGCCCAGAGAACTCCCAGAGCGCCAAACGCCAGCAACATCGCGATCCTGTTCCGGGTAGCTATCACTGGAATTACCCCTGAGTCTACAACGCAAAGCGCCGCCGCGGAATCACCGGGTCGCAGCTTCGGAACTGATACTTTGGTCAACGGATATGAATTTCAGGCTCGCAGTACTTGCGCTGGCCGCAGCCGCGTCTCTCTTCGGGCAGGGAAATCGCTGGTGGCCGTGGCCGGCGGACCCCGATCCGCAGAGCGCCGAGCGCGGCCGCGCCGAGTACGCCCAGGCTTGCGGCGGCTGCCACGCCAACAACCTCACGGGCACCAAACGGGGGCCGAACCTGATTCGGACCGCTCTGGTGCGGCACGACAAAGACGGCTCCGCCATCGCCGCTGTGGTGCGTTCGGGCATCCCCGCCAAAGGCATGCCGGCGATCCAGCTCTCCCCTTCCCAAATGAAAGACCTGATCGCATTTATTCAGTTCGCGGTGCAGAAGTACGATCGCGTCAGTCCCGGTCCGCCGCCTGACGATTACCCGGTGGAACGTCTTCTGACCGGCAATGCCGCGGCAGGCAAGGCTTTCTTTGAAGGCAAGGGCGGCTGTACCGGCTGCCACTCCGTCTCGGGTGATCTCGCGGGAATTGCCAAAAAGTATCCGCCGGTCTTCCTTCAGGCGCGCTTCCTGATGCCGCGCGCGACAAAACCCCGAACCGCCACCGTGACTCTCGCGTCCGGCCAAAAGGCGAGTGGAGACCTCAAGGTTCTGAACACCTACGATGTCGTCATCCAGGCGCCCGGCGGCAGCCCGCAAACTTTCAACGCCGCCGAAGTGCAGGTCGAAGTGAAAGATCCCCTTTCGGCCCATCGGGACCTGCTGCCGAAGTACACGGATGCCGATGTTCACAACATGTTTGCCTACCTCTGGACGTTGCAGTAAATAAAGCCAGTCATGAGAACTTTTCCCAAAAATCTCCGCCTCTGCGTTGCGAGTATGGCTGTGCTGGCCGCGCCGCTGCTGAACGCGCAGGATCGCCCCTGGCCATCGCTCAACGGCGACGATTCCGCGCGCCGCTTTAGCCCGCTCACGCAGCTTGACCGAAGCAATGTCGAAAAGCTTCGCCTGGCGTGGCAGCTCAAAGCCGGCATGGGCGTCATCAAAGGAACGCCTGTCGTTGTGAACGGGGTTCTCTACTTCACCGTGCCCGATCGGGTCTGGGCTGTGGACGCACGCACGGGCAAAGAACTCTGGCAGTTCAACCGGCCTTCGCGCGGAGACCGCATTGCGAATCGCGGCGTTGCTTACTACAAAGGCCGCGTGTACTTCGGCACTCCTGATGCCTTCCTCATCTGCCTGCGCGCCGACAACGGACAGAAAGTCTGGGAAACCGCGATGGCCGATGTCAATTTCGGCTACTACATGAGCATGCCGCCGCTCGTCGTGAAAGACCGGCTAATCGTTGGCATTTCGGGCGACGCCGGCGATGTGACCGGCTTCCTCAAGTCTGTCGATCCCGAGACCGGCAAGGTTCTCTGGACCTGGACGAGCGTTCCCAAATGGGGAGAGCCCGGTTCCGAGACCTGGCCCAGCGAAGAGGCTCTGCTGCATGGCGGCGGCACCACGTGGGTGCAGGGCAGTTACGATCCCGAACTCAACCTCATCTACTGGGGCACGGGCAATCCGCATCCCGTCATGAACGGACGCGATCGTGCGGGTTCCAATCTCTACACCTGCTCCATCGTGGCTTTGAACGCCGATACGGGTAAACTCGTCTGGTATTACCAGCCCTCGCCCCACGACACCACGGACCGCGACGCCACCGAGTCGGTAGTGCTGATCGACGGTGTCTTTCGCGGGCGGCAACGCAAAATGCTGGCGCAGGCAAGCCGCAACGGCTACTTTTTCCTGCTGGACCGCGTCACCGGCGAGCATCTTCTCACCACCTCCTTCGGCCCGCAAAACTGGTCGCTCGGCCTGAACAAGCGCGGAGAGCCGATCCCGAATCCGAAGAAGGATCCGACTCCCGATGGCACTCTTTTTCAGGGCTCCGGCACCAACTGGTGGGTGCCCAGCTTCAGCCCTGCCACCGGCCTCTTTTACGTGAATGCCAACCAGGGCGTCTGGAGCCTGACGTACCTGACCAATGGAGCTGTTCAGGGTGGCCTCGACGATCATCAGGGCGGCCGTGAGTCAGCGCTGAGCCCGGGCGAACCAGCGCTGCTTGCGATCGATTACCAGACCGGCGAGGTTCGCTGGAAAGTCGGCTACGGCAATCCTGCGGGCATTCTGACTACCGCTGGCGGCCTGCTGTTTACATCGAATTCGAATTACCTGGTCGCTATGGACGAGGCCACTGGCAAAACTCTCTGGAAGACCAGTCTGGGAGGTCCCGCCGCCAATGCTCCCATCACTTATCAGCTGGACGGACGCCAGTATGTCGTCATGTCTGTCCGCGATACTCTGTACGCATTTGCTCTGCCCCCTATAGAATAAAAGCCGCACTGATGAAACCACTATTGGCTCTTGCCTTTCTTGCAGTTCTCGCGCTGGCTCAGGTGCCCGCGCCTTACGAAACACCCTCTGTCAGCAATGGACCGGTAATTGTTCCCCGGCCGGAAGGCGCACAGGTGAAAGTCCCCGCGGGCTTCGCTGTGGAAGAGTACGCCAAAGGCTTCCAGCGTCCCCGCTTCATGGTGGAAGGACCTGGCGGCGAAGTGATCGTCAGTGACTCCATTGCGAACGGCTCCGTCATCGCCGTAAAAGACGGAGTCAAGAAGACTCTGATCACCGGTCTCGACCGCCCCTATGGCCTGGGGCTCTGGAAGGACTATCTCTACGTTGGCGAGCCCGCTTCGCTGAAGCGCTATAAGTACGATTCGAAAGCTCTCACCGCCGGCCCCGGCGAAGAAGTGGTGTCCATGGCGGGTTTCGTCAAAGGCCACGTCACTCGAACGATTCTCTTCGACGAGAAGAACAACAAGATGTATCTGACGATTGGATCTTCCGCCGACCTGGTGACTGGCGATCCGGAAGTGCGCGCCGCCGTCAATCGCTACAATCCCGACGGCACCGGTCACGAGATCTTCGCCTCCGGTCTGCGCAACACCGTCGGTCTGCGTTTCTTCCCCGGCACGACACAACTCTGGGCCACAGTGGAAGAGCGGAATGACCTGGGTGATGGCGTCCCGTCGGATTTCTTCACGAGCGTGAAACAGGGCGGCTTTTATGGCTGGCCCTACGCGTACCTCGGCACGCACCCCGACCCGCGCATCCCTGAAAAGGATCGCCGCCCCGATCTGGTCGCCAAATCAATAGCGCCCGAGATCTCTCTCGAACCCCACTGCGCGGTACTCGACTTCCTGTTCTACACCGGCAAGCAATTCCCGGCCGAATACAAAAACGGGGCTTTTCTGGCCAACCACGGCTCAGCCAATCGCGCGCAGCGGGTCGGCTACTCCATCACCTTCGTTCCCTTCAAAAATGGCAAACCGGTTGGTCAGCCGCGCGATTTCGCCACCGGCTGGATGCTCGGGTCCGATAAAAAAGAGGTGTGGGGACGTCCGGTCGCTCTGCTGCAACTGCACGATGGCAGCATGCTGATCTCCGATGACGGCGGCAAAGTCATCTGGCGCGTCAGCTATAAGCGTTAAGCTTCCTTGTAGAAACCCAGTTCTGAGATCGCCGGAGCAACCGGCGATCTCAGAATCCTGAGGCGCACCTTTTGCGCGGTGACGTCAGTCGGAATCCGAAGGATACGCCCGGCGCCGATACTGGTCGCTCTGCCCACTTCACTCCAGCCCGAGTCTTTCCACGCTTCTACCGAAAACTCCTCGACGCGCTGTCCCAGCCGGATATTCTCCCGCACCCGCACCACGTTGAAGGTAACCGGCTGTTTCCACTCGAACACAACATCCGCCGCAGTAACCGAATCGTCTGTAGCCCAGTAACTTGCGGGATTGCCGTCTGTCAGATTCTCCGCCCGAAAGGCTTTACTCTTCCCGCGAAAATTCGAAGCCAATATCCTGCTTCCTGTCGCCAGGTTGGTGCGGAACGTCTGCCGCAGCAGTTCGCCAAAGCCTTGCAGAGACGCAACATTGGCCTCATGCAGCAACCCTCTCTGGTCCGGGGGAACATTTAGCAGGAACCCTGCGCCCCTGCCTGCCGACTTGTAGTACAGGTCCAGCAGTTGCCGAGGCGTCTTTACGCGCGCATTCTCTTTTTCGTGCCAGAACCAGCCGGGGCGGATCGACACATCGCATTCCGCGGGCATCCACTTCGAACCATTCCGGGTTCCGACAGTCGATTCCTTCGCGTTCACATTGCCGGGCGAGGCTGGCCCGCCCTTTTCCCCCAACGGATCGTAGGTTTCCCAGCAGGTTTCGTTCGCGATGCCACGCTCGTTTCCCACCCAGCGAATATCCGGCCCGACATCGCTGAAGATCACCGCGTTAGGCTGCAGGCCGCGAATCATCTCCCAGGTGTGCGGCCAGTCATAATACGTGGTCCGGTCGATGCTGCGTTTCTCGCGGGCCCCTCCATAGAAGCCGTCACCGCCGTTCGCTCCGTCGTGCCAGACCTCGTCGATGGGGCCGTACTGCGTCAGCAGTTCCCGTATCTGAGCCCGGTACATCTCGACATACGCGGGTGTTCCGTACGCAGCCGCATTCCGGTCCCAGGGAGAGACGTAGACGCCAAACCGAAGCCCGGCCTTTTTCGTGGCTGCGGAAAGTTCCCGCACCACGTCGCCCTTCCCCTCTCGCCACTTTGACGCCGAAACACTGTGCGCCGTTGTCTTCGTCGGCCAGAGGCAAAAACCGTCATGGTGTTTGCAGGTGAGAATGACGCTCTTCATCCCGCTGGCCCTCAAATGTCCCGCGATCGCGTCCGCATCGAAAGCCGTGGGGTTGAACAGATTTGGGTCTTCATCTCCATAACCCCACTCTTTGTCGGTGAACGTGTTGATGGTGAAATGCAGGAAGCCGTAGAATTCTTTCTCGTGCCACAGCAACTGACCGGGGGAGGGCAGGGCACCGTAGGGTGCGGGCGCTCCGGTCTCGGCTGCCCATAGTGACTGCCCCACGGCCGCGGCCGCGGCACCGCCCAGTAACGCTCGTCTCGTCAGCATACCCACCCCAGTCAGATCCTACACCAGCGTTCAAAAAAAACTCCCCCACAGCACAAAGGCTGTGGGGGAGAAGCTGAGCGCCAGGACCCTCAGCAAACTGGACTAGGGTGTGACGGTAAACGTGTTGCCCGAGCCCATAGTGAACTTAGAGTCGCCATTGGAACTGGTAACCAGAACCACACGTGGTCCCAGTGCCGCCTGCGCCGCAATCTTCACCGTGGCTGTCAGTTGCGTGCCAGCCGAATTGACCTGAATCCCGCTGACCGTGATCGCCGGATCTTTCGCCAGCATGGCCAGCCCATTGCCCTTGCCGTGGTCCTCGCTCTTGCCGGGGAACATGGAAGGCAGCGCGAAAACCAGACCGTTGGTCGAGACGAGATTCGTTCCGATCACGGTGACCGTGATCGTGGTCCCCACCTTGCCGGTCACGGGCAAGATTGACGTGACAGCAGGTGCATTGGCCGCATTGTGGCGATCGTCGTGGTTGTCGCCATCGCTGCTATCGTCGTCGCCGCCGCTGGTAACAGCCGGAAAACGTCCGACAATCTGCGGCGAGGTCAGCGAAACCAGCACAATCTCACCAGTGCTCTCATTCAGCACCAGCAGCAGATTGTCTTTCGTATCGACTGCCAGGGCGCGCGGTCCGGCGCCGACCGCCAGGGTGGTCGCCACACCGGTGACCGTGGTCGGAGTCGTGGTGAGCGGCAGAATAGAAATGGTGCCGCCGGCCGGGTTGGTGATGAACGCCGTGGAACCGAACAAGGCCAGATCGCCAGAACCGCTGTTGCCAGCCGGATTGACACTGAAGGTCGTCACCGCCGAGGTCGTAAGGTTCACAACCAGGACTTTGCCGGTATTCGAAGTCGCGGGGTCCGTTACCACCGCATAATTGGTGCCGCCGATGATCTGAATGGCAGCGGGACGCACGGTACCCAGATTGATAGTGCTGGTCACCAGGTTAGTCCCCAGATCGATCACGCTGATCGTGCCTGCCGACTGGTTCGTTACATAGGCATGGTTGGTCGCATCGATTGCCACACCGCGCGCCCCCATTCCCACCGCGATCGTCTTCACCACGGTTTTCGCAACGTAGTCGATCACGGTCACGCTGTTGCTGTCGCCGTTGACCACCACCGCCAGATTGCCGGTGATCGCCAGACTGACAGGACCCGCCCCGACGGCTACTTCACCCGTGACCATCCAGGTGGTCAGATCGACAATCGCGACTTTACCCAGACCACGCTCGGTGACCACCGCGCGCGTTCCCGCGGCATTGACGGCAATCGCTGTCGGCTCGGCGTCCGCAGCCAGTGCAATCACCCGGACAACCTTCTTCTGGACGACATCCACCTGCCGCAGAACATCGTCATTTTCATCGGCGACCAAAGCCAGACTGGTGCCCGGAATTGCAGCTACTGCGGACAGTTCACGGCTGCGGTCCTGGTCATCGATCTCATCGCGAAACTCGCCGTTTCCACGCGCGGGCAGAACAACGATTTCCACGACATTGCTGAGAGTCGTGCCAGTTTTGACCGTCACTGGGACTCGTCCCGCCCCGGCCAATGACGTGGGAATGGAGATGTTGATCTGCTGCAGCCCGGCGCAGCACGGGGATGCACCCGCGAACGTAACCGGCACAGTAACCCCGCCAATCATCACGACCGGCGGCGTCGTGAAGTTTGCGCCCGTCAGGTAAAGAGAAAGGAAAGTGGTCGAAGTCGGTGTAGTGGCCTTCGCGGCGCCTATTCTGCCGGTCAGAGCATCCACGATTGCGCCATCGTGCGTCCCGGTCCCGGAAAGTGAAAACAGACCAGGAGCGGCATTGGCGTCAATGACTATGCTGCCGGTTGTTGTTCCTGTATCCGACACAACTTTCACGGCAGCCGTGCCGAGAGGCGTGGTGGCACCGACAACCGCGTTGATCTGGGTCGGTGAAACGTAAAAGAGCGATGCCGGAATCCCGCCGAACGTTACCTGCGTTCCGGCCAGAGTCGCAGCCGGGTGAGAGGCGTCGGAAACGCTGGCGGTCCCCGTCGCCAGGTTTGAGCCGAAGATGGTCACGATGCTGCCGGGTGCTACTGACCCGCCAGCAAAAGATGCCGCGTTCAGCACCGTCAACGTCTGTGCCGAAGCCGATGCCGCGACCGTGCATGCCAGGAGTATGGTGCTGATGAAATTCGTCGTACGGAGATGAATTGCCTTCATATAAAGTAGGTCCCTCTGCGCAGATTTGACAAGCACGCGTAGTGCCATTACGCCACGACTTGACAAAAAGAGCGCGGTTTGCCGTAGCTCGCTGAATCTAAAGGGGTAAGTCGTCCGCTACAGCTGTAAGTAGAAGATAAATAAAGGGCACGTAGACGGTAATCGTTACGGCCATGTCGCAATCTTGCGTCGTTTTGACCTAGCGGCCTAATTCTTCGGAGCCGGGGTGTTTGCGGGTGTAGGACCGTACGAACCACTCACGGTTGGCTTCAGCGGATCCTGCCAGGTCACAAAACTTGCCTGCAGATAATTCTCCGGGTGGAGATCGGACGCCGTGCCGCCCGGGTGCCAACCTGTCGGATGCAGCAGATCGTTCCAC
>Ga0105237_10010174_pt1 | contig 10024 bp, 6 predicted proteins | sample KBSC24metaG_FD_81520 | JGI IMG/M metagenome (GOLD analysis project Ga0105237, IMG submission 81520) | Corn rhizosphere microbial communities from Kellogg Biological Station, Michigan, USA - KBS C2-4 metaG | ecosystem: Host-associated > Plants > Roots > Rhizosphere > Soil | place: Michigan, USA... | reverse complement strand
TTTGTAGGGGATTAACATTGTTTCAAAAATAGCTTTTTAAAGCAATTTAAGAAACATACCCCATAAATAAATACTTATTAGTACTTAATTAATATTAATACTGCTGGTGATCTGTTTTAAAGTTACTTCTGCAAGTTTTGACTGGTACTGAGCCGCAAAGAATTTGGATTGCGCATCCAGGTAATTTCGCTGAGCTTCTCTTATTTCTAAGGGCGTAATATTACCCAGCTTATATTTTTCTAATGATATATCCAGATTCTTTTTGGCTATGGTTACGTTGGCCTGTCCCAGTTTGATCAGATCCAAACCGGATAAATAACTCACAAAAAAGTTATTGATCTGTGCTTCTACATTCAGCCGGGTTTGTTTGGCGCTGATATTGGCATTGTCGATCTGTATTTTCGCGTTCTTTTCACGTCTGTTCTGATTAAAGCCGTCAAAAATATTGATAGAGGCGGTCAATCCATAGTTTAAGCCATGCACATTTTGCGACAATGTAAAGCCAGCCGGTGTTTTGCTGTTGGAAAACGTATAACCCGAAGTTAAACCCACCTGCGGGTATCGCGTTGAGCGTACCTGTTTCAGGTTGATCTCGGCGAGGCGCTTATTGATCTGTGCCGATAAAATGGCCGGGTTTTGTAGCTGGGCGCTGTTAATGATCTCGGCAAGCGTTAGTTTATCATCAATCAGGATGGTATCGGCTACCGTGAAATCGGTTTGCAGATCGCGGATCAAGAGCTGGTTAAGCTGTATTTTGATTGCCTTGAACTGTTGGTATTGTGTAACCAGGTTAGCCGTATCGGTATTGAGGTTAACCTGCGCGTTCAGCACATCCAGACCAGAGGCGCGGCCCACCTTGTACTTGTCGTTAGCATAGCGTAATTGCGTACGCGAAATATCTATGGCTCCTTTAAGTGCTTTGATCTGCTCGTTTTGGTTGATGAGGTCATAATAGGTAGTGATCACACTGGCAACGGTGGTTTGGATGGTGTCCTTTAACCGGATGGCGCCAAGGGTATCAACGGTTTTTAACTGATCATAGGTGGCAAACATATTAAAGCCGTCAAAAATGGTCCAGTTAAGGTTTACGCCATAACTATTATTGGAGTTATGGGCATTGATATTATTCACCGTACCATCATTACGCGTTTGTTTCGTGTTTTGTCTGCTGTTATTGGTAGCAAAATTACCGGTAAGCTGCGGTAAAACACCCGCGTTGCCCAGGGTGACATTATTAGCCGCTATGGTAGAATTATTTTGCGACAGCTTGATATTATAGTTGTTTTTAAGCGCTATCTCCACAGCCTCTTTCAGCGTAAGCAAAGGGGCATCCTGCGCCCAGGCCGTTATGCTAAAAACCAGGCTGCAGAAAATCATGGAAACTATTTTCCTGATTTTGGAATTCGGATGTTCAATTTCGGATTTAAAGTTTAGCATTTAGTTTTTGATTTCGGAATTTGGATACCCGATCCCGGATTCATTATTCTGTTAATTCTTTAATTCTATAAATTCTGGTTCAGACACCTTCTTGGCTTCCGCGTCTTCCGGTTCGTGCTCGGGATCGCGGCGGGTTTTGGAGGCGAAGATCACATACATCAGCGGGATAATATAAAGGGTAAGTACCAGCGAAAACAGCATCCCACCCATAATTACAATACCCAATGATACACGACTTTTGGCGCCCGCACCCAATGCAAAGGCGATAGGCACAGAACCCAGTACCACGGCTAAGCTGGTCATTAATATCGGGCGTAAACGGGCGGTAGCAGCCTCAACGGCGGCTTCATATTTAGCAACGCCATGTTCCATGCGCTGGTTGGCAAATTCCACAATGAGGATACCGTTTTTGGTTACCAGACCCACCAGGGTGATGATCCCGATCTCGCTGAAAATGTTCAATGTTTGGTTAAACAGCCACAGGGATAAAAATGCGCCCGAAATAGCCAGCGGTACCGTAAGCATCACAATAAAGGGATCCATAAAGCTCTCGAACTGGGCCGCCAGAACCAGGTATATCAGCAATAGGGCAAAACCAAAGGCGAATAAGATATTTGATGAACCCTCGGCATAATCCCGTGAAGGACCGCTCAGGGCGGTGCTGAAGGTGTCGTCCAGTATTTCTTTGGATATGCGGTCCATCTCCTTGATACCATCACCAACGGTACGACCAGGCGCTAAACCCGCCGATACCGTAGCCGATTTATAACGATTAAAGTGATAAATAGCCGGAGGCGTTGCGCCTTCGGTAACCTTTACCACATTATCCAGTTGTACCAGGCCGCCTTTGGTGCTGCGCAGGTAAACGGATTTCAGATCGAGTGGCTGATCGCGGTTGGCACGATCAACCTGGGCAATTACCTGGTATTGTTTACCGTTGATCAGGAAATAATCCAGTCGGCCAGCGCTATAATACAATTGCAGGGTTTGGGCTATATCATCAACAGATACCCCCAGATCCCGTGCCCGGTCACGATCGGTAATAACTCTTAACTCGGGCTTGGTGAATTTAAGGTTTACATCGGTCCCCTGGAATACCGGACTTTTGGATACTTCGGAGAAAAACTTAGGCAGGGCCTTGCGTATTTTTTCAAAATCCTGGTTCTGGATCACATATTGTATGGGTAAGGATGTACGGGCCCCGCTACCGCCGCCGCTGATGGTTTGCTCCTGTATTACGTTGGCGCGGGCATCGGGCATACGGGTTAGCTTTTTGCTGAGCCAGTCGGCCAGTTGCTGCTGGGTGCGGCCACGTTCGTCCGGATTAACCAGGCCGATACGGCCAAAGCCCGAGTTGGCCGAACCGCCGCCAAATGACGGCGAAACGATCTCAAAATTAACTTTGGCCTCTGGAATGGAATCTTCAACCAGTTGCGATACCTTATCCATGTATTTGGTCATGTACTCATAGGTGGCGCCTTCCGATCCGGTAACGCTGTAGCGTAATAAGCTGCGGTCATCCAGCGGAGCCAGCTCAGATGGGATAACCTGCACCAACACACCAATGATAATAAGGGATACCCCCAGGATCACAAAAGATACCCAGCGCACCTTCATAAACTTAACCAGTGTTTCGGTATAGGAGTTGGTCATATTTACAAAGAAGGGCTCGGTACGTTCGTAGAACTTCGATTTTTTGTTGCTCTTGCGGATCAGCTTTACGTTCAGCATCGGGGTTAACGACAGGGATACAAATGCCGATATCAATACCGCGCCGGCTACCACCACCGCAAACTCGCGGAACAAACGGCCGGTAAAGCCCTGTAAAAATACAATGGGTAAAAACACCGCCGCCAGCGTAACCGAGGTTGATACTACCGCGAAAAAGATCTCGGCAGAGCCCTCAAAGGCTGCTTTGCGGATGGCCATTCCGGCTTCCACCTTTTTATAAATGTTCTCGGTTACCACAATACCGTCATCCACCACCAGGCCAGTTGCCAGTACAATGCCCAGCAGAGTTAATATATTGATAGAGAAACCAAAAATATACATGATGAAAAATGCCCCGATGAGCGATACCGGAATATCGATGAGCGGACGGAAAGCGATAAGCCAATCGCGGAAAAAGAGGTAAATGATGATCACCACCAACACAAAGGATACGATCAGTGTTTCCTGTACTTCGGAAATAGACTGGTTGATGAACCGGGTATTATCCAGCGCCACGTTTACCTTAATATCAGGCGGGAGATCTTTTTTGATCTGCTCCAGGCGTTTGTAAAAATCTTTGGCTATCTGCACATAGTTGGCGCCCGGCTGCGGCACAATGGCCAGGCCGATCATCGGTACGCCCGACTCCTTAAAAATAGTTTCCTCATTGGCCGATCCTAAAACGGCATAACCCACATCGCGCAAGCGCACCACACGGTTACTGTCTGATCGGATGATGAGGTCGTTGAAATCTTTTTCGGTAGATAATTTACCCAGGGCCCTGATGGTAACCTCGGTATTATTACCTTCAATTTTACCGGCAGGCAACTCCACGTTCTCTTTGGATAGCGCCGCGCCAATATCACTCGCGGTAACGCCCTGTGCGGTTAACTTATTAGGATCTATCCATAAACGCATCGCGTACTGGCGTTGCCCCTGTATGTTAATGGTACTTACGCCGGGTATGGTTTGCAGGCCTTCCTGCAATACGTTTTCGGCATAATCATCCAGCTGATTAATGTTACGGGTATCACTTTGTACCTCCAGGGTAATGATCTGGTCGGCGCTGGCATCGGCTTTGGTAACTACCGGTGGCGCGTCAATATCCTGGGGCAGCTGGCGTTGTGCCTGGCCAACTTTATCGCGCACGTCGTTCGCGGCGGTTTCCAGATCGGCATCCAGGTCAAACTCCACGGTGATATTGCTGGAACCTACCGAACTGGTTGATGACAGGTTACGGATACCCGGAACACCGTTGATGGCTTTCTCCAGGGGCTCCGTGATCTGCGATTCAATTACATCGGCATTGGCGCCGGCATAACTGGTGGATACCGAAATGATGGGCGGATCGACCGAAGGGAAATCCCGCACCCCTAAAAATTTATAGCCGATGATACCAAACACAACAATAACTACTGACATTACTGTTGCCAACACCGGCCGCTTTATACTGACTGAGGATAAACTCATATGTTTTATTTTGATTAAGTATCAAGATGCTAGTATCAAGATCTTTAAACAGTTAGATAATTATATGGCTATCTTGATACTTGATACTAGCATCTCGATACTAACATTTATTTAATAACCTTAGCAATTTTTAAAGGAACCTTTGGTCGCATTTGTATAATGCCCGATACTACTACGCTGTCGCCCGGTTTCAGGCCATCAATGATCTGTATTTTGGTATCGGTACGCATATCGGTTTTTACAGCTTTACTTACCGCAACACCATTTTGGTAAACATAAACCAGGTTGCTTTTCAGGTCGGGGATAACGGCCTGGGTGGGCAGCAAAATAGTTTTAGGTATCTGGTCAAGTGTTAAATTAATTTTAGCAAAGCCGCCGGCTGTTAATAAACCTTTTGGATTTGGCGCTTTGGCCCGTACCGTAAGGGTGCGCGAATTAACATCAATAGCGGGGTCAATGGCATACACTGTAGCCGTAAAATTTTCTTTAGAGCTTTCGGTAGTGAACCTGATCTTGCTGCCCGGGCCAATGATAGAAAGGTATCTTTCCGGAACAGAAAAAGTAACCTTTGCCGGATCGATATTAACCAATTGCGCGATGGACGTTTGAGGTGATAGGTAACCACCCGGGCTCACATTCCGTAACCCGATAGTGCCCGAAAACGGCGCCCTGATCTCGGTACGTGTTATTTGCGCCTTGATCATATCGCCCTGGGCCCTTAATGAGTTTAAGGAGGTTAAAGAGGTATCATACTCCTGTTGGCTGATGGCTTCTTTTTGTAACAGTACTTTGTTGCGATATTCATTTTGCTTGGCCAAGGCTACTTGGTAGTTCACTTGCTTAAGTGATGCTTCCAGGTCCTGGTTATAAACTTTAACCAGCAATTGCCCTTTTTGTACTTTGCTGCCTTCGGTAAAATATATGCCGGTGATATTGCCGGCGGTTTGGCTCACCAGGTTTACCTTTTCGTTGGCGTCAATTGAGCCGGTTACATCTATTATATTGTTGATAGCGGTATCCTTTACAATCATAATGTTAACGGAAACAGGACCGTTCTTCTTTTTGCCGCCTTTGCCTCCGGCAGCTATGGCAGCAGCAGATTCCTTGGCGCTTTTGCTAAAGAACTTGTTGTAAATTAAATAAGCAACCAGCAAAGCCAGCGCAGTGTAAATGATATACCTTGTTCTCATATTAAATGGATCATTTTTGTGATTTAGTTTTTGATCAGGTTGTTATTAAAGGTTTTATGTTGTTTTGCATTTGAAGTAATACGCGTTCAAATATTTTCATATCGTCGTCGGATATCCCCCTGGTGATATCGGCATTGATGTTTTTAAATGAATCCAAAATATGCGGAACGGCGAGCTTTGCTTTTTCGGTAACTTTCAACAATTGTTCGCGACGGTCGTTTGGATTGTTTTCCCGGTAAACAAATCCTTTGGCGGTAAGCAGGTTAATAATGCTTACCATAGCCGATTTATCCTTGCCCAGTATTTCGGCGAGTGCCTTTTGTGATAATTGCCCATCATGATAATAAATCAACGATAACACATAGTGATACCGGTTTACGTCAAGGTGCGCTGTACTTTTAGCGAGCAGGCTTTGGTACAATTTACCCAAACGTATCAGTTTGCGGGATATGGGTTCAATTAACGACATTATAAGGTGGCACAAACTTAATCAGTAGACAGCATAAATAGTTGTATGTATCAACCATTTTACAAGTGTTTTTTTAAGGTTACCAAATGTGATGATGGGACTTGCATTGGGTGAAACGGAGACTACTCACCCCCTTCAAAGAAGCGAGGGTTGTTCGAATCCCCTCTTGAGAGGGGCGGAGGGGTGTGTTCTTCTGCTTCATTAACACACCTCTGCCATTACGCCACCTTGCGCTCCCCCTCTCAAGAGGGGAATTAAAAAGACCACTCAATCATCCTTTAATTTTCCTCAACTTCTTTATATCTTAACACTTCAAACTAAACCATGATAAAGAAACTAAAAATAACAGCGCTGATCCTATTTGGATGCGCTATCTCCTTCAAGGCTGATGCACAAGAGCAACAAGTGAATATCACTTATAAAATTAACACCGATAAAAGTGTTGATTTCAGTTATGAAAAACCGGATCCGGGAACGTATACGGTAATGCTCAAATTTAACAACCTGACTAATTCTACCGGGCAATCAGAGCAGGTGTTTAATATTAAGGGTTATTCAGGAAATTTTTTGACTTTAAGGCCTCAAAATAAAGAGCAGGGAATAGGTTTTAGCTACAGATATTCTTATATAAGAGGGAGATTGGACCCAAAGTATAATGCCGGTTTCGTATATCTTCTTCCATATAAAAAAGGGTCAAAAGTTACCGCGACCGAAACAGTTTGGATTGGATCGAAATATTTTGGCAAAACATCTCCCGAAGATTGGAAAGCGTACCGTTTTTACACCAACAATGAAGATACTGTAACGGCTATCCGCAAAGGTGTGGTTGTGGAGATAAAGGATTTGTACGATACTGAAAAAATGGATGGGGTAGAGTTTACAAATAATGCAAATAAAATAGTCATAGAGCACCCGGACGGGACATTGGCAACATATACCGATTTTAAAAAGGGCACTATTATGGTTAAACTTGGGCAGACGGTTTTTCCGGAAACAGCATTAGGAATCAATAGCAAGGTTAATGGACGTGGTCGCTTTAATATTTCCCTTTCCATTATTTATCTTAAAACAAGCGATCTGGAAAGTACCAATAGTTTATATGGCTTTGTAACCCCGCACTTTGATACTTCAGATAGCGGCGATACAATATTGATCACTCAAAAAGAATACACAGCTGCCGATACCCCGGAAATTATTGGAAAAGAGCTTTCAAAGAAGGAGTTAAAGAAAGCGCTGAATAATTAAGGGTTGCTTGAATTGGCGCAGCCGACTCACCCCGGCATCGCTATAAAGTATAACAAATTAAAATCATGTCATTGCGAGCGTAGCGTGGCAATCTCCTCGCATGTTGAATAAGAAAAGCTACGAGATTGCCACGTCGTACCTCCTCGCAATGACATGGTTTTGATTGGTTTTCTAGCGAAGCTGAAGCGCAATGACGCGTATGGAGAGAAAATTCATAATTTTTTTAACTTGCGGCATGAAACCATTTAAACACATCATTACTTTTTTATTAATCATATCTTATATGAGTCCATCTATCAGTGAAGCGCAAACTACTGCTAATATATCCTACACGGTGTCTTTTCCGGAAGCACAGGCGCACTATGCTGATATCGAAATGCATATTTCGGGCTTAAAGCAAAACACGCTGGATCTTAAAATGCCTGTATGGACACCCGGCTCATACCTGGTACGAGAGTTTGCCAAAAACATTGAAGCTTTTAGCGCGGATGCCGGCGGAAAAACGGTTGCATCGCCCAAGATCAATAAAAACACCTGGCGTATTGCCACCAAAGGCATATCCACAGTAAATATTAAATACCGGGTTTATGCCAACGAGATCTCGGTGCGTACCAGTTATATCGATGCCTCTCATGGCTTCCTGTCGAGCTCGGGGATTTTTATTTACCCTGCTAATATGCTGCACCAGCCGTCAACCATCCACATTAAACCTTATAAAGACTGGGCTAAGGTTTCAACCAGTCTGGAAATGGTGAATAATGATCCTTTTACCCGCGTATCGCCAAATTATGATATCCTTTTTGATTCGCCTATTGAAGTAGGCAACCAGGATGTTTTTGGTTTTGATGCATCAGGCGTAAAATATGAGGTGTGTATGTACGGCGGCGGCAATTATGATAAAGAACGCCTGAAAAAAGACCTGCATAGCATTGTTGAACAGGAAGCTGCCATTTTTGGCGAGAACCCAAACAAGCATTACGTTTTTATTGTGCATAACCATTTACGCGGCGGCGGTGGCCTGGAGCATTTAAGCTCTACGGTTTTAGGCGCTTCGCGCGATAATTACGCGACGGAAAAAGGTTACCAGAGCTTTTTAGGCCTGGCGGCGCATGAGCATTTCCATTTATGGAATGTGAAACGCCTGCGCCCGATTGTATTAGGACCGTTTGATTATGATAACGAAAACTATACCACCAATTTGTGGATAGCCGAAGGCTTTACCGAATACTACCAGGAAATAGCGGTACGCCGTACCAACCTTTACCCGCCAGAAAACTACCTTGATGTATTAGTTGGCGAGTTTAACATACTGGAAAACCTGCCGGGCAAAAATGTGCAGACTGTTGCCGAATCGAGCTTCGACGCCTGGATAAAAGCATACCGCCCGAACGAGAATTCCAACAATACTACGATATCTTACTACAACAAAGGCGCGATAGTTGGGATGATGCTCGACCTGGAGATCATTAACAATAGCAAAGGGAAATACGCGCTGGATGATGTGATGAAGTATATGTATACCGAATATTACAAAACCAAAAAGCGCGGCTATACCGACGCGGAATTTAAACAAGGCTTTGAAAAATTTGCCGGCAAAAAACTGGATGATTTTTATAAAAAATATATCAATGGCCTAACCCCCGTCGACTATAACAAGTACCTGGGCTATGCCGGTTATAAAGTGACCGACGAGCTGGCTGATAACAATGACCCGGCATTTGGCGTGGTTACCGCTACTACGGCCAACAAAAAAGTGATCGTAACCAGCGTTACCCGCGGAACATCGGCCTATATCGACGGTATTAACGTTAATGATGAGCTGGCTACTATTGATAACGAACCCGTTACCGATGCGGCAACCATGCTGAACGGCAAAAAAGTTGGCGATAAAATAAATGTAGGCATCATCCGCGACGGGCTGCAGCTTACGCTGCCGGTTACCCTGCTGAAAAGCGCGCGGGTTAAATACAAAATTGTACCGGTAGATAATGCAACCGCACAGCAGCAACTGGTGCGTAAAAAATGGCTGAGTTTGTAGTCTGAATCAGAATTTACAGAATTTAAGGATTCTCAGAATATTAAAAGCGCATTCTGTTAATTTTAAAATTCTGTAAATTCTGATTCAGACAAAATAATTTCGTATATTTAAGTACAGAAACACCATGGCCCTGCTTACTTGAAAAACGTAAGCAGGGTCATTTGTTTAAAGGGACAAAATGAGTAAAAAGTAAGCTGTTTTTTGCTTAGTTATTTGAAAATCAATCCTATAAATCTTTTTAAAGTTTTCAAAACGCATCAAAAACTTGTTAAAAAGTGTTAAAATGGATGGTTTTGAACAAGTTTTGAAAGGTTTTTGACCGGTTTTCATCTACTTTTCAGGTCGAAAAGTGTTAAAATCAAGCTTTAAAAAGTATTTTAAAAATGTACGTTGTTTGATTTTTGTAATAAAGGCTAAATTGTATTTTTATAACTTATGCCATCAGCCGCAGCCTTAAAAAAAATC
>Ga0105237_10010173_pt1 | contig 10024 bp, 10 predicted proteins | sample KBSC24metaG_FD_81520 | JGI IMG/M metagenome (GOLD analysis project Ga0105237, IMG submission 81520) | Corn rhizosphere microbial communities from Kellogg Biological Station, Michigan, USA - KBS C2-4 metaG | ecosystem: Host-associated > Plants > Roots > Rhizosphere > Soil | place: Michigan, USA... | reverse complement strand
CAATCCTGGCCGCAGCCGCCTTTCCAGGCGGCTTTGAGCCGGCTAAAAGCCGGCTGCGGGCAGGATTGCCCGCCCCACTAAGCGGGAGACAGCCGAATTTTTCACAGCTCCGCGAGGGAGCGGTTTCGCCGGGCTGCAAGAGCGGATGGAGGCAAATGATGAGCGGATTGGCTTCGGTTTTGGAAACGGTATGGCATAGCCCGACCGTTCAGAAGGTCTATCGCCGGTTGCCGGACGATCACGTACTGGACGCGGGGTACGTGAGCCGGGTGTTCGAAAGGGATCAGGCGTACTTCACGATTTCGCTGCCGAAGATGTTCCTGGCGGATGCGCGAAGGTTGTGGCAAGGGCTCGCGCCGGTGACCATCGCGGCGGCAGAATTTCAATACGCGGGGCAGCGTCAGGCCATGCCGTTCGTGGTCGGAAAAGATTTGTTGGCCAGCATCCAGGCGTATCTGAAAGACCAGAACGTCGAGTATCGGAACACGAAGATCTTCGGACCGTGTCCCTATACGGGCGGCGGCGTATCGCTTTTCGTAGGACTGTTTCAAACGGCGGCGAACAGTCCATCCACTGAATTCTTCGCGCTGCTGGGCGATATCGCCGGCGCATTTGAGTTGACGGGCCTTGCCGGTTATCTGCCGGTGGCGAAAGTGGTGACGGCGGGACTAGGGCGGCTGCTGGGGCTAAGCGGAACCAATCTGCGCATAGGCGCGCGCGATGAATTCAACGGGGAGTCGGACGGCAGCAATCCGTTTCGCGAGGGCTTTCTGGCCTATGTAAATTGCTCGGAGGAGGATCTGGGTGCTCCCTTGTGGACCAAAGACGGAGAGCTTTTGTCTGGCGCCACGCGGGATTCAGCGCGACCTGTGACCCGCTACGACCATTGCCTGGTAAAGGTGGAATGGCGTGAGCAGCGTAACGACTATACTGCGCTTCCCTTTCACGCTTCTTGGAACAAGGCGCGCGAACTGGTCTGGGAAGACCAGCAGGAAAAAGCCCGGTCCGCCTTTCTGGACTTAGTGCGGCAAGTGGCCGTGTCCCCGGATTTGACGGCGCGCCACCGGGCGGCGCTCCTCTCCGTGTACCGGGCAAATTTCGAAGCGGAAATCGAATCCTACCGTGCGGCGACCGGCTCGTTCGGGGCGGCAGCGAGCACGCGCGCGGCATCCGGTTCCGCGCCGAACGGACAGTTGTTGATCCAGGCGGACGCGCTCACGTCGCGCCAGGCGGGATTCGGCAAAGAGATCCAGGCGGCGCTGCGAAACCTGGCGGACGGATTGCCGCGGCTTAGCGAGGCCCGCGCGAGCGCCCCTGAACTCACCGACGCCGTGTTGGCCGAGCAGATGAATTTGGTGGGAGCGCAGGCCGCCGATCCGCAGCAGTTGGCGGATGCGATGGTGGTCGGCGCATTCCGCAATTCGGGATCCGTGTAACGAATTACATGGTGTACGAAAGCCCGATCAACGGAGCGACCTTGCTGCGCAATCCGGTGTGATTCAGGCGGAACAGTGCGTTGACGGTAACGATGAAATTGCCGCCGGGATTGATCTTGAAGCCGGCGCTTCCGCTCATTACCTCGTACGATTGCTTCTGAAATGCGATGGTTGGATAAGGTGAGCCATCGGCAGCGATAAATGATTTGGACATCACCCGGTCGGCGTTGACGTGCTCACCGAAGAAGTCCGCGGCGAAGGTCATCTTCTGAGTAAGGCCGATGTCGCCACCCGCTCCGTAGACCACCGCGGCAGGAAGCTTCGCCTTCTGGCCCGTCTGCACATTGCCCGCAAGCACACTATTACCGTTCCATTCGTAGCCGGCATTCGCGTGGGGCGAAAACTTCCCCATCTGGCCCGACGCGACCAGGAAACCGCGAACGCCGGTGGCGCCGCTACCCAGGAAATTGTACGCGTCGCCCGTTGGCAAGCGAACATCGAGCGCGGCGGCCAGCCCTCCGCCATTCCACTTGAGCGCCGTCGCCTTGATTCGCCCGATGGTATCGCCGATTCCGCTGGCCTTGCCTGAATCGGCGAAGGTCTTTTCCGTTCCACCGTTCGGAGTACCGAAGGTGTGAATGTCGGTTGCGGTCTGCGTCCCGATGCGGTGAATGATCGCATGCGAAGTCACGATCATGTTCACGTTGATGACCGGTACGGCGACTGAGATGTCCACGCGATTGGTGAGACCATAGGTTAGAAATCCAGTCGCCTGTGTAACGTGTGCATCAATATAATTCGAGGTTGTGATGATGTCTTTAACGTACTCGATGTTGGTGGACGGAGCATGCGTAAAGACGGCTGGCACGTCCTGCAGGCTGACACCGTCCATGCTGTTGTAGGAGAAGTGTTGGTAGCTGAGGCCGAAAAGGAACTTGTCCTTGCCGATCGTCTCGGCGCGTTCGGCCAGGATCGGACCGAGGCTCTTAGCGGAGCGCGTGTACACACCGAGAGCGGGATCGAAGCTGTAGCTGAAGCCGGATGCGGGCGACGGAATGGGCAGCGAGGTGAGTTGCCTGGCCATCGCGGCATTAAACGGTGTGAAGCTTGATTGAAAAGAGCTGGTGAAGTGCGCGAAGTGATCCGGGTTCTGCAGGGTCAGGCCGTCAGGGCCGTAGATATTGGGGATCAACAGAGCGATCTTGCCCGAGCCGTTCTGGGCCGTCCCGCTCATTGCGCACCACATTGCTACTGCGATGACCGCTATCGTTTGCTTCAAAAGTCTCTCCTTACGAGGTGGAATATTCTATTGCAGGGACACGATGGTCCATGAATCGGTAGCGCGTTTTAGATGGAAGGTGACCTTGTCCCTCACCGGGGGCTTAGGGCCACGTTCATCGTTGAATTGCAGGTTGCGGTTGCAGACAACGGTGGCCATATCGCCAGTGACTTCAGGCGTCCCGGGTGAAAAGCTCAGCCGGATGAAACGAGCCATGCTGAAGAAATCCTGGAACTTGCGTGTATCCTTTGTGCCAAGGGTTGGCCACAGGCTGTGTAGCTGGTCGAGATCCTTGCGGCTGAAGACTTCGGCGTAGCGGTTGACCACTTCGACGACGGCCTGGCGTTCGGAGAGCAACTCCATCAGCTTCTCGAGCGATTGGGCGGCCTGCTGTGCGTGATCGCCGCGCGGATAGTCCGTGAGGAAGTTCTGCAGCATCTTGGGATCGTCGGTATTCTTCACGGATTCCCAGGAAATTTGTTCCATGCGGCGAGTCGCCTCTACCGCCAGGCTGCTACCCGCGTGCTTCTGGCGGAAATCGGCGAACGCCGAGACATCGCGGCTGCTGGCGATGTGGTCCCACTCTTCCAATTCCTTGACGCGCGCATTGGCAACGAGCGGGTCGCCCGGCGCGGTTTTAGCTCCGGTCTTGGCGAGCACGAGTTGGTCGGCACGATAGCCACCGACCTCGGCGAACGGCCGCTGGTCGATGGTCGATCCCAGGTCCACATGCACCAGGCGGGGTACGGTGTCTTGTACGTATCGCTCCAGGCTGCCCAGCGTCACCTCCCCGGCGGCGTTCGCGGCGGCGCCGTTTAGGCCTTCCAGCAGGGCCCATGTGAAATACCCGTGTCCCTTTTCGGAATACAGGTAGGCGCGTTCTCCCACGCGCGTCGCATAGATCGTGGCGAATGCCTCCACGTCATGATTCTGTACGTCGAAGGAGAAAGCCTTGCGCACGCTGTCTCCCATACGGTTGGGCGTATCGGAGCGGCCCGAGGTGGGATCGTTGCGGCACGCATCGAGCAGCATCAGCACCTGCTTAATGCCCATATCCTTGATCCACTGTTTGACGTGTCCCGCACCGACGGCGGTCTCCTGCACGACTCGGATATCGTTGCTCACTTTGGCATCGGAAGAGAGCAGAAAAGCTTCGCCGCCGCGTTCAATGCCATGACCCGCGAACGAAAAGAGCAGCAGGCCATCCTTCGGCACCAGACTCGAGATGTTGGAGAGCCGGACCAGGATATTGCCCTTCGTGGGTTGGCGCTCAGGCGGAAGATCGGTGGCCAGCAGGATGACATGGTCAGGTTCGAAGCCGGCAACTTTCACCAGGGCGTCGGCCAGTGCGTGTGCGTCGGCGGCCGCTCCAATCAGGGGGGTGATTTGGTGGTCTTGGTACTGGTCCACCCCAACCACCAATGCCCAACGCCGGTCGCTGCTGGGCAGTGTGGTCACCGGCTCCAGCTTCATGTCGCGGGAGGAATTTACCTGGGCGGCCAGATTAAGGCTTGCGATCACTAAGATTTGCAAAGATTTCCGCATGAACAGTCCCTCGCGCAAACAATGTTAGATATTGTACAAATTTCCGCAAAGAGGTGTAAAGGTACTATATCGGCATCGGGGAATTTACTGAGAGGCCATCGGCAAGGGTTCAGGACGCCCAGTCGCTAGAATGGTAAGGAGAGCCATTTCAAAGTCAGGCATGATCGACGACGCGTTATTTTGGCACCGACTTCATTTCGCCTTTACGATTGTTTACCACTATCTATTTCCGCAACTCACTATGGGAATCGCATGGTTCCTGGTGGGTTGGAAATGGCTTCATCTTCGAACCGGCGACCCCCGTTACGCGGACGCCGCGCGGCTCTGGGCGCGAATCTTCGGCATTAATTTCGCAGTGGGAGTGGTTACCGGCATTCCCATGGAGTTCCAGTTTGGGACGAATTGGGCGGCCTTTTCTCAATACGCCGGCGGTGTGATCGGGCAGACGCTAGCGATGGAAGGCATGTTCGCCTTCTTCCTGGAAAGTGCGTTCATCGGTGTGCTGGTATGGGGTGAGAAGCGCCTCGGTCCCAAGAGCCATTTCGCTGCGGCGGTCGGAGTGGCGATGGGCAGTTGGATATCCGGATTCTTCATCCTGGTTACGAATGCGTTCATGCAGAATCCCAGCGGTTACGCCATAGCGGCTGATGGATCGCTGCGGATCGCCAGCCTGAGCGGATTTCTGCTCAACCCCTGGGCGCTGGTGCAGTTCTGTCACAACCAGGCGGCGGCGTTGGTCACCGGGTCGTTCGCCATCGCGGCAGTGGGGGCGTTCTATGTGTTGCGAAGCGGGACGTCGCCGCGCGGCAGCTTATTCCTGAAGTGGGGCACGGCGGTCGGACTGGCCGCATCGCTAGTCGTTGCCTTTCCTACCGGAGATCAGCAGGCGAAGATGGTGGCGCGACACCAACCTCCGGCGCTGGCCGCGATGGAGGGCCGCTTCGAGAGCGGACCGATGGCAGACATCACGCTGATCGGTCAGCCCGATGTGCGCAACCGCCAATTGAACAATCCGATTCGTCTCCCCGGCATGTTGAGCTTTCTTGCGTTCGGCACGTTTCATCGCAACGTGCCCGGCCTCGGCGCGTTTCCGCAAGACACCTGGCCCACCAATATCGAACTGCTCTACTATGCCTTCCACGTGATGGCGGGGCTGGGCACGATCTTCATCGGGCTGATGGCGCTGGCGAATTTGCAGCGATTCCGTGGAAAGCTGGAATCGACAAGCCCGCTGCTGTGGGCGCTCATGCTTGCCTTCCCATTTCCGTTCATTGCCAACACCGCGGGTTGGATGACCACCGAGTTAGGACGACAGCCGTGGCTCGTTTACGGCCTATTCCGCACTGCCGAGGGCTACAGCAAATCTGTCGGTTCGGGAGAAGCGATCTTCACATTGGTTGGCTTTGCGGGCCTGTACTTCCTGCTGGGCTTACTGTACCTGTTCATGGTGGGTCGCGAAGTGATGCATGGGGCGGGGGAGGCGGCATGGTAGCACTCTGGTTCGCAGTTCTGTGCCTGATGATCGTGTTTTTCGTCGTGCTGGACGGCTGGGATTTTGGCGCGGGCGTGCTGCACTATCTGGTGGCGCGGAATGCGGATGAGCGGCGCATGGTGATCGCGGCGCTCGGCCCCCTGTGGAGCTGGCACGAGGTGTGGCTGGTGGGTACGGGCGGCGTCTTGTTCGTCGCCTTTCCGCGTGTACTGGCAGCGGCATTTCCGGCCTACTACCTGGCGCTCTTCCTGGTTCTGTGGACGCTCCTGTTGCGCGGTCTCGCATTGGAATTTCGCAGTCACCTGGATAATCCGATGTGGCAGTCGTTCTGGGACGTGGTGTTCGCCGGTTCCAGCGCGGCTCTCGCGATCCTCTTCGGCGCGGCGGTCGGCAACGTAATGCGCGGCATGCCGATCACGCCCGATACGGCGCTGACTCTCCCGCTCTTCACCAACTTCGGTGTTCGAGGCAAGGTCGGCATCCTTGATTGGTACACGATCTCGACTGCCGTTTTTGCACTGGTTTGCCTCACCGCGCATGGTGCGTCGTACCTGACGATGAAGACCTCCGGCGAGGTGTACGCACGGTCCAGGAAAATGGCGTCGTGGTTGTGGGTGGCGACTTTTCTCTTGCTCTCGCTAGTGACGGTAGAGACAACCTCAGTCAGGCCGGAGTTATTCAGCGGGATGCTGGCGCGTCCGTTGGCGTGGGTGGCGCTACTCGTGGCTGGAAGCGGACTGACAGCGATTGTCACTGGACTGTTGGGCGGCGCCGAGCGGCGAACCTTTCTGGGAGGCTGCGCGCTGATTGTCGGCCTGCTCGGCACCGCGGCGGCGAGTCTGTTTCCCGTCATGCTGCATTCGACGCTCGCGCCTGAGTACTCGATCACTGCGTGGAATGGATCGTCCGACCCGAGCAGTCTGCGTGTGGCCGCCTTCTGGTGGCCCTTTGCGTTTCTCTTTGCGATCGGCTACTTCGTGTTTGTCGGTAAACATTATGGCGGGCGCGTCGAGGAGACGAGCGACTCGCATCAGCCTTACTGACCAATTGCGATAGGCGCGAAGCTCGCAATCCGAGCCGCAAGTGGGGCGGCTAATCCTGGCCGCAGCCGCCTTTCCAGGCGGCTGGACCCGCTGGAAAGCGGGTCCGCGGGCAGGATTGCCCGCCCCACTAAGCGGGAGACGGACAATTTTTTCACAGCCCCGTCAGGGAGCATTCTTGCTAGACGACAAAATGCAGCTTACTTTCTTGCCTGCGGCACTCAACGGCATCATCGCGTCCACCCAATCCCAGACTATGACCATTTCCGCTTTGGGTAACACGACTACTGACACGAACGATAAATTTACGTTCAGTTGCTGGTCTGAGTCCAGAGGCGCAGTAGCGGGCCGGCCTCGCCATAGAAGGGATCGGCCTGTGGCAAAGGCACCTTCGGCACGGCTCGCCCTTCGCGCTTCATGTTGTAGTGCGACTGTCCCGGCGGGTAAGCGCCGATCACTTTCAGCCCAGCATCGTCACCGATGCGCCGGTGGCCGACGCCCGCGGGTAACACGAGCATGTCGCCCGCTTTGAGCCGAAAATTGCGGCCTTCCTTTCCACCGAGTTTCACGGTGACCTTACCCTCCGCGATGCCAAGCACTTCGTGGGCGTTCGAGTGGAAGTGCACGTAGTCGTAGATCGTGTCTGTCCAGAGCCCCGTCCAGCCATTCTTCTCGAATGCCTTGCGGAACCTCTGCGCCTTGTCTGTGGAATGAGGCTCGAGAACGCCACGGAAGAGCAGGACGGGCAAATGGCTGTTTGGCACGTCGTCTGCCTTGCCAAGGAAGATCCGGCGAGGGTTAACGAAAGTGATGGAAGATCAATCGCGGGTCGTCACGCTAAAATCGCATTGCACGAAGGATACCTATGTTCGATTTCTTCGGTAAAAAGAAGGATCCGGAAGTCTCGCCCGGAGGCTCGGTCATTCATCGATACTCTCTGGCCTCGTGGTCCTCGGGGCGAACGGGCATCCCGGAGGAAACGGCGGCTCAATTCGCCGAAGCGCGCCACGCTGCTTACGGCAAGATCTTCTGCGACGTCGATCAAGTCTTCGCGGAACCGGGTCAGACCGTGCCGCGCGTCGATGTCCGGTCCTATCGGCGAAAAATGAAAGGCGACAGTTTCAGCACACTGGTGACTTCCGGGATGAGCGATTCGCCGATGCCCATTCCCCGGAAATTGGAAGGTCCGGCCAAGCGGGTGGAGCTGATTTTTTATTGTTCCGAAATCAAGGTCGAACACGTGGAGACGCTGCGCTGGGTCGCCCACTTCCCGCACGACCAGAGAACCTGGGTCGGTGTCGGGCACACCATCCCAAATGGAAATCCACCCACGCCGTTCTGGGGTAGCTCGATTTTGGACACCCTATTGCTGATACCACCGATCATCACTCCCGATCAACGGCTCCCTCAGGAACTGACGCTCGAGGGTGACGCGGTCGAGTTCCTATGGGTGGTTCCGATTAGTTCCGCGGAGTGCGGCCTGAAATTAGCGAAGGGGTGGACTTCGATCATGGATCTATTCGACAAGCACCGTCACCCGCCGGTATTCGACCCCAAACGACCGAGTTACGTTTAGGCTGGCCGCCAGACCTGATCCGAGCTTAGCCCGTTGGGGTGGGCTAAGATAGGATCATGGCCACGGTAGTTAACATGCACGTCGCCAAGAGTAGCCTCTCACGTTTGGTGAAGCGGGCTGCTTCAGGTGAGGAGATTCTCATTGCGAAGAACGGCAAGCCCGTAGCGCGGTTGACGCGATTGTCAAATCGAAAGCCCACTGGGTTGATCGGCGCATTCGCGGGAAAAATCCACATGTCTGAAGATTTTGATGACATACCGGCAGAATTCGAAAAGTACCTGTGACTCGTCCGATTTTGCTCGGCACCAACATACTGATATGGGCGCTCAACGACGATTCTCGCCTGACGAGGAGAATGAGAGCCGCGATCTCATCGCCAACCAAGGTTGTCCATCTCAGTGTCGTGAGCGCCTGGGAAATCGCGATCAAGCACGAAAGCGGAAAGCTCTCGTTCGGTGTGCCTGTCGAGGAAGTGCTGGCCCGAATCCTGAATGGCGCCGTTTGGCCGGTGCTTCCCGTCCTGCCCCCACATATTCCAGAATTGCTGGCCCTTCCGATGCACCATCGCGACCCTTTTGATCGTTTGCTGATTGCGCAGGCTCGGGCGGAAGGGATGGCGCTCGCCTCAGCAGATGACCAATTCCGAAAGTATCGCGTACCGATGGCGTGGTAAGCGACTCTAGCCGCTGCACCCAATGTAGAGTGGTGGAGGCGGGGGGAGTTGAACCCCCGTCCGAAAAAGTTCGTCGTGAAGAGCCTACGTGCGTAGCTAGCTCTGAATCTTCAGCCTACCGTCCCAGAGCCAACAAAATGGCGGCGGCCTAGCCCGATTAGATCTCGATCGCCGGCTACGGACAGAAGCCCTTGACCTATCCCGCAAAATGACGCTCACTCACCGTCGCGCGGGCTCAACGGCTGGAGCGGCTACCTAATTACTTAGGCGGCGTATGCAAACTGCGTGTTGGCAGTTCTGTTTGTCCGATCGTTTTACGGGAGCTCGGAACCCGGCACGCCTCCCCACTACGATCCGATCCCGTCGAATCCGTTGCGCCCCCACATCGAGCACTATCTAGCGGGTACTACACTTTCAGTCTACCACCCGCGTCCTATAATCGAAGTATGCGTACACGGGCGATTCTCTTTCGCGCCATTCTCGTACCCGCGCTCCTCTTCGGCGGCATCGCCGCCCAGGCCGCTTCGATGACCAAACTCACCATTCAGGTGAAGACCCAGTCCGGGCGCCCGGTGGACCGCGCCAGCGTGGTCGTCCGCTTCGTCGAGGGACACTCCATCGTCAAGTTGGGCAAGGCCATCCGCACCACATTCGAACTCCGTACGAACCAGGACGGTGAGGCTAACATTCCCACCATTCCGCAGGGGAAGATTCGTGTCCAGGTGATCGCAAAGGGGTACCAGACCTTTGGCCAGGTCTTCGATGTTACCGAAGAGGAGAAGACTTTGCCCATCACGCTGAATCCGCCCCAGCAGCAGTATTCGGCGCACTGAGAATCGCGCCGGATGATTTTTCCTCCCGATTCCCTTTATCAGCTCCGCAACAACCTCATGGCGCTGGTGGAGCGTGCGGAGCTGACCGAAGAGGCAGCTGCGCTTGAGGCTCTGAGCGCCGATCCCGCCGACGTGCGGGCGCTTGAATAT
>Ga0105237_10010172_pt1 | contig 10024 bp, 7 predicted proteins | sample KBSC24metaG_FD_81520 | JGI IMG/M metagenome (GOLD analysis project Ga0105237, IMG submission 81520) | Corn rhizosphere microbial communities from Kellogg Biological Station, Michigan, USA - KBS C2-4 metaG | ecosystem: Host-associated > Plants > Roots > Rhizosphere > Soil | place: Michigan, USA... | reverse complement strand
TCGCCGATCCGCGGAAAGCGGAGATGCGTGATTTCATCAACTCGCGGATCAAGTTTCGCGAAGACTTTCGTCCTTTCGCTCCTTCGGTGCTGGAAGAAGATTGCTCAGTCTATTTTGATTGTGACTACGACAGTCCGTACATGATCCTCGTCGCGCAGGTGAGGCCTGAGTGGCGTGAAAAGATGCCGAGCGTTATCCACCGCGACAACTCGGCCCGCATCCAGACGGTCAACAAATCAATCTCGCCCAAGTATTACGAACTGCTGCAAGCCTTCAAAGAGATCTCCGGGATTTCTGTGTTGCTCAACACGTCGTTCAATCGAAAAGGCATGCCTATTGTCGAAACTCCCGAACAGGCCATCGATTTCTTCCTCGACTGCGAGCTCGATGTGCTCGTGTTGGACAACTACATCATCCATAAAGAAGAGTTTCAGGTTCGCCAGGAAGTGCCTCTCACAAAACTGTTCACAGAGGATCTCCAGGGTGCGCTTCAGCGCAACTCTGTGGAAGCGCGAAAGCTCGGTGGCATTTACCAGATCAACATCTCCGGAGTCAGATCCTGGACCATCGACCTCTCCAAAGAAACACCGTCGGTAGTCGAAGGACGATCGAATGTGCGCACCCCAACCACCATCAGCATCGAGGAGTCAGACTTCAACGCACTTCTCACAGACCCGGAAAATGAGAGTGTCAAACTGTTCCGGTCCGGGAAAATTCAAGTTGAAGGCAATCCCGTTGGCGCGATGAATGTCCCGAAGCTTTTCGGGTTCAAATGAACGATCCGTTACCCACCCATGCCCCAAAGAAAAGTAGGGAGGACACGATGAATTCAGAAAACGATCAGATCTTCGACGCAATCGGAGTGGGCATTGGCCCGTTCAATCTCAGCGCGGCTGCGCTCTTGCAACCCGTCAAAGAAATCAGGAGCAAGTTCTATGACCAGGCAAAGTCGTTCGTGTGGCATCCGGGCCTGTTGTTTCCGGAAGCGACTATTCAGCTCTCTTTTCTGAAGGATTTGGTTACTCTCGCCGATCCCACGAGTCCTTACTCTTTCCTCTCGTTCTTATTCGCGCAGCGGCGGCTGTATCGATTCATCAACGCCGACTTTAGCCGTGTGACTCGAATGGAATTCAACCAGTATCTCCAGTGGGTCTGCTCTCTACTTCCTAACCTGGAATTCGATCGGTCTGTGGTGGCTATCTCTCACGACGACGAGTCGCTGATGGTCCATTTCGAAGATGAAGTTGTGAGAACCAGGAACATCATTCTGGGAACGGGCCTGACTAACGTCGTGCCGGATTGTGCCCGTCCCTATGTTGGTCCGAAAGTTTTTCATGCGTGCGACTACATGAAACGCAACAGCCTGACCAAGGGGCAGCGAGTGGCGGTGGTGGGTGGCGGCCAGACAGGCGCGGAGATTGTCTTTCACCTTTTATCCAATCGTGACGTGATGCCTGCACGGTTATCATGGATTTCGCGACGTCCGAATTTCCTGCCACTCGACGAGTCACCGTTCACTAACGAACTCTTCACTCCTCATTACAGTGACTACTTTTTCAGGCTGGAGCCCGAAGAGAAGAAAGTACTACTTGGTGAGCAAAAGCTGGCGAGTGACGGAATATCCCCTGACCTTCTGCAAAGAATTTGTCGTCTCTTTTATGAGATGGAGTTCTTGAACGGAGCGGGCCGCGTGTATGCGCTCTACCCCAATCACGAGATGATGGACATGAACCCCAACTCCGACGGCTATACCATCACGATCAAGGACAGGCTGAAGGACAGAAACGACACGATGGACGTGGACATCGTGATCTTGTGTACAGGCGCACAGTACCGGCGGCCAGCGTTTCTCGATCCGATGATGGGCAAACTGAACTGGGGAACAGAGGGGTATTCGATTCGTGAAGACTACTCGATCGAATGGGATGGTCCAAGTGACCTTAACATCTACATGCAAAACGGCGCGAAGCACACTCGCGGCGTGGCCGATCCCAACCTCAGTTTGATGGCCTGGCGCAGCGCCACGATCATCAACAGCATGGCGAAACGGGAAGTCTACGATATCAAGATGAGCAGTTGCGTCTTCGATATGCTGCATGTGAACTTAGAGGAGCTCGCATTATTATGATTACCGGGACCTTACCTAAAGTAACTTTATTGGATTCATTTGCGTGTGGGCTCGGCGTGTGGGCCAACATGATTGATCTGGAACGTGAGAATGCGTCAGTGGCTCCTTTCAGCGCTGCGCGCTTTACGGTCGAGCCGGGATGCACTTCGGACGTGGACAGTCATCCCATGCACGAAATCTGGATGATCGCCGCCGGCGAGGGATTGTTAACCTACGACGATCGACAAGTGCGAATCGGGCCGTCCGAAGTTCTCTACTTCGAGCCTCCAAAACCACACTTCGTAAAAAACGACGGCATCGAAACCATGGTGGTCTTCTCAGTCTGGTGGAACAACTGAAACCCACAGATTAGCTTTGAGCGCCAAAGGCGCGAAATATGATAGCCAGGGGCAAGCGCGAAGCGCGTCGCCCCTGGTTACGTACGCCAGAATAAAGATTGAGGCCTGAAAGGCCGAAATAGACGCCACCGTATTACGCCCTTTCAGGGCTCATGTGATTTTCCGAAAACTGATCCAGGGGCGACGCGCTTCGCTTCGCTCGCGCTTGCCCCTGGCTATCATATCTCGCGTCTTCGGCGCTGTTTGGTCCTGCTTTCATATCTCGCGCCTTCGGCGCTTCCGCCTAAGAGGTCACTTTTGAGGCAAGAACCTTCAAGCCAGTTCGATCTGGCAGTGATCGGTGTTGGCATTATCGGCGCAACAACCGCTTACCTTGCTCATCAGAAGTGGCCGAACTGGCGCCTGCTTCTGGTCGATCGCTCATTCGTTGCCGGCGGGGCTACTTACTATTCCGCGGGGCTCGATATTCCTTACGGCCGAACAGCTTCACAACAGCGATACTCTCGTATGAGCACACGCATTTACCGCAGGCTGTCTCTCGCGATGCCGGACCTGCCGATTTACCAGATTCCTTTTTTCGGCGTTGTCGGAAAGAAAACAGTGGACGAGGTTTGCTCGAAATTCACGACTCGGAATGTCCGCGTTGCGACGCGACAGGAAGAGGATCAACTGCGACACACATATCCGGATCTCGTGATCGCAGAGGATCAGCTGTTGTTAACGGGATGCACGGCTCAATACAGTTTCCCTGCAGCCGTCGCGTCGAGACTCGTGGGCCAATTAACGAACAAGGGATTTGCTAAGTGTTGGGAAGGTGTGGAGATTGAAAACGTCCACAACCAGGACGGCGGATTTATCCTGTCCACCAGCGATGGCCGCACGGTCTCGGCGCGACACGTCGTAAATGCAACTGGTCCATGGTTGTTGAATGGACCAGGCGCCGGCTTTGCCAAAGACGAAGGCGTCAGAATTAAAAAGATCGTGGCGCTTCACGCCAGCCGTCGCGCGCTTCCGAACGATCCAGTGCTTTGTTTTCTTGATGACGACGCTTTCATTCTCCCAATCTCTCAGCGCCAGGAATGGCTTTTCAGCTTCACTTCTCAGGAGTGGGATGTCCCCCCGGAAACTACGCGGCTAAAGATCACGAGTGACGATCGCGACTTAGCTTTTTCCATTCTCCATCGTTACTGCCCATCAATCATCCCGTTATGTCATGGCGGTCGCGTGTTCTGCGATGGCTACAGTTGTGACCGAGTACCGCTCGTCGCCCAGGTTCCAGGAATGCCCAACTACGTTATGGCCGGAGCTTGTTCCGGCTCAGGATATCGTCTGGCGCCTGGCATCGCTATCGAAGCACTGAAACAACTCTCCTAAAGATTCATCGGCTTTTACTAGAAAGGAAATCTCCATGAAAAAGGTATTGATTTCTTCACCTCCGCCAACGGCGAACGGCGATCTCCATGTGGGCCATCTTTCAGGACCATTTCTGAGAGCTGACATTCTTACTCGTTATCTAAAAATGCGTGATGTTGAAGTGTATAACCTCTGCGGCACTGACGAGCACCAGAGTTACGTGGCATACAGAGCGGAGCAACTCGGACTAACACCTAACGAAACAGTTGATCGGTTTAGCGATGCAATCCGGAGAACAATGGATGCGGCGAGGATCGAAGTCGATGTTTATCTGCGCCCGAGTCAATCGACCGGCCACGTCAGGTTGACGCAAGGAATTTTCGCGAGTCTCTATGCGCACGGCACGTTTATCACAAAAGAAGATCCAGCGTTGTACTGTGAAAACTGTGAACAGTATCTTTTTGAAGTTTATGTTTGCGGCGGATGCCCGCATTGCGGCAACGCGACGTGCGGCAATGCCTGTGAAATGTGCGGCAAACCAAATGACTGCACGGATTTGATAAATCCCGTTTGCAATCGCTGCAAGAGCACACCAACGACTCGCCCGGCCAGCCGCCTGTACTTTCCACTCAGCGCTTACGAACAACAACTGCGAGGCTACTACGAGTCAGTGCAGATGAACTCGCACTTGCGAACTCTCTGCGAGCAGATGATTGAAGACGGATTGCCTGACGTTCCCATGAGCTACCCTTCGAACTGGGGAATTCCCGTTCCGATCGCCGGCTTTGGAGATCAACGCATCAATGTGTGGTTCGAAGTCGGCGCCGGCTTGCTTGCGGCAACGCATGTGTTGAGCAAGAAACTCGGCATGAGGGACGGCTGGTCGCAGCTCTGGCATTCGAATGATACTGAGGTTGTAACCTTCTGCGGTTTTGATAATGGTTTCTACTACGCGATGTTGATTCCCGCGATCTTCATGGCGTACGACTCGCAAATAAAATTGCAAAAAGCATTTTTGATCAATGAATTCTACCGACTCGACGGATTGAAGTTTTCGACCAGCAGGGATCATGCGATCTGGGGACGTCAACTGTTGAATCGCGCCTCCGCTGATACCGTTCGATTTTATCTTGCGTTGACTGGTCCGGAGACGGAGCAGACCAACTTCACGATGGAGGAGTTTGAAGAGACCGTTCAGCGCGAGCTCATCGAAGGTTGCCAAAGCTGGTTAAGCGATCTTGGCAACGCGCTGGTCACGGAATACGAAGGGATTGCTCCCCCGCCGAGACTGTGGACCAACGAACAGCATCAGTTTTACGAACGGCTCGAGTGGTTTATCGCGGAGGCAGCGGCTGCTTATTCACCTAACACTTATTCACCGCGACGGGCAGCCGCAGTGGAGGTCGAGCTCATGCATGCGGCGCAGCGTTTTGGCAGAGGAAGGCGGCATCAGCGAAAACAGGCGGGATTCCAACAGACGACTGTTGCTCTGGAGCTTGCAGCAGCGAAGACGCTTGCGCTTTTGGCGGCTCCAATCATGCCCGATTTTGCGATTCAACTTTGGCGTGACTTAGGCAACGACACTCCGATCTTCCAGGGTGCCTGGGAAGAGCGACCTCGATGGGTCCGTCGCGGAAAACGGATTGGTCATTTAGATCGACAGTACTTCCCGATGGCCAATCGACGTCCGACTGTGACGGTCGCGCCACCTCCGAAAATCTTGTCCATCCCAACTCCGTTGGAACCTGCTGCGGGACCTACGTTTGCCGAAGTCTGATCATTTAGAGGAATTCAATTCGTGCCGCAGCGGCAAAGCCGCAGCAGTCGATCCATGACTGATAACAACGCGAGTCACAACTTTGAGGTAAAGCCACATGGTAGTTGCAATGAAATCACCCTCCGAAACATCGCTTTGGTTTGCGGGTCCGAGGACAAATCCAAACGCACAGTTGCGGCTGTTCTGTTTTCCGTACGCGGGCGGCGGCACGCTCATGTATCGCAACTGGGCGAGAAACTTACCCGCGACAATCGAGATCTGCCGCGCTCAACTGCCTGGTCGTGAGATGCGTCTCAAAGAATCAGGCTTAACGAGACTCAACCCGCTCGTGCTTGCACTTGCTGACGCGATCGAACCATACCTCGATCTGCCGTTCGCGTTTTTCGGTCATAGCATGGGCACCTTGATCGCCTTCGAGCTCACGCGCGAACTACAACGAAGACATGGTTTGACGCCCACCAATCTTTTCATGTCAGCACACGTCGCGCCGCAGGTCCCGTATCGCTCCACGGTACTGCATGATTTACCCGAGCCGGAGTTTATCGATCAAATCCGCCGTCTCAACGGCACGCCGAAAGAAGTGTTCGAACAACCGGAGTTGCTTCGGCTCATGATTCCACTCATGCGAGCGGATTTCGAACTTTGCCACACCTACACTTATTCGCCGGGGCGTCCACTCAATTGCCCCATCACAGTTTTTGGTGGATTGGATGATCATGAAACGCCGCTATCGGATCTGGAAGAGTGGCGAACCCAGACAACCGGTCCTTTCAGGTTGTACACACTTCCCGGCGATCACTTCTTCGTCCATTCATCGCAGCCTTTCATGTTGCAGGTAATCTCCCAGGCGCTTCAGGCTTCTTTAAATAAAGGATTGTAATAATGAAGAAGACAATCAACGACTACGTCCTCGACTCGATCTCCAGATATCCCGAGAAGACTTTCTTGATCGAGTGGTCCACCCGCGAAGAAGTGACTTATGCCGCGTTTGGCGAGCGCTTAAATCAGGTCGGTAACGTCCTGAGAAAGCAAGGTGTCAGCGAAGGAGATGTCGTGACCCTGATCTCCGACAACTCGATCGATATGGCGATCATGATGTACGGAGTAATCGTCTACGGGGCCATTGCAAAAGCTTTGAATCCGAAACTCACGTCACTCGAGCTGGGCAACATCGTAAGTCACTCCGGATCGCGAATCGTCTTTTCGAGTCACCAGATCGATATCGCCGGCTTCGCAGGACGAATGTTGGATATCGCAGCCTACCGGAATGAATCTGCCGAAGGCACTCTTCGTAAAGACTTCGATCGGGAAACTGGCGCCGAGTTGATCTACACGTCAGGAACCACAGGCACACCGAAGGGAGTGCTGTTGAGTCATCGCAACATCGTACACAACGTCACGGCCGCAATTGATCGTTTGAGACTCGATCACACCCACACGACGCTTTGCATTTTGCCGCTGTTCCACAACTTCGCGTTCATCAGTGATCTCTCCACGATGATTTTCTGCGGTGGATCGGTGGTCATCATGGAAGGATTCGACATCTCCAGACTCGGGTCTGTTGAAGCTGCATTAATGCAGCACGAGGTGAATTCATTCAGCGCTGTTCCGTTAATGTTTGAGTTGTTCCTGCGATTCAACTGCCGGATCAATCCGCCTTCGATGAAGTTTTGCGTCTCTGGAGCTGCGCCGTTGAAGGAAAAGGTCGCTGTCGAGTTTCTCAAGAAATATGCGTTTCCAATCGTCCCGGCGTATGGCCTGACGGAGTCCACCTGTTTCTGCACGATTTCTCCTCTTGAAGCGATTGACAACACGGCAGTCGGTGTTCCGGTTGATGAGATCAAGATAATTTCGGATAACAACGAAGAACTTGGACCATATGAGATCGGCGAATTGATCGTCAAGGGCGAGAGTGTAATGCGCGGGAGTCACTTCCGAAACGACGATCACTGTTATGTCGACGCGGAAGGAACATGGCTCAAAACCGGAGACTTGGGTTTCTACGATCAGAAACACTACGTTCATATTACCGGCCGCAAGAAGAACATGGCGATCAGAGGCGGCGAGAAAATATATCTGGAAGACGTCGATCTTTGTCTAACTCATCTGCCGGGCATCGCTGAAAGTTCCACTGTCATTTTTGAGGAACTCGAAGTTGAGAAGATAGCATGCTTCGTTGTGTTGGACGGTGGGAGTAAGTTGAGTTCCTTCGATGTGCTTTCCTTCCTGCGCGAGAGTATGGGCCAGCTCAAAGTTCCCGACATCATTATCATTCAGAGTTACTTACCACGAACCGCAACCGGCAAGATCAAAGTAGGTGAACTACGAAAAGCCGCCGAGAGCCAGCGCCTTCAGGCCGCGTAAGAGCGCCAAGACATCAAAGCGCCGAAGGCGTGACATATGACAGCCAGGGGCAAGCGCGAAGCGCGTCGTCCCTGGATAAATTCCCAACTAAGCGTTGAGGCCTGAAGGGCCGAAATAGCGCTACCGTATTACGCCCTTTTCAGGGCTCTCATGCAATTTTTCGAAAATTGATCCAGGGGCGCCGCGCTCGCTTCGCTCGCGCTTGCCCCTGGCTTTCATATCTCGCGCCTTCGGCGCTCCGATTCCTCTATTTGGAATCTTGAGACAAACCCCATGCATTCATATCTTTCGAATTCACTTAGGCCAGAGGAGGTGGGCATGACTTCTGCGTTGTATGACTTTCTGACCGTCGTGCTTCGTTTTAAGGAAGAGATCGAGGATCGAATACCGGAGTATTTCAGTTTTCATCACTTGAATCTCCTCCAAACAGAACCAACAGGGCTCAGTCATTACTACGAAGCGATTGCAACAGTGCTCGGCATAAACATCCGATCAGTGTCCGCCATCGAGGACCTCAATCCGATCGAAGAGGTTCTACATTATCGACTCATGCCGTTGCACTCTGAAAACATAAGCACAGACTGCGATGCCGAACATACCATTCTCGCCTTTCTGAACGACTACAACCAGATCAAGTGCGAGCAGTTTGCCCACGCGCAACAGGCTGTCCAGGCACTGCAAAAGAAAACGATCAATCTCCCCAACGCTCAAACCTTGAACTACTACGTTGGCGGAGCAGGCGAGAAGACCGTGGTAATCGTCAACGCGTTTGGGCAGACGCTCGATTACTGGACCAGGGTCATCGCCAATTTCGTGAATAGTTATCGCGTGATTATTTGGTTGCCGCGTGGCAATGAAGATCTGAGAGGCGGATCCTTTCAATCCAATCCGATGACGGTCCATGTCGAAGACATCAAGACAATGCTGAAACATGAGGAAGTCGGTGTATGTGAATTTGTCGGTTGGTGCACCGGGCCTAAGTTAATGATTGAGTTTCAAGCCAAACACCCTGAACACGTCTCGTCAATGACTTTTCTCTGTCCGACTTTCAAGAGTATGCCAGGAAAAGAAAATCTCGAATCACCATTCGAATCCAGCCTCGATCCTTTGCTTCGGATGGTCGATAACATGCCACGTCTGGCCAAGCCTCTCAGCAGTTCGTTGCAAAGCAGTTTGTTGGCGTCAAAGGCTCACGTCAGCTCTGTAGCGGTCCATGATCCACGCGCGCGAAAGCAAACCGCGGAGATGTTGTCGTTCGTTCACGCAAGCCTGCGATCCGTTGTTGTCGAACCTTTTGCGACCGAACAGAGCGTCGTCAACTACGCTAAGCAACTGGTGAGTTTTTGGGCACGTGATGTTTCGTCGCTGCTGGAAAAGATCGACGTGCCGGTGGTCTTCGTGGGTGGTGAGTGTGACGGGATTGCGTCGCCGCAATTGGCGAAGATCGCATACCAGCAAATCCCCGGAGCGAAGTATTTAGAGGTCAAAGGCGGATCGCATTATCTACAGTACGAAGACCATGAGTTGATAACAGACATCATCAACCGCTTCTTGAAAGAGAAGTGGACCTTCACCTTCAATCACCCACTCGTCAACCAAACCAGTTCGACTCCGCACTCTTATGCTGAAGTCGCGGCATGATTTTGTAGGGGCGGCACTCCTTGGCCGCCCCAATCGTCCGTGACACGCGCGCAGTGGGGGCGGCCACGGAGTGCCGCCCCTACAAACGCACCTGAAGGCCAAAATCAGATGAGCATAAAAGAGGTTGAAGGATTCTATCCGCTGTCGCCGATGCAGCAGGGGATGCTGTACCACACGCTGTATGCGCCGGAGTCCGGGACTTACATGCAGCAGGTAAGCTGTACCCTGAAGGGCGAGCTGAACGTGGCGGCGTTTGCGCATGCGTGGCAGGAGGTGATCGATCGACACCCGGTGCTGCGCAGCGGCTTCCTCTGGGAAAAGCTCAAGGGTCCGGTGCAGTTAGTGCAGCGACAGGTGAAGCTTCCGCTCGAGCAGCAGGACTGGCAACACTTCTCCCCCGCACAACAGGAAACAGAGCTGGAG
>Ga0105237_10010169_pt1 | contig 10025 bp, 7 predicted proteins | sample KBSC24metaG_FD_81520 | JGI IMG/M metagenome (GOLD analysis project Ga0105237, IMG submission 81520) | Corn rhizosphere microbial communities from Kellogg Biological Station, Michigan, USA - KBS C2-4 metaG | ecosystem: Host-associated > Plants > Roots > Rhizosphere > Soil | place: Michigan, USA... | reverse complement strand
GGCGACATTCTTGGGCTGCTGCTTGGTCATGGCGTCGAATTCCACGATCGCCTGATCCAGCTTCTTCTGATTCAGATAGACCTGACCCAGCATGCCGTAGGCATTGAGGTTGGTCGGATCGTACTCGATCGCCTTGCGCAGACTCGCCTCGGCGTTGGGGAAATCCTTGGTGGAGAGATAAGTGCGCGCGGCGAGCACCTCGAGCGTCGAATTCTTCGGCGTCTTCGCGCGCTGATCGTCGATGCGCTTCAACGCATCCTGCACCTTGCCGGTGCCGACATCGAGGGCGACGAGCCCGGCGACCGCGTCGATCGCCTTGTCGTCGATCGAGTGGGCCTTCTCGAACTCTTTGCGCGCGCCCACCGCATCCTTCTTCAGCATCGCCAGCACGCCGGCCTGGGTGTGCACCGGCGCGGCGCCCGGGTATTCCTTGAGGAGCTTGTCCAGCTCGGCGTTCGCGCGCGGGAGATCACCCTTGGCGGTGAGACTCTTCACCAGCACGAGCCGCGCGACCGGATTCTGCGGCTGATTGCTGACCGCCTGCTCGGCGAGCTGCACCGACGATCCGGCGCCGCCGTGACGCATTTCCAGCTGCGCGAGCTGCAACTGCGCCGGCACCGCGCGCGGATTCAGCTTCAGCACTTCGCGGAATTCCGTCGCGGCGTTGTCGCCGTCGTTCTTGACCACGTAGATCGTGCCGAGGATGTAGTGCCCCATCACCGATCCCGGATCCGCCGTGATCGCCGCCTTGGCGCGCGTCTGCGCCTCGTCCATCTTCTTCTCGACGATGAGGAAACGGGCCTTGGTGAGCAGCGCCTGGACGTTGTTCGGCTGCTTGGTCAGCACTTCGTCGACAATCTTGTGCGCGTCTTCTTTCTTGTTCTGCGAGTAGCTGAGCGCCGCGAGGCGGGTCTTGGCTTCGGCGTAGAACTGCTGATCCTTCGAGAGATCTTCCAGCACCGGCACGGCGTCCTGCAGCCGGTTCGAGCCGATGTAGTAGTCCGCCAGTTCCAGCTTGGCGACGCCGGTGTTGGCGATCTCGACGTACTTCTTCAGATACGGTTCCGCCTCGGCCCGGCGACCCGACGCGGCGTAGAACGTCGCCAGCGCCTGATTGGCGAGCAGATTCTTGGGATCGAGCGCGGCCGCCTTCTTCAGCGCCGATTCCGCTTCCTGCGGCTTGCCGGTCGACCAGAGATAGTTGGCGTAGGCGAGCTGCGCGGTCACATCGTTGGGACCGGTTTCGATCGCCTTCTTGAACGCCGCTTCCGCTTCTTCGCGCTTGCCGGCGGCCAGTTTGAGTTCACCGAGGTTCGCGTACGAGGAGGCCTGCGACGGATCGAGCTTGATCGCTTCGTCGATGTCCCGGATCGCGCCGTCGATGTCCTTCATGCCGGCGAGCGCGTTGGCGCGCAGGACCTGCGCCTTGACGTTCTTCGGCTCGAGCGCGAGCGCCTTGTCGGCGCGGGTGCGGGCGTCCTCCGCCTGGCCGGCGAGCAGCAGCAGCGTGCCCGCTTTCAACTGCACATCGGCGTTGTTCGGCAGCAGATCGGCCGCGCGCACGTATTCGCGGAAGGCGTTGCGATAGTCGTTCAGCTTCTGGTAGGTCTCGGCGAGCTTGAGGCGCGCGTCGCCGAACTTGGGATCTTGCTGCACGGCGTTGCGATACTGCACCGCCGCTTCGTTGAACTTGCCCTGATCGAAGTAGGTATTGCCGCTCGCGAGGAACTCACGCTTGGCGACCTCCGGATCCTTCTTGCAGGCGGAGATCGACGCGACGAGCGCGAACACGAGGATAGCGAGACATTGGCGACGCATGGACTGCTTGCTCCTACGAAGGACCGAGGCTACGAAGGCAGATACCGTCCCAGCTGCGGAAAGAGGGCCTGCGCGAAGGCGATCGCGGATGCTTCCGCCTTGGCCTGGGCCTCTGGCGTGTTCGACCCGGTCGGCACCACCAGACGCACCAGCGCGCCATCCGACCGATTGAGGCGGACGGCGTCGACCACGGTGTAGACCTTCCCCCAGTACTCGCTGGCCACGACCCGGCCGTGGCTCTGATACCAATAGAGCACCACCTGCCGATCGAGCCCCTTTTCGATGACGAAGTCGTTCACGAGCACCGTCCGGGGCCCGTGCTCGTCGGTCACGGGGATCTCGATCCTCTTCTGACTTATCGGCAGCCAGCCCGCGCCCGGGAGGCAGTTCAGCGGCGAGTGCATGGTGTCCCCCTGCCGCTGGCTCTGGTAGTAGCCGACATAGAGGCCCACCGGATTCTGGCCGGGCGAGGTGTAGGCGCGGTTGATGTACTCGTCCACGCCGAGGACGGCGATGATCTTCGGGTCGAAGGCCCCCATCGATCGCCCTTCCCAGCCGGCGATGGCGTTCGGGAAGTTGTCGAACGACTCGCGCACCGGCACGCGCTCGGTCTTGCTGGCGCGTAACAAGGCGACGGTCCCGACCAGGAGACAGACGGTGACGATGATGGCGCGGCGAAGCATCTAGGCGGCCCCTTTCACCTTGAGCGGCGGCGCCGGCAACGCGGCCGGTGGGGTCCACCGGACGATCAGGCGATGAATGAGGAACAGCATGGCAAAGGAGACGACGAAGACCAGCCAGCCGCTGAACGTGTGGAAGAAGCCCTCGGCGGCGGCCGGCCCGTAATAATTGGCCGCGATGCCGGTGCCGGCGACGCGCATGCCGTTGGCGAGAATCGCCACCGGAATGGTCGCCAGGGCGAGCACGGTGCGGACGGCCACGCTCGGACTGACGAAGTAGCCGTACACGATCCCCAACGTCAGGAGGGAGATCAGCGAACGAATGCCGCTGCAGGCCTCGGCCACTTCGAGCTGCGTGCTGGCGAGCGTGATCACGTTGCCCTCGCGCAGCACCGGGATGCTCAGCGCGCGCAGCGTGGCTTCACCAAAGCGCGAGGCGAGCAGCTGGAGCGGAAAGGCGATCTGATTGAAGATGATCGCCGGGATCGGAATCATCAACAGCAGGAACGCGATCGGCAGGAACAGGATCCGCAGGTGTTCCCAGCCCAGAATGAACAGCACGGATCCCACGACGATCCCGAGGATCGAGACGCGGGCGAGGAACAGCTCGGCGCCGAGCGTCCCGGCCATCAGCACGAGGACGCTGCCAATGATCAGAATCAATCCCAGAAACGACGGCCTGGCCGGTGCCGCGAACAGCCGCTCCCGACGCTCCCAGGCGAAGTAGAGGGCAATGGGCACGATCAGAATGCCGTGCGAGTAGTTGTCGTCGTGCAGCCAGTCGTGGACCAGCTTGACCAGGACGTCCCGGTAGAGCAGGCCGAAGGACACGAGCAGCAGGCTCGTGACCACGACGGCTGCCGTGCGCGCGCGCATCATCATCGGTTCGATCCGAAGGCTCGCTCGTACAAGCAAACGGCCTTGGCAGCAGCGAATTTCCGGGGTGCCAAGGCCGTTCTAGTTTATCAGAGACTACCGAAGGCCGAGGCGGCGACGGGCCGCGCCGGAGATGCCGAGCAGGCCGGTGCCCAACAGTAGCATCGAGGTCGGCTCGGGCACGGACGGCGGGGTCGGCAGCGCGCCTTCCAGCACATCGTTCGCGCAGCTCTCGGCGATGCGGAACGCATCGATGCCACCGCCGAGGTTGTTCAGCAGACCCTGCGAGAAGGTAAACGTAATGTGATCGCCCGAGCGCACATAGGTGCCGGTGCCGAGCGGCTGGCGCCAGTTGTAGTCGGCGAAGACTTCCTGCTTGTCACGGATGCCCTGGCCCTGGCTCAGTTCGTAGCCGGTGACGGCGTAGACCGTGAAGTCGTAGGTGTGGTTGTTGTTCGGGGTGTGATCGTCGAGCACCGCGGCGTATTCCCACTGCTCGCCGTTGGTGTAGTCATCGTTGCAGGTCGGCACGCCGGAGCTGCCGCAGCCGCTGGTATTCAGATAGGGGTTGTAGCCGTTGCTGCTCATGAACAGGTCGCCGAGCGAGGTGCCTTCGGCGGCGCTGGTGTTGATGCCGTTGATGTAGTTGCCGTAGACCGTCACGGTCCCGGCGACCATGTCGATCACGAAGCGGTCCAGATCGAAGTGATTGGGATCCCCGATGATGTCGCTGTTGCTGTTGGCGACGTTGTGATTGCTCTTGAGGCCGTCGGAGCCCGTGTAGTTGTCGGTAATCGTCACTGGCGCCGCGGCCGCGCCCCGAGCCGTCATCACGAAAGCCAACAGTGTCGCGGCCAGAATGCGCGACGACATGATCAGTACCCGCTTCATTTATCCTCCCAGCCCCAGCACGTATATGTGGGGTCGTCGATGTTTCGGTCTCTCACCCTGCCGGTGAGGTCTTTGTGCACGAGGCGTGCCGAATGGCTCAGGTGGAGATGTGCCGATTTAGGAGGGTTTTCCTGCAGGTTGACTTCCCGATCGCGACCTCCTGGCCTTGAAGCACGACAATAAGCTTCCGCCTGGGAGACTCATACAAGTCGCGTACGTCGAAGTCTTACCTAAAGAAGACTACTTGAGGTTTTGGAGCTCTCGCGGGTGTCCGCTGGCCGCTCGCGGCACGTCCGATTTGCAAATGTCTCCAAGGTCCAGGAACGTAGGTATTAAGACCGCTGAGAAGCTGACTAGTACGTCGCATCGAAATTACGTGCACTTCCTGGGGGAGGCCCGTATTCTGAGGGCAGATTGCGGTTCGGTTTAGGGAAACTGGACGTTTCTAGTGTTGTGTTCGGCGGACTGCAGGTCATGATTGGTCCCGCGCAGAGCTTGGCACAATCCTCGCTATGGTAGCGGCCGGCTAACCGCCGCGGCAGCGTGGTGGCAAGCGTCAGGGGGCTTTTTGGAGAACGGAGAACCTCAGATGAAACGTGTGTTTGGAATGCTCACGACGGCCGCGGCTGTCGTGTTGGGTATAGTGGGATTCAGCACGACCGCGTCGGCAACTCCGATGGTTGCCGGCATCTGCACCAGCCTCGGCTGCGCCGGTGGCACGGACCTGGTGGTCAATGACGACGGCGACGGCGTCATCACGATCAGCACGGCTATCGGCGGGTACACCGTTCTGGTGAACACCTCGCAGAGCAAGCCGGCGCTCGGCTCGGCGACCGCGCCGCAGCTGGACATCACGTTCACGGTCACCTCGGGCACGGCGACGCCGGATCCGGGCGACATCTTCCTGATCCTCTCGGACAACGGCTTCTCGACGACCAATCCGTCGCAGTTCACGTTGCACCTGGACGGTAACGGCAGCGGTTCGCCGAACGCCGGCACGGTGGGCGCGCGTGCGTGGGGTGGTAGCTCGAACAACGTTCGCGACTTCTCGCTGGCGAACCTGTTCGCGAACACCGGCCTCCTGAGCGCCAACGGCTCCTTCAACTCGACCCTCACCGGCTTCTTCGGGCCGAGCGTGGATCCGTACTCGCTCATGATTGCGGTGCAGCTGAACCGCAACGGCGCGGGCACGACCACGGGCGACCTGAACCTGACGGTCAGCTCGGTTCCCGAGCCGGCATCCATGATGCTGCTCGGCACCGGCCTCCTGGGTCTCGCGGCGGCTCGCCGTCGCAAGATGAACCAGGCGGAGTAGTCGCTTCAGCTAGTTCGGTCACAAGTGAAACGCGGGCCCTCAAAAGCCCGCGTTTTTCTATGTACGGCCGATCCCTTCACCGCTCACCGTGGAATCAGGAAAAGCCCGTACAAAGCAAACGGCACGAGTGGGACAACTCGTGCCGTAGTGGATGGCTGAGGAAACTGACCGAAAGGTTACGCGCCGTAGCCGAAGCGGCGACGCGCGACCATGGCGAGTCCGAGTAACCCGCTGCCGAGCAGAACCATGGAACCGGGTTCCGGGTTCGGGATGGCATCGGCGGGCGCCAGGGCGGCGGGGGCATCGCTGGTCATCGCCCAGTGATAGCCGCTGTCGCTGGTCGTGGCCCGGCTGAACCAGTAACGCACGAAGTCGTCACTCGTCTGCGTCGTGTCACTGCCGAACACCGCCATACCGTCATAGCGATAGCCGCTCGAGCTGCCGAAGTCGATCGGATCCCACGCACTGGAACCCGCCGAGGCCATATCGGCCCCACCCGCGCTGCCGGACCCGTACACGTCCACCAGCATCTGGCCCGACCCCGTGAAGTCGACGTTGAAGTTGCAGATCGGCGCCGCCGAGGCGACCGCCGCCGACCCTCCAACGCAGACCGCGAGCAGCGCCACCCGACTGACTCGCCTCATCGCGTATTTCATGTGCCTACTCACTCCTCCAAGGAGATTCGGTCCTCCCTGAACGACCCCTGACGTGAACGGTCTATGCAGGAGCTATGCCGTGGCTGTCCGGCTTGTTTTGCCGTGAAAACGCGCCTGAAATTGCTCTGTTAGCGCCCCAAAGTCATCGACAGCGGAGACTGAAAACTTGAAAGTCTCGATCAGGGCAGCCTACGGCCCAACGCGGCCTAGCGCCGCGCACCGTCGAGCAGGTGAGATCGAACAGGATTCGATCCGGAAGGAGTTACGGAATGCCGCGGACCACGTGCGGCCCCAACACCGTCGTCAGGCCCACGGGCAAGCGTTGCCACATCGAAATCGCCGCCGCGAACTTCGGATTCTTCGGGCTGTGGTCCGGCAATTTCTGGCCGGCTGGCAGCCAGTATTCCCAGCACATGGGCTGAGGTTCGGCTCCCCACTGACGCTTGAATTGGAAGGTCCCCTCATCGGGGGTCGAACGACCGAAATCAAAAGTCCGAAATCCATCGGCCACCGCCGTACGGAGCATCTCCCAGTAGAGGAGCATATTCGGACACTGTGAGCGATATTCCTTCAGCGACGAGGCCCACGGCACCTCGATCAGCGAGCGCCAGCCAAAGGTCAGACTCGCGGCAATCGGCGTCGTCTTGTCACGCACCACATACAGCTTCACCTGCTGTGGAAAGAGCCGCGCCAGATCCGCGAACAGCCGTCGCGCGTAGACCGGCGTCCCCAGGTCGCGCATGTTCCGCGCGAAGACCTGGTAGAACTCGTCGACCAGTTCCCCGCCGCCGACCGCCGTCGTGAAATTGCTCTTCTGCGCCTTCCGCACCTGGTTGCGGACTTTGCGATCGACCGCCTCCCACTGCTTGGTCTCGTTCTCCGCCAAAGCGAGATACATCCCCACCTTGTGATCGCGCTTGGCCTCCAGATTCTGGAAGCGCTGCTCCATATGCCGGATCTCGAGATGCTTCCAGCGGCTCGCCTCGGCGACTTTCACGGCCTCGTCGAGCAGCGCCCGGGCCACGCCATCGTCGTCGGCGACCACGCCGCCGTAGTTGACGAACGGGAGCGACACGCCGAAGCGGCCGAAGAGCATCGACTTCATGCCCACGATCGGCAGAATTCCCAAAATCTGCCCACCGGCTGACTCGGCCGCGGCGAGATAGTGGGCTTCATGGCCGAAGGTCTGCTCGAAGACCTCGCGCCACCCCCAAAGGTGATAGCCGGTGGCTTTCGGATGATGCTGGACGAACGCGTCCCAATCAGCGGCAGGTGGATTCCGAACGATCACGAACGAAGGCGACACCTGCTGATCTTAATCCACGCGTGTGTCGGCCCGTACAGTAAGCTTGGGCAGACCAGATCCAGACCCGGGGAGGCACCGAGAAGACTTATGCATGCTCCACAACGCTCGACCATGCTGATGGCGCTGGGCGTCACCACTCTGCTCGCCACCTTCGCCCTGCATCCGCGGGCGCAAGGCGGCGGGGCGCAGCACGTCGTGTTCTCCGACTACAAGCAGCAGGTCCCCGGCACGATACACAAGATCACCGCGGCGGATATCCCGGCGCCCAACGAGGCGCAATCGGGCTTCTTCGGCCCCAAAGTGGTGCCGCGCCCGGCCGGCGCGATGCCCAAGGTGCTGCCGGGCTTCAGCGTCAGCGAATACGCCACCGGTCTGCAGGGCCCGCGTCTGATCAAAAAGGCGCCGAACGGCGACCTCTTCATCGCCGAAATGGGCGCCGGCAATATCAAGGTGCTCCACGGCGTCGGCCCGGATGGCAAGGCGCAGTCGATCGAAACCTTCGCCACCGGTCTGGCCAAGCCGTTCGGGATCGCCTTCTACCCGGCTGGCCCGAATCCGACGCACGTCTACATCGGCGAGACCGACGCGCTGGTCCGCTTCCCCTACAAGAACGGCGATCTGAAGGCGTCCGGGCCGAAGGAAAAGCTCGCCGACCTGCCGGGCCAGGGGCCGCAGAAAGGCCAGGGCCACTCGACCCGCGCCATCGACTTCTCGCGCGACGGCAAGAAAGTCTTCGTCGCTGTCGGCTCGCTCTCCAACGTCGATGACACCGACACGCACCCGCTCGAAAAAGAGCGCGCCGCGGTGCTGGAGTTCAACGCCGATGGCTCGGGCCGCCGGATCTACGCCTCCGGCGTCCGCAACTGCGCCGGCCTGATGGTCCATCCGACCACGGGCGAGGTCTGGTGCTCGACCAACGAACGCGATGGCCTCGGCGACAACTTGGTGCCGGACTACATCAGCTCGATCAAGGAAGGCGGCTTCTACGGCTGGCCCTGGTTCTACACCGGCGGCAATCAGGATCCGCGGCACGTCGGCAAGCATCCCGAACTGAAGGACAAGACGATCGTGCCGGACGTGCTGATCCAGCCGCACAACGCCTCGCTGCAGATCACGGTCTACGACGGCAAGATGTTCCCCGCGGAATATCAGGGCAGCATCTTCGCCGGTGAGCATGGCTCCTGGAACCGCTCATCGCGCACCGGCTACGCCGTCATTCGCGTGCCGATGAAGAACGGCAAGGCCACCGGCGAATACCAGGACTTCATGACCGGCTTCGTCGTCTCCGACACCGAAGTCTGGGGTCGTCCCGTGGGCGTCGCCGTCGCTCAGGATGGCGCGCTGATCGTCACCGACGATGCCTCGAACATCGTCTGGCGGATTGCAGCCAGTAAATAGTGCCGTTGCGGGTTCTGTTTCTCACGCACCGCCTGCCCTACGCCCCCAACCGCGGCGATCGGCTGCGCGCGTATCACCTCCTCCGCACGCTCGCAGCGGAGGGCGCGCAGACCGACGTCATCTCGCTCGTCCACGATGACGAGGAAGCGGCGCAGGTCGGGGCGATGGAGTCGTTCACCGCGAGTGTGCAGATCGCGCGCGTCCCGAGGATCAACAATCTCGCGCGCGGCCTGATCCGGCTCCCCACGCGTCGGCCGCTGACCCACTCCCTGCTCGACTCGCCCGAAGTTGCCCCGGCGATCGCGCGGGTGATGGCGAAGACGCCGCCCGACGTCGTGCTGGCGTTCTGCTCCGGCATGGTGCGCTTTGCCATGGAGCCGCCGCTGCTGCACATCCCCTGCGTGCTGGACATGGTCGATGCCGACTCGGCGAAATGGTCCTCGCTCGCCGCCTCGAGTCGGTTCCCGAAGCGTCTGATCTACGCACGCGAAGCGCGAACCCTCTCGCGGTTCGAGGTCGAGGCGATGCGACACGCCAAGGCCACGCTGATCGTCAACGAACGCGAGCGGCAGATGCTGCAGGCGCTCGACGCGACCGCGCACATCCACGTGATGGAGAACGGCGTCGATCTCGGCACGTTCCAGCCGCAGGCGCCGCCGGCGGCGAGTCAGACGGTGGTGTTCTGCGGCGTCATGAACTACACGCCGAACGAAGAAGGCGCGCTCTGGATCGCGCGCGAGGTGTGGCCGCTGGTCAAGCGTCAGCAGCCATCGGCGTCGCTGATGCTGGTGGGCGCCTCCCCCACCGCGTCGGTGCGCGCGCTGGCGCTGGCGGATTCGAGCATCACGGTCACCGGCACGGTCCCCGATGTCCGCCCGTTCCTGTGGAGCGCGGCGGTCGCCGCGGCGCCGTTGCAGACCGCGCGCGGGGTGCAGAACAAGGTGCTGGAAGCGCTCGCCGCCGGCATCCCGGTCGTGGCGACGCCACAGGTCGCCGAGGGATTACCCGCCGGCACGCACGTGGCGGTCAGCGTCGCCGGTGATCCACGGGCGTTTGCGGGATCGCTCCTGCAGTTGCTGGAGATG
>Ga0105237_10010167_pt1 | contig 10026 bp, 5 predicted proteins | sample KBSC24metaG_FD_81520 | JGI IMG/M metagenome (GOLD analysis project Ga0105237, IMG submission 81520) | Corn rhizosphere microbial communities from Kellogg Biological Station, Michigan, USA - KBS C2-4 metaG | ecosystem: Host-associated > Plants > Roots > Rhizosphere > Soil | place: Michigan, USA... | reverse complement strand
GCCAGCATGTTAAAAGATATGTCCTTATTTCTCGGCATATTTACTTTCATATGTCTTGGAACGCCAGGCATATTATTAGTCCATAAGTCATTTGCCAGCTCATAACCATTCGTGGCAAGCCGATCATAAGATTTATCGTAATAATTGAAAAAATCACCATATCTGTTCGGATAAGAACTTGCTGTATTAAAACTATACCCCTCATTCCATGCATTACTCATAATCTTTGCCTGCCATACATCCGGATTGCTCCAGCTATGCATCTTAAATTGGTCAAGTGAAGCATCGTACATGGCGGTCAATAATTCTGCAGTAACTTTTTGTGCTTTGTTGCCACTCACTTTTATACTCCATTGCTCTTTACTGCCGGGTTCTGTTTTATCACGGAAACTTGTATAGCTTACCTGTAAATCTTTATTGTCGTAAGGCACATCAACAGACATGCCGTTTGTGTAAAAACGATTATGTTTTACAAAAGCATAGTAAACACTTAAGCCGCCTCTGTCTTCTTCTGTAACATTTATATTGATTTCTTTTTTGGATTCAGTCAAAGTAAAGAAATCATAAGCCTGGGCAGACTTGCTTTTAGGCCTTGATGTTTGTTGTATAACAAACACATCGTTTAAAGATGTACCTATGATCATCTTTGCCTGTTCACCGGGTGTTGCAGTATTATCAAATACCTGTTGGAAATTATTTTGTGGGGATGGCAATGCTTTTGCGTTAGCATCATACAACTGGATATACTTAACATCTTTCACTTCAGTACCATCTTTATCTGTTGCAGAAGCTTCAATTAAGTACCAGCCCTGTTTTAAGTTGGTAGTTGGTAGTTTGTAATTTGTGGTGGTTGCTGTGCTGAATGTATCTGTAATAATAGCCTGTTGTTTCGGCCAGTTATGGTAATCATTTTCTCCGGCATATTCATCATAAGGAAAATATTCATGGTATTCTTTTTCAGTCATTACAAATACATCTGGTTGCTCCCAATACCTTTTACGATAGGCATCAGTTGATGGCTGCAACGGAATTACATTGACATGTACGTTAGCAGGAACATCTTCATTCGCAGAATTTTTTGTAGCGACAAAAATGTTTTTAAAAGAAGCTACATCAGCTACGCCAGGTACATTCAATTGCAGCAATAAAGATTTATAAGAAACTGCAACTGATGTTTTCTTTTCTCTTGTTTCTCCGTTGATATCCGTAACAGATGCTTCAATCTCGAATTCAAAAACAGGTTCAGTTTTTTTATCAACAGAAGAATCCGGTGTTGCTTTAAACACTATTTCAAATTTGCCTTTGGCATCTGTAATTAGTGTGCCGTTTTTTATTTGTTGTGAAGATGAAGATGCAGGCCTTTTCCATATAAGCCAGGGATAAGGAAATCTTGCGCCCCGGCTTATGTTGTATTGTACGGTAGCGCCATCAATATCATTTCCTGCATAAGCTTTGGCGTACCCAGTGATGTGAATACTGTCATTCAACCGATAACTGCCTTTAAGCGTATCAAACGCTACATAAAATTTGGGGCGTTTGTATTCTTCTACACTGAAATCAACACGGCCTTCAAGGTCATCCGCTTCAATGCTAAACTCACCCGTTAATACATTTTCGGGTAGTTTAAATTTCCCGGTGATGGAACCATATTCGTTCTGGAAAAGTTTTAATGAATCAATTTCCTGGCTATTGGCATCGTTAAGTTTTATTGTAATGCTGTCTTTCGATTGATATAATGTAGGTTGTTTGTTCTTATAATTTTTTGTAACGGCAATGCCTTTGAAATATACGGTTTGCCCCGGCCTGTAAATGCTTCTGTCTGTAAAGAAGTAAACTTTTGCTTTGTTTTTTTCATAGCCTTCTGCTTCATCGTCACTGTTGTCTTCATCATCATCGTTGGAATATGGCCTGTAGAAATATTCATTATTATCTATGATAAGAGAATCATTTCCATTATAAAAACTGAGATTGATATTGCCGTTATTATCATCCGTTACATCTTTCAAAGAAAAAAAACCATTCTTTAATACTTTCAGCAGACCTTTTTTAGTCACATTTTTCCTTTGCTTACTATTATAACTTGTAATGGAATATTTCACACCTGCGTTTTCTATTGGCTGACCTGTCTCCCTGTTCAACACGAAATAATCATATCCATTTTTGATATAACTGATGTCCGATACATCAAAATATTGCATTGTCAGCCTGTCTTTTGAATTGGAAAAACTTTTGCTACTGCTGGTTAGCAATATGTATTTGCCCACAGGAAGAGCATCTATTTTTATTTCAACACCGTGTAGCTGGTGGTCTCCTGTTGTGGGTAATGGTTGAATTGAAGAAGCTACAAATTTTGTTTTTGAAATCGCCTGCCACCAGGCGCTATCCATTCCATTGGTTATTTTTTTGAACTCTTCTTTGCGAATAATTCTTACATAAAGCGTATCTACATTTTTATAATTCACAAACAAACGAAATGGTGTTGACGGAATGTTCACATTTTCCACCTGTGCGGTAATCTGTTTATCTTCTATTTGTGCAAGCAAAGATTGCATGTTGCTGTTGCCTTCACTTTTAGCAGGCTGTTGCTTTAGTCTTTGCTCAATGATTTGTTTGGCTGCAACATATTCAAACCTGTTGGCTGTATCTGTTAAGGGTTGATACGTGCTCGCTTTGTCTGCATGCAGTTTTGCAAGCAAGTACCATCCCTGTGCAGCAGCGGGTTCATCAGTATATTGTTGAGTAATCTCCTTAAGTGCAGTAAGATATAATGCTGCTTTATTGGCAAGTATGGAGTTGGACTCTACCCATGTTATCCTTTCAAGGTTTACATCAATCAATGCATCTGGCTGTTTATCATGCATATGAAATTTTATCAACTGCTGAGAAAGATTCAATGCCAATAACTGATGCGACAAAGAGTCTTTACTTTCAAATGAATGGTTAGCAAACATAGATACAGTACCTAATGCAGCTTCATCACTTATCTGGAACATATAAGCAGGCCTGGTTAAATAGGCATCATCGCTTTTAAAATAATCCAGCGCCTGGTGTGCAACCAGGTCATAAAGCGTGGGTCTTAGCTTTGATGTATTTCCTTTAATAATAACCGCTGCATAAGGTTGCAGGGTCGTTTGCTGCAATGCTGGTGCCGGCTTCAATGCTTCAAAATAAGCGGCTGCAATGGCAGCATGAAAATCATTAGCGCTCCAGGTTTCTATGTCAGATGCGTTAAAAGTTGTTGCCTGCTTTCTGCTATATAGCTTCCACCTGTTAATGTTGTAATAGTTAAGATAGGTTTGTGCAAGCAACGTTTGCAAGATGCTTTTATGCGTAACAGTAAATGCTTTTTTGATTTCCTCTTTTAATTCTGCAACCTGGTCATTAATGCCCTTATCCGCATTTTGTTGCAGACTCATTTTGTACAACAACGCTTTAATGCTTTGTGCCGAAAGCTTGCGTTGCATAGCTTCTTTATAAATCTTATTTACTTTGGCAAGCGCGGTTTTCGGCAAATCTTTTTGAACAATGAGTGAATCAATATCAAGCCATTGCTTTTGAAATGAAGTATCTGTTTTTTGTGCATACATATTAAAACAAACAACGAACAAACCAAAGAAGACAAATAAAAAGGGCTTTCTCATGGAGACGATTTAATGCTGTAAAATAATATCAATTTGTTTAAGTGATAGATGCAAAGGACTGCATATTTACATAACGAAAGAGCAGTACGATTATATTGGGTGATGAGGGAAACTTTTTTACCTGTGATGTGTGCTGGATTAGTTTGCTTGTAAATTAGTAAGTGTGCAAAATCAATTCTTGAAAAATAAAAAGCTTGTGGAGCGAAACCACAAGCTTTAACCCCCAATGAAATTTGAATTTGAATACTTCAGTGTTGAACCTGAGATTCAATGTGCAAGGTCAATTTTTTTTTTGAATAAACAATAGTTGCTCTCAAGAGATTTTATAAATGGCTGTTTTTTTCTAGTGAACGGGCGTATACAAACGATTACACAAACTTATATAATAAAAAAGGTTGCTCAAATTGAACAACCTTGTCTCTGAATTTTTGTATAAGCTTATTTCTTCTTCAATACTTCGGCCATTGTTTTACCGATGTCAGCAGGGCTGGCTACTACATGAATGCCGTTCTGTGCCATAATGTCCATTTTGGCTTTGGCTGTATCTTCAGCTCCACCAATAATGGCACCTGCGTGTCCCATCCTTCTGCCGGGAGGCGCTGCCTGGCCGGCAATAAAACCGACTACGGGTTTGCGCATATTATCTTTTAGCCATCTTGCTGCTTCTGCTTCCATGCCACCGCCAATCTCACCAATCATAATGATGCCATCTGTGCCATCATCGTCCATCAGCAATTTAACAGCTTCAGCAGTTGGCGTTCCTATAATCGGGTCACCGCCAATACCAATAGCAGTGCTTATACCAAGGCCTGCTTTCACTACCTGGTCGGCAGCTTCATAAGTAAGCGTACCAGACTTTGAAACAATACCTATGCGGCCTGGTTTAAAAATAAAGCCTGGCATAATACCCACTTTAGCTTCACCTGCCGTGATAACACCAGGACAGTTAGGACCAATTAAACGGGTCTTTGTGCCTTGTATATAGTTCTTCACTTTCACCATGTCCTGTGTTGGAATACCTTCTGTTATACAAACTACCAACGCAATGCCCGCATCGGTAGATTCCATAATGGCATCTGCTGCAAAGGCTGGTGGCACAAATATGATACTCACATTGGCGCCGGTAGCTTTTACTGCTTCCGCAACGGTATTAAATACGGGTCTTTCCAGGTGTGTTGAGCCGCCTTTGCCGGGCGTAACACCACCTACAACGTTGGTGCCGTACTCAATCATTTGCGATGCATGAAACGTTCCTTCTGTTCCGGTAAATCCCTGAACGATGATTTTTGAATCTTTATTCACTAATACTGACATGGACGGAGTTTTTAGTAAAAGATGGGCAAAAATAAGGGTGAAAGACCAATTCAGTATAAGTAAAAATTATTTAATCATTTTTTACCTCCAACCGTTTAAAATAGAGTAAGATTCAAACGCTCCGTTACTGCATTCCATCACTTGAGTGATGAATGTTGAATATTGTTTATTGAGTGTAGCAAAATAATGCAGAGATGAAATACATTTTGTAGCTAGGCTGCATTACTACTATTATGTTTTACTTCCCGTACGTACGGGACACTTGTACGGTTTGTTCTTAGTTCAGCAAGGCGCAGCATTTTAAGTAATGGCAATCCTGCTGCTCCGGAAAAATGTGAAATAAAATCTTTTCTTCTTAGTTAAAAATTTGACTAAATAAAGAAAATTATTACTTTTGGTAAGTATTTACGTAAATATTTACCTTTATGGCAAATGATATTATTTCACAACTTGGGCCGCTTGCCATCGGGGCAAGAATGCGGAGGCTAACGGATATATTTTCAAGAGATGTGGCCGTTATTTACAAGGAGCACAATCTTGACTTTGAAGCAAAATATTTTGTGTTGTTCTATCTTATTTCCGAAAGGGATGGCATCGGTATTATGGAAATCGCTGATGAGCTAAGCCTTACGCATCCTGCCATCATCCATCTTGCAAAAGAGCTTGAAAAGAAAGGATATATTAAGTCGGTGAAATCTGAAACCGATAGTCGTAAAAGATTGCTCAAACTCTCTCCGAAAGGAAAAGCGGCATTGCCTGAGTTTAAAAAGGTGTGGGACAAAATTCAAAAGCTTAATACGCAGTTGATGAAGAAGCAGCAAAACAACCTTATTAAAGCCATTGAAGAAATGGAAGCTTTGCTGGAAGAAAAATCATTCTATAAAAGATTTATAAGTATGTAAAATTGAATTACACTATGGGTAACATAACATTCTGCACATTCGACAGTAAATACGCCGAAGATTTTAAAGAAATAAACCTCGAATGGGTAAAAAAATATTTTGTCATTGAGCCTCATGACATTGAACAATTGAATAACCCACAGGAGTATATTATTGATGGCGGTGGTGAAATATTATTTGCATTGGATGGTGAAAAGGTGGTAGGCACCTGCGCCCTGATAAAAACAGGCGATGATGAATATGAGCTTGCAAAAATGGGTGTATCACCTCTGGCGCAGGGGAAACAAATTGGCTACCGGCTTGGCATGTATACACTGGAGACTGCCAGGACATTGGGGGCTAAAAGAATCTGGCTGGAATCAAACCGTAAACTTACCCCCGCGCTCAGTCTTTATACTAAACTTGGTTTTAAAGAAGTGCCTGTTACAGAAACACCTTATGTAAGAGCTGACATAAGAATGGAATTGTGGATGGGAAATTAAAAGTAAATCAACACGAAGTAAATTTTAAAATCATTGGTCAGTGATAACTATCAGGCAGGTAACATCACAAGGCAAATTACTGGATGCTGTGGTGAACATGTTTAATGAATATGCTGAAGAACTAAATGAAGATATCAGCTTTCAACATCCAGGTGAAGAGTTTAATAACCCTTTGGTAAAATATGCGCCGCCAAAAGGGGCATTGCTCATTGCACTCTATAATGAAGAGCCGGCTGGTTGTGTTGCCTTGCAACCGCTGGCCCAGGAAGGAACATGTGAAATGAAGCGCATGTATGTAAGGCCGGCATTTCGCAAGTATTCTATTGGAAGGTTGCTGGCCAATGCCATACTTGATGAAGCCCTAAGTTTAGGATATTATAAGATGGTACTGGACACTTTGCAAAAACTTGAACCGGCAATTAAGCTTTACAGATCCTTAGGATTTGAGGATGCTTTGCCCTATTATAATAATCCGTTGAAGGATGTTGTCTTTATGGAAAAACAACTTGCAGCTTTGTAGCTTAATATTGCCTGGTAAGGAAAAAGTCTATGCTGTCTTTAACTGCAAATGTTGTTCTTCAATCTCCCTGAAATCTTCTTTTGGTGCTTCACACAAATTGCAACAGTAGGTTGAAGGAAGATCCTGGAAAGTGGTTCCGGAAGAAATGTTGTTTTCCGGTTCTCCGGCGGCTTCGTCATATACAGAAAAACAATGACTGCACTGGTGCACCTTTTTACCAGCAGGCTGATAAGATGCAACCAAGCGGGATTCTTTAAGTTGTTTTACACCATCTGCCAGTTTATGTTTTTCACTGTCATAAAACAGTTTGCATAAAGAAATAAGGTAGGTACCAATATGATTTTTTTCTACATTATCACGGAACAAAACAAGCCTTGAAGAATTAGGATTGAAATCGCCTTTATATAGAATATCAAATCGTTCCAATGCCTTTAACCGATGCGGATTTTTTACCTGGCATTTTCTTATCACAATCGATCCAAACATGCCGGAGGATAGTTTGGTTTGTACTGCAAAACAAAGTCCGAAGGTGCGTACATCTTCTTTATCGAAAAAACGTATCACATGTCTTTTTAAAGAAAGCCCTTCTTCGGTATTATCTTCTACCTGCCAGTTAAGCTCATTGGCTGCATGCCTTACATTAATGCGTGATTTGCCCAATGCATAATCCCATAACTTACGGTTTGCATGTTCAATGCCCTTGATGATAATGCTTTTCCACGGAGTTGTATAAAACTGGCCGATTTTAGTTTCAATGCAAATGCTGCAGATTTCTTTTAGAAAAGTAACCGGGAACATTTCGTCCCGGCGGTAAATGCCCAGCCAGTACTGGTTTCCCTGGCGGTTAAACCCTTCATAGTATGGCAATGAAAAATCCGGCAATGCAAGCACCTCGTCCGGCTTTTTAGATACATAGGTTGTTAATAAACTTACCTGGTTAAATAAGGCGGTACCATCTGCAAATTCATTTCCAAAATAACTGCCACGCTCTGCATAAATGGCTTGCTCAATTATCTCAGAAAGCGCAGCTATATCATTTGTGTACACAAGTTCTGGCCAGTAATATATTTTTTGTGTTATTGGAAAGCGTATGTATAAATGCCAGAAATGTTGTGATGATGAAGATATCCAGTTAATGTTGCCTGTGAAGAAAGGCACGAAAGCCTGGCTGCTGTCACACACATTTATCTTAAGCTTTGGCTTATAATCAAACAATCCGAAGATGTCTTTATAAACGCCTTCTCTTAACCAACTGTCAGCAGTAAAAATACCAGCGGCCACATAAGAACTGACAATGTTAGGCGTAGCTTCTTTGGTGTCAAAAAACTCAGCCTGTATTTTATGGCAAGCCTTTTTGAAAGATACGGCATGCTTTGATGGAACATCCATTAGCAGTTGTTGCCTTAAACCAAAACGCACATGCTTTACCTGGAATTTTTCTGCAGCTTCAAGTATGTTGTGCAGAAACCCCGGCGAAATAATTCCGCCTGTAAAATTGATTGTAATGGTTTGTATTTGTGACATAATATATAACCCCAAAGGGGAGTTTTTGATGTTTAATTTTAGAAGCTGTTTAAAATTTTATTTGATGATTTTGGAGGAGACCAAAGTCGCCATGACAATCACCAGATGAAAGGATTGCGACGCAACGAAGATGCCATGAAACACCAATGCGGGTATCATAATACTTCTACGCACGTATCGTAAGCTTTTCTTCTTCTTTGTTAAATTCCAGCGCTCCTGTTTGCTGCAACATCTTCTCCAATATTGCCTGCACCTCTGGTCTGCAACTGCCACAGCCCATGCCTGCTCCTGATGCCTGGCATAATGTTTTTAACTCTGTACAACCTTCATTTATTTTATTAGTGATATTGCCTTCACCAACGCTGCCGCATGAGCAAACAAGCTTGCCAATCACCGGCTCAGCTTTCTTCCCTGACCTCAGTAATTCAAGTCGCTTTTCACTTAATTCAATTTTGTTACTGATGAGATCTTTAAACTCAAGAAACTCCGTTTTATCACCAATAAGAATTGCACCCACCAGCCTGTCATTGTGAATAATGCATTTTTTATAGTAACGTTTTGCTTTATCAATAAACACTACTTCTTCGTAAGAGGTATCGTTGGCAGGAGCTTCTGCAAGACCAAGGGAACAAAGTTCTGTGCCATGCATTTTAAGAATGTTCATCAGCAAAGAACCTTCGTAGTAAGTAGCGATATCACCGTTAATATGTTTGGCAACAATATCTGCCTGTTGTTCGGCTGCTGCTGTAATGCCATAAAGAAATCCTTTGAATTCAGCTATCTCACCAACAGCGTAAATGCTGGGGTCGTTGGTGAGGAGATATTCATTAACAATAACCCCGCGTTTATGCTCAATGCCGCAAGCTTTCGCCAGTTCAATATTAGGTGTTGTGCCTATTGCCATAACAATAGCCTGGCAATCGATGCTTCTTCCACTTTTTAATTTAACGCCTTCAATAATTTTTCCTCCAAGAAAGCGCTCTATTTCATCGTTGTATAAAATTTCGATGCCTTTATCTGTAAGCTCTTCATGAAGCAACTGGCTGCCAAGTACATCAAGCTGCCTGTCCATCAAACGTGAAATACGTTGTATAATACTTACTTCAACATTCATCTCACGCAAAGAAGCTGCAAGTTCAATACCTAATAATCCTCCCCCTACAATAATTACTTTTCCTTTAGATGCATCGATATGATATTTAAAATTATCTGCATCAATTTTGCTGCGCATGGTAAAGATGCCTTTCATCTCGGGTATATCGCGAAGCAAGGTGGCACGGCTGCCTGTGGCCATCATTAAAATGTCATAGTGATGTATGATTCCGTTGCTGTCTGTGACTGTTTTATTTATCCTGTCAATATGTTCAATGCTTATACCGCGATGGAGGGTGATATTAAAATCCTGTTCTTCATCCTCATTCATTTTTACCAATTGATGCCACTGCTGTGTGCCACTGATATAATCAGGCAACATTACCCTGTTATAAAAAGGAAAATTCTCTTTGCTGAAAATAACTATCTCATCAGTTTTGTTTAATGCACGATAACTCTTTACAAATCCACATGCCCCTGCGCCTGCACCAATTACAACAATTTTTTGTTTGGGCTTTTGGTAACGCTTCACCTGCACTGCCGAGAATTTG